>Ga0126314_10001046_pt1 | contig 13107 bp, 9 predicted proteins | sample Plot105B_FD_92535 | JGI IMG/M metagenome (GOLD analysis project Ga0126314, IMG submission 92535) | Serpentine soil microbial communities from UC McLaughlin Reserve, CA, USA - Plot105B | ecosystem: Environmental > Terrestrial > Soil > Grasslands | place: USA: UC McLaughlin Reserve, Lake County...
CTTTCGTCCAGAAACTCAACTGCCGTAGCGCGGCCGTCTTCAAAGATGATGTCTTTGACTGCATGTTGCTCGCGCACGTCGACGCCATTGTGAATGGCATTCTTCAGCAGCATGTGATCGAACTTCGATCTTTCAACCTGGTACGCGTACGCTTGCGGCGCCGTAATCTCGGAGGCAGTGCCGAAGTTGAACGTCCATGGCTCAGGACTCGTGCCCCACTTGAATGTGCCGCCGAGTTTGCGCACGAACCCGGCCTGTTTTAACTCTTCGGACAGTCCGAGGATCTTGCAGACGCCGTGAACTGTCGCCGGTAACAACGACTCGCCGATTTGATAACGCGGAAACTTGTCCCGTTCCAACAGCAGTACTCGATGATTCTGCATTGCGAGTATGGTTGACGCTGTCGATCCACCTGGGCCACCGCCAATAACGACAACGTCGAAATCTTCAAAACTGGAATTCATTCACTTGTTCTCCTGATTGTGGTTCTTTACTCGAACTTGGGCCGGGTCAGCTTTGCACAAAACTCGAAACAAACGATGTTCTAAGCCTGCGATAGCAGGCGTAAGCATAAAGCCTGGGGCGCAAGCCCCAGGTTAACAGGGCCAATAAAAAAGGAGCCGGAGCCCGCGATAGCGGGTGAAAGCCTTGAGGATTTCACGCTGTCACCCGCTATCGCGGGCTCTGCGTTTGTTTTTGTGATTTGATCCTGGGGCTTGCGCCCCAGGCTTTATGCTTACGCCTGCTTCGCAGGCCAAGACTTTTGTGCAAAGCTGACCCAATCGAACATTGATCTCCGACTTTGAGGCAATTCGTCGTGACGTTTCAGGCTTCGACGGCGACACAGCGGAATTCGCTCGTATAACGATTTCCCTGGGCGTCACAAAGCCACGTTTCGTGTGGTTGCGGCAGCATCTCCGTCACGCTGAGCAGCGCACCGCGCTCTCCTTCTTCATTCATCCGCCGCACAAACTTCGAAAGGATGTCGACATAGATGGGACTCGCAAAATCAACGTAGAACGGCTTAACCTCAATCGGCACTTTGACGAAGCAAAAGCGTGGCAGTCCGTGCGAGCGAGCCCATCTTCTCGCCGCGAGGAAACGCTCTGACTCATCTTTCGCGGTGGCAAACTCCAGCTCATGCGATTCAAAGCGCCGGGTTTCACGCGCGACCACCAGATCGTCGAAGTTGATTCGCGGGTTGTAACGTCCCGAACCAAAGAGGCCGAACCGTTGAATCACTTGCCCCACCATCACGGAAGCGCAAGCCTCCAGGATCTCGAAGCTCTGTTTGCCATCGCGCGCGCGCAACTGCAATCCACTACTCGTGTCTTCGACAACCAGCGCGCTGATCGGCAAACTCTGCTCCTCCGGCAAAGCATATGTGTCTTTGGCGCACAGGAGCCGGAAATCATCCGGCGAATTAATCATTGAATACGCGCGTGAAAACGAGAGCTCCTTCGTACCCACCGGCACCAACTGCGGTCCATGCCTGTCTCTCCTGTGCCAACTGATCAACTCGTCGGGATTCGGATGTTGGGCCACGAAACACGACGCTTTCAAAGTGTTGGCTCCGACGTGCACCTCACCCATGACGAGCTCGTATTCACCACGCTTAATGGCCTCAGCGCTCGAACTTACGATCATGATGTCAGGACTGTGATGACCGGCCATGGTCCAACCCGCCGAAGGCGCCTCAAACATTTCCTGCAACGGTCCGCGAAGCTCGTCGCATGAATACCTGAGCCGGCGCTGTCCCGGTGTGATATTCAACAGTTTGGCCCAGCGTTGATGGAACTCTTTGATCACCGATTCGATCGCAGGCGCACCGTGCTCCCGGTCGCCGAAGATCGAATTAAGCCGGTTCAGGTAAGTGATGGCGTCAACCGCCGTGGAGCCGCTGCGTCTTACGAGCTCGCAATAGAGCTCGTGCAATCCCTGCCGGTAACGTTTGGCCGTCTGATACGTCAGCCAACGAGCGCTGGTCAAAAGCAGCGAGAGCGGCGGACCGAGCTTTTGCAGAAACTCCGGACCAGCTTCGATCTCGATGTCGCGACGGCAATCTTCATAAATCAACGTTCGTCCGGCGTACGTCTCGCCATGTCTTCTCGTGGCTGAAGCGCCCGTGAGCCGGGTGAAGGTCGTTTCGAATCCAGCCAGCGCCTGGTCCAGTTTCTGCGGATCGTCAGCAACCTGGATGACGTGTTCGCGCGCCTGTTCAAGTTCATTCAGGACGCCCAGGCATTGAGCGCGCAACGGCTGATCGTCGATGCTTTCGAGCTTGCGGCGAAGAAATTCTTCGGGTTTGAGCTGCAGCGGCACGGCGAAGTCCCACGCAATGAGCTCGAGCCTTTGCAGATCCTCGAGCAATGCGAAGATCTCTTTTTCATTTCGGAAACTCAGTTTAGTTATCCCGAGGAGACCGATCGCGATCTGCCGGGCCGTGCGCTTACCATCGCAGGCGTGTAGTACAAATGCCTGTTTGGGTGTGAGCTTTAACGTTTGCTGATCGCCGAAATGAAGGTTTGTGCCCTCCAGACGGATGTAAGGCATGCGTCGCGGGGCCAGCCACGGATCGAGCACGCGACCCTCTGCCAACGTATCCGCGATGCGATCGATGCACCAGCCCTCAAAACGTACACTGCGTTTCGCGAGGAGAGTTTCGCCCGGCCTGATGTCAACCGCTGGGCCATCCTCGAGAAACTTTCCCCAACCCATTGGTCCAAAGAAGCCGATGGTGTCGTTCTTTACGCAATAGCGTTGCAAGTAACTGGCTACCATCTCTTCATGTTGTCGTTGCTTGGAGCCACGAGCGCCCGAGTTGGCAGTCTTTCGAAGCAGTGAATCGATGCTGGTGTGCACCGCTTGACGATTCTGCCAGATCACTGCACAGCGAAAGCGATCTTCGGCAATGAGGTCACGGATGGCGCTCGAGACATTGTTGGTTCCGGCCAGGAAACTATCGCGATAGTGCTTCGCGAAGGGCTCCAGTGAGGATCGACCGTCGCGCAGAACCTCTAAATGTTTCGCGCCTGGACCGCCGGCATTGAGCGGCTTCGGTAGTTTCCCCTTTTTCAGAGTTTGGATGGCTCGCAAAAGCGGCTCACGATCTTCGGGCAGCGCTGCCGCCAAATCACTGCGCAGTGCAGTCAGCGTCTCCTCCAGAAGCTGTTGCGTGTTTTCCTCGGCGTCGAGCAGTTCATCGGCCGCGGCCGCACACCGAGGATCGCCGAGTCTGAGCACTTGTGCAGACGAGAAGCCCGCGCCTCTGACACCAAAACAACGCCAGAGCTTCCAATTACCACCCGGCAGTGGAATCAAATGATCGTCCGGAGAATCGATCGTGTCTGGCCCGGGATATGCAACCGGCGGCATCACTGCGCCTGGTGCTATTAAGTTAGTGGCTTCATTCATTTGAAATTATGCCTCGCTTGAAGAGAACACGTTTGCTAACAGATCGCGGCGACGGTTGGAGACAACTGCAAACCTTTGCTGATCACCTGGTCCAACTCGCCGGCCAGCGTCTGCAAGAGTTGCTGTTGGTGGGAATGAATGAAGAAGTGATCCCCGTCGAACATCGTCAATTTGAATGGACCGCTTGTTTGTTCTTTCCAGGCCTCGTAATCATCCAGACTGACGTGCTCATCCTGCGTTCCACCGTAGACCGACATCGGACAATCCAAACGAAGACCCGGCGCACATGAATACGTCTGACAAACTTCGAAGTCAGCTCGCAACAGCGGGATCATCAACTGCATCAACTCCGTGTTCGCCAGCAACTCCTTGGGCGTTCCGTTGAGATCATTCAGACTCTCGAGAAACTCCGTCTCCGGCAGGTGATACGTGTGCGGTTTATCAATCACTACCTGCGGCGCGGTGCGCCCGGCAACAAAAAGATGGAGCGGCTTCAGTCCGTATTCCCGCTGGAGGAGACGCGTCAGCTCGAAGCTGATGATGGCGCCCATCGAGTAACCAAAAAAGCAGAACGGCTTCTGCAGGTACGGCAGTATCGCTGTGCTGACAGCTTTCACCATCGGCGTCACGTGGTGAAACGGCGCATCTTTCATCCGATTACCGCGACCCGGCAGTTGGATCGGACAAACCTCCACCGTAGCAGGGAGACTCGCCGCCCACTTGTGATAAAGCTGCGCGCTGCCACCGGCATAAGGAAAACAAAACAAGCGCATCTTTGCCGCGGGATTAGCTTGTGCGCATGTCAGCCAGGAGTTGGTGACAGTCCGCTTTAAGAACTTCGTATTCATCGCAATTCGCTCCTTCGTGATTTGTGTCTCGTTTCGGCCACTCAGCTCATGGCCGCGTTGCTGAGTGCTGACACGCCGATCCGCGCGATGCAACTGATTACCCAGATCGAACCCGCGATGGCCGAGGCTTTTGCAGGAGAAATACGCGCGACCTTGTGCAACCCGACGATCGCCAGGACCAGGCCATAGATCGCAAACAGATCGATCGAGCTGGCGGCAGTGGTCAGAACCGGGTGACCGACGGCATCGAAGAACACGCCCAGATTGGCATGGGCCAAACCCGTTCCCGCGCGCGCCAGGTCGATATCACTGGGCGACCTGAGAAAGAGGATCACGACGTTTACGAGTAGCGCCAGAATCTCCGGCGGGAAGGTCGAATAGACCCAGACTGATAGCGCCTGTCGATAACCGATGCTGCCGCCGAAGGCGAGGACGCCGAGCAGGTAGAGCGCGCCGCCAGCGGCGAACACGAAGGTCAAGCTAACAATCGGTGAGATGTAACCGATCGCTTTCATCGCCGGCCTGGTCTGCACCTCAATGATCTTCTCTTTCTGCTCCGCTGAGATGTTGGTGGCGCTGCGCTCCAACTGAGCTCGCAGGATGTTGTCGACGCCGAGGCGCTGATAGATAAGAGCCGTGGTGAAAGACAACGTGACCGCGATTATGCAAGCCGCCAGCAAGAACCGCGGCCGCTGTCGAAACGATTCGAAGACCCGCGCCGGTTCGAAAAAGATCCCGCTCAGGCTGCCGATTGCTGAAGGCGGTTTGTCTTCCGAAACGACTGGTGCAGCCACCCCACTCCCGGCAAAAATCGGAATGGGTTGCGCGTTTTTCAATTCATTCATGTTTCTCTCCTCTCAATGTCTTTGCAGTTCAGTTCATGGGGGACAGCACTGCGGTCGGAACAGGTGTCCCCATGAACAAGCTCCTCGTCTGTAAGGCTTGCCTCAAAAGTCAGAAATCATTGTTGGACCGGGTCAGTACAGGGAGCGATAGCGACCTGGTCAGTGATCAGCATGCAATATTCCTAACGATTCTCAACTCCCATGATTTGACCAGGTCGCTACCGCTCTCTGTACTGACCCGATCCAAGTGAGATTCCTGGTTTTGAGGCAAATCCAGTCTGTAAAGGTGTTGCCGCTTAGACGGCAGAAGGAACGATCTCGAACTGCGGATTAGTTGGCTTGACGGATACCGATTGGGGGTTGGTTTTGTCGTTAATTAATCGCGCCGGAATGTAGTCCGGCGGCTTCCATTTTCTTCCGCAGGCTGAGTGGTCTCATGTCGGTCCATACCTCTTTGATGTAGTCGAGACACTCAGCCTTGACGCCCGTCTTGCCGGCGTCGCGCCAGCCGAGCGCGTTGTCTCGATGGGCGGGCCAGATCGAGTATTGTTCCTCGTGATTCAGGACCACTTTGTAGATAGTGTTATCTTCTCGTTCTTCTCTTGGCATTACTTCCTCTCCTTTTTTTAGTGATTTACTTCCGCGACTAGGTCCAACGGGTCAAGATGACTTCCCGTTGGAAAATTCGAATTGCAAGACTTATCGACGCAAGGGCCACGAGGACCAGGATGACGGCGCTCGCGAGGGCGAACAGCGGGCTCAACACCAGCAAGCCCGCCAGTTGGCCAAAGAAAATCGTCAACACTGGGATGACAGCGACTGCTGAGATTTGCTGTGCGGTGCGTGGATCGTTGACTCTTGATGAGATAGCCACCATCGCCGTGACCGCGATCATCACGATCAGTGGCACGCAGAGGATCAGGACGATAAGCCATCCGGGACTTACTACGGCCATTAATACCCGGCGCGAGACCGTCACCAGCGACAACCCGGTCACGAAGATCACGCCGCATATCCAGGTGATAATTACTGCCGGTATACCCGCCGCCAGACACTTGCCGAAGAGCAACTCTCCCGTAGTTACCGGCGTAGCGAGAACGGGCTCGAGCGTGCGGCCCAGTTTCTCACCAATAATGCTGTAAGAGGCGATGATGCTGGGCACGATCAAAGGAATGAGTAACAGCATTACTGCAAAGGTCAGTCCGATAAAAGTCTGTTGGCGTTCGACGAGAGTCATGCCCTGGATCGCTGGATTAACCTTCTCGAACGGCAACGGCTGTTGAAAAGAATCAGGAGCATACTGGACCACGTAAGTGATCACGATCGGAATCAATGTCAACAATGCCGGCATCAGCGAAATGCCCAACAAGAGCCCGCGTTGGCGTTTTAATTCCAACCACTCTCTTCGCAAGATCACAAAACTCTTATTTCTCATTTGCTTCGTTAGGGACTGTGCCGACGAGTGTCAAATAAACTTCTTCCAGCGACGGCTTTACCTGTTCGACATATTGGACGCGAGCACCGTTCGAAACTAATCTTTCGAGCAGGAATGGGTTCTGCTCATCCGGATCGTCGAGCTGAATCAACAACGAATGGTCCTGCGCTTCAACACCATTAACAAAAGGCAACTCACGCACGGTCTGAACCCAACGTCGGGGATCGTCGTTTAAGCGAATCCGCGTGCCACGTCCGAAGATCTCGTTGCGCAGATTTGCGGGACTGTCGAGTCGTAGTAATCGTTGCTTGAAGATACATACGAGATCGCAGAGCTCGTCAACTTCGGGCAGATTGTGCGTCGTCAGAAAGATCGTACGACCGCCCTCGCGCAGCTCCTTGATGAAATCGCGAACCATACGAGCCGTTTCCGGATCCAGGTTGGCGGTTGGCTCGTCGAGAAAAAGCACCGACGGCTCATGCAGTAAGGCTCGGGCGATCGCAAGCTTTTGCCGCATTCCTTTGGAGAGACTGCCGACGTCTTCGTGCCGCCGATCCCAAAGACCGAGCATCTGCAGGTAACGTTCGACTTGTTGAGCAGCGCGCGTCGCGTCGAGGTCATAAAGCTGTGCGAAGAAGAACAAGTTTTGCCAGCAGCTCAGCCGCTCATAAAGTCCCGGTGTCTCGGTCAGGATTCCGGTTGCGCGATGTACGGCATCGTTCTCAGTTCCGAGGCGATGACCCGCGACCGTCGCCGTGCCGCTGGTCGTCGCAATCAACGCGGTAAGGAGTCGGACCGTTGTCGTTTTGCCCGCGCCGTTGGGTCCGATAAAACCAAACACGCTTCCGGCCGGCACCTGAAGTGTCAGGTTGTCGACGGCAATGCGTTCGCCAAAGGCGCGCGTCAGTCCGACAGTCTCGATAGCATTCATGATCAACCTGCCGGTTCAGCCGCAAGCGGTCCGGGGACCTGCGACCTGCGCATATAGATCAGGTTAAAGAGGGGGGTTGCCAGGAGCGTAGTCAGTATAGTCATCATCACCATGATGGTAAACAAACGTGGCGTGATGATTCCTCGATCGAGTCCGATGTTAAGAATGATCAGCTCCATCAACCCACGCGCGTTCATGAGCGCCCCGATAGCCATCGCATCCTGCCGGTTTTCTCCGTGGTGTCGTGCCGCGACATAGCACGCAACTCCCTTCCCGAGACAAGCGCACAGGAACACCAGCGCAGCGACTCCCCACAAGGACCAGCTCGAAACCAAACCGATGCTTGTATTCAAACCCGAATAGACAAAGAACAACGGTGCGAGAAAGGATTTCGTGATTGGCTCGAGCACACGGCGCAACTCCGTTGTCACCGAGCCTCGCGGCATAGCGATACCGAGAATGAACGCACCAAACACAGCATGAATCCCAATCACGTCGGTCACCCACGCGCAGATCATCAGCAGCATCAGCACTACAGTCAGCGTCGAGTGTTTGAGTCCTGCTTCCGGATCGACTTTCTGGTCCAGAACAGCGAGGAAACGTTTTCCGGCAGTCAGCGTGACGATCGTATAAACCGCGCCACAACCGATAGCGAGCACTGCCAGGCTCGGATTCCCACTGAATGTCGCCAGCATGATCGCTAACACGCACCACGCGGCAGCGTCGTCTGCCGCACCCGCCGCCAGGACCATCGTGCCGAGCCCCGTTCCCGTCAGACCGCAGTCATAAATGATTCGCGCCAAAACGGGAAACGCGGTGATCGCCATCGCGGCACCGGCAAACAGCGCCGCTTGCCACGAACTGACACGCTGGGTGAAAAAACCTTCCTGCTGGACGAGGTAAAGCGATAGCAAAGCACCGAGGGTGAAAGGCACGATAATTCCCGTCAGCGAAACGCTGGCGGCGCTGCGTGCTCGTTGCTTGATCAGTTGCACCTGAAATTCGAGGCCCACCAGGAACATGTAAATGACGAGGCCCACCTGGCTGACAACGTAGATGATCGACATCGATGCTTTGGGAAATACGTATGCCTGAATGCCGGGCGCGAACCAACCAAACAGCGATGGTCCCATGAAAACACCCGCGACCATCTCCGCCACGACCGCCGGCTGCCCCAACCTTCTCGCAATCACGCCGACGATTTTGCAAACGCCCAGAATGAACGCGACCTGGAAGAAAAAATGAAATGAGAGCTGAAAGTTTGCCATGACGTTTAGGCGAGGCTTTGCCTCAAAAGTAGGAATTGCACTTGGATCGGGTCAGTACAGGAAGCGATAGCGACCTGGTTAGACTATGGAAGTCAAGAATCATTAGGAATATAGCCTGCTGATCGCTGGCCAGGTCGCTACCGGTCCCTGTACTGACCCGATCCAACAATGATTTCTGACTTTTGAGGCAATGCCTTTAGGCGAACACGAGCTCAGAGCTGACCAGGGAATTCTTCGCGGAGTCGTCGCGGGCGATCTTTCCGTAGTCCAGGCTGATGATGCGATCCGCGACGTGGTAATAACGATCGTCGTGGCTGATAACGATCACCGTCTTGCCTCTGGAGATGAGACCCGGCAGTAGCTGGTAGTAGAAGATTTCGCGGAACTGCGGATCCTGGTCGGCAGCCCATTCATCGAAGACGTAGATCGGTCGATCTTCGAGATACGCAGTGAGCAGTGCGAGACGTTTCTTCTGTCCCTGTGACAGGTCGATCGTCGAGAGCACGCCGTCTTTGATTTGAACCTTGTGATCGATTTGGAATTGCGCGAGGTAGTCCTTTGCTTCCTGATCCAACTCGGGTTGGTCCAGGCCAAGCAAGGTCTCGAAAATGAAGCCGTCAGAGAAAACGGTTGAGAAGTGCTGCCGGAAAGTGTCGCGGTTCGCGTCTGTGACGAGCTCGCCGTTGAAGCTCAGTGTGCCGGATTCGGGAACGTAGAGACCGGTGATCACCTTCGCGAGCGTGGTCTTGCCGCTGCCGTTGCCGCCGGTCAGGAAAACCAGCTCGCCGGAGCGTAAATTCAGATCAATCGGACCGAGCACGAAGTTGTGATCTCCGTCGCCGTAGGAGTGTTTCACTTGCGTGAGCGTCAGGTTGCGCCACTCGGTCGCGGCCGTGTTGACGTCGGCGTCTGCTTCGGCGGCGAATTTGTCGAGGGAGAGATCCAGGTCAGCGAGCTTCGCGAACGAGATCTTGGCGCGGCTGAAAGCCGGAATGGAGGACATCACGATCAACAGTGGCCCAATCATGAAAAGCAGGATCAGGATGTAAGCCGTGAGCTGGAGCGGTTCGAGCTTCGTCCATGCGAACGGCACAAAAACAATCAATCCCATCAGCACGAATATCAGTGTCTGCGCCCAGCTATTCACCGCGTTGAAAATCGAATTCGAGATAACGTTGTTCCGCTGTAAAGACTCGGTTGTTGGAGAGAACAGCTTCGCGAGAAATGCTTCACGCCGGTTGCGATGAATCTTCAGCTCCTTGCTGCCTTCCGTCATCGCCTTCAGTTGTTTCAGGAGCATGTCGTTGGTCTCGCGCACGTTGTTCATGTAACGCATTGCTTTGCCGATCGGCACCTGGCAAGTAATCACGCCAACAATGATAAAGCCAACCACGCCAAGCAACAGTCTTCCCGAAATCATGCCGAGATAAATCAAACAGCCAATGACGATCACAACGTTGGTGCAGATGGCCGGAATCGCGTTGACGGCATTTGCGATCGCCGGAACGTCTTCGGTGAAAACGGCGAGGATACGATTCGCGCCGATTTCTTCCTGCGCCCGCAGCGGAGACGAAAGCACGCGGCGGCCGAGTTTCATTCGTAAGTCCCGCAGGTTTCGTTGTGCAAAACGGGCCATCAGATCCTGCGAGAGAAATCGGCTGCCTGCCACCACCGCACACACAACGATGAACGACAGAACCAGACGGCCCATCATGTCGCTCGAGCGATTGGCGAGCCCGTTGTTCACGAATCCGAGCATCAACGTGTTGCCGATACCGGCCACGATGCCCGCCACGACCGCAACGATGCTCAGGCCCAGTGAATCTTTAAGCAGAGAAAACATTAGTTTCATTACAGTCACTCCTCGTTTTTCTCTGTGTAGTCTCTGTGTCCTCTGTGTCTCTGTGGTTAACACTCACCACAGATACACAGAGAACGCAGAGGTTGCACAGAGCAGAAGTTAGTTGAATTTAGAAAACGACTTGGTGAGACCCTCGGCGAGCTCGCTTACGTCCGGCTTGAGAACGATTGACATGTGATTGCCCGGCACTTCAACAACCTCGACCTGTTCCGCGGAAACGTCGCGCCAGCCTAACGTCAGATCAGTTCCGAGATCGAAATTGCCTTTCTGCTCCTCACGCGCCGCGTGCAGGTAATAAACACCACCCGCAACTCGCCGCAGCGGACGCCAGGCGGCCAATCCGTTCAACTCGTGGGCGGGCATCTTCACCACATCCTGCCGTGGCAATAGACCGAGGACCACGCAAGTCGCTGCGATGAGCCCAAGCAAACCGGCCAGCACAGCAACCGACAACAGACCGAAGAAACTCAGGACGCTGAGGACGATGACTAAACTCGCCACCACGCCCGCGGTCAAATTCGCAATCTTCGACAACCGCTCGATATTCTTTTGCACTTCAACGGCCGTCTGGGTTGGTCTGAACAGGGTGATGGTCCCGGGATACACTTGCGGTCGATAGTCATGCGTTGCCTGCTTGAGGCCCTTCAACACGTGATACGTGCTGACCAGCTTTCGCTCATCGAGGAACGACCGGATGAGCTTCGCTTCGCGCCCGCGCTCGAGCGCGTAGTCCACTTGCTTGCCCGACTCAACCTTGCGTAACTCCTCAACCGGAAGAATTCGACCCAGCGTTCTGACGAACAGCGAGATCAAGTTTGCGTCGTCCTTATCGACCCGCTCTCGTTCGGGAGTCATTCGATAGCTGTCGAGCATCGCGAGCACGCCTACCTCTTCACCGTGGCGGCTGAGTTGTTGGGCCATCTCGAACGCGATGATGCCGCCGCTTGAATAGCCACCAATCAAATATGGCCCTTGCGGTTGCAATTTCCGGATCGCTTCGAGATAAAGCGCAGCCATGTCTTCTATTCGATCCAACGCCTCCTGGCCTTCAACCAGGCCCGCTGCCTGAAGACCGTAGAACGGTTGGTCCTCCTCAAACTGTTGCGCGAGATCGTAGAAGCCAACGACGTTACCACCGCCCGCATGCACACAATAAAATGGCAACTTGGATCCGGTGGGTTTGATGGGCACGAGTGGTGACCACTCTTCTTCCTTCTTGTTTTCCTGAATGAGGTTTGCCAGACCTTTGATCGTGCCGTCCGTCATCACGGCTGCGAGCGGCAGCTCCACCTCAAACTCACTCTGAATCTGGCCAATCAAACTAAGCGTCAGCAGAGAGTTTCCGCCGAGCTCGAAGAAGTTATCCGTGATGCCAATGGGACGAACGTTCAGCATCTCTTCCCAGATCTTTTTCAATCTGATCTCGGTCGGGTTTCGCGGAGCCACGAACGTGCGAGCCGAGTGGCGTGCTCCATTCGGAGCCGGTAGCGCACGGCGGTCGACCTTACCGTTGGCTGTCAGCGGCAGACTATCGAGCTTCACGAACGCTGACGGCACCATGTAATCCGGCACGTACTGCTGAAGATGGCGCTTCAACTCCCCCGCGTCGTTGAATCCTGCGGGCGACGGCACGAGGTAAGCCACGAGCTGCTTGTCGCCATTGCCGTTTGCGTGCGCCGTTACCACGCACTCCCGGATACCTTCGTGCTGGCTCAACACTGCCTCGATCTCTTCAGTCTCAATCCGATAACCGCGAATCTTTACCTGGTGGTCGGCGCGGCCGGCGAACTCCAGATTGCCGTCCTCGAGATAGCGCGCCAGGTCTCCCGTGCGGTAGAACCGTTCGCCATCGATGACCACGAACTTCTCAGCCGTCAGCTCCGCGCGATTCAAATAACCACGCGCCACGCAACGTCCGCCGAGGTAAATCTCGCCCACGACGCCCGTCGGTACCAGTTGCCCTGCCTTGTCATACAAACGCACGCTCATGTTGGCCAGAGGCTTGCCGAGCGGAGGTCTTCGCGGCGGCTGATCCGGCGAGACATGATACAGCGTGCAGATGATGGTTCCTTCGGTTGGCCCGTATCCGACAAACTGTTTAGCGTGTGGAAACACGTGGCCGATCTCGCGCAGCAGATCGACGGGCACCTGATCGCCGCCGGTGAAGACTTGCCGCATGCGCGCGCCGGCCGTCGCTGAAGGCTGATTCTTAAGATGGTTGACGAGCTGCCGCAACATTCCCGGCGTCGAATGCAGGAAAGTCACGTCGTGCAGTATTTCGGTGAACTGTGTCAGATCCAGAACTTCCTGCCGGCGCATGATGATCGTGCGGCCGCCTACTAACAGAGGACTCATCAACTCGAACAGCGAAATGTCGAACGAGAATGAGGCCATGCACGGAAGCACATCCGTCGACACGATATTGAATTCGGATTGCGTGGCCAGCAGTGTATTGGTCAAACTGCCTTGCTCGATCATCACCGCCTTGGGTTTGCCGGTTGTGCC
>Ga0126314_10001048_pt1 | contig 13101 bp, 12 predicted proteins | sample Plot105B_FD_92535 | JGI IMG/M metagenome (GOLD analysis project Ga0126314, IMG submission 92535) | Serpentine soil microbial communities from UC McLaughlin Reserve, CA, USA - Plot105B | ecosystem: Environmental > Terrestrial > Soil > Grasslands | place: USA: UC McLaughlin Reserve, Lake County...
CGCGGGCTGCCCTGCTCGAAGACGACGAGCCCCCCGGCATCCCGCGCCACCGCGTAGGCCTCCACGGCGCGCGCGGGAGGCGCCTTCACGGACACGGGCCCCGACGGAGCGCCCACCGCCGCGGAGAAGCCCGCCGCGCCCGGCAGGCGCACCGCCACCATCACCTCCGTGGCCACCTTCCGCGGTTGCTCCAGCACCGCCGACACCCGGCCATCCGGCAGCCGCGTCACCGTGAGTGTGGGCCGCTGGCCCTCCATGGCCGCCCGCGCCGCGCGGAACGGCACCTGGACCTTGGGCCCCAGCGAATCCTTCACCTGCGCCGAGGGCTCCAAGAGGAGAAGAACCTCGAATGCCTCCTGAGCCTCCTGGCGCTGCCCCATGAAGGCGCGAGCCAGTGCCAGCCCCCGCCATGCCTGAAGGCGCTCCACGCGCGTCCCAGGACCCGCCAGGGCCTCCAGGAAGGACGCGGCGGCGGCATCGAACTCCAGGGCGTCGAACTGTTGCTCGGCGCGCACCAGCGGCGGCTCCGCGCCCCAGGCCTGGGTGGCGAACAGCCAGAACAAGAAGGTCAACGCGCGCACGGCTCATCAGTCTACAACCGTGTTGCACCCGTCCACAGGCGTTGTCCCCAGCGGCCTGCTGCTTCTTCAAAAGCTTAATGTAGGTATTGATCAAATGGTGGAAGCAGTAGAGGGCTCGGATTTGGGGATAAGTCAGCAAGCTCGCGGGATGACTGACGAATTCGGCCGATGCTACATGTGGGTAAACTGACGGTTTCCCCCGGCCTTCCACAGGCGCTGATCCACGCCACCATTTCTCCACAGCCCCACCCCCGCTATCCACAGGCCATCCACAGGTCTCCCGTGGATGAGGGGGCGACCGGGCGTGACGGTGGAGACTCACCGCACGTCCGCGCCCTACAAGCCTGTTATCCTCCGTCGCGGTGCTGCTCCGGTGTCGGGGCGCTGTCGTGGAGGTTGCACCCATCGATTTCTATCGGGGCGAGCGCATCGGGAAGTACGAGGTCGTCACACAACTCTCCGTGGGTGGCATGGCCGAGCTGTTCCTCGGCTTCACCTCGGGTCCGGGTGGCTTCCGTAAATACGTGGTCGTCAAGCGCATCCTGCCGGACGCTCGGGACAACGAGCAGTTCGAGCGGATGTTCCTGGACGAGGCGCGCATCACCGCGGCCTTCAACCACCCCAACATCGCGCAGGTCTTTGACTTGGGGCAGGAGGAGGACGGCCTCTACCTGGCGATGGAGTTCATCGCCGGGCAGAACCTGAACCAGATAACGAGCGCGTGCCTGCGCGCCCGGCAGCCGGTGCCGCTGGGCTTCACGCTGTCGGTGGCGCGCGACGTCTGCATGGCGCTGCACTACGCGCACACCTTCACCGCGCCTTCAGGCGAGCCCAGCCCCGTCATCCACCGCGACGTCGCCCAGAAGAACATCATGGTGACGTACGACGGCATGGTGAAGCTGCTCGACTTCGGCATCGCCAAGGCGAAGGGCAGCCTGGAGCGCACCCACGCGGGCACGGTGAAGGGCACCACCGGCTACATGTCTCCGGAGCAGGTGCGCGGCGACAAGCTGGATGGCCGCAGCGACTTGTTCTCCGTGGGCGTGATGATGCACGAGATGCTCACCGGCGCGCGCCTGTTCGCGGGGCGCACCGAGCGCGACGAGATGATGAAGATTCTCGAGGCGCCCATCCCCTGGCCCTCGCACGTCACGCCACACGTGTCCGAGCAGGTCGCCAAGGTGGTGATGCAGTCCTTGGAGCGCAACCGCGAGAAGCGCTTCGCCAACGGCCGGGACATGGCGCGGGCGATTGAAGCGGCGGCGGGCAAGCTGATTCAGGACGCGGACCACCGCGGCTCGCTGATGAAGGAGCTGTTCACGGAGCGGATGGCGGCCACGCGCGCGCTGCTGGAGAGCGCGGACGGCACCTCCAACAGCCTGATGCTGGAGGCCGCCAAGCGCGCCCTGCGCGGGGATGACGGGCCCTACCTGCCGGTGCGCGAGGACCAGGCCACGCCGAGGACGGGCAACCCGTCGGTGCCGGACCTCAAGGACGTCAAGAAGGCCTCTCGCAAGGTGGCCACGGTGAAGCCCGCCACGGGTCAGCCCCCGGCGGACACGGACCTCACGTCGGGACAGCGCCGGAGCTCGAACATCCTGTGGGGTCTGGTGCTGCTCGCCATCCTCGGGGGAGGCGCCTATGGCGCCGTGCGCCTGAGCAGCGCGCTGGACGAGACGATGACGCCCGTGGTGGAGCCGACGCCGCCCATGACGGAGCTGAAGCGGTTCGACCCGGGCCTGCCCATCTACCAGGAGCCGGATGCGGGCGCGCTGGCGGACGCGGCGTCGACGAAGAAGCCGGAGCAGGCCAGGCCTCACGAGGACGAAGACGCGGGCGCGAAGCCGGAGCAGACCGCCGCCACGAAGCCCGCGCGCGCGACAGGCAAGCTGAGCCTCATCGTAGGCAGCCAGCGCGCGGACGTGTTCCTGGGCAAGCGGAAGCTGGGGACGACGCCCATGCTGGGCGTGGTGGTGCCGGCGGGCACCCACACCTTGAGCATCATCGGCCCCAGGAAGAAGAAATACCCCCTCCAGGTCGAAATCAAAGCGGGCGAGACCACCGCCTTCCGGCTGGATGGATATCCCGAGGGTTGACCGCGGCGCGGTGACGCTGGGGATGTGACACGCGGTCCTGTTATCGTCGCGCCCCCTTCAACCCACCTGCGACGAGACTATGGCCGCGCTCACCATTGGCTTCCTGATGGACCCGCTCGAGACAGTGCGAGTGGACCATGACTCCACCTTCGCGCTGATGCTGGAGGCGCAGCAGCGCGGCCATCGGGTGCTCTACTTCGAGCAAGGGTGGCTGCGGTTCAACGGCCGCTGCGCGGAGGCGCGCATGCGCCACGTCACGGTGCGCCGGGAGCCGGGGCGGCACTTCGACGTGCTCGACGAGGCGGCGCGGCCGTTGTCGGAGCTGGACGTGCTCTTCCTGCGCAAGGACCCGCCCGTCGACGCGGAGTTTCTCCACGCCACGCAGCTGGTGGAGCTGTGTCAGGGCCACAAGCCCGTCTACATCAACGACCCGGCGGGTATCCGCGACGCGAACGAGAAGCTCTTCGCCCTGCGCTACCCCGACCTGATGCCGGACACCCGCATCACCCGCGAGCTGCCGGTGCTGCTGGACTTCATCGCCCGCAACGAGCAGGGCACCATCCTCAAGCCCATCGACGGCTTTGGCGGCAAGGGCATCCTCTTCCTGTCCAGGGGAGACCGGAACGCGCGCTCCGCCGTGGAGCTGCTCACCCAGGGAGGCCGCGAGGCCGTCGTCGCGCAGGCGTACATCCCGGAGAGCCGCCTGGGCGACAAGCGCATCCTCCTGGTGGACGGCGAGCCGGTGGGCGGTGTGCTGCGCGTGCCGTCCGGCGATGACCACCGGGGCAACATGGCCGCCGGGGGCACGCCTCACAAGGCGGTGCTCACCGCGCGGGATTTGGAGATCTGCGAGCGGCTCAAGCCCGAGCTGCGCAAGCGGGGCCTCTTGCTCGTGGGCATCGACGTGCTCGGCGACTACCTCACCGAGGTGAACGTGACGAGCCCCACGGGCCTGGTGGAGGCCAACCACCTGGATGGCGTGTGCGTGGAGGCCCGCGTGCTCGACGTGGCCGAGCGGCTCGCCGCCGAGCGTCCCTCGGCCTGACGGACGCAGGACAGCGCCGGGTCTCCCTTTGGAAGGTCGGTTGTTTCGCGCCTGACGGAGGACGTTGGCTCGGCGTTTGGGGCAGGGCCGCGTCCGGTGCCGGATTCCCGAGCGAAGCGTGAACTGAAGAATGGTTCATGTTTCATGGAACCTTGACGCGGTGCATGAAATGAATCCTGGTTCATCTTTCACCGTCGAGGCGACGCGGCGCGCCTTGAACCCGGGGAGTGCGGGGGAGTCACGTTGCGGCCCGTGGCCGTCCTTTCCCCCCGGCGGCCCGGGAGGCACCATGTCCTCGCAGCGTCCTCGCTTCACTTCGACGTGTTCTCGATTCACCCTCGCCGCGTGGTTGTTCGCGGGAGTGTTGGGCTGTGGTGGCGGGCTCGACGCTGAGTCCTCCGCGTCCGAGCCGGAGCTACGACAGTCCGAGCAGGGGCTGACGCAGGTGACGGGCTTTGGCAGCAACCCGGGCAACCTGGCGATGTATCGCCACGTGCCGACGGGCGTACCGGCGAACGCGCCGCTGGTGGTGGTGCTCCACGGCTGCACGCAGAACGCGACGGGCATGGAGGCGAGTGGCTGGACGGCGGCGGCCAACGTCTACAAGTTCTACGTGGTGTATCCGCAGCAATCGAGTGGCAACAACGCCACCAGCTGCTTCAACTGGTTCGAGCCGGGTGACATCGCGCGCGGCTCGGGCGAAGCGCTGTCCATCAAGCAGATGGTGGACGCGATGAAGGCGGCGTACTCCATCGACGCGTCGCGGGTGTACGTCGTCGGCTTCTCGGCGGGTGGGTACATGGCTCCGGCGCTGCTCGCCACGTATCCGGACGTCTTCTCCGCGGGGGCCATCAACGCGGGCGGGCCGTACAAGTGCGCCACGACGATGAACGCGGCGTTCTCTTGCATGAGCCCGGGCGCGGACAAGACGCCCGCGGCCTGGGGTGACCTGGCGCGCAGTGGTTACTCCGGCTACACGGGGCCGCGTCCGCCGGTGTCCATCTGGTACGGGACGAGCGACTTCACCGTCCGGCCGATGAACGGCACGGAGGCGATGGAGCAGTGGACCAACGTGCACGGCATCGACCAGACGCCTGACACGACGGAGACGGTGTCGGGCTTCCCGCACAAGGTCTACCGCGACGGCGCGGGTCGGCCTCTCGTCGAGACGTGGGAAATCACCGGCATGGGTCACGCGGTGGCGTTCGACGCGCAGTACAACTTCCCCGGCAGCACCACGGCGTGCGGCTCCGTCGGCGGGTTCGTGACGGACATGAACATCTGCGCCGTCTACCACCAGGCGAAGTTCTTCGGCATCGTCGGAGGCGGTGGCGAGCCGAGCGGTGACACCACGCCGCCCACGGTGAACGTGACGTCTCCGTCGAGCGGGACGACGGTGACTGGCACGGTGAAGGTGGTGGTGAGCGCCTCTGACGCGGTGGGTGTCGCGCGGGTGGAGCTGCTGGTGGATGGCAGCGCGGTGGCCTCGGTCTCGGCGGCGCCGTACGAGTTCACCTGGAACAGCCAGGGCGTGGGCAACGGCGCGCACACGCTGGGGGCTCGGGCGTATGACGCCGCGGGCAACCAGGCGACGGACAGCGACACCAGCGTCACGGTGAACAACACGGGGACGCCGACGTCCACGACGGCGACCTTCGCCAGCATCGCGGCGGAGGATGGATATCTGAAGGCGAACGCGGACGGCAGCGGCGTGGCGCTGGGGACGCTGACGAACCTGGCGTTGGGGCGCGGGACGGATGGGAAGTACAACCGCTCCTTCCTCTCGTTCGACACGTCGAGCCTGCCGGACGGCGCGACGGTGACGCGGGCGTACCTCACGGTGAGCTACTCGTCGGGCTCGGGAGACCCGTGGTCGACGCCGACGGGGAACACGGTGGTCATCGACGTGAAGTCGGGCACGTTCAACGCCGCGTCCACGGAAGTCGCGGACTGGGCGGCGGCGGCCGGTGCGAGCGCGGTGGCGAGCATCGACAAGTTCGCGAGCGGGGCGAAGGCCTCGGCGGACTTCAACGGCGCGGGCCTGTCCTCCATCAACAAGACGGGCAGGACGCAGCTCCGGCTGCGCTTCAGCCTGGAGCAGACGGGGATGCAGTACCTGTTCCTGAAGGACTCGACGAACGCGGTGCTCACCGTCGGGTACACGCAGTAGCGTGAGACGGAGGGGACGGTGGTGTTTCCACTGTCCCCTCTTCCGCCGTGGTTTCAGGTGTCTTGCGTGGGTGATGCGCGCCTGTGTTCACGGTGGGCTCGGACATGTGGGGCGCGGCGACCCGTCGAGCTGTGTCTTGCGCGAGTCCCCGATGGGCGCGTGGCGTGGAGGGCTCAGTGGCTCTGCAGGCGGTTCCAGCCGCGCGTGAGCTGTGCCACCAGTGCTCGGGCTTGCTGTCGCTGTGAGTGGCTCCACAGTCGGGGCTCGATGAACAGCGTGCCGCCGCTGCGCAGGGCGACCTCCCAGGCGAGCGCGGGCCGGCGTCGCATCGGCTCTGTCTCCAGCGCCATGGCCAGGCTCTCGGCCGTGAGGCGAACACCTCGCAGGTAGCGCTCCGTCTGCGTCAGGCTCGCGCGTCGCCCCGCCCACCAGTGCTCCACGGCGTGGGCATCCACGCGTCCGGGCAGCACCCGAGGCCCGGGCAGGGTCTCGCGGAAGTCCTCCGGCGCGGGAGCGTCCTCTTCCTCCTCGGCGGCGTCCTCCTCTTCGGAGAGCTCCTCCAGGATGAAGGGAGGCGCGAGCGGCAGGCCGGTGATGGCGGCGAAGGACGATGCGGCGAGCAGCCCGTGGTCCTCGTCATGAAGCAGGGGGAGCAGTGCCTCCGCCGCGGCGAGCTTGCCGCTGAAGCCCAGCGCCCAGATGACCTCCTCGCGGACGTCTTCATCCTTGAGTCGACCCACCAGGTCCGCGAAGTCCTTCGAGTCTCCCGCCACGGCCAGCGAGAGCAGCACCGTGCGCGGAGAGGGCTCCTGGGACAGGGCCCGCTCACGCGCCAGGGTCCACGCGTCACGTGAGCCGAGCATCATTCCCACCTCCAGCGCGGCGTCACGCAGGACGGCGCTGTCGTGGCCCAGCGCGCGCTTCACCTGGGTGTCGCCCAGGGCTGTCCGAGGCGCGAACGGCAGGGCGCGGAGGACCTCGGCCTGAAGGACGTCATCCCCGTTCAACGTGTCGGGCAAGGCGAGCCGCTGGAGTCGTCTCGCTCGGATGATTCCCGCCTGGACCTCGGGTGGAAGTCCGGGCAGTCGCTTGAGGAAGGCCGCGTGGAGGTCATCACGCGCGAGCAGCTCCAGCGCGCGAAGGATGCCGGGACCCGCCTCCTCGGGAGTGGCCTCCAAGCACTTGAAGACGGCCTCGTGCCCGCTCGAATCCTCGGAGGAGAGCAGCACCCAGGTGGCCACGGCGATGCGAGAGGGTTCCTCGGAGGCGAGCGCGGGCAGCAGGAAGCGCCGGGCCGCGGGGGGACCTCCCAGGACGAGCGCATCCAGATGGGCGAGCAGCCGTCCCTCGTCTCCCTGCGAGACCTCCGGGAGGGTGAGCTCCGGACTCCAGAGGGCCTGTTCCCATTGAGTCCAGAGGAACTCGGCCTCTTCGAGGTGATGCTCCAGCAGCTCCCAGCGAACGGTGGGCCGGCGAATGTTCACAGCTCCTTTTCGCAGACCAGGCACTTGGCCTTCATCTCGTCCTGGCCGAGCGCGATGACGGGCCCCTGGAGCAGCGGCGCGGGCGGGGTGTTCTTGTCGTTGTGGAGCATGAGGTCGAAGGTCCGGGCCACGCTCTTGCCTTCGAACTTCACGTCGAAGGAGTAGTTGACGAACTCGGCCTTGCCCTTGGTCTTGCTGGAGGCGACGCCGCCGCCGGCGGTGCCTGCCTCGTCACCGCTGCTGGTGCTGAAGTTGGAGTCCTCGACGCAGACGGGCTTGCCGTCCACGGAGACCTTCTTCGTGCCCTTCGCGGTGTCGGAGGACATGGCGATGTTGGGGTACGGGATGGGGATGGGGCCGGCGGGGCTGGGCGTCTTGCACACGTCAGGGAAGGCGATGGTGTTCCCGCCGGTATCCTTGTGGACGACGGACAGCTTGTTGACACCGACGGTCGCGCTCATGGTGGGTGACTCCTGACGAGGCCGGGCCTCGAGTGTCGCGAGACAAGTGTATCGCTCCCGGGGCGCTGGCACGAGCGGGGGTGGTGGTTCGGGGTGACGCCTCGTGGAAGACTCTGTTTTCAGGCGATGGAGGCCGAGGCGCGCATGGTGGGATGGGTCCAGGTGATGGGGATGTCGTCGTCATTGGGGGGGCTTTGGCCCGCCTCGGCGGCGTTTCGAGCAGGGACGGCCTGGCCGTCGGCGGCGCCCGACTTCGAGGTGTTCCTGAAGGGCGACGAGGAGCCGAGCCCCGTCACGGTGCACGCGGCGGGAGACGCCACCCTGGGTTTCTCCGGCGTGGGGCGACTGGTGGCACTGCTGGCGGAGGCGCTGGTGGACCTGGGGACGCGGGAGGACCTGCGAGCGCTGGGGCCACACGTGGGGCTCTACCTGGTGTTGCCGGACCCGGAGGCGCGGGGTTTCACGACCCAGAAGGACCCGTTCGAGGAGGACCCGGACGAGGTGTCGGAGCGCATCGCGTTGCTGGTGGACCGGCTGGTGAAGGGGACGTGGCAGGCGTTGGGCCTGCCGGCGTGGAGGGGACAGGTGAAGGCGTTCCATGCGGGGAACGTGGCCTTCGCGCAGGCGTTGGCGGTGGCGGGAGAGGACCTGCGAGGTTCGAAGGTGGAGCGCGCGCTGGTGTGCGCGGTGGACAGCTTCGTCTCGCCGGAGACGCTGACGTTGCTGCACCAGCGGGAGCGGCTCAAGACGCCGGGGATGGCCACGGGGTTGATGGCGGGAGAGGCCGCGGTGGCGCTGTTGCTGGTGCGTGAGGCGCCGGTGGAGCCGAGCCTGGCCGTCGTTCGGGTGTCGCAGGGGCGTGATGTAGCGCCGTTGGATGGAGAGCAGCCGCCGGATGGGCAGGAGCTGACGCGGCAGGTGCTCGCGGCGCTGGGGCCGATGGGGGCGGAGGCGTCCGCGCCGTTGCTCGTGTCGGACCATGATGGCCAGTACGCGAGGGCGTTCGAGTGGGGAATGCTCCAGGTGCGCCTGAGGGACACGGACGCCCGCTTCGAGCGAGGCGCGGTGTGGATGCCCGCGAAGAGCTTCGGGCACACGGGAGTGGCGTCTGGGGCAGTGGCGACGGCGCTGACTTTTAGGGCACTGGAGCGGGGTTACGCGCCCGCGCCCGTGGTGCTGGTGCTCTCTTCAGCGGAGGCGGGAGAGCGGGCCGTCATCCACCTGACGGCGGGGCGCAAGCGGGGCACGTAGCGGGGCAGCGGGGCTCAGAGCTCCATGCCGTTCCAGCCTTCGGCCCCGTAGACCTTGAAGCCGGTGAGCCCTGCCTGCTCGAAGGCGGCGAGGACGTCTTCGCGGATGAGGATGAGGCGGCGCTCCAGCGTGCAGCGAAACATCTTGGCCTGGGGACGGATGGCGTCTGCCTTGAGGGCCAGTTCTTCAATGAGGCCGATCTGGTCCTCCTCGATGGAGTCCATTTCGTAGGTCGAGCGCTCCATGTCGATGGCGTCCTCTGCACCGAGCAGATTGAGGAAGGCATAGTCGGGACCGACGACGTTGCCTTTGTGGTCTTTGACCACGACGGTCAGCCACTCTGCATTGGTGATTTCCAGCGACTCGATGACCTTGCGAGCCCGTCCTGAGACGAGCAGGTTGCTCATGAGGTTGGGCTGGAAGTCATATAGGTTCCGGTCATCGGGGTAGTTCTTGGAGAAGGATACTTCGCCACCCATGGGAAAATCCTTGGCGAGGCTGATGCCTTCATCGAACTTCCAATCGGTAGGGCTACCTTTTGGATGTTTTTCAATATAGCCCGCTTCTTCACCCCGGACCTTGAAGACGAAGTATTTCACAGACAGTCCCGCCCTCCTCGGTGGTGAACGCGCTTCATGCTTCCTCTTCGGACTCTTCCATCCAACGCAGGAAGCGCATGGCGCCCACCAGTGCGAGGACGGGTTCCCCCTCTTCATCACTGAAGCGGATGGCGTCGTGTTCGTCCGAAAGGCTGACCTGGATGCAGTACATGGCCATGTCCTTGCCGGGTCGGACCAGGTCCTTCATCCGCGCATCGATGATGCGTGAATGCAGCTCCAGGACCTCGGTGTAGACCTCGTCCAGGGGAAGCAGGACCCCACGGACTCCCTCGCGCGCCGTGACGAAGCACGGCACCTGTTCCTCCAGGACCCGAGCAACGATGTCAGCGGGCTGTTCTTCGATGCAGTTGGCTTCGAACATGGTGACTTCAGAGCTCCAGGCCGTTCCAGCCTTCAGCGTTGTAGACCTTGAAACCAGTCAGTCCTTCCTCGACGAAGGCGGTATGGAGGTCTTCTCGGATGAGGATGAGGCGGCGCTGCAAGGTGCAGCGGAACATCTTGGCTTGGGGACTGATTGCGTCAGACTTGAGTACCAGCTTTTTGACGCGACTGATCTGGTCCTTGGCGATGGCATTCATCCGATAGACCGACAGCTCCAGGTCGATGGCGTCTTCAGCGCCTTGCAAATTGAGGAAGGCGTAGTCTGGACCAACGATGTTGCCCTGCTGGTCCTTGACCACGACGGGGAGCCATTCGGCGTTGGTGACATCGAGCGACTCGATGATTTTACGCACCCGTCCGGAGACGAGCAGATCGCTCATCAGATTGAACTGAAAGTCGTACAAATTCTTATGGCCGGGATAGTTTGCGGAGAAGGAGACCTCTCCGCCCACGGGAAACTCCCTGATAAGGCTGATGCCTTTATCAAATTTCCATTCCGCCGGACTGCCATGGGGATAGGTGTCGATGAAGCCTGCTTCTCCATTCGTGACCTTGAAGACGAAGTAATTCATGAGGGCTCTGGCCTATTGCCTTTAAAGATCAGAGTTCCAGGCCGTTCCAACCTTCAGCGTTATAGACTTTGAAGCCAGTCAGTCCCGCTTCGACGAAGGCAGTATGCACGTCTTCACGGATAAGGATGAGGCGGCGCTCCATGGTGCAGCGGAACATTTTGGCCAGAGGGCTAATGGCGTCGTATTTGAGAACCAGATTCTTAACGCGGCTGATCTGGTCTTTCTCCAGGGAATCCATCCTGTAAACCGAGCGCTCCATGTCGATAGCAGGTTCGGCCCCCTGCAGATTGAGGAAGGCGTAGTCGGGGCCAACGACATTGCCCTTGTGGTCCTTGACGACGACGGGCAGCCACTCGGCGTTGGTGAGTTCCAACGACTCGATGAGCTTGCGAGCCCTCCCTGAAACCAGGAGGTCGCTCATCAGATTGGGCTGGAAGTCGTAGAGGTTCCGGTCATCGGGGTAGTTCTTGGAGAAGGACACCTCGCCACCCATAGGAAACTCCTTGGCGAGGCTGATGCCTTCATCGAACTTCCACTCCGTTGGACTTCCACGGGGGTAGCTTTCAATAAAGCCTGCTTCTTCAGCCATCACCTTGAAGACAAAATACTTCATTTGGAATCCTTCTTCCTTATCTCAGTAAAGAGAGCCCCACTCGTAGCGGCTCTTCGCATTCTTGTCCTTAGGGGCATATCTCACAAGTGAATGCTTGTACTCTTTCCCCGCAGTCACAGATGCGACGACAGCCCTGCTCAATCCCACGAGCATGTCCCAATAATCTTCTTCTATTTCTTTTAATCGATTGAAGATTTCCGTTACCAGTGACTTGTGGTCTTTCTGGCTATCAATTTCCTTCTGCAATTTCTTGGCGATGACCTTCATTTGCCGCATCACCTGCTGTGTGTAATTGGGGTGGTCGCCCGGGTGTTGCAGGAGCGCGTGGACTGGCACTGCCCAGGCTTGGTCCGGCAGCATGATGATGTTGTGGCCATGATTCAGGTTGTACTCGGACTGGAGAATCAGTCGGAGTTGCTGGTAGGTGAAGACCGGCCCGTCTTCCAACTCGTAATAGAACGCCGAGCCCGGGAGGATGTGGTGGGCCTCCCATGCGTACGGGTACTTTTGGAGCGCGGGCTTCTTCTCCTTGTCCTTCGCCCCCGGATTGAAGTTCTCCGGTGGTCCTCCCGGGAACTCCGCCGTCTCGCGCACCATGTCCCGGATTTCATCCAGGTGGGGATGGTCGAACACCCGGTACACGCCGCGCCCGTCCAACGACGCGATGTAGTTCGAGCCGTTCTGCGCATAGTAGTTGTCCTTGCCGAGCACCCCGCGCGGCTGCGCGTTGCTGTCGACATGGTCGGCGTCGTCCGCGGACTCCTCCGCCGGCTTCGGCTTGTTCTTCTTCGCCTCCTTGGCCGCCGCGTACTTCCGGTCCCGGCTTCGCTCGAAGATGGCCAAGAGGCGCTGCGACAGCGCCGTGTTCATCTCGTTCGCACTGAGGTTGCTCATGCGCACACCCACCCTGGAGCGAGGCTGGCGCAAGGTCGCCACCCCGTGACGTCAATGCTGCCCGAAGGCTCGTTTCCAGGCTACGCTCACCCGCACTTCTCCCATGGCTCGCCTGATTTCCCTTCGCGCTGACGCGGCTGACTCACTGGGTGAAAAGCTGAGCCGGTTCGACCCCGGTGCCGACCGCCCCAGTCTCCTGACCCGGCTCGACGGCATCACCCTCGACCTGCACGTCATCGCCGTCGCAACCCTGCTCGTCGATGGCAACCCCCAGGGGTTCTTCCTCAACCTCTGCCGGATGGCCGAGAACGCTCGCCGCCTCCACCTCCTCCTCGAGGCTCGCGGCCTCCCTCCTCCCCCCGCCCGGCGCAATACCCCCCTCCTGGGTGCCCTCGCCGCAGGCCACTTCCCCCTGGCCGAGGCCGTCGCCGCCGCCTCCAGCACCCAGTGGCAACAGGGCGCCGAGTACGAGGACGAGTTCCTCTGGGCCTCCACCCTCCAACTCCTCGCGCGCACCCCACCCGCCTCGCCCGTCGCCCTGGAGCGCGTGCTCGTTCCCCTGGAGAAGGTGGGCAAGGAGCCCTACGCCAGTCGCGTCGCCGTCGCTCGGGCCCTGGCCTCCTCGGACAGGACCGCCTTCGCCGAGGCCTTCTCCACCGCGTGTCTCGAACATGGCCTCGACATCGAGAAGCGCGCTCGCTCGCTGTCGACGCCCGTGACGTCCTTCGCGCCACATCGGTTCATCTGGCTGGAAGGACTCGCCCTGTTGAGGCTGGCCGAGCGCGCCGGCATCGCTCCCGAGGACACCAGCTTCCGCTACTGCCCTCCCCTCGCCCGCGTGCCCATGACAGTGACGTACACGGGCGACTGGGCCCTCCAGACGACTCCGGCGGAGTAGCCAGCGTCACCTTTGGCGACGGGTTGCCTGGAGAC
>Ga0126314_10001050_pt1 | contig 13093 bp, 13 predicted proteins | sample Plot105B_FD_92535 | JGI IMG/M metagenome (GOLD analysis project Ga0126314, IMG submission 92535) | Serpentine soil microbial communities from UC McLaughlin Reserve, CA, USA - Plot105B | ecosystem: Environmental > Terrestrial > Soil > Grasslands | place: USA: UC McLaughlin Reserve, Lake County...
ATACTATTATTTTCTAGCTTTTCAACTCTCGAAAGAACAGTAGGGGGAGAAACTCCAATTTGTTCAGCAATTCCACGATAGGATAATCTGGCATCATCAATTAATTTTTTAAGTATCTTTATGTCTAATTCATCCACCGAGATAGTAGCCATTATAATTTTGTCGCCTTTGGATTTTAGTACTTCTTAATATTATTAAGTATTTAAGAGTTTGTGGTTTTTATGCATTAACAAATATTAGAAATATATTAATATACATAAAACTCTTCAAGTTAAGGATAATTACTATAATGGCAATAATCAAATTTAGTCACATTATCTTTAATCACGGGTTGAAATAATTATATAACAATGAATGTGAAATTTTTATTTAAATTATTGCTTTTATCAATGTTCCTATAAATTGTAATCTAAAATGATGCTATTATATTTTTTTTTCGAGAATATAATATGAATTCGATTAACGTATGTCAATAAATCCAACCATTTTCTTGTCATATGTTAATTAAATTTATGATCTACTTTATATTTTAGTGTTGTTAGAATACTATATGCAGATAGCTCATACAGATTCAGATCAAAATAAAAAACAGATTGAAATATTAAATGAATTAGAACAAGCAAATATAAAATGGGTTAGATTGAATTTCTGTGATCCATTTGGTTATTTACAACAAATAAGTGTCCACAGTGATGAAATAACAGAAGAATCATTTAGAAATGGTATTCCTAGACTAGATGGAAGTTCTATTAAAGGCTTCAAAGAAATTCAAGAATCAGACATGATACTTAAACCAGATCCATCTACTTTTGCTATTTTGCCTGATTATTTTGATAAAGATCATCACAATAAAGATAAAACCTATGCTTCAAGGGGCGCTCGTATGTTTGTCGATATCTATGAAGGTTTTAATAATACACGTTACTCGAGAGATCCTCGCTTTATTGCACAGAAGGCCGATCAAATTGCAAAGAATAAAGGTTTTGAGAAAAGCTATTGGGGTCCAGAATTAGAATTTTTTGTATTTAACAAAATAACATTGTTGCCAACTCCTATGTCAGCAGTTAATTGCTCTGGTGGTACTGGATATTCTATTGAATCTGCTGAAGCTCCTTGGGGCCACGGTAATGAAAATGGAGGAGGATACACAATTCCTTTTAGAAGTGGCTATTTTCCTGCTCCTCCTGCAGATAGTTTGACAGATTTTAGGGATGAAGTATCTGACACATTACAACAATATTTTGGAATAAAGGTTGAAGCCCATCACCACGAAGTAGCTACTGCTGGACAATGTGAAATACAATTGTCATTTGACCAGCTTGTTCCTATGGCCGATCAAGTAATTACATACAAAAAAACAGTAAAGGAAACTGCTGCAAAACGTGGAATGATTGCAAATTTTATGCCGAAACCAGTTGCACTCGATAACGGTTCTGGAATGCATGTTAGTCAAAGTCTATGGACAAGGCATAAAAGTGAAGAAATAAACTTGTTTTATGACGCTGCAGACGAATATGCAGAATTAAGCCAAACAGCACTTTACTACATTGGGGGATTGATAGAACATGCTGAGGCTCTATGCGCTTTAACTAATCCTACCACGAATTCCTATAGGAGATTAGTGCCAGGATATGAGGCTCCCATAAATGTTGCATGGAGCAAAATGAACAGATCGGTAAGTATCAGAATTCCTGCTCATTTTAGAAATATGAAAAGAAGAAAGAGGATAGAGTACAGAACACCTGATCCTAGCTCAAATATCTATCTTGTGGAGGCAGCATTGTTACTGGCAGGTCTAAATGGTATTAATAAAAAATCTTCAACACCTGATCCTGTAGATGAAGATATCTACAAACTCTCGGAACATAAAAAAAGAGAAATTGGAATCAAAAAATTACCTACATCTTTACAAGATGCGATAGAGTCATTAGAATGTGACACAGAATTTTTAAAACCAGCATTTACCGATGATTTTATCGAAATGTATTGTGATATTAAAAAAGATGAACATACAAAAGTTGCATCAATTCCATCTCCAAGAGAGTTCTATATGTACGGAAACGTCTAATAATTGTTATATTTCTAGAGTAGGACACATATTATGCCATATTCAAAAGATATATTGGAACTAAAAAGACATCTTTTAAGAGCAGCTGAATCCTCTAATAGCTATTTTGATCTAACTAAACTGATAGTTGACGTAAGGAAAATAAATGATTCGGAAATTCCATATTCAGGGCTAGGAGCTCGATCTCCCAATGATTATTTTCCTTCTATTAAAATAATTGGATCAACGCTAAGATCTAAAGAAAATGATGATTTTACCACCTACAAAAATATTGATACTAAATTCACTTTAGGAGGAAGATATTCTACCAATCTCATCACTTCAGACGTACCATTTTTTGTATCTGGAATGAGCTATGGCTCATTAAAACTTCCTGCTAAAATAGCATTGCATCTTGCGTTAAATAGGCTTGCTAAAGAGGGAATAAAGGTCATAATGAACACAGGTGAGGGAGGAGCATTACCATGGGAACTATATGGTTCTGAAGAGTCATGGTCAAATGTTTCTAAGAAAAGACACGAGAATATATTAAGCTATGCTGACCGATTATTGAAAGAGCACCATTTAGAGTCAACAGATAGGGATAGTCTCTTCTGTCGTTTATATCCACTAATTACCCAATACGCTTCGGGAAGGTTCTGGAAGGATCCTAGTTATCTCTTGAATGCAGATGGTATAGAAATAAAAATTGGTCAGGGTGCAAAGATAGGTCATGGAGGATTATTACCCGGTCCGAAGGTAACAGACTTAGTTGCTGAAAACAGGGGAATACCATCATATAAAGCCGCACATTCACCTTCAAGACATCTTGATATATTGGGACCTGAAGACCTTGTAGCAAAAATTCTGGAGCTGCGAGAAATCACTGATTGGCGAACTCCGATAATTGTAAAGGTTGGATGTTCTCGAGTCTATGACGATATTGAAATTATCCTAAAGTCATATGCAGATGCAGCATCCATAGATGGTTTTGTAGGAGGAACAGGAGCTGCTCCATGGGAACTTCGAGATATCATTGGAATAAATACGATACCTTCTCTTAAACCTGCAAGAGAAGCAATTGCAAATTATTATTCTACAGATAATAAGAGAGACGAATTTAGATTAATAGTTCATGGTAGTGTATGGGATTCAGAGAGAATAGCCAAATGTATTGCATTAGGGGCTAATGGTGTTGGTATAGGAACAGGCTTTCTTCTTTCAATGGGATGTACTCTTGTACAAGATTGTTATACAAATGTATGTCCAGCTGGATTAACTGGATCCTATGAAAAATTGGATATACAGACAAGTGTAAATGGAATAGTAAATTATGTTAAAGGTACATTACTTGAACTTAAAAACATTGCAGGTTCAGTAGGACGACAAAGTATTCATGATCTTAGAAGAGAAGATCTAATTGCAACAGATGAATTAACTAGTCTGATTTGTGAATTGCCATTAGTAAACGGTAGGACTTTTAAAGATCCAATAAAGGAAATGGTAAAGACGGTTATTGATAATAGAAAAAATTTGAAAGAGCATCAAGTGGATGAGTATTGGAGGATGAAAAAAAAAGTTGAATGATGCAGATAAATTTATCATTAGAAAAGCTGTCTTGGAGCTTGCAAAGACAGGTACTCCACGATTTACTTCAATAGATGATGATGTTAGAAATCTTCCCAAAGTTAATTCTAAAGCAACAAATCTATGGGATTATGTAACCGCAATAGGAGCACAATTGTCAAGACCACCATATGATCCATATAGGGAAACGATAAGCCTAAACATTACCATAGGAAGAAAAAAGTCTAGAAGAGTTTGTTTGAATATACCTTTGATAATATATGGCAATATTGCAATTAATTATAGTTCTCTAGAAGCTGTTCATCTCGCATTAAACCGGCTTGCCGAAAAAGGAAATGTATTAGGATTAATTTCAGAAATCGAAATAAACACCACAAAAGATAATAATAAAAGGAAATACCCATTATTCAAAAAAGTACCTTTTTATAGAAATGATAGTTTGGACGAGTATCAAAACTCTTGTCCAGAAGGATTAGTATTGGAATATAAAGATCAAGCATCTTTGAGGATGCTCCAGAATTTTAGAAAAGAATTTGATGGCCCAATATTGGTAGATGTAAGTGAAGTTTTTCCGTTGTATACTAAAACAATATTAGAAGAGGGAGCTGATGGAATTATAGTTGATACTGATAAGGTAACAAAAAATGAAAGATATAAAGGAAAACATGCAATAGCAGTGATTTATGATGCAAGAAATGCTATAAACGACTATTACAAAGGACGAGAGGAAAATGATAATGATGATAATATTGCAACATTGGTAATCGCAGGTGATGTCAATAGTGCAGGTAAGATAGTAAAAGCAGCAGCGGTTGGAGCAAATGTAATAGGATATTCTACAAGTATGTTGATAGCACGTTCTAATATGTATTCGGAAAAACCTTCTGACGTCAGTTCAATTGCTGACAATGTGTTTCGTCATATGCTAGGGACAAAAGGGGAAATCAAAGGAATACCTGCTGCATTAGGATACAGTGATTTTCATAATCTATCTGCATCTGATTTACGCACATCCAGTATAGATGCAAGCCTACAAGGTAACATTCCCCTGGAAGGGGGAGACAGAACTTATAAAGAGATGGTAGAGGAGATTGTTAATGAGTACGCTAGTGAGAAAGGAATAACACTCAATTCCTTAGAAACTCAACAAGTTCTTAGATTTATGGTAGGGGAATAAAATATGTGTGGAATATGTGCTGTGATAATGGAAAATAGTAATAAGGATTTTCCTATTGGATGTCTTCTTTTTAAAATGATGGAAAGTCAGCAAATAAGGGCTCAGGATAGTACAGGCGTGGCCATTTTTAATAATGGCTCAAACAAAGAGTTTTACAAAATAGATTACTTTAAAAAAAATAATGGAAAATACAATCCAGTCACAGAAAAAGTACCGCAAGAGAGATTGGATAAGGTTTTGTATGAATTAAGCCAAGATTCCAATGTTGTAATCTCAAGTTTTGCAAAGGAAATGAATCTTGTAAAAGATACTGGGCTTGTAAGGGACCTTGATGCAAAATATAAAATAAGATCAATTGAGGGAACCCATGGAATAGGCCATCTGAGGATAGCCACCAGTAGCAGAGTTACCCCAGATAATGCACATCCATTCAGTACTATCGTGATGCCTGATATAGCAGTAGTACATAATGGTGAAATAACAAACTATTCCAAATTAAGGTCTTTACTTGAACTTCAAGGCTATCGTTTATTTACTCGATGTGATTCTGAGGTGATTGCAGTATTTATTGCAGACCAGCTGTTGAGACATGGTGATCTAGAAAAAGCAAATAATGAATTTATAAAAAAGGCAGACGGGCCATTTACATATATAGTTGCTACCCCCGATTCTCTTGCTTTAGTAAGAGATAGGTTTGGAGCACGAAAAGGTATTTTTGGATATAACCCAGGTAATAGAAACTATCCCTCTTTCTGGGCCATGGCTACTGATTTATCTGCTTTGGATTCTGTAGGAGCAACATTGTATGTAGAAACTCCCCAACCTGGAAAGCCAAAAATATTTTATAAGAAGATGAAGATCACAACCATATCTAATTAAATTAAGACCATTCTTTCAAATAAAATTTTTATGATTACTCATAAAATATTACTATAGATTTTCGAATTCTTTGGTTTAATTTATCATAATTTATAGGATGACAGTACATACTAATTGGTTACAATATAAAGTTTTCATAATGATATATCTTCCTGAGTTTGAAATATATATTTTTATTTGAAGTAAGCATTTGTTGTTATGAAGGTCCTTGTCTAATTATATATATTTAAAATCCTTGTAAGTTGATGAAGGACAATATACTAATATGATACAATCTTTTATAATTACCGATTTTAATATGTTTCTACCTATTAAATTTCATCTTGCAGAAATAAATTTAATATATTACTATAATAAGGGAAAGATTATTTAAACGTATTATTATTTCAATAAGATTAAGTTTTCTTAACTTTTACTCTTAGTCTAGGCGGACTTAATTTTTAATATTTGATTAAATTTTACAGAATTATAATTGTAGAATCACGAAATATTGTTTTTCTTATACTCCTAAATTGTTTATTTATTAAAAATCATGGAATAATTTGGATGTTATCAATTTATTGATTGATTGATTAGGCAAGTGGTCAATTTTTAAGATGTTTTGTAACTTTCTTATATCTAATCCAAATCTATTATTTCTGACAAGAATTATGTTAGAAAAAAGAAAAAAAAGTATATACAAGAAAATCTAATAGTTTTATTTAGGTTTTTATCCTATTTATTTTTATATAATAAAAGATATATCTCTAACTTCTAAATATTGGAGATATATTGTATATTCTCGATATAGATGATATAAGATCAATTGCTGATTCTATAGGTTCTAATACGTCAAATCCAGACGAGCAATTTGAACGACTCAACTTGACTTTAGATAAAAAATATGGAGTTAATCTTCCGAAAGGGCTAAAAAAGGCAAGCTTAGAAAAATTCAAAGATGTTATCAGTTCTCCATTAGTATATGAAAGAGCAGTAAATTCCATTCTAAAAAGAAAAATAATTGAAGGCGAAACCAAAATTAAGATAAAAAATCCTAAAGCCCTTTACAGAATCGGAATTCTCAGTTTCACAGAACCTATAAAACTAGATCTAATAGTAGAAGGGAGTGTTGGAAATTTTTTTGGAGCTGGCTGTAATTTTAATGGAACTTGGACGGTAAAAGGTCATGCGGAAAATGGATTGGCTGATAAAGGTTATTGTGGCAAAATTGTAGTTGATGGTTTGGCTACAGAACTTGCAGGACAGAACAATCAGGCTACAGACGATAGTTGTGGTGTAGATATTCTTGTCAGGAAGGGATGCATGGAAAGAGCAATGGGTCAGGCTAGAGGAGGGAGCTTGATAACATTTGGAGCAGGATATAATTCAGGTCTATATATGTCCGGGGGAGTATTACTAAATTTGGGAGCGCCTGGAAAATCCTTTGGTCCTGGAATGGTTGGTGGAAATATTTATTCTCCTGAGGGCACTACTATTGGCGAAGGAGCAACCATTCAAGATCTGAGTAAAATTGACTATCAAGTCATTTTCTGTGTATTAAAAAAATTTGAAACTGAATTGGAGATAAAAGGATTAGATAAATTTTCTACTGAAAATAATATATTGTACATTACAAATAATGGGAAAAGAGAAGAATATAAGTTCAAAAATTTTATAAAAATAAATTCCAGCGAATAAAAATTATAAAAACAAATCTAATGGTCTCTCAATAATATTAGCCAAATTTTGATAAGAGGAAAAATTGTCAATCTGAAATTTCAAGGAATTCATATACCATATCAGGCAGTCAACAATATCAAGTAAATTGACTTTATCAAAGATAAATAGAAAATAAGTTCAAAAAATAGAATCAAAGGATTTACAGGAGATACATACTATATTTTATTAATTAGATTGAATGATTAAAGGTTAGGGAAATTAGAAATGGTAATAGAGAGTAGGAGTAAATTAAAAGCGATGGAGGTAATAAAATAGGACTACAGCTCTAACATGGACATGAAAACACTCTGGAAAGACCAATCATTAACTCATATAAATACGAATTATCAGCAAACGGTTATACAAGAAAAAAATTGAGCTCATATGAGAAAGTATACTAAACCCATTTCTAGAAGGATAAAAACTGATCCAAATATAATGTTCTATTAATTTGGTATAATTTGTCGTTGTCAGGTGCTCTCTAATTTTAATATGAGTATCAAAAGCAAAGAACTACCAATTTCAATGGTATCTAATTAATTCTATGACTATACCGTTTATTAATAGGAAGAGTATAAACCTTCCAAATTAGATTTAAATAATATTCAGAAAAAATTGAGAAAAAGAGGTAAAATAGATAATAGAGGTCAAATTATAAATGTATGTAATTTAGAATTATATCTATGTATTTTTATCCAGAATTGTTGAAGAAATCTATAAATGCATTTTCCAAGTATTATGAAATTAATTATTTCTATAATGCTATTTATTTTAATTCTTTCTTCAATGCTATTAAAGAAGAAAAACAAAATGATGAAAGAAAGGAGAGAGAAGAAAATGGAAAAATTTTGTTAAAGGCATGGTTTGAAAATATAAATAGAGAATTTGATGAAAAATTGCGATCTGACAACTTTATACTTCTATTTAATCAATATGTCAATAGTAGTTTAGATTTATATAATGAGATTTATGATGGATACATAACATCTCACTTGATATATCATGATTTTATTGATTTATATCTGAAGTATATTTATTCGCCGTCAATATCTTATTCAAAAGAATTGAATCTATCTGATCATGAAATAATCTTTCAAAAAGATAGTGTAAAATTATTGCATTATATAAATAATAATCAAAAACCAACAAAATCTGGAAGCAATACATTACTAATTATTTATGCACCCATTAATCGTTTTCATATACTAGATCTTAATCCTTCAAAGAGTGTTGTACGTACATTAATAAAAAATGGCATTGACGTTTATCTTATAGATTGGGGTTACTTCGATAAAAAAGATAATGAGTTGACATTAAAAGACTTTATTGATTATATAGATGAGGCAGTAAAGGCAATTATCCAAAGTAAATCATCATTATTATCCACATCATACCCTCCGATAAAAATATCAGTTTTGGGATATTGTTGGGGAGGAATTCTTTCTCTTATTTACAGTGCTACTGCTATTAATCAAAAAAATATTGATAAATTAATACTTATGGCTACTCCTATCGATTTCAGTAAAGATATTACTACGGTTTCAATGTGGACCAAATCAATAGATACGGATAAAATAATCAAGACTTTTCATCATTTTGATGGCTATTTTTTAGATTTTCTCTTCACTATGAGAAATCCAGTTAAATTTCTCTTTGCAAAGTATTTTAATTTATTGAAAAAATTAGACAATAAAGAATTTGTAGATACTTTTTTTGATGTAGAAAAATGGCTTCATGATACTCCTCCCATTCCAGGAGAATTATATAAAAAAATAGTAAATGAGTGCTATAAGGATAACCGCTTAATTTCGGGAAAGATGAAATTATATGAAAAAGTAGCAAATGAAGAAGAAAAAAATGGTGGTAAGGATAATAAAATAGATATAAATAAAATCACTATGCCTATTTTATCAATTATAGCAGAAAAAGATGATCTAGTTTCACCAATGTCTTCGCTTGCTATTAACGATAATATATCAAGTAAAGAAAAAAAAGTTTTTAAGTTACCTGGCGGTCATGTTTCTCTTTGTATAAGTGATGAAGCTCATAAAGAATTATGGCCTAAAGTGGCTAATTGGATAAGATCAGACATATAATAATTCGTGGCATGCCTATCTCACGCTATTTTAATTATATCAGCAAGACGTTTATTTTAAAGATATTATAAATTATTATTACGAATTCATAAAACTTAAATGTTTCAAACAAAGAAAAATAGAATTTGTACTTTTTTTACTCAAATACCCGAATTAAAAAATATTATCATCTAAACAAATTTAGTATATGTACAATAACTGCAATATATCCTACAAGGTAAAAAGAGTGATCAATTACTACAATATTAATTGAGAGAAAGCAAAAGGACAAATCAATTCTAGTTGTTACTAGGACAAAGCATTTCTAATAAAATACTTAAAAGATCAGATTCATTATATTAGTTCATGAAAACAACTATTGGTGAAATCATGAGTAAAAAAATAGAAACTATTGAAGAATCTGCTTCTGTTCAGGAACTCGCAAAAAAGATGAAAGATAAGAATGTAAGCTCATTGATAGTAGTTGATAGTTTCGGTAACTCAAAGGGATTAATTACAGAACGTGATGTGGTTAGAAATGTCTGTGTTAAAGATGTATCTACAAGCAAAATAATAATTAAAGAAATAATGTCTTTATCATTTATTACTATTAAACCGGATGAGTCTCCATCAACAGCAATTGATAGAATGTTACAAAATAATATCCGACATTTGCTAGTTGTTGATAATACACATGATATTAACAAACCAATTGGTATAGTAACTCCTAGGGACTTAATAAAATATTCAGAATTTACTCGAGATGATGCTAATAAAGATTATCTTGAAAAGATATTAGAATATTTTATATGATTTATCCTAATATTTGAACTTAGGGTTTTAGACAAATTTAATCTCAGATATTATTTAATTGTATGGATCCATATATCTGACTATAATGAATTAGTATATCATAGTATTACACTTCAGATATAAATATAAGTCTAATTATTCAAAATATCTATTTTGTAACTAAAACAGGACAATTTGCATATGTGACTACACCAGAAGCTGTACTACCTAGTAATAGTTTTTTAATTCCTGATCTGCCTCTTGTTCCTATTACTATTAAATCAATATTTTCTTGTTGAGCAAATTGTATTACTTCAACATAAATAGCGATTCCTGTTAATAAAACTTTCATAGATATTTTGATATTTGAATTCTCCTCTTTCACCTTATCTTCTATTTTCTTAAACCAATTTCTAGACTCTTTTTTTGCATTCTCAATAATCATATCAATCTGTTTAGGTGTTACAAGACCTGTCAGATTAGCGTATTCAGATTTAGAAGGTGAGACAACTACATAAATAATAATAAGTTCTGAATTAAATTTATTAGCAATGTTAACAGCAACTCGAGCTGCATGAAAGGAGGGTTCTGAGCCATCTATAGGAACAAGTATTTTTGAGAAGAATTGATCGCTTGACATAAGAATCGTTTAAGATCCTCTGTTAATTAAGTCTTGTATTTGTGTAAAAAACTTTATGTAATTAAATGTTTTATATTTTATCAATCTTTATAATAAATTTTATTGAATTAAATCAACAAGTCTACAAACAAAACTCAGTTCATCCTCTTATCCTAACAAAATTTTCTAGCATTATTATGATGAAATATTTTTTTATTATATTATGACCCCGCATCAATTATTATTTTCTAACACTATTTTTCTACTTATATGAGAAGGGACGTGAAGATGGTTCAATCAACTACACCATTGTTCCAGATATGCAAGATTATGAAAAATAATAATATAGACAGTGTTATAGTGGTAAATGAATCCCAATCTCCTATTGGCATAATTACGGAAAGAGACATAGTATATAACATCGCTCAAGAAGAGGTGACTTTATTATTACAATCACAAGATGTAATGACTATTCCACTAATTACAATTAAGGACACAAATTCTTTAATAGATGCCTTACGAATTATGAATACCGATTATTTAGAAGACTTGCTATTATGAACAATGAACAAAAATTAGTAGGAATCCTCACTGATAAAAATATATTTAAAGCGATTCTCAGTAATAAACAGCTGTTGTCTGATGTTTATAATAACAAGAATTTTGAACCATTCCCTTCTGTCTTAGAAGAATTTCGAGATCAAATTTTTGAAACTTATTTATCATCCTTGATTAATTATTTTTTTATTTTGCTTATTTATTATAACAATCTATCCATTATTCATTTCTAAAAAATTACTACTGAGATCTAACTGAGAAAGAAAATAAAAATATATGTTACCTATATTATCTATTTTTTATTTATTATTGAGTTCAGTCAAGCTTTTAATAGCTTCTTTTGTATGGTCCATTGCTGCCTGAAAGTTGTCTTCAGCTACCATTTTAATTGCAGCTTCTATTCGTTTTTCTGCAGTCACAGCGTCTGGATTATCTTTTAGTTTATCTTCCATTATTTCTTCAGCATCAAATAATGTCTTTTTTGCATTTTTATCCTGATTTTCTAATGCAGGTATAGCTTGATTTAATAGATTTACCTCCTCTGTAAATCCTTTCTGTTGAGCAAATACATTGGAATTTGTCATTGTAAAAATTGACAGACCAATAACAGTTGACATGACGAATACAAATACTTTGGATGTAGATGATTTCATAATAACCTGCAAAACCAAATTATATAAAAAGAGTAGTATAACTTAGTTAGTAATGCTCACACTATTGTTATATCAATCCTTTTATTATAATTTTTTTAAACTAAATTAATAAATGAATCTTCAACATCTTGTGATATATATACTTGCAGCAATAGTCCTATCAACTTCAATAATATATTTTATTTTAGCATCAAATGAATACAAAAGTTTACTAGAATTTGCTGCAGAAGGATTGGACGGTGAAATTTCTGAACTCCAAATTGAAATTGCATTATTTGCTGGATCAGGCATAATTTATTTAGGTCTATTGGGATGGATTTTAGTTAAAAAAATAAAAAGTGTAGTACCTTATTCAATTCTAATAATTCTTTCTACGGTACTAATAATTACATATGCTGCCTCTAGAACAGTAGGAGTTCCTATTATAGGTATAGAATTCTATATTGGTAAATATGATATGATAACTAAAGTATTGCAAGGAGTAATAATCGCTATATCTGGATATTTGATATATAAAATAACTACAGGTAATAAACAGGAGGAGATCATACCAAAGACATAAAAACTAAAAATAAACCTCATTCGTTTCAAATATCATTCAAAAGCAGTCCTAACCATAATTTTAAAATATATAATACCTTCTTTACTTTAAAAAGTAGGTATAATGATTGGAAAAAGCAAAGAGATTCTCCTCAGAGTATACTATGTTATCCATTATAGAATACCTTTGCCTATATTCCAGAAAAATGCCAATTAGTAAATATCACATTATGACAAAAATTAGTGAAATTAAACAACAACGTCCTGATAGAATTTCTTCGATCCTAAATAAACTAGAACAAAATGGGTATTTAGAATCAATCGATACGCCTAATGCAAAATTTTATCTAATTACAGAAAAAGGATTTGATGCTTATTTAAAATGGATTAAAGAATTTTTGACTTTTGTAAGAATTATAAATAATGAAGATGCAAATTAATGTAAGACATTATTCAAATTCATTAAAT
>Ga0126314_10001051_pt1 | contig 13089 bp, 14 predicted proteins | sample Plot105B_FD_92535 | JGI IMG/M metagenome (GOLD analysis project Ga0126314, IMG submission 92535) | Serpentine soil microbial communities from UC McLaughlin Reserve, CA, USA - Plot105B | ecosystem: Environmental > Terrestrial > Soil > Grasslands | place: USA: UC McLaughlin Reserve, Lake County...
ACGAAGTGCTTCTACTGCCTGCAGACTGCTTTTGCCTGTAGAGATGAGGTCTTCAATAACGACTACACGTTGCCCCTCGACGATTTCTCCTTCGATGAGACTGCCTGTACCGTGTTCTTTTGCTTTTGACCTTACATAGGCAAACGGCAGGCCCAGCTCTTGGGCTACCAATGCACCCTGAGGGATGCCGGCAGTGGCTACACCTGCAATGAGGTCTACAGATCCAAATTCTTCCTGGATCAGTTGTGTAAGCTTTTGACGGATGTAAGTTCTGACAGAAGGATGGGATAGTGTGATCCTGTTGTCACAATAGATTGGCGATTTCCAACCTGATGCCCATGTAAATGGATTATTAGGTTGTAATTTTATTGCTTTTATTTGTAATAAAAATTCAGCTACCTTTAATTCAATATCACTTTTATTATACATGGCCCAAAAATACAGAATATATATTAACGATAATACTTTGTTTATAGCAGATTTGATGCCTAAGCAATCTGGTAAGATTCAACATCTTGACGTACAGGATTTTGATTTCAAAACATTCCATAAAAATTTAGCTAAGGTGTCAGGTGCATCGTATGTTTTGCTAGACGAAAATCCGAAGGCCCTGTTTAAAAAGATCAAAAAAAGTATGGAGTTGATTAAGGCTGCAGGCGGTCTTGTGAAGAATGGTAAAGGTGACTATTTGTTTATTTTCAGAAATAAAATGTGGGATCTGCCAAAGGGTAAGGTAGAAAAAGGGGAAAGAATGAAGGAAGCCGGTGTGCGGGAGGTTGAGGAAGAGTGCGGCGTTAAGATCTGGAGCAATGATAGTAAGATCTGCAAGACTTACCATGTGTATCCTCTAAATAGTAAACTGGTGCTGAAAAAGACCAACTGGTACAGCATGACGGTGAAGGGTGAGCCTAAATTGATTCCGCAGAAGGAGGAAGGGATTACCAAAGCGGTATGGCTGGGTAAGACCGAACTTAAACCGGTGCTTAAAAATACCTACCCATCGATAGTGCAGGTGCTGGAAGAAAGCGGATTGTTGTAGTTTTTAATCGTTTTCCGGTAAAAACGGAAGGGCTTGTTCGGGCAGGAATTTGCTGACATCGCCGTTGTTGCGCAGTATTTCGCGTACAATAGTGGAGCTGATTGCAGAATATTCGGGCTTGCTGAGCATGATGATTGTTTCTACTTCGGGCATCATGGTCTGATTGATCTGTGCAATGGCTTTTTCATATTCAAAATCAGCAACGGAGCGTACGCCTCTGATCATATATTGTGCGTTGATCTTTTTGCAGAAATCGACGGTAAGGCCTTCATAAAATTGTACTTCTACATTGCTGTGCTTTGAAAATACGGTTCTGACGATCTCTTCTCTTTTTTCTTCCGAAAGGAAGCCCTGTTTGGTACTGTTGAGCCCTATGCCTACTACAATCTTATCGAACAACGGCAATGCGCGTTCCAATATATCGACATGTGCTATGGTAATGGGGTCGAATGAGCCGGGGAAGAGTGCTATTTTCATATTCAAATATACTAAGCCAAAACTTTTTCGAAGAAGCTGAAGGATGAATTGCCATACCTGCGGGTTTCGGTATAACCGGGTTGACCACTCAGTTTGAGCATGGAAGGGTGTTCTACGATGAGCATTCCGTTGTCTGTGAGCAGTCCGTTTTGCATGACCAGTTCGGGAATTCTCGGAATGGTGGGCAATGCGTAGGGCGGGTCTGCAAAGATGATCTGGTACTGTGCCTTGTGCTGTTCCAGGAATTTGAATACATCTGCCTTTTGTGCGTCGATCTGCTCCAGTTTGTATTTTTCTATGACCGATTTGAGCCAGAATACACAGCCTGAATGCTTGTCGACTGAGGTAACAGAATGGATGCCCCTGGAGGCGAATTCTATACTGATGCTGCCGGTGCCGCTGAAAAGGTCGAGCACATTGCAGCTGTCAAAATCGTAAGTGTTGTAGAGTATGTTGAAAAGTGCTTCCTTGGCCATGTCTGTTGTTGGCCTTACGGGCAGGCTTTCGGGTGCGTTGAAACGGATGCCCTTTAGTGTGCCACCTATTATTCGCATTGGTCTAGTGCTAGTAAACTGCTGTAATAATGTGCCGGCATATCGTCGAGAATTCTGCTGTCCATATTATTTTCTACGGCTGGTGCAAAGTGAACGGTATTAAAGTATTTTGTGATACACTGGTGGTTGCTATCATTTTGATGGATGATGCCGCTCAGGTATAAGGTGGTTTTTGCCAGGTTGATCTTCAACTGGCTAATGATCAGGAGCAGGTAGTAGTTGAATTCTTCGCTATTTTCGATCTGATAATATTTTTGGAAGATGAGCTGTTCGTTGTTGATATAGCTGACATTAACGGAACCCACGGTAAAATCGAGGTTCAGGGAAGTTGTTTCCCTTTCTCTGCCAACTGACAGCAGAGCCGCGGAATGGTCATAGCGTTTGCAGCTGTTCAGCGTATCCAGACTTTCTTCTATGGCGGTGCTGATATTGAATATGGTGGTGAAGCCAAAGCGGCCTACGGGTTGAAGATATAGGTTGCTGGATTGTGCTTCTACAAAATACCTTGCGTATTTGTTCAGATCTTGCGGGTCGAAAAGTTCATCAGGAACCGCTATTGAGTTTTCTGTAAACACAGATGCTTTGATTTCTTTAAAAGGCAGGTTGAGGTAGCTGTCGTTCTTCAAACGGTTTGCAAGCTCCCGCCCCGCATTTCTGCATTCCTGCTGGTCGTAAACAGCTTTGAGCTGGTTGCAGCTCTTATCTACAATGGCATAGGAAAGACTGTCGGCTGTGATTTTGATCAGCAGGCTGCAATCTGCGGCCGTGTTGGGATCAAACTCCGGATCAACTAATAATATGCTATTTTTGCTGTTCATGTACACAAAATTAATCCTTTTTTCTATAACATCACCATCGCATATTTGTTAAATGGATAAAGCTTCTGCAATTGCACGTTCTTATCAGTTTACTCCTACCGACGAACAGCTGGTCTTTTGCCGGGAGATGGCGCTGTTTCTGTCTGGCCAGCTGGATGGAAATTGTTTCATCCTAAGGGGTTATGCAGGAACGGGTAAGACGACATCGGTAGGGGCGCTGGTAAAGTCTTTGCCTGTATTTGGTTTGAGGGCGATATTGCTGGCGCCGACGGGAAGGGCCGCAAAGGTGATGAGCACTTACACGGGCAGGAAGGCGCTGACCATTCATAAAAAGATCTATAGGAAGAAATCGGCGGTGGGAACGGATATGTCTTTTCAGCTGGCACCCAACCTGGCCGAGCATACGCTGTTTATTGTGGATGAAGCTTCGATGATTGCTGATGAGATGAATGTGCAGAGTGGTTCTTCTCTGTTGAGGGATCTGATTGAATTTGTTTACAACCGTAAAAATTGTGCGGTGGTATTTGTTGGTGATACTGCCCAGCTTCCTCCGGTAGGCAGCCTGGACAGCCCGGCGCTGAACAAAGATTATATGGGTTCTGCTTTTAGCCTGCAGGTAATGGCTGTGGAGCTGAAGGAGGTGGTACGGCAGGAAAAGAAATCGGGAATTTTGGCCAATGCGACAATGCTCCGCAAACTGATTGGTACAGAAAATAAGGAGGCACCAGACAAGGTATCGCTCCCTAAATTTGCTACTAAAAACTTTAAGGATATCTTCAGGATGAACGGTGTGAAGCTGGTGGAAGGGCTGGAGTATGCTTATAATAAATTTGGGATTGAGAATTCGCTTGTGGTGTGCAGATCCAATAAATCGGCCAATGTATACAATCAGCAGATCAGGGCAAGGCTGTTATACAGAGAGGAGGAACTGACCGGAGGCGACCAGATCATGGTGGTAAAGAACAATTATTTCTGGCTGCCTGAAAATGAGTCGGCCGCTTTTATTGCCAATGGTGATATGGCGGTGATTAAGCGGGTTCGGGGTATTGAGGAACGGTATGGTTTCAGGTTCACAGAGGTTACGCTGGAGTTTCTCGATTTTCCTGAAGCCGGAGAGATTACCTGTAAGGTGATGATGGATACGCTGACGGCGGAGACTCCTAACCTTTCTTATGCAGACAGCAATAAGCTTTTTGATGAGCTGAACGAAGATTATAGCCACCTGAGTAATAAGCGCGAGCGTTTCCTGGCGATAAAGGATGATCCTTATTACAATGCGCTACAGATTAAGTTTGCTTATGCGGTGACTTGCCATAAGGCCCAGGGCGGGCAGTGGGACGCTGTTTTTGTTGATCAGGGCTACCTGACGGATGAAATGGTTGACCTCGATTTTTTAAGATGGCTTTATACTGGCATAACGAGGGCAAAAAAAGAGTTATTTTTAGTAAATTTCGCTCAGAGTCTGTTCGTTTCTCCTGCTGAAGAATAGGATGATCTGATCTGGCCCGGGCATGCTAAACAAATTCGTATGAGATTCGCCTATTCAATTAAACAAAAGATCCGTATTGCCATGCTGTTGTTTGCAGTGATGATCTGTACCATTCTGATCAGATTTCTGGAAGATGAGAGTATTAAGAGTATGAACGAGTCTTTCGTGTCTATGTATAACGACCGCTTGATTCCGGCTACTGATCTTTTTTACATTGCTGAAAATGCGAACGCTAAAAAATCTTTGCTGGAGGAAGCTTTGTATTCGCCGGAAGTTGGGGCAGGCGGGCAGGTGAAACTGGTACAGCAGATGCAGCGGGCCAATACAGCTATTGATAGTTTGATTCGCAAATATAAAAAGACCTATTTGGTGAAGCAGGAAAAGGCTAAGCTGCTGGAACTGGACAAACGGCTCTTTAGCAATGCCGGCATTGAGCAAAAGATGATGCAGAGGCTTGAAAGTAAAGATCTGGCGGCTGCCAGGGTTTTGTATGAACGGATCGGCCGTTCGTCGGCTGATGAGACCATTAGGAAATTATCTGAACTGATGGCGATCCAGAAACAGGTTGGTGAGGAGCTTGTGAAGGATTCGGCCTTTATGGTGTCTGGTAGTAAGGTGTACTCTACGCTCCAGGTGGCGCTGGCTATTTTGATCGGGATTCTTATTGTCGGGATTGTTTTTGCCTCGAATGTTGTAAAGATCAGCAACGATAAGTTTAACTTAAACTAGATTGTTCCTGCTGCTGGATGATGATCTTGCTGGTTTGAGGAGCATTTACGGTGATTAAAGGAAGGGAAATGGTAAAGGTTGTTCCTTTGTTTTCTTCGCTGCATACCTGTAGATCGCCGCAATGATCTGTAATGATGTTTTTTGAGATGTGGAGGCCTAGACCCAGTGATTTCTCGCCGCGCAGTCCCGGCCGTCCGGCCTTGGAAAATTGGTCGAAAAGCATGTGTTGCAGATCCCGTGGTATGCCGATGCCGAAGTCTTTTATTTGGATAATGCAAAGCTCTTCCTCGCTGCTCGCCAAAATCTGGACAGGACTTTCGTGGGGTGAGAACTTCAGTGCATTACCGATGAGATTGTCCATTACCCTGGTGAATTTTGGTTCATTGATACCGGCAAATATTGGTTTCGTGCCGGAAAGGAATTCAATTCGTTTGTTTTCGACTGAGTTGGCCAGCCATTTATGGGTAATGGTATTGAGGTATTTTGTGATATCCGTGTTTTGAACTTTCAATGGTGTCTTGTGTTCCTGACTTACTTCGATGAGGTCGTTGATGATGTTCTTTGCATGTACTGTTGCGTTTAAAATCATCTGCATTTCTATCTTAGGCTTATCTTTTTCCTCTTCCATTACCATGGCACTCAGTGCTTCGATATTGTTGAGCGGTGTACGGAGGTCGTGCGCTACAAATGCAAGAATCTCACCTTTTTGGTGGTTGAGTATATTGATTTCTTCATTTTTCTCTTCCAACTGCTTCACTTGTACGAAATGCTCTGATTTGTAAAAGTAACTGTACCTGCTGCAGGTATACAACACAAATGCGAGTATGATGGAGGTGATGACGCTTAAGAACTTTTCTTGTACCGTGAGGCCGGGAGTGATCATTGCGGATAAGAACAGGATAATAACAAATACGGACAGTGCTGTAACCTTTTTTAGGTCGTGGGCAAAGAATATGCAGACAAACATGATTCCGATAAGGAATACCGCAAGGGTGTTCTTGGTGTTGTGTATGGAAACGATGTAGCTTACTCCGAATGTGGTGCTGAGCAGGTAGAAACAGAAAATGATGCTGAGCCTGTCCATTTTGATCCTTGTCCAGTTGTCTTTCAGCGCAAGTCGTGAGAGCGTGAAGAATATAATGCAGCCTGCAATCTGGCTAATGTTGCTGATGCTGTATTCTTCGAAATTGGGAAGCTTTGCTAACTCTTCATAATAAAAGAAAGACGCGAACCGGGCCAGCGATGCTACGATGAGCAAAGTCGTGCTAATCGTTTTGACGGATCTGACATTTAGAAAACTGCAGGCTTTCTTAAATTCAGCAATGTACCCTTGCGGCGTTTTGTATTTATAAAGATGGAACAAAGGATTTTTTTATGGTAAAAATAATGAATGAAAATGAACTTATCTTCTTATTATAGTATTTTTGTTAAAATTAATATTGCATGATCCCAGTTGCCGCCATCGAAATCAATAAAACATTCTTTTTTAAGTTTTTAAAGTTCGGTATTGTCGGTTTTTCAGGTCTGATTGTGGATTTCGGAATTACTTATATCTGCAAGGAAAAATTAAGGCTGCATAAGTATCTTTCGAGTTCGCTGGGCTTTCTGGTTGCTACCGGTACCAATTATTCTTTGAACCGGTACTGGACATTTCATAACAATGACCCAGCTTATATACTGCAGTTTGGCAAGTTCTTTATCATTTCGGCTGTTGGCCTTGCGCTGAGCAATTCCCTGATCTATCTGCTGCATGAGCGGTTTAAGTGGAACTTTTATGTTGCTAAGGCTTGTGCTATAGCTTTGGTTTCTCTTTGGAACTTCTTTGCAAATTATCTTTATACCTTTACTGCTTAAAAAGATTTTTTAATGTCAGCACAGCAACAAAGCCACAGTCGGATACTGTTTATATTTCTAGGTGTATGGACTTTGCTGAATCTGCTGCAGGCTGCTTTGGTAGAGGTGCATGCCGATGAAGCTTATTACTGGATGTATTCCAGGTTTCCGGCTTGGGGTTACTTTGATCACCCTCCAATGGTGGCGATGTTCATCAGGGCGGGTGATGCGATTTTTCATTCTACGCTGGGGCTTCGATTGCTTACGGTATTGACCAGTACATTATCTGTTTATTTTCTCTGGCAGATTGTGCGGCAGTATTCGGATAATATTAAGCTCTTTATTCTTTTGTTCGGATCTGTTGTATTGTTTCATGTATACGGATTTATAACGACTCCTGATTCGCCGCTGGCATTTTTTACCGTGCTTTTCTTTTACGTTTATCAGCGCTATGAAAGGGAGGATAAGCTTAAATGGGCTTTACTGCTGGCTCTTGTTATCGCCTGTCTGCTGTATAGTAAGTATCATGCTGTTCTGGTGCTTTTCTTTACTGTGATCTCTAATCTGAAGTTGCTGCGGAGATGGTCTTTCTGGCTGGTGGTGATTGTTTCTGCGCTGGTTTTTCTTCCTCATATCTGGTGGCAGGTGCAGAATAACTATCCGTCTTTCTACTATCATGTGATAGATCGTTCGGCAGCTTTTTACAAGGCTAAGTTTACGACCGAATATCTGCTGGCACAGCTGGCGTTGGCTGGCCCGCTGATTGGCTGGTTCCTGTATAAGTCTGCTGCATTGCTGAAATCTAAGGATTCTTTTGTGCGGGCTTTAAAGTTCAATTTCTTTGGGATATTTATCTTCTTCCTGTTTAGTACGCTGAAGGGAAGGGTTGAGGCACATTGGACACTTCCTGCTATGCTTTGCCTGTTTCTGCTTGCTTATATTGCATTGGCGGAACAACCTGGCCGTAAATGGCTTGAGCGGCTGGCCGTAGTCAATATCGCACTGATCTTTGTGGTTCGCCTGATTCTGATCTTGCCAGTAGCACCATTGATGAAAATAGCTGCGGTTTCTTATTATTTCGGTAATGAAAAATGGGCGCAGCAGATTCATGACCACGCGGGTGATGATCCTGTGATCTTTTATGATTCCTTCCAGGTGCCGTCGCGTTATAATTATTATACCCGAAGCACAAAGGGTTTTGGCTACGATTCGAGGTATTACCGCAGAAACCAGTATGATATATGGCCGCTTGAGGATAGTATTATTGGAAGGAAGGCGTATCTGGTATTGCAGCAAAGCCGTGGCAGCCGTGCCAATGAGGATACGATTTCTACTGTTAAAGGAGTCTATTACGGGGCCTTAATAGACAGTGTGAGGATGTATCAGAAAATCGTTGTAAATCCGGTATCGGTTGCTGCGGAGTGGAAAGGCAAAGAACAGATAGCTGTGCGGCTTAAAATTACCAATCCTTATCATTTGCCTGTTTCCCTTGGGAACAAAGGTCAGAAATGGAAGTGTTACCTGGAGTACGGGTTTAAAAAGGATGGTGAGTTATCCGATTTTAAACCGGTAGTGGCTGATATGGAAAATGTGCGCATAGGGGCGGGAGCTTCTGTAGGAGTAAATGGTGTTATTACTGCACCGGTTGAACCGGGGCAGTATAAGCTGATCTTGTCTTTGCGTACGGATCCTTTTCCGGGAAGCAGAAACAGCAATATGATTTCTGTTTCGGTTAAATAGGCAGTCGGTTGGCTGTTCTAGTGTGCGTCGTAAATGACAACTTTATCGAAAAGAATTCGGAACTGATCCAGGAATGTCGTGTGCAGGATATGAACCTGGTATACGTCATGACCGGCAAGATCGTCGAAGATAAGGCTTAGCGAAAAGCTGTAAGTGGTGTCTACTACCGCACGTTCAATTGGTGCTGGTGTACCGGCGTGAAAGCTTTTTACTGTTTCTATGTCTTTCAGGGATTCCAGTCCGTTTTTGAAAGCAATCTTCTGATCTTCTGTAGTGTCGGCTTTTAGCCAGAATAAAACGTGATGAGTTAACATATTTTATATTTTGATTTTTGGCAATTTTAAACAAAATTTCGTTATTCTCTGCTATCAGATGAGCCTTTGCTGTTGTGCTGCTGCTTTTTCTTCTGCAAGGTAAGGGTAGTGTTCCTGATGGGTTTACAGTTATGAGAACGACTTTAACATATTTTAACACTTGTATTTTGCTTATGACTTGCAGGAAGTATAAGCTTTGACTAATTTTCGCCTCTTAAAAATTGTATCCGAAATGGAAGAAGCAAATATTATTACTGAAAATTCATCGTATGGCACTGATATTCGTGCGCTGAATGAAATGATACAAAAAGAAAGCGCATTCATTGACCTCCTTTTCCTGGAAATGGACAAGGTGATCGTGGGGCAGCGGTATATGGTTGAACGACTTATGATCGGCTTACTGGCCAATGGACATATCTTACTGGAGGGTGTGCCGGGACTAGCTAAAACATTAGCGATCAATACACTTGCCAAGACGATTGATGCTGGTTTTAGCCGAATTCAGTTTACACCTGATCTGTTACCTGCGGATTTACTGGGTACCATGATCTACAACCAGAAGAAAGAAGAATTTATAGTTAGAAAGGGACCCTTATTCTCTAATTTTATATTGGCGGATGAGATCAACAGAGCGCCGGCTAAGGTGCAGAGTGCCTTGCTTGAAGCCATGCAGGAAAGACAGGTAACGCTTGGGGATGAAACCTATAAGCTGCCAGAACCCTTCCTTGTGCTGGCTACTCAAAACCCGATTGAACAGGAGGGTACCTATCCGCTTCCTGAAGCGCAGGTAGACAGGTTTATGCTGAAGGTTGTGATCGATTATCCTAAGCGTGAAGACGAGAAGAAAATCATGCGGGCAAATATTGCTCCTCAGGGGATGCCTAAACCGAGTACTATCCTGCATACTGATGACATCATCAGGGCCAGAAAGGTGGTGAAGGATGTTTACATGGATGAAAAGATAGAACAGTATATTATTGATATTGTGTTTGCGACCAGGTTCCCTGATCAATATAAGCTGGCTGATTATAAAAATCTGATCAGCTTTGGTGCCTCACCAAGGGCTTCGATAAATCTTGCGCTGGCTTCAAAGGCTTATGCCTTTATCAGAAGACGGGGTTATGTCATTCCTGAGGATGTGCGTGCGGTTTGTCATGATGTATTGAGGCACCGTATCGGGCTTACGTATGAAGCTGAGGCTGAAGATATTACTACTGAAAAGATCATTACAGGGATATTGAATGCGGTAGAAGTACCCTAGTTGATGGATACCAAGAACTGAGTTTATGGATACCAAAGACCTGTTAAAAAAAGTTAGAAAAATAGAGATTAAAACCAGGGGACTGAGCAATCAGATCTTTTCCGGTGAGTATCATTCTGCATTTAAAGGCCGTGGCATGGCCTTTAGTGAGGTGCGTGAGTACCAGATGGGTGATGAGATCAGAACCATTGACTGGAACGTGACGGCACGTTTTAACCATCCTTATGTGAAGGTGTTTGATGAGGAGCGTGAAATGACCGTGATGTTGCTGGTGGATGTGAGCGGTTCGAAAAATTTTGGTACCCAGGTGCAGCAAAAGCAGGAACTGGCTACAGAAATATGTGCCGTACTGGCGTTTTCTGCTATCCAGAATAATGATAAGGTCGGTGTGCTGTTCTTTAGCGACAAGGTCGAGAAGTTCATTCCTCCTAAGAAAGGCCGTACACATATATTGATGATCATCAGGGAGCTGATCGATTTTAAACCGCAAAGCAAGGGCACGAATGTGGCGCTGGCGCTGCAATATTTTACCGGTGCGATTAAGAAAAGATGCACTGCATTTCTGATCTCTGATTTTATCGGCGATACTTTTGAAAGCGAACTTAAGATTGCGGGCAAGAAACATGACCTGGTTGGTTTGCGTCTGTATGATGTGCATGAGGAGGAGTTTCCTGATCTGGGGCTGATTCCTGTTAAGGATGAAGAGACGGGAAGAGTGGAATGGATAAATACCAGCGATAAACAGGTACGCCATGCCTTTAAAGCGACCGCCCTGGAACAAAACGGCAGGTTGCTAAGTTCCTTTAAGAAATCGGGGGTGGATATTGCTCAGATCGGTACGCATGAGTCTTACGTAAAACCATTGATGACATTGTTTAAAAAACGGGGAGCCAGAAGATAAGATGAAGAATTTTTTAAAGCTTAACTGCCTGATGATTTGTATGTGCCTGGGTATTGCGATACCCGGCCGTGCGCAGGAGGTTAAGGTGAGTGCGAAACTGGATAAGACTACGATTGTTCTTGGTGACCAAACGGTGCTGAGACTGAGTGCAGAAGTGCCTTTGAAGGGTAATGTGGTTTTTCCTTTACTGGCAGATACCTTGTCGGCCAAGGTACAAATCGTTGCTGCGGGTGTTCCGGATACATTGGTTGATCAGAACAGGCCGGAAATAAGGGTGATCAGCAGGGCTTATACCATTACTTCTTTTGACGCTGGACTGCAGATGGTGCCCGCACTGGTGTTTAGTAGCGATGGGAAGGATTATTTGACTGATGCGCTTCCGCTTGATGTGAAATCAGTTTCGGTAGATACTACAAAGGCAATTTACGATATTAAACAGCCTCTGGGTGTATCTTATACATTTTGGGACTGGCTGCGTGACCAGTGGTATTGGCTGGTTTTGGCTGTACTGTTGTTAGCTGCATTATTGGGTACCTGGTATTATTTCCGTAAGGTTAAAAAGCCTGCTCCTGTTGTAGTGAAAGCCGCGCCAGCGGTGCCTTTTCATGTGCGGGCAATTGATCAGCTGAATGCGCTGCGTGACAGAAAGCTGTGGCAACAGGGTGAGGTGAAGGCATATTATAGTGAGCTAACGGATATTTTGAGAGCATACCTGGAAAAACGGTATAAGATAAATGCATTGGAACAGACTTCTGACGAGATTCTTGCCGCGCTTCGTTCTGTAGCAATTCCAGCGGGAGGTATGAAGGAGCTGAAGGAAATCCTTCTGCTTGCTGATCTGGTGAAATTTGCTAAGGTGCAGCCTTTGAATACGGATAACGAAAATACCATGGATGGGGCTATTCATTTTATAAAGGAGCAGCGTGATGGAATGGTTTAAGGGGATTGAATTCGCCAATAAGGGTTTTTTCTGGTTGCTGTTACTGATTCCTGTAATGCTAGCCTGGTATATCTGGCGCCAGGAGAAACTGCAGGGTTCACTGCGGGTGTCGGCCATGTCTGGTTTTCTGAAGGTAAAAAACAAAGGTTATGCTGTGCTGCGGCATTATGGGATTGTGCTGAAAGTACTTGCTCTGGCCGCCCTGATCGTTGCCTTGGCCAGACCACAGTCTGCTTTGAGCTGGGAGGATACAACTACTGAAGGGATAGATATTGTAATCGCCACTGACATTTCCGGGAGTATGCTTTCTGAGGATCTGAAACCCAACAGGCTGGAGGCGGGTAAAAATATTGCCATCGATTTTATAAAGGACAGGCCAAGTGACCGTATCGGGCTGGTGGTTTTTAGTGGTGAAAGCTTTACACAGTGTCCGCTGACGATAGATCATGATGTGCTGATCAATTTGTTTAAAGACATTAGTAATGGAATGATAGAGGATGGAACGGCTATTGGTATGGGGCTGGCTACGGCGGTGAACCGGCTGAAGGATAGTGAGGCTAAGAGTAAGGTGATCATTTTGCTGACGGATGGTTCTAACACCACTGGTTCTATTCCTCCTGCGACTGCTGCTGAGATAGCCAAGCAAATGGGGGTAAGGGTGTACACGGTTGGTGTGGGTACCAAAGGTTATGCGCCTTACCCGATGCAGACCCCTTTTGGTGTCCGCTACCAGCAGGTGCCTGTAACTATTGATGAGCCTACTTTATCTGGAATTGCAAAGATAACGGGCGGCCAGTATTTTCGGGCGACTAACAATGAGAAGCTAAGACAGATTTATCAGCAGATCGATAAATTGGAAAAGGCCAAGATCGCTGTAACGCAGTATCATAAAAAGACGGAGCGTTTCCTGCCTTTTGCACTGATTGCGCTGGTATTGTTACTGCTGGATTTTTTATTGAGAAATACATGGTTTAAGGGGGCCTTAACTTAGGAT
>Ga0126314_10001052_pt1 | contig 13079 bp, 9 predicted proteins | sample Plot105B_FD_92535 | JGI IMG/M metagenome (GOLD analysis project Ga0126314, IMG submission 92535) | Serpentine soil microbial communities from UC McLaughlin Reserve, CA, USA - Plot105B | ecosystem: Environmental > Terrestrial > Soil > Grasslands | place: USA: UC McLaughlin Reserve, Lake County...
CAAATATAAAGATTCACAGTTAATTAATTGGTGTTATTGAGGCCTCCATTGCGATACGTTAGAAATGTAGAACCGAAAATGCCACTGGAAATTAATGAGAAACTACAGGGAAACACCGGAGTTAAGAATTATTTAAAGAATATCTGATCAGGCGTTAGGATATATTTGGAATAGCTCTACATAGGTCAAGGCTATGTCAAGGCTATACCAACCCCTTAGGAAGGCTATTGTAAAGACTTAAAATATCTAATGATTCTATGTCTTAAATCCATGTTTTGTAAGAGTAGTGTTCATGGGAAGTAAATAGATCGATCTTAGTATCCATTGAACTGGAATATGATAATGTGATATACGACACCAGATTAACGTTTACTGTTAAATAGCCGCTGTTCTGTATTTTTTACTAAATTGGAGCACGAAATTTTAAGATATACTATAAATGAAATACCTAAGGTTACCGATCCTATTCTTTTTGATATTATTCAGCAGCAATACGTATGCGCAGGAGCTTGTTTTGCCGGGCGATCATCCTGATCCTTCGGTTGTTAAGATTGGCCAGGATTACTGGGCAGCGGCTACGACGTCTAACTGGATGCCTGCATTTCCAATTTATCATTCCAAGGATTTAAAGAACTGGACTAAAAAGAGTGTGGTATTTCAGGTTATGCCTGACTGGGCTGACTTTTATATGTGGGCTCCGGAGATTACCTATGATAATGGTAAGGTTTATATGTATTATACCGCACATAAAAAAAATGGCAATCTCTGCCTGGGTGTGGCGGTTGCCGATAAGCCTGATGGGGTATATAAGGATCTTGGCCCGTTGATGTGCCAGCCCGCGGGTTCTATTGATGCCTTTCCTATGCGTGATCGTGACGGCAAGCTTTATATGATCTGGAAAGAGGATGGAAACAGCATTAAACAGCCTACGCCAATTTGGGCGATGGAGATGAAAGAGGACCGTACTGGTTTGATTGGTGAGAAAAAAGAGCTTTTCAGGGGAGACCAGCCCTGGGAGAATGGCCTTGTTGAGGGTGTTTCGATGATCAGGAATGGTGAGTATTTTTATGCGATCTATGCGGCGGCTGGTTGCTGTGGCATTAAATGTAATTATGGAACGGGGATAGCGCGGAGTAAGAGTTTACTTGGACCATGGGAGAAATATCAGAACAATCCGGTGCTGGCCAGCACAGATCAGTGGACTTGCCCTGGTCATGGTACTGCGGTGCAGAAGGATGGCAAGAATTACTTCCTGTATCATGGTTATAGTGCCAGCGAAAGTGTATATGCGGGGAGACAGGGGCTACTGATCGAGTTTGACTTTACTCCTGATGGTTGGATCAGTTTTAAGCAAAACGCTGGTAAGGCCGCCTCTAAAAGAATTGTAAAGTCTGATGATTTCTCTGGTAAAAGCCTGAGCATGGATTGGCAATGGAGTATTTTTAAGGATTTTAAGCGGCAGCTGACTGGAAAGTCTATTGAGGTTTCGGCATTGTCTGATGTTTCGGGTGCCTATATTGGCCAGCCTGTTTACCATGCCGATTATACGGCTGAAACAGTGGTCACCGGAGCTACTGCTGAAGCGGGGATAGCTGTTATTGGTGACGATAAGCACATTATTTTTGCTGCTGTTAACGATGGGAAGATCTTGTTGAAGCAGGTGAGGAACGGAGAAACTACAGTGCTCAAATCAATTACTTTACCTGTTGCCGGCGCTAAAAAGGTATTTCCTTTAAAATTGAAGTTACAGGCTCACGGAAATCATAATTTTACATTTTCTTATGCTCAGGGTAACGGCCCTTTTGCGGTCATAAATACGGAGCCTGTGGATGGAAGTTTTTTACCGCCCTGGGATAGGGCGCTTCGGGTAGGTGTTACAGTTTTAGGAACTGCGGATCAGTCTGCGTCCTTTGATAGTTTTAGCCTCAAGTAGGTGCTGTTATTCATCTTTTTTTCCTTTGGCCGGAGGATATGTATTATTGGGAGCAGAACATTCTTGCACTCATGAATGATATAACCGTATCGGGGGGTATATAACGTTGCTCAGAGCGCGGTATAATATTCTTCTTTTTCTGAGGTATGCGGTCTGATGACGCCACTGATGATTAGGCTAACGATTATCTTTTGCGCCTGCCGGTAAGAACTTCTGGTGAGTTTGCTGAATTCTTTTAGTGTGATCCGGCCTTGTTCGTTTAGGTATTCAAAAAGCTTTTTTTCCTGCTCGGTATAGGTTATAATGTTATCTGTAGTGCTGTTTCCTTTTTTGATCACATCAACCAGTATTTTGCTGGCCAGAATGCTTTTGTCGTTGACCCGGTAATATACCCACCACTTTTTATTTTCATCTAAGGCATAGTGTGGTTTGGTATCGCTGGAAGGAATTTTTACAACGAGCACCAGTTTGTCGTCTACATAAATTTCCTCAAATTCGGGTTCTATAGCCGGTTTACAGAACTGATGTGCAGATTTAGTGATCATGTAGCGTTCCTCATCTTCGGATTTTACACCTTTTATAGTACCGTCATCGGCTACACCAATAAGCAATTGACCTCCTTTATTATTGGCAAATGCAACGAGGCTTTTGGCTATCTTTTCATTACTGGTGATCGTTTTCTTGAAATCGAGCATTGTGCCTTCGCCTTGTAATATTAGTTTCCTGAGGTTCATATGCGGTTGCTTAGTAGGCTATACGTGATTCTTCGCCAACGTGTAAGTTGCGGATGTAGACTTCGTTGGTAACGGTGGCACACAACTCTCCGGCGCCGTTCTTAATTTCCATCGGATAGGCCTTGACGAATTTACCTGTTGTATTTAATTCATGAATGGCTTCGTTGAGCATTTCATCTGTAATGATGATGGTGAAATAAAGTGCGCTGCGTCCTGGCTTTAAATATTGTATCGATGCGCTCTTTAGCCAGACCCTTACTTTAAATCCCTGCCTTTGAAGCAATTGATCGAACAGTATGGCATAAAATGGATCTGTTGCTGCGTAAATGGTGCCTCCAAAGATGGATCCGTTGTAGTTTTTATTGAAAAGACTTTTATTGATCTTCACGTCAACGCCTTTGTATCCTTTGTGAAATTTCCTTACCCATATACGCTGAAATAATAGGGGAGGATAGAAACACAGGCCCCATTTTAGCGTTTTTTCTGATACAACCATGATGCTTAAATATCTGAAAGTTTATTGAACAATGAAACTTTATATGTCATTTTTAAAACTTTTGCTGTGTGTGCTTGTTCATTAGGCTGAATATTAGATTTAAACAAGATAAAGAATCATACCTATGAAAAAATTAATTTTAAGTCTTGCTTTTGCAGGTTCAATAATGATTGCCGCTTCAGCATGCAACTCTACGAAGAATGTGTCGGGCACGACGGATAGCACAGGTACAGACAGTACTATGGTGCCTACGGATACCACCAGAACCCCCGATACAACAGCTGTTCCGGCTGACACTACGAAATTACCACCGGATACAACTATCAAGCCTTAATTGTAACCAGGTTTTAAATGAGCGACATATAGGGTCTGATGCTTACGGCATTGGACCCTTTGTGTTTTTTTATCAAATGTTTTTCTGTGTATGATTTTGTTTGTACTTTCAGCGTCCAAACAAACACTGTATGAATAATGATAAGCAAAAAGGAAGTGTATTCCTTTTGATTCTTGTAGCCGCGCTGGGCTATTTTGTAGACATATATGATCTGCTTTTATTTCTCATTATCAAAAACAAAAGTTTAACAGCTCTGGGCATTCCTGCCGATAAACTCACTTCAACCGGTTTTACATTGATGAACTGGCAGATGGCTGGTTTGCTGATTGGCGGTATATTCTGGGGTGTTGTTGGTGATAAGAAGGGTCGCCTATCTGTGTTGTTTGGGTCTATTATTATGTATTCGCTCGCTAATATTGCTAATGGTTTTGTGACCAGTATTCCGGCTTATGCTGCTTTGCGCTTTATTGCCGGAATCGGGCTCGCTGGAGAACTGGGAGCGGGCATTACGTTGGTGAGCGAAAGTATGAGCAAGGAGAAACGGGGTTATGGTACCATGATGGTGGCTGGCATAGGGTTAATGGGGGCGGTGGCTGCTTATATTGTAGGTGATTTGTTTGAATGGAGAACTGCGTTTTTTGTTGGCGGTGGGCTCGGTATCCTGCTGCTATTATTGCGCTTCGGTGTTTTTGAATCGGGAATGTTTGAACGTATGGCGAAAAAGGATGTGTCTAAAGGCAATTTCTTTATGTTGTTTTCGAGCAGAAAGAGATTCTTTAAGTACTTGAATTGTATTCTGATTGCGGTTCCATTATGGTTTGTGGTAGGTATACTGGTAGGGGCGGCCCCGGAGTTTGGCAAGGCGCTTGGTGCGGTAGATGTACTGGATAATGGCAAGGGAGTTATGTTTACTTATATCGGGATTTCCCTGGGGGATTTTCTAAGCGGTGCGCTTAGCCAGGTATTTAAAACCCGCAAGAAGATTGTCTTTGTTTTTGTAACGCTGACCTTTGGAACGATGCTGTTCTATTTGTTAAACACTGGCTGGACGGCTACTAATTTTTATATTCTTTGTGTGTTTTTTGGTCTTTTTACGGGCTATTGGGTGGTATTTGTTACCATTGCTGCTGAGCAGTTCGGTACCAATCTGAGGGCAACTGTAACTACCAGTGTTCCGAACATGGTACGGGGTTCTCTAATCCTGGTGACTTTACTGTTCCAGTTTCTGCTTGTAAAGGTTGGTATTATTAACGCTGCATTAATTATTGCCGTATTTACGGTTGGTATGGCTTATATAGCGCTGTATAATCTGGACGAGACCTATGGTCGTGACCTCAATTTTGTGGAGGAATAGTGTCAGTAAAATGTACTATGTTAAATTATACACATTGATGCCTTTTTTTAAAGGTTATCTTTGAGTTTAGTATCAGAAAAATGGTGTTTAGAGATAAAGTAGTAGCGGCGTATCAGCAAATTCAGGATGAGATTTGTGCTGCTCTTGAGCAGGCTGATGGAAGTGGGAAATTCGAAGAGGAGATCTGGAACAGGGATGGCGGAGGTGGCGGCCGTACAAGAATTATGCAGCATGGAAATGTGATCGAAAAGGGCGGGGTTAATTTTTCTGCTGTTCACGGGAAACTGCCTGAAGCTGTAAAAAAGGCTTTCAAGGTTGAAAGCGATGATTTCTTCGCAACTGGTGTTTCTATTGTGATGCATCCGGACAATCCTTTTGTACCGATAATTCACATGAATATCCGTTATTTCGAAATGAATGATGAAACCAGGTGGTTTGGCGGCGGGATAGATCTTACTCCGCATTATGTCATTGATACGGACGTCCGTTATTTTCATCATTTACTGAAGCAGACTTGTGATGACTTTGACCCATCTTTTTACGACCGGTTTAAATCTCAGGCTGACGATTATTTCTACATTAAGCACCGCGAAGAGACCAGGGGGGTCGGCGGTATATTCTACGACAGGCTAAAGCCTGAAACCTCGGGCTTATCGTTTGAGCAGCTGCTGGATTTTTCTATTGCTGTAGGAAATACTTTTATACCGGCATATACTGAACTGATTGACCGAAACCGCGATAAGGAATTCACCGTTCGCGAACAGGAATGGCAGTATCTCCGCAGAAGCCGGTATGCTGAATTCAACCTGGTATACGATGCGGGTACAAAATTCGGCCTTGAAACAAATGGCAGAATTGAATCTATTTTAATGAGCCTGCCACCCATGGCAAAGTGGGTTTACAATCATAAGACCTTACCCGACAGTGCAGAATCTTATACTTTAAGCAGGTTAAAAAAGGGCATTGAATGGGCATAATTCGAGGTTAATTTAAGCGGTAAAATTTTTCCACAATGCACCTTAATGGTGCATTTTTTATTAGATTCGCAAGGTTATAAGAATACCACATTTAAATCGTTCTTAAGGAACATTAATATTTATGGCAGAAGATTTAGAAAATCAAGAAAACGACAAAATAATTAGGATCGATATTGATGAGCAAATGAAATCCGCATACATTGATTATTCAATGTCTGTAATCGTATCGAGGGCTTTGCCTGATGTACGTGATGGATTGAAACCGGTACACAGACGTGTACTGTACGGAATGCTCGACCTTGGATTAACAAACAACAAACCATATAAAAAGTCTGCCCGTATTGTTGGGGAAGTTTTAGGTAAGTATCATCCGCATGGTGATGCTTCTGTATATAATACCATGGTTAGAATGGCCCAGGAATGGAGCCTTAGGTACCTGATGGTTGAAGGACAGGGTAACTTTGGTTCTATTGATGGTGACTCTCCTGCAGCAATGCGTTATACTGAGGCGCGCTTTCAGAAAATTGCTGAGGATATGCTTGCCGATATCAACAAGGATACTGTTGATTTCCAGCTTAACTTTGATGATTCACTTCAGGAGCCAACTGTTTTGCCTTCTAAAGTGCCAAATCTGTTGATTAACGGGTCTTCGGGTATCGCTGTTGGTATGGCGACTAATATGCCTCCGCATAACATCACAGAGGTTATAAATGCGACGATTGCTTATATCGATGACCGCGAGATCACTATTGCGGATCTGATGAAGCACATCAAGGCTCCCGATTTTCCTACCGGTGCTATAATTTATGGATATACCGGGGTTCAGGAGGCATTTGAAACCGGACGCGGACGTATTGTAATGCGTGCGAAAGCAGAAATTGAGGTGATTAAAGACCGTGAGGTTATTATTGTTACTGAAATACCTTATCAGGTGAATAAGGCCATGATGATCGAGCGCACGGCTGAGTTGGTTGGTGAGAAGAAAATTGAAGGGATTTCTAACATTAAAGATGAGTCTAACAAGGATGGTATCAGGATCGTTTATGAGATTAAACGTGATGCTAATGCTTCCATTGTATTGAATAATCTATTTAAGCAGACTGCGCTTCAAACTTCATTTAGTGTAAATAACATTGCCCTTGTGAATGGGAGGCCGCAAATGTTAAACCTGAAGGATCTGATTCGTTATTTTGTTGAGCACAGGCATGAAGTTGTCATCAGACGTACTAAGTTTGAGCTTGCTGAAGCGAAAAAACGTGCGCACATCTTAGAGGGATTACTGATTGCACTGGATCATCTGGATGAGGTAATTAAATTGATCCGTAGTTCTGATACTCCTGAGGATGCCAGAACCGGATTGATGGAGAAATTTGGTCTTTCAGATATTCAGGCCAGGGCAATTCTGGACATGACGCTGAGAAGATTGACAGGTCTGGAGCGTGATAAGATTAAAGATGAGTACAATGAATTGATGAAAACCATCGAATACTTACAGTCTATTTTAGATGATGAAGGTAAACGGATGCAGATCATTAAGGATGAACTTGCTGAAATGATGGAGAAATATGGTGATGAACGCAGAACTCAGATCGTTCATGCTGCTGGTGACATGAGCATGGAAGACTTCATTGAAGATGAGGATGTTGTAATCACAATTTCACATGAGGGATACATCAAACGGACTCCGGCAACTGAATATCGCACCCAGGGAAGGGGAGGTAAGGGTTCAAAAGGGAGTGATTCCAGAAATGAAGATTTTATTGAACACCTGCTGATTGCATCAAACCACAATTATATGTTGTTTTTTACGGAAACGGGGCGCTGTTTCTGGCTTAGGGTATACGAAATTCCTGAAGGTACACGTTTGAGCAAAGGAAGGGCGATACAAAACATCATTAATATTCCAAAGGAAGAAAAGATCAAGGCCTTTATTAAAGTGAAAAACTTAAAGGATCAGGAATACCTTGAAAACAATTATATCATTATGTGTACAAAAAAAGGTACCATAAAGAAAACTTCATTGGAAGCGTATTCTAGACCTCGTGTGAATGGAATTAATGCGATAAATATTAACGAGGGCGATCAGTTACTTGAGGCAAGTTTAACTACCGGATCGAGTGAAATTGTTATGGCATTGCGTTCAGGAAGGGCTATTCGCTTCAATGAGGCTAACGTTAGACCAATGGGCAGAACTGCTACCGGGGTTCGCGGGGTAACTCTTGCGAATGATGCAGATGAAGTAGTTGGCATGATTGCTGTAGATGATCCTGAAACAACTGTACTGGTTGTTTCTGAGAAAGGATATGGTAAACGTACTGATATTGATGATTATCGCGTTACCAACAGGGGAGGAAAAGGAGTCAAGACGATTAATATTACAGAAAAAACTGGTAATTTAGTTGCTATTAAGGCTGTTACTGATGCAGATGATTTAATGATTATCAACAAATCAGGTATTGTAATCAGAATTGTTGTTAGTGAACTGAGAGTTATGGGAAGGGCAACACAGGGCGTGAAGCTGATCAATTTAAAAGGTAATGATGAGATTGCTTCTGTAGCCAAAATTCAACATGAGGATGAAGTAGAAGAAGATCTGGCCTTAGAAGATACTGATTCAACTCCAGGTGATGATGCAACTCCGACAGATGATTCAAAAGAAGAGCAAATATAGATTGTTGAACAAATAATAAAAAAAATGAAAAAAATACTTTTAAGTATGTTGTTTGTAGGTGTCGCATCACTTGCAAATGCTCAAAAAAGTGAGGTGAATGCTGCTAAGACTGCCTGGATTCTAATTTCCAATGCAGGTAATAAGTCCCTTCCGGAGAGTTTAAAATTGCTGGATGATGGTTTGGCGCATACTGATAAGGCAGTTGCTGATGTGAAAACTTCCAAATTGGCAGAGGCATGGGCATACAGAGCGTTGTTTGCTGCGAGAGCTGCACAAATTGATTCTTTGGATTTTGCAAATTCTAAAGCCAAACAAAAGATTGCTGAGGAAGCAATTTTGAAAGGCAATGCCTTGGCTCCTAAGGAAGAAGAAAAAAAGTTTTTGGCAGACGCCAGCGGTTTCTTAGAAGATGCTGTTAGAAACAGGGGTGTATTTGCTTACAAAAAGAAAGACTATGCTACTGCTCTAGAGGCTTTTAATGAATATACAACTAAAAATCCGACGGATACGAACATGTTTGTTAATGCTGCGCTTATGGCAAAACAAATAAAAAATTATCCAGAGGTAGCCAGGAATTATAAAGCAGCGATCGCACTCAATTACCCGGATGCTGCGCTACTTTATAAAGATCTGATCAATATATATTTTACGGAAGTAAAGGATAGTACTGCGGCGATCGCGATTATTCAGGAGGCCTCTGCCAAATTTCCTGCTGATAATGATCTGTTAGGTATGGAAACCAACTACTGGTTGAAAAAGGGTGACGCTAAAAAGTCTCAGGAGATGATTCAGAGGCTTATAGAGAAAAATCCGGATAACCCCGATTACCAGATGGCAATGGGCGACATTTTCTTTAAACAAGCTGATGAATTTCAGGATGCAAGGAACAAGCTTGCAACTGAGCTTGAAGCAAACAAGACTAAGGTGGATGCTAAAAAGAAAAAGGAGTTTGATGATCTTGGTACGAAAATGAGAACTATTTTGGGTCAGGCTATACCGTATTACAAAAAGGCGGCAGCCTTAGATCCTAAAAGTGGTTATGCGCTTGATAAATTAAAATCAATTTATAGCTTCAACAACGATAAGGCGAATGAAGATGCTGTTCAAAAACAATTGGACGCATTGCCTAAATAGCATTTACATTGTAAGAACTAAAAAGAGGGATAGATATTATCCCTCTTTTTTTTTAAGTTTGTATTATGAGTAAGATATCATTTCTAAATATTGCAATACTAGTTTTACTAACTTCAGGTACAGCACTTGGCCAGAGAAGCCAGGTTCAAATTGCAAGAAATAGCATAGGTAAACTCCATGTTGCTATTAATAATAAAGCTGATGACAAAAGTCAGCTTGGTATAATAGGCGAGGGCATCAAAGCGAGTGAGGCGGCCCAGGGTGATAGAAAGACAAAGAAATGGCCTGAAACCTGGGCTATAAAAGCATATCTGAGCTCATACATATCTATAATTGATACCGATGAGGGTAATGCCGATCGATATTATACACTGGCTAATGAGGCTATCGATTCCGCAAGAAGACTCGACAAGTTTCAGGCTAACACCCGGTTGGTAGACGCTGCTATCTACAATATAAATATCAGGAAACAGAATAAAGCCAATATCGCTTTTACTAATAATGATTTTGAAAATGCTTTTAAATTATTAAAGGATGTAAGTGATTTCTTCCCGAAGGATACGACATTAGCAATCAACACCGCGCTGGCTGCACAGAACGTACAGGCTTATGATAACGCTTTGATCTATTATAAAAGAGCTAAGGATAATGGAGTTAAGAATCCTGTTTTGTTTCAAAATCTGGCTAATATCTATACTTCTAAATTTGAGCATGATCTTGCTATAACTACACTTGAAGACGGAATCAAATTAAATCCTTACGAATCCAACCTTACCAACAGCTATATAAACCTGTTGCTGGATAATGAAAAGTATGCGACGGCAATAAAGGTTATTGAATCAACTTTGAAGATTGAATCGAAAAATAAGCTGCTTTATTTTCTATACGGGTATCTTCACCAGAATAATCTAAACTACAATACTGCTGAACTGGCATATAACAAGGCGCTGGAAATCGACGAGAACTATTTTGACGCATTATACCAAACCGGGCTTGCTTATATTGGTTCCGCTAATCAGATTTTAAAATCGGCTGATCAGGATAAGCAGCAAAAATACAGCTCATATATAAACAGGGCTGAAATTGCTTTATTACAAGCTCACGAGATAAACCAGAACGACAAGCCTACGGTGCAGTTGCTAATAGAAATCTATACCAGAAAGAATAAGCTGGACAAGGTTCAGGAATTAAAATCCAAACTGGAAGAGTTTTAAATTTAAAGGGCCTCAGAAATGTGTGGGGGTGAGTGCCTATAAATATTACTTAACATAACATTAATTATATACTAATATGACTTTTGTAAATATTAGTATATTGTTGTGAAGATATATCTAGATTTGTAAACAATCGTCAGCGCAACAATGTTCAATCAACCAATTAGAAATATTCAGGATTTTCTATTGAGCACATACTTTGCTGATGGTTTAAGAATCACCTTTGGCGTGCTTTGTCCATCATTAATTCTGGCTCAGTATGGAATGCTCCAGTATGGTATGACATTGTCTTTGGGTGCGCTTTGCGTTAGCGTTGTAGATTCTCCAGGACCAATAGTCCATCGCAGAAATGCTATGTTAATTACCACAAGCCTGATTACGCTTATTTCCATATTGGTCGGACTAACCAACCTTAATGTCTATTTCACAGCAATTGTACTTGTCATCAGCAGTTTTATCTTTTCAATGTTTTTCCTATATGGCCTTCGGGCTGCTTCAATTGGTACTGCGGCCTTACTCGTAATGGTTTTGAGCATTGATGACATTAGACCATGGAATGAAGTTTTGTTATATGCACTTCTCATATTTATAGGAAGTATTTGGTATACCGCACTGAGTTATCTTGTTTATCGGCTCAGACCTTACAGACTGGTACAGCAAACCTTAAGCGATTCAATACTTGAAGTCAGTAATTTTTTAAGGGCGAAGGCGAAATTCTATCATCAGAACACAGATTATGATAAAAATTACTCGGACCTCCTTAAACTTCAGGTATTAGTTCATGAAAAACAGGATGCGGTTAGAGAAGTATTGTTTAAAACAAGAGAAATCGTAAGGGAATCAACACCTGAAGGTAGATTTCTGTTGTTGGTTTTTGTAGACATGGTTGATCTTTTTGAACAAGTTATGTCTACTTATTACAATTATCAGCAACTTCATGATCAATTTGATCCATCTGGAATTTTATCAAGTTATGAAGCTGTTATAGAGAAAATAGCAGATGAACTGGACGATATCTCCTTTTCACTTAAAACCGGTGGAACTCCTACCCTGCCATCTTCGTTAACGGATGATGTAAAGAAATTAAAGGCTGAAATCATTCAACTGGAAGCTAATAACACCAATGGAAAGTACAATACATTGGGAATAATTGCTTTAAAAAACATAGAGGTCAACATCGAAAATATCTTGTCAAGAATTAAAACAATAAATGGCTACTTCAATAAAAGTGAAAAAAAGAATCTCAAACCCAGACACATAGACATAGAGAAGTTTGTTACCAGGCATAGTATAGATCCTGGTTTGTTTCTGGAGAATCTGACATTTAATTCCTCAATCTTCAGGCACTCGCTTAGAGTAGCTGTTGTAATGCTGATCGGGTTCGTTCTGGCGAAAATGTTGAATTTTTCCCACAGCTATTGGATACTTTTAACCATTCTCGTGATCTCAAAACCTGGATTCAGCCTTGCTAAAGAACGCAACTACCAGCGATTGATAGGTACTGTTGCTGGTGCTTTTATCGGAATGGGTGTTCTGGTTTATATACAAGATAAAAATACACTGTTCTTTATTTTATTGGTATGTATGATCGGATGCTATAGCTTCCAGCGAAAAAATTATGTGGTGAGCGTTCTATTTATGACGCCATATATCCTGATCCTGTTTGATTTTTTGGGAATAGGCGGACTTTCTGTAGCCAGAGAACGAATTTATGACACACTTATTGGCTCTGGCATCGCACTTATCGCCAGCTATTCGCTATTCCCTAATTGGGAACACGAAAAGCTAAAAGAAGCGCTTATTGATACCTTAAAAGCAAATATGAACTATTTTGAACAGGTTAGCCTCTTCTATTCAGGTACCATCAGCGACTTCACCAACTACAAAGTCGCCAGAAAAGAAGTTTACGTGACCTCTGCCAATCTTGCTTCACTTTTTCAGCGGATGTTTTCTGAACCTAAAAGCAAGCAATTGTTAATGACCGAGCTTCATCAGTTCACGGCATTAAATCATTTATTGTCTTCCTATATTGCAACCTTGTCCCTTTATAACAAAGAACATTTCTTTATAGTAACCAATTTTGATGAATTAAAACCTATTGCACAAAACACAATTTATCTGTTAAAATTAGCCGCAGAACTTCTTCAAAACAATACTGGTTCTATACAAAACGTTCCCCTCATCCGCAAAAACATCAATGATCAAAACATACAGACAGCTGAAAACGTAGTG
>Ga0126314_10001053_pt1 | contig 13074 bp, 17 predicted proteins | sample Plot105B_FD_92535 | JGI IMG/M metagenome (GOLD analysis project Ga0126314, IMG submission 92535) | Serpentine soil microbial communities from UC McLaughlin Reserve, CA, USA - Plot105B | ecosystem: Environmental > Terrestrial > Soil > Grasslands | place: USA: UC McLaughlin Reserve, Lake County...
GAAGTCCTGCAAGAATTCCTACACTGGTACCTGGCTCTGCAACCGTGGCCGCAAGGTAGGGACGGACTAGAACGCTGCTCTACCATCATGCGCAAGCGCATTGAGCCGGTGTACGCAGCCGATGTGGAAGCCGTGGCGACGCTGGCAGGACGGTACAACCCTTCCGGGTTGAGCGAGCGAGACCTCTTGCATGCGGCAGTCGCCATGAGAGTAGGGCCTGCTGAGATAGTGTCCGCCGACCGGGGCTTTGGTAAGTTCCCGGAGATAAAGCTTCTGAAGCCCAAAGATTTCGACGCCTGGCGGCCACGGCCAGAAGCCTAGGACTTTACAACCTTCCTGTGTGCCGCTCCTCGTGTTCGCGGCGCTGGCGGTCCATGCGGCGGGCGGCTTCGAGAACGTCTTGCGGGTAGAGGCTCTGTAGGGCGCCGGTCTCCAGGACCTGATCTACGGAGTGCTCGGGGATCATCATCCACTCCGCTGCGTGCGGTACCGGCAGCGGCTTATTGAGCGCACGATAGACGAGCCAAACCATCCAGCGCCCCAGACGCGAACCGGACATAAACCTCAAAGACCGCACCTCTCTTCAGACTACTGTCGGGCGGCTAATTCTAGCGTAGAGGGTGGGGTCCAAGCGAAACAGAGTTCGGCTCTGAAGTACAATTATTCTCATGAACAGGGAGACCCTGGACTTCTACGGGCTTGTGGAGAGGGCGCTGGAGGGGTTGCCGCTGGAGCTCTCGGCGCTTCTGGACAACGTCGCCATAGTGGTGGACGACTGGCCGGATTACTCCACGCCGCTCGTAAACAGCGATCCGTACGATACGCTCTACGGGTTGTACGAGGGGATACCGCTCACCGAGCGGGGCGCAGGGTACCATGGGATGCTGCCGGACAAGATCACGATCTTCCGGGGCCCCTTGGAGCGGGATTTTCGGCGGGCGGAGCTGGAGGAGCAGATCAGGATAACGGTGGTGCACGAGATAGCCCACCACTTCGGGTTCGACGAGAACCGCCTCGAGGAGCTAGGTTGGGGATGACGCCCGAGGCCAAAGGCTCGCTCAGCATCGAGCAGCGCATCTACGCGCCGGCCGAAGAGGTCGGCGCTTTTGTCGGGGATTTCCGAAACGCGAAGGAGTGGATGGTCGGGGTCGAGGGCGTCGAGAAGCTCGGCGAGGACCGCTACCGCCTCGCGCTGGAGAGCCCCATCGGCAGGCTCGGACCCGAGGCGAGGGTCCTGGAGCACGGACCACGGAGCATAAGCTGGGTCTACGAGTCGACAATAGAGGGCGGCGGCCGGGTGGACGTCTCGCCCGAGGCGGACGGCTGCATCGTCACCTACACGGGCGAATTCCACCTCAAGCGAAAACTCTTCGACCGGGCCGCCCGCCTCGCGGGCGTCGAGAGCTTCGCCCGCAAGAATGGGGAGCGCTCCCTCTCACGCCTCAAGCACCTGATGGAGGCACGCCGCTACCGATGAGCGTGGGCCTACTAGAGATACTGCTGGTGTTCATGGCGTTCCTAATCCTGGGCCCCAGGCGCATAGCTGACCTCCTGCGCTCCCTGGGCCGCGGAGCCCACGACTTCGTGGACGCCCTCGGCCGCAACAAGAAGACCGAGATCCCCGAAGAAGAGCGGGACGACGAAGACAAGCCCCAACAATAGCGCCGCAAGCTGACCAGCTCAAATGCTGACTGGCTAGAGTCCCAGCAATACCCGTCCACCGGGTCCCACGCGGGCATTCGGCGCCTCTCGGTCGACGCCGGAGAGGTCTTCTCCGGCACCCTTGAGGTACACGCGAGGGTCCTCGACGGCGAGACCGGGGTCCGCGGCGTAGGTCTGCCAGGTGACGCCCTGCCAGGTGAAGGTGAGGAGAACCGGCGGCTCCTGCCCCTCGTCCAGGTCAACGTGGACCTCCGGTTGGCCTAGAGTGCGGGAGAGCGAGTTCATCGAGCGGCGCTGCTCCGAGTCGTTGAACAGGTCTATACCCGCCCGCAGCCGGTTCGCGGGTTCGGCGAGGCGTTCCCGCAGCTCGTACTCGGCCTCGAGGTCGCCTCGCAGCTTCTCGACGCTGGCGCGGAGCTCGACCACCTTGTGCTCCCGCTCCTCCAGGTCCCTCTCGAGGCCCTCGATCCTGCGAAGCGCATCCTCCAGCGCCCCCTCCTTGCGGGCGGCGAGCTCCTCGCTCTCCCGATTGAGGAGCTCGATCTCCTCGGCGCGCCGGTCGAGGAGGTAGTTGCGGCGGGCGACCTCCCCGTCCTTGCGCTCCAGCTCGCGCCGCAACCGCGCCACCTGGCGCTCCAACCCCTCCCTCCGGCGGCGGCGCCCGCGAGCCTCCTCCTCCAGGCTTCGGATCCTCTCCTTCAGTCGCGCCCGGTCCTGCTCGAGGGCCGTGATGTGCCCCTCGCTTGCCTCCAGGGAGGCAAGCGCCTCGTCTGCGGCGAGGCGGGAGGCGGTGATCTGCTCGAAGAGCTCCCGGATGTGGTTGTTCTTGATGCCGAGCTGGGCCCTGAGCTCTTCTGGGTCAGAGCTCCCCTCCCGACCAACATCGACCTTAGTGGTCTCTTCGGAGGCGCCGTCCGCAACGTCGCCCACGTTTCCCTCCGGCTCCGGGCCTCGACTGCCGTTGGTCTCGTTGCGGTCTGGCTCCTCCACCAGTCCCTACCCTTCCTGCGCCTTGTCCCGTGCGCTCTCCTCTGCGCCCTCCGGCTCAGCCTCCGGCGGCTCGGTCGCCTCTATAGATTGCGCCGTTTCCTCTTCCTCGGCTTTGGTATCCGCCCCCGCGGACTGCTCCCGCTGGGCCGTTGGTTTCTTTAGCTTTTTGCCCGCCTCGCGGGCGGCCCGGCGCTCGGCTTTGATCTTCTCGCGCTCCTCGGCAGACATCTTCTTGGGCGCCTGATTACCTCCGGATGCCTCTCCGGAGGCCGCGTTCTGCTCCGGCTGGGCGGCCTTTTCCGACTGGGGGGTCTTGACCGAATCGCCGGCCTCGCGGGCGGCCCGGCGCTCGGCCTTGATGCGCTCACGCTCTTCAGCGGACATCTTCTTCGGCTTCTCGCCGGCCTCCTGCGGCTCCTCTTCCGCTTCCTCTTCCGGCTTGGGGAGGCCGGTTATCTCCGTTATCTTTGCCATGATCTCGTCCACCGCCGGACGTTGGTCGGTCCAGGCGTGTACCACCTTGTGGTCCGTCCCCACGATGAATACGGCGGGCCTGGCATACTCGCCGTGCTCCTTGTCTCTCTCCGAGAGGCCCCACTGCCGGGTGGTCACCCTGGCGTAGTCGTAGAGTACCATGGACTTTATCCCACTCGCGCGTGTGAACTCCCGCGCCTCGCCGGGCTCGACGGCCCCGATGCCGACCACGGAGGCGGCGGCGAGGTTGATCTCGTCCTCCTTTTTGGAGAGCGCCTCGAAGTACTCAACGTCCTCTTCGGACCACGCCCCCCGAAAGAACGCCACCACCACGGGACCGCGCGCCGTACGCATGCCGAGGCGCAACTGGCCCCCCTGGGCGCTCGGCAGGTTGAACTCGGGGGCCTCTGCCCCCACCTCTGGTACCGCGATGTTCTGCCTGCGCCGCGTAAACATCCGTCCCTCCTCATGTGTGCGAAAGATCGTTCCTGTGAATATTACAGGCTGTGTGGGCTCCTGACCCACATAATCCACCACACTCCGCGTCGACCAGACCATCCTGACCCGGTGTCGCGGAGAGAAGCCCGCCACTCCGCCGTTCCGAATACGCCAAACGCATTAGCCAAAGATCACGCATTTGGGCGATTCTTTGCTCCGGCTCCGCGGATACGATGTTCCTGTCACTTCGCAGGGGTGCAAGAAAGAGCGCGTCGGAGAAAGAGCGCGTTCTTGTTCGGAAAGGAGCTGGAGATGCCCAAGTTCGTCCTCGCCGCCGCGGTATCGTTCCCCAAGTCGTCTCCCTCGCGCCTCGCCAGCACGAAGAACGCCGGATGACTCGCCCGGCACGGCAAACGTTCCTCACGAGCGCCCAGGGGCCACCAAGCGTACCTAGATCCTAGCTCCCTCGACGCGACGAGACAGCATCGACGAGACGGGCGAACGTGAGGCGCGTGTTGCTCGAGGATCGCGCCGCCTTCCGTCATGCCCTAGCGACCATATTCGAGTCGAAGACGGACCTCGAGGCGGGGCCCAGGCCAGCGCGCTGACCGAGGTCCACAGGCGTGCCGGCAGGCTCGAGGCTATAGACGTGGCGATAGTCGACCTCAGCCTGCCCGACGGCGAAGGGACGGATCTCGTGCGAAAGTTGCCCGAGACCGGGACCGGCGTCCCGGTGCTCGTGATCACCGAGAGCCGGGACCGCGAGCGGCACGCAAGGGCTCTGGGGCCGGGGTCTACAGGGCGCTCACCAAGGACGTCTCCGTCAAGGAGATTATCGCCGAGGCGAGGCTTATGGGGAACGGTAAATAGTGGGCCGCCCGCGGCGCGGCCAGCTCTAGCCTCCTCTCCGCGTTCCCGGTGTCGTCCCCACCTACGGTCGCGGGTTCCGAGCGCGACTCTGTGCTACCTTCCGCTGTGCGGGGATGGAAACGGAGATCTGGGCTGCGTGTCCAGAGTTAGGACAGCGTCGTGCGACTGATCATGACCCACGGGTACATGCTCTCCGGCACGGGGAGCAACGTCTACGTCCAGAACCTCTGCCACGCCCTGGTGCGCGAGAGACACGAAATCTACCTGCTCTGTCAAGAGCGGGAACCGATGGCCTACGATTTTGTCGCCGGACACTACGTTGTGGACTCCGAGCGCATCGAGCAGCGAGGCGCGCAGGAGACGCCCTATCCCGGCCACTGCGCCGTCTACAACCCTGAGATAGGCGATCTCTTGCCGGTCTACGTCTACGACGACTACCCGGGCTGGCGGGTCAAGACCTTCCTCGATCTGACAGACCAGGAGCTGGAGAATTACCTAGGGCGCAACGTCGAGGCGGTGCGCGCCGTGCTCGGGGCCTCAGGTGCAGAGGCCGCCATCACCAACCACTCGGTGCCGGGGCCCCTGATCTCACGCCGGGCCCTCGAAGGCGCCGGCGTCCCATACGTGAGCATCGTCCACGGCAGCTGCCTCCAGTACGTCGCCCGCAAGAGCGAAAAGTACATGCGCATCACCCGCGAGGGCCTTGAGGGCGCGAGGAGGATCCTGGCGCTCTCCTCCGATAGCGCGGGCACCATCGCCGAGAGCTTTCCCGACCTGGCGGACAGGACCTCCGCCTTGCCGGGCGGCGTGAATACCCAGCTCTTCCGACCCGATGCGTTTGACACGCGCTACCTGAAAACCCTCTCGGGTGGTCCCGGCCGCGGCCTGGAGCAGGCCGCAGCTTTGCGGGAGGTTGTGGGCCACGCAGAGAACGCAGGGGAACTGGCGGGTCCCCTCCGAGAGATAGCCGCCTCCTACGACGCCCGCTCGCCAGACAAGGACTTTGGGGAGAGAGTCGGGACCTTCCTCGCCGCGGAGGACGGAGCACCCCTGATCCTCTACGTCGGCAAGCTCATCCACTCCAAGGGCGTCCACAGCCTACTCTCCGCCTTCGCCCGGGTGCGGCGGCAAACGGGGGCCCGTCTCCTCGTGGTGGGTTTCGGCACCTTCCGCGAGGGACTCCAGGCCCTGACCCTCGCTTTGAGCAACGGGAACCAGAAGCTCGTCGAGAGAATGGTGGAGACAGGCAAGTTGCTCGAAGGAGGCCCGGCTGGACCGCTCGAGCACTTCGAGCTCTCTGAGTCACTAGTGCGCGACGCGGCGGGGATGGAGGACGGCGTGCAGTTCGTCGGTCCGCTCGGTCACGGGGACCTCGTGCGGCTCGTGCCGGCGGCGGACGTGGGCGTGGTGCCCTCCATCTTCCCGGAGACCTTCGGGCTCGTGGCAGCAGAGTTCGCCGCTAGCGGCGTCGTCCCGTTCGTGGCTGACCACTCGGGCCTCAGAGAGGCCGGGGAGATCATCGGCCGGGGCCTGCCGTTCGACCTGCACGTCGGCACGGACGGCTTCGAGGAGAACCTGACACGTGTCCTGACTGAGTACCTGGAGCTACCAGACGACGAGCGGCGGCGGTGCGGGGAGGCGGTGCGGCGCAACTGCGTCGAGCACCTGAGCTGGGGGACGCTCGCAGAGAGGCTCGTGAGGCTCGTCGGACAGAAAGATTAGCCTTGGAAGTAGAGCACGTACTCCGGGATTTCGGGCTCATACTGGGCGCCGGTCTCGTCGCGCAGTTCGTAGCGACGTTCTTGCGGATACCGGAGATGATCCTGCTTGTCGCTGTCGGAGCGCTTATGGGGCCCTCGGTACTCGGTCTCGTCGAGAACCCGCTGAACGGGGTGGGTGCGCAGCTCATCTTCACCGTCGGGGTGGCCATGATCCTGTTCCACGGCGGGGTGGGGATCTCGCTGCGCGTGATCTCGAAGACCGCCTTCGGCCTCGGGATGCTCGTCTTGCCGGGCGTCTTCATAACCGCCCTTATCCTCGCCCTCGTCGTTGCCCCGATCTTCGGGGTGAGCCTAGTGGTCGCATTCATGATCGGCGCGGTGCTCGCCTCGACCGACCCCGCCATCTTGATCCCCCTCTTCGAGAGGCTAGGTCTGCGACCCAAAGTCTCTCAGACGGTAATCGCCGAGTCGGCCTTCAACGACGTGACGGGGACGGTGCTCACCCTGACCCTCGTCGAGGTGGTGAGGTCAGGGGACTTCACGGTGTCTGGTCCGGTCCTCGAGTTCTGCAAGGAGCTTGCGCTGGGAGGAGCGATAGGGATCGGGGCCGGGCTGCTCCTCGCCTACGCCGTCGCCTCGACGGCCCGGGCCGGCATCTGGGACGAGTCGCCCGGCGTGGCGATCCTCGCCGTGGTGGCGCTGGTGTACTTCTCGAGCGAGATTCTCGGCGGGTCCGCCTACCTCGCCGCCTTCGTGATGGGCCTAATCGTTGGCAACATGCGGCTGTTCAGGCTGGGGCAGAACGAGCAGGACGCAAGGATGCTCGAGGGCTTCGTGGGGCAGGTGGCAGAGATCGCCGTGCTGCTGGTCTTCGTCACCCTGGGCATAAACCTGCCATTCGACGCGCTGGGTCAGTATTTTCTCGGCGGGCTCCTGGTTATGGCGGTCTTTATCTTTGTCGCCCGTCCGGTCACGATCCTAGCCTGTTTGCTCCCGGATAGGCGCGGCGAGTGGACGAGAAACGAGATCGCCTTTCTGAGCTGGTGTCGTTACACGGGGGTAATCCCGGCCGCCGTGGCGAGCATACTCCTGGCCGAGGGCGTCGAGGGCGCCGAGATCGCCGCCTCCCTCGTCGCGCTCGCCGTGTGCGCGACCCTGCTCTTGCAGGCGACGACCGCTGGCTACGTCGCCCGGCGGCTCGGGCTGATCGAGAATCCCCCGCCAGAAGCCGCCAGCTAGGACGGCCACCAGGCTCCGCCTTCAGCGCGCCGAAAAGGCGGTACAATGGACCCAAGGCGCGACCCGGAAGGGAGACATGGCCCAGGTCATCGGCAACCACGAACGCGGGCTAACGCAGCTTACAGACAGCTACGACCGCAGGATGGATTACCTGCGCATCTCAGTCACCGACCGATGCAACTTCCGCTGCCAGTACTGCATGCCCGAGGACATAAAGTTCCAGGACAAGAGCCACATCCTCACCCTGGAGGAGATGCTCACCTTCGCCGAGGCGTGCCTCCAGCTCGGCGTCACCAAGGTGCGCGTCACTGGCGGCGAGCCTCTCGTGCGCCGGGGCGTGGTCAAGTTCGTGGGCTGGCTCAAGGCTCTCGGCTTCGAGGACGTCACCATGACCACCAACGGCTTTCTCCTCAAGGAGAACCTCGAAGGTCTGGTTGAGGCGGGTCTCGACCGCATAAACGTCTCGCTGGACACCCTCCAGCCCGAGAAGTTCGCGTTTATCACGCGCCGCGACCACTTCTACAAGGTGTGGGAGGCTATCATGGCGGCGCTCGAGACACCCTTGTCGCCCGTCAAGATAAACGCCGTTGCGATGCGCGGTATAAACGACGACGAGATCCCCGACATGGCCCGCCTGACACTCGAGTACCCGATGCACGTCCGGTTTATCGAGCTTATGCCCCTGAACGGCGACACCGACGGCTCCCGCTTCCGCTCGCTCTTCATCTCGGGGCGCGAGATCCTGGACCGGGCGCAAAAGGAGCTCGGCGACCTGAGGCCGGTGGAGAAGGAAGACCCTGCCGCTCCGGCCGACGAGTTCAGGTTCGAGGATGCGCCAGGCACCTTCGGGGTGATCACCCCGGTGTCAGAGCCCTTCTGCGCGCGCTGCAGCCGCCTCAGGCTCACCGCGGATGGCAAGATCCACCCGTGCCTCCTCACCGACCTCGACGTCCCAGTAAAGGACGCCATACGCAGCTCCGATCCCATACCGGCCATCCACAAAGTGTTGTGGGAGACGGCGAGGATCAAACCCGCCGCCGGCCTCACCCTCCCCGAGGAGTCGCGCAACCGTACGATGAGCCAGATCGGAGGCTAGTAGCGCAGGCCTTCCGAGAGACTGGCTACCTTCAGCAGTCGCCTAAGACTATTAGACGTGCGGCGAGCATCGTTAGTAAGTCGAAAATCATTACTACCACGGCCAAAGTCTATGCTCAGGTATCCGAACCCAATCGTAGTGACAAAGTCTTTGGCATAGTTGACAAGCGAGGTAGCCTCTCCCCAAGTTGGCATCTGAAGAGCAGCTTTTTCGACAGACTCATTATGGGCGATCACCTTGTCACGGGATTGCCGCAACACATCCAAGACACCGATAGACGGCAAGAGTTCACTCTGTCTTGTCTAGGAAGCGTGGACTGAAGGTAAGCAACTATAGTGCGAGTCAGTTCCGCTTTACTGAGCTATTCCAAACGTGCAATATCCTCTCTAGTGTCCGCTAGCACTTGGTGCAGTTGGCGGCGTTCGGGCCTTCTCCAAAGGTCTGCGTTAGTTTCTAGAAGCCCGAGAATAGTTGGAATACTTCGAGTTGGATACCTTGGGTTCTCCGGCTCGAAGATTTTCGTAATCTACAACGTCTGTCGGTCAGACAGGATGACTTGCAGAGATCCAAACAATCGCTCGAGGTTGGCGACCCTGAGCTGTTTGACGTGGCTGACCAATTTCTTCAGCCAATGCGTAAGCCTTATCTGCCCAGAACAACTCTGCAGCGACGCCATCAACCAGATTATCTCGGAGACTTCCTTCAGCGCCTTCAACCCCAAAAGATCCTCCAAAACTAGCTCGGCAGACATAGTACTTAAATAGAGAAGTCTGCTGGACAGCCAAATGCGAGGCTACGCCCAACCTACGACTCTTTTCGGGAGTCTAGTCAGGCTCGATGCTCGCAATAAGGCCCTCGTTGTTGAGGCCCTCCTGGTAGAGCTCCGCGAGCTCCTTGTGGGTCTTGGTGACGACGGCCTTACCCTTGGTGTGAGCCTCGAGCATTATGTCCACCGCCCGCCGCACGGACATGCGGGGGATCACCTTGCGCAGCACCTCGACCACGTGTTCCATCGGGGTGTAGTCGTCGTTGTGCAGGATCACCTTGTAGGGCGGCTCTTGCGTGAGGCGGCGCTCGGTCGTCTCCTTCGGGGCCGTCCCGGGCTTCACCGTCGAGCCGACGATCGAGGGGCTCTGTTCCCCGAGCACGTTCGGTAAGAGTATCCTGTCCACCGATCTTGGAGACTACCACAGGCGCGCCGCGACGCTCAATGGATCAGGGGCAGAACCTTCTCGAGCACCTGCTCGGTGGTCCGGCGGTTGCGGCTCGCCATCTCTGCCGCACGATCCACGGGTGGATAATCGGTCGGATCGTCGCGCATGAGGCGCGGCAACTCAACGGGGCTCTGTGCGCTCCGCAGCGCGAGCCAGTCATCTGGCACTATCTCCGGCAACTCCTGGTCGGAGACGGCGGCCCAGAGCGCCGCCCAAGCCCTCGGGACGACGCGCCAGATGTCGTAGCCCCCGCCGCCGGTAGCGACCCAGCGCCCATCACAGAGCTCGTGGGCGAGGTCGTGGACGCGGCGGGGGATGTGCTCGTAGAGGCGCATAGTCGCCGAGAGGTGCGTGAGTGGGTCGAGGGCGTGGGCGTCGCAGCCGTTCTGGGAGAGGATGAGGTCGGGCTCGAAGGCGCGTAGCACCTCCGGGACTACGGCATCGAAGCAGGAGATAAAGGACCCGTCGTCCGTGAAAGGCTCGAGCGGGACGTTGACCGAGTATCCAACCCCGCCGTCTCGCCCCCGCTCCTCCACGCCGCCGGTCCCAGGGAAGAGGTAGCGGCCCGACTCGTGGATGGAGACCGTCAGCACGTCGGGGTCGTCGTAGAACATCCACTGCACGCCGTCGCCGTGGTGGGCGTCGGTGTCGAGGTAGGCCACGCGGATGCCGGGGTGCTCCTCTTTGAGGCGCGCTATGGCCACGCCCGCGTCGTTGTAGACGCAGAACCCGCTAGCCCTCGAGCGCATGGCGTGGTGCAAGCCGCCGGAGACACACATGGCGTGGGCAGCGTCCCCGCGCATGGCCATCCGGCAGGCCTCGAGCACCGCGCCGACGACGCGGGCGCAAGCGTCGTGCATGTCGGGGAAGATCGGGTTGTCCCCTGTACCGAGGCCATAGTGCATGAGGTCTAGGAAGTCTCCCCCTCCGCGCCCGGCCTCCTGCACCAGGCGCACGTAGGTCAGGCTGTGGACGGCGGTGAGGTCTTCGTCCGTGGCGGGCTCGGAGACCACGAAGGCGTAATCCTCGAGGAGCCCCAGGGCCTCGCAGAGCTCCAGCATCATCCTGATGCGCAGCGGGTTGAAGGGGTGATCCCCGCCGAACCCGTAGGCTTCGAGGGCGAGGTCGTGAACGACGGCAGCCCGGCCGCTCACGGCCCGGGCGGCCAGAGGACAGCGTAGCCGGCGCGCTCGAGTATGTCCACGGTGGACCTGAGATCCATGGTGTCCACGCGGAAGACCGCGACGCGTCCGCTCTCCAAGCTATCAGGCAGGGGATGCCGCGGGCCCGCCACTACACTCACTATGTTGATCCCGAGCTCACCGAAGATCCCCGCCACCCCGGCCAGGGTGCCGGGACGGTCGGGCATGACGACCTCAAGGCGGTTGCCGGGCTCGTGCGCCCCCATGAGGTAGATGAGCGCCTCCATCACGTCCGAGGAGGTGACGATGCCGACCAGCGCCTCACCCTCGACGACGGGGAGGCAGCCGACCTTCCGCTCCCGCATCGCGTTAGCCGCCTCCTCTATCGGGTCGTCGGGCCGCGCGGTTGCCACCTCGCGGGCCATGACCTCGGAGACCAGGATCTTCCCTAACGCCTCCGCGCGGTCGGGGTCCCCAAGGGCCGGGGTAGCTGCGCGCAGGTCCCTGTCGGAGACGATGCCGGCGAGCCTCCCCTCCTCCAGCACCGGCAGGTGCCTTATACGCTTCTCCCTGCAGAGGGCAAGCGCCTCCCCAGCCGTCGCCTGCGGCGCGAGCATCACGACCTCGCGTGTCATAGAATCCTTGACGAGCAGCATCCGGGCCTTCCCAGAAGACGTCGGTTCCTTCCCTCCTCGCATTGTACATTGTATAGGAGCCGGTACCCCCTGATAAGGTCCCGGCCCGAAGCTGGTATAAAGGGACCGTGTCCGAGCAACTAAACCAGTTCCTGGCGGAGAGAGCGAACTCGCTGGTGCGCGAGAACTTCACCGGTGTGCGCGCCGAGTGGTGGTGGGAGCGCAGAATGGGGGGCGGCATCGAGGTCTGCCAGGCGCTCGATCCTGAAGCTATGAGCCGTGAGATCTCCGATAGAACAGGTAAGGACCTCGGCGAGGTCCGGCGCGGCGTCGAAGGGGAGCTCGGGCTCGAAGACATGGAGCCGGTCGTGCTCACCTTCGAGATCTCAGGCGATGCCACGGCCGAAGAAGCGGCGAAGATGCTTGCCGAACGCTCATCCACGCCCGAGGGTCTCGCTGCTGAGATCTACCAGCGAGTCGAAGCAGCCGTCGGAACGGGCCTGTAGACTGGCTCGCGCCGAGCCATCAGTATCTCGAGACCGACTCGTCCACGTCGGCGTAAGCGTCGAGGCCGCCTTCGAGGTTGAGGACCTTTCGGAAGCCGCCCTGCCTGAGGGCGCGGGTCGCGTAGGCGCTGCGGGAGCCGTGGTGGCAGATCACTACGGTCTCGGCTGCAGGGTTGAGCTCCGTGGAGCGGTTCGGAAGGTCGGAGAGCGGTATCAGTCTCGCGCCCTCTATGCGGGCTAGGTCGAACTCCCACGGCTCCCGTACGTCGAGCAGCTCGGGACGGTCCCCCGCGTCGAGTCGTTCCTTCAGCTCCTGGGGCGTGATGCTCTCGTAGTCTGGCGTCCGATCCACGTAGCTAGAACTCGTAGTCTATGACGATCCGGGTCGTGAGCGCATCGAGCTTCCCCACGACGGCGAGGTGGTCCGGATGCTTCAAGTACCCTTGCAGGTCTTCGGCGCTCTCGAAGCGGACGAAGAGGCCGTGCGTGTAGCCGCCGGACCGCGAGCTGAAGTTCTCCCCCGCCGAGAGGTCCACAATGCCGGGGACGGTGTCCTTCAAGCCCCGGATCGAGGCGATGAGGTCCTCGATGTCTTCGGGCGATGCATCTTCTTTGGCAGCCAGTAACACGAGGTGGTCGATCATGCGCTCTCCTTTCCGGGCCGCTCCTAGCGGTAACGGCGCTCGGATTCCTCTATCTCGTAGTCGTTTATGCTGGCGTCGCGGCGCCTCATGGGGCCGTTCTGGTCGAACTCCCAGTGCTCGTTGCCGTGTGGGGACGTTCCGTTAGCAACGCCCCCGAAGTCCAACACGAAGTGTAGCGTGAGCGCGCCCTGCTCATCAATCTCGAACCTGGTGCGGAACCGCTGGTAGGCCCAGCGGATCTGCTCCAGCCGCTCGCCGAGGGTTAGCCACCAGCCCTGCTGCACCGCATCGGGGTCCTCGAAACACTCGGCCGAGGCGAGGTTCGCCCGCATCTACTGCAGCCGCTGCGCGGCCGCAACTGTGTCCTAGGCGCGGCGGCGAGGGCTTCGCGCTGCTCTTCGAGCTACGCGAACATCTTCCCAATGAGCCCCTAAGCCCCTTCC
>Ga0126314_10001054_pt1 | contig 13072 bp, 9 predicted proteins | sample Plot105B_FD_92535 | JGI IMG/M metagenome (GOLD analysis project Ga0126314, IMG submission 92535) | Serpentine soil microbial communities from UC McLaughlin Reserve, CA, USA - Plot105B | ecosystem: Environmental > Terrestrial > Soil > Grasslands | place: USA: UC McLaughlin Reserve, Lake County...
ATGGCTGGCGCATTTGGATCCCCCCACCGCCGCGCAAGCCCTCCGCTCTCTCTCCTGTGGCCGGTATTCGAGGAGCTTGTTTGGGGGGGGGGGGGGGCGCTGAGAGCGCGCTACGAGACGTCCATGCGAAACGGTCGCCACGCCAGACTGAGCTGCGCTCTTTCTAGCCAGCCAAGAGGCCTTCACTGATCTGAGACAACCCTGCTACGTCGTAGGGCTTAGGCAGGAAGTGACCGTTTAAGTGGCCGATTTCCCGCACCAAGGGGATCGCCGAGGTAACGATGATTTTCAGGAGAGGGCGAAGGGCGAATAGATGTTCTGCCAAGCTGATACCATCCATCTCGCCGGGCATATTGACGTCAGTGAACAAGAGATCGATACGCGGGTTGTCTAGAGCGACTACGATTGCGGCCGCCGAATGCTGAGCCTCGATGACCGCGAAACCAAAATCGCTGAATGCATCGACCTCGCTCATTCGGATGAGCACCTCGTCCTCAACAATTAGAACGATCCGCTCAGTTTCTTTCGCCATGCGTGGATAAGCCGTGGCCCACGTCGATGTTCCAATCACCTGAGCAACCGGAGTACCCGCGTGTCCTAGCGCGAAGGCGGTCTTTGGCTTTCCAATCCGAGCTTCGAAGTTCTGGATTGCGCACAGGCTCGAATGTCGGCTGTTGGCGCTCAGCCGACCACAGACGCCTTCCTCAACAGCGACGGCAGCGGCCTGACGACCAACATCTTCCCTCGATCTCCGGCTGATCGGCGTTTCGGTCACCAAGGGCTTTTGACGACCCGCTCCGGGTTTCCCTCACCGTCCCCCTCGGCGGTTCGGGCAGTGGTCCATGATGGTGGCCGCCGTCTTTTTTTGTTCCGGATTTGCCGGAGCCGTGCGTCTCAATATTGATCGGCCGGCGCGCCGACGGGGAGTGCGTTGGACAGGATGGGCGATCGGGAACGACTGGACGCCTGGTTCTTGGGAGAGGTGCTTCCGCTCGAGCCGGCCTTGATGCGCTTCCTGCGCCGGAACTGGCGCAACGACAGCGATGTCGCGGATCTGCGCCAGGAACTCTACGTCCGGCTCTACGACGCCGCGCGCACGGCGCTGCCGCTGCAGACCAGGCCGTTCGTGTTCACCGCCGCCCGCAACCTGCTGATCAGCCACGCCCGGCGAGCCCGGGTGGTGTCGATCGAGGTGGTCGCCGACCTGGAAGCTCTGGACGTGATGGCCGACAGCGTCACGCCGGAGCGCAATGTCGAGGCCCGTGACGAGCTACGGCGGCTGCAGGCCGGCCTCGATCGCCTCCCGCCGCGCTGCCGCGAGGTGGTGATGCTGCGCCGGATCGCCGGGCTGTCGCAGAAGGAGGCGGCCGCCCAGATGGGGGTTAGCGAGGACACCGTCGAGAAGCAGATGGTCTACGGAATGCGCGCGTTGATTGACTTCATGCTGGGCGGATCGGGGCGGCTGCGGCGGTCCGGGGTCGCGGACAAGACCAAGCGGGGGCGGGTATGAGCGCCGCCGCCCGCATCGAAGACCAGGCCGCCCACTGGCTGCTTCGGCGAGAGGCGCCGGGTTGGACGGCCGAGGACGATCGCGCCCTGGACCGCTGGCTGGATGAGGCCACGGCCCACCGCGTCGCCTATCTGCGGCTGTCGGCGGGCTGGGCGCGCGTCGACCGGCTGGCGGCCCTGCGCGGCCCAGACGTCGTCGTCGCGACGCTCCCGCCCGCCCGGCCGCGGTCGATCTGGCGGCCCGGCGCCATCGCCGCCGCTCTGGTTCTGACGCTGCTCGCGGGCGGGGCTGTCGGCGGCGGCTGGCTGATCCAGGGGCGCAATGTCCACGCCACCGAAGTCGGCGGCCACACCATCGTGCCGCTGGCCGACGGCAGTCGGATCGAGCTCAACACCGACAGCCGGGTCCGCGCGGTCATCGACGAAGAGAAGCGGCTCGTCTGGCTCGAGAAGGGTGAGGCCTTCTTTGACGTCGCCCACGACGGCCGGCCGTTTGTCGTCCGGGCCGGCGACCGCCGCATCGTCGTGCTGGGCACCAAGTTCTCGGTCCGCCGCGACGGCCGCAAGGTGCTGGTCAGCGTGCTCGAGGGCCGGGTGCGGGTGGAGCCGCTGGGCCAGGCGCCGGGCGCGCCCCCGGTCCTGGTCACCGGTGGCGACCGGGTGATCGCGGAGGCCAGGTCGACCCTGGTGGCGACCCGGTCGGCCGACAGGGTGGCGGCGGACCTGGCCTGGCGACGGGGGCTGCTGATCTTCGACCAAACCTCGCTCCGCGACGCGGCGGTGGAGTTCAACCGCTACAATCGCCGCAAGATCGTCATCACCGATCCGAAGGTCGCGGAGATCCGCATCGGCGGCAGTTTCGACGCCGAGAACCTCGACGCCTTCGCGCGGCTCCTGAACGACGGTTTCGACCTGACGGTCGAGGCGGAGGGCGATGTCTTTCGAATTTCCGAGTGAGGACGTTCCGGATTTCCGCGTTTGGCGAGTCCTAACCTCAGACGGCCGTCAGAGCCGCAGGGGGAAATGATCAGATGAAGCGGACTTCCGTCCTCAAATCCGTGCTCGCCGGGACCGTTTGCGCCCTGGCCCTGGCTTCGGTCGCCGTCGCCCAGACGCGAGACTTCAACGTCCCGGCCGGAGATCTCAAGGCGGCGCTCGACGCCTACGCTCGCCAGTCCGGCAGTCAGATCCTGTACCGCGTCAACGACGTGAAAGGGGTGCGCAGCGGCGGGGTACGCGGCGCGCTGTCGTCGGAAGAGGCCCTGGTGCGGCTCCTCGACGGCACCGGCTTCACCGTGCGCCGCGATGCCAGCGGCGCAGCGGCGGTGGTCCCGGTCTCGACGGGGGTCTCTCCCGGCCCCCAGTCCGCAAGCGCCGGCCCCGGCGCTGAGCCCACCGCGGTCGACGAAGTCATCGTCACGGCCCAGAAAAAGTCCGAGCGCATCCAGGATGTGCCGATCGCCATCTCCGCCTTCAGTGGCGAGGCGCTGGAGGAGCAGAAGATCGAGGGTGGCTTCGACCTGCTGAAGGCGGTGCCGAACGTCACCTTCTCCAAGAACAACTACAGCGGCTACAACTTCTCGATCCGCGGTGTGGGCACCAAGTCCATCTCGGCCACCTCGGATCCCGGCGTGGCGGTCAGCTTCAACAACGTCTCGCTGCTCCGTAACCGGTTGTTCGAGCAGGAATATTTCGACATCGAGCGGGTGGAGGTCCTGCGCGGGCCGCAGGGCACCCTGTACGGCCGCAACGCAACGGCCGGGGTGGTGAACATCATCACCGCCAAGCCGGCGTTCGACGCCTTCGACGGCTCGATCAAGGCCGAGGTCGGCAACTACGACAGCCGCCGCCTGGTCGGCGTCGTCAACGTGCCGCTGGTCGAGGACGTGCTGGCGGTGCGGGCGGCGGGGTCCTGGACCCAGCGCGACGGCTACGGCTTCAACACCGCCACCGACAGTCCGATCGACGGCCGTGACCTGTGGTCGACCCGCCTGTCGGTCGGCTTCGAGCCGAGCTCGCGGCTGAGCATCAACGCCACTTGGGAGCATTTCGAGGAGGACGACGATCGTCTCCGGACCGGCAAGCAGCTCTGCCACCGCGACCCAGGCGCGACTACCTTCCCGGGCGTCGCGGGGCCGATCGAGCCGCTTCTGGCCGCTCGCGTCAGCCAGGGCTGCCAACCGGGCTCGCTTTACAGCGACGGCGCCTACCAGTCGCCCAACGGCCTCAGCATCCCGTTCATCGCGGCCGGACAGCTGATCGCGGCGGTCGGGATGACCGAGCCCTGGTATTTTCCGGACGGCACGGCCAATCCCAACGCGGCCTACGTCCGATTCCTGCAGCCCGGCGTTGATCCTTACAACGTGGCTCAGTCGAAGGATTTCAGGACCATCTCCTCGACGCTGCCGGCCAGGTACCAGGCCAAGGCCGATATCCTTGCGTTCGACATCGCCTTCGACCTGACGGATGCGCTGACCTTCACCTCCCAGACCCTTTACAACGAGGATCGGGTCTACTCGGAGCAGGACTACCACCGGTTCGCGCTACAGCCGACGTTCAATGATTCCACCGGGACATTCACGACGGACGCCATCTGCTGGAATCCCGACCCCGCGGCCTGCAGCGCCCCCGGGGCGCTCGAGGCCTTCCTTCCGGGCGGGATCTTCACCGATCCCCAGCTCGGCCCGTCGGACGCCATCATGGGGCTGGAAATCTCGTCCAGCGAGAGCAAGCAGTTTTCCCAGGAGTTCCGGCTGGTCTCGAGCTTCGACGGGCCGCTGAACTTCAGCGCCGGCGCGAACTACATGAAGTTCGAGGGGCTCAACGACTACTACCTGTTCTTCAACATCGTCACCATGCTGGCTCAAGGCTACTACAATGAGAGTCCCAACATGGGGGAGTGCCTGGCGTATCCGGCCAACTGCATGACGGTGGACCCGAACCCGATCGGCAGCCTGTCGGGGGACGGACATAATTACTTCCGCAATCGCAACCCCTACGAGCTGGAGTCGATCGCCGGCTTCGGCGAGGTCTACTGGCAGGCCACCGACGCCCTGAAGATCACCGCGGGCCTGCGCTACACCGACGATCGCAAGATGTTCACGCCCTGGCGCAGCCAGCTGCTGGTGCCGGGAATGAGTTACGGCGCCGGCGAGCCGGTCAATCAGGATTGGCAGGAGTTCACCGGTCGCCTCGGCTTCGACTGGAAGCCGGAGCTGTCGTTCACCGACGAGACCATGGTCTACGGCTTCTATTCGCGCGGCTACAAGGGCGGGGGCGCCAACCCGCCGCCGGCCCAGCCGGTGAACGACATCTATGTCGTCGCCGACGTGCCCTCGACGTTCGCACCGGAGTTCGTCAACGCCTTCGAGGTCGGGATCAAGAATACCTTGCTTGGCGGGTCGTTGATCCTGAACGGCTCGGCCTTCTACTACGACTACGCCGACTACCAGGTGTCGAAGGTTTACGACCGGACCATCGTCAACGAGAACTTCGATGCCGAGGTCTGGGGCGCGGAGCTGGAGGCGGTGTGGCGGCCGACCCCGGAGCTTCGCGTCAACGCCACCCTCGGCCTGCTGGACACGCGCATCGGCGACGGCGAGCAGTCGATCGACATCTTCAACCGCACCCAGGGCCGCGAGGGGTGGAGCGTCGTCACGCCCTGGATCCAGCAGACCTCCAACTGCATCATGCCGGACGAAGCGGTGGCGCAGGCCCTCAATATCGGCATCTTCCCCTTCGCCCCGGCGCTCTCTCCGATCATCATCGGGTGCCTGGCCTGGGTCGGGATCAATCCCTTCGGCCTGCCGCTCGACCCGGACGCCCATCCCGACGCCAACCGGGGCGCCGGCTTCTTCGCCGACCTGTCCGGCAACGAGCTGCCCAACGCGCCGCACCTCACCTTCAACATCGGAGCGCAATACACCTTCCGCTTCGAGGGCGGCTGGGAGGCGACGCTGCGCGGCGACTACTACCGCCAGGGGGAGAGCTACGCCCGCGTCTACAATCTCGAATCCGACCGCCTGCGCGGCTGGGACAACGCCAACATCTCGCTAACCATCGAGCGGCCCGAGGATGACCTGACCTTCCAAGTCTATGTGAAGAACGTCTTCGACGACACGCCGATCACCGACGCCTTCCTGAACTCGGACTCGACCGGGATGACGACCAACGTCTTCACCCTCGACCCGCGTCTGATCGGCGTCTCGGTCACCAAGGGCTTCTGACGACCCTCTCCGGGTTTACCTCACCGTCCCCTCGGCGGTTCAGGCGGTAGTCCTTAGTGGCTGCCGCCTTTTTTTTCCCGCATCTCTCGACCCGGAGTGGAGGCCTTCGTCGAGTCGATGCGATGCCGGGGGGCCGCATAGCGGCAAAGCCAAGCCTCGGCATCGACGATGTCCACATGCCTCCTGCCTGGCATCGTTGGCGGGCTGAGGGGTCACTCAGGGAGGGTGGCGATGGTTCTGCGAAAAGACCGTTCGGCGGCGATCATGAGTGCGGCGGCCAGCAGCCAGGCCGGCGCGGCCGCCAAGGCGATCGCAACGCCCAGGCCGTGGTCGCCGCCAACGACCCCGGACAGGCCGCCGACCTCACTGAATTTGGTCGGCTAGCCCGCGCCTGAACGTCCGCAACGGGTCGAAAGCGGACGTTCAGCCGAGATAGGGTCCGAAGTCTGCTTCCCGGCAGCGAGTGAATGTCCGGTTCTGGCGCAGCGCCGACGTTCCTCCAGCTTTGCGCCGGGCACTACCGCGCGTTATCCGCCCCCTTGCACGGTCACGGTCTCACGATGCGTGTCCAGCCGATGCGCGATCTCTCGTTCGGCGCCCCTCGCCTTAGACCTTGTGGTTGCTCCACGCATCTCGCAACCTAGGCGACATGCTCTTCCCAAACGTCCTGAAGTCCGCGCAAACCGAAAGTCTCGGGGTCGAACTGGTCGACAGACAGGTCCGCGAACTCGGGCACATTTTTCGGCCGAAGACCCGAACGGACATTGGCATCGATGGAGAGATCGAGCTTCTCGTAGCGAAGGGTGACGATCGTCAGGGGACCGGTCGGCTGATCGCGGTCCAAATCAAGGCCGGTCCGAGCTACCTAGAGAATGAGGTCGGCGACGCCTACCTCTACCGCGGAGCGAACAAGCACCTCGGTTACTGGATCGACCACTCCATACCGGTCCTCATTCTCCTCTGCGATCTCGCGACTGATCAGGTTCTCTGGGTAGAGGTCACACCGGGGGCGATTACCCGCCATGAGAAGTCGTGGACCATCCTCGTGCCCAAGGCGAACGTCCTGAGTGAAGCTCGGTGGGCGTTGGTACAAATCGCCGAACGCAACCGTGTCGACGCCTTGGTCGACCTGTCTGTGCGGGCCTGGTTCCACGCGAGCCAGCCCGAGCGGGTCGAGTTCGCTGGCATTAGAGCCATGCCCCGGGACTATCACTGGTATCGCCACCTGATGCGGATCGGTGACCGCCAAGTCATGCTGCATTGGCTCTATGCGCGATATGGAGTCTTCGAACTCGACGAGCTCGTGGAAACGTTGAGGTATCTGGAAGGCAACGCCAGCTACGGCCAGGAACTGATCCTTTGCCTCGTGGCTGAATCGAGAGAGGCCTTCGCCTTCCCGGCGGGCTGGCAAGATCTGTGCAGCGCTCACGACAAGCTGCGAACGGTGCAGCTGATCTTCGACCGGGACTGGCCTGAGGTCGGTGAGCTCCGCTCAGGCGGAGAGCTAGTCCTTGAGTATTACAAAGGTCGTCCAGCCTAGCCCGCCCGCCGACGGCCAGAGGTCAAGCCCGCAGGCGGGTAGAGGGCTTGAGGTATGTCTATCGGGCGCAGCCTGCCGCGCTGGGGCAAGCATACCCAAGTCACGTCCGCAAGGCGGCGGACCAATCCTCCGGCTTCCGTCCGCCAGATGTCTGCTTGCCTGTTCTCCGTGAAGGACCGCTCTTGGCGCGATCGTCACCAGGGGCGAAATCCACGCTAGGATCGTAGAATGATCGAGCAGGCATTTCCCGACACCTTGGCTATCCTGCCCTCGGAGACCTACGTCTTCGACCAGCCCGCCGACAGCGACCGGCTCACCACGCGCGTTGTGGCTAGCCGGCGTCTGGCCGGTGGTGTCACGGTCTCGGTGGTGAACCTTGGGCTGCTCGGCTTCGACTTCGCCGGAAGCGCCTTGGGCGGTTTCAAGCGCCTCGCGCATGACGGCGACGGTCTCATCCCGGACGCAGTGAGCCAGAGCCGCGACGCTATGCTTGCCTTGCAGGCAAATCGCCTGCGCCTAATTACCTTCGTCACCGCCTGCGTCTTCGGCGTTTACGCCGAGCGAAACCACACGAGCCTTACGCGGATGCTGCATCCGACACTGGAAGATATCTATCCGTTCGCCGTCAGCGCGGACGGCATGGCGCTCTTCCCTCAAACTGACCTGCAGCGATTGACCCAGTGGCTGGCTGCTCGTGGCCGCCAGCGCCGGCCGCCGAGCATTGATATCGTCAGCATTGAGGAAGGGCTGGCGCTGGCCGACCGCCTAGTGACCGCCAGCGCCTCTTACGCCGAGGCCGATCCGGTGGCGATGATCGCTATGACCTACCAAGCCATGGTTCTGCATGGTCGCCAGCACGCGGGGGCTTCGATCGCGCTTTCGGCGGTTGTAGTCGAAGCTGCGATCGAGGAGACAATGCTGGGCCTAGGCATGGTTTCGGGGGCCCCGGCACGGTTGACGCCCGCCCAACCGATCGTCAGCCCAGTGATGTCGCGCCGACGCTTCAAAGACCTCGGCTTTGGCGGAATGATCCAGGCCTTGGCCGATGCCAAAGTGCTCGACGCCTATCTCGTCACCCGTATCGAGGCGCTGCGTACGGCGCGCAACGCGTTGATGCACGACGTCCAGGAGCCGACGCCCAATACCTCAGGAACGGCGCTCACGACCATGCGTGACGTCCTGCGCCTTTGCACTGCCGAGAAGGGCTTCGAGCTCAACACCGGCTACACCTATCGCGAATAGAGGAGGGCGAATTGAAGAAGATGACCTTCAAGGCGCTCCTCGAACGAGACAGTCTTGAGGATTTATGTCGCGAGCAGGCGTTCGACGTTATCGGCGTACTCATCGACCACGCCCACGACGCTGCAGCCCCCGATCTCGCCGAACGGGCGCTCGCGTTCGCCGATGCGCTTGAGGCACGGGGGCTGTCAGCAGGCGAGCTGGCCTTGCTTGACTATTTCCGGGCTAATGGCTGGTCGTGTCTCTACGCCTGCCGCCGTTCCAACACGCAGGCGGTCTGGTCGTGGGATCAACCGGAAATCCAAGAACAGATCTATTTCCTGCGGCGCGCACTGCGAGGGCCCGGGTTCGACGCGCTTCCAATCCAGCGGCGCTGCGAAATCCTCACTAACTTGGCCAACCAGTTCGACACTGTGGGCCGCTTCATTGAGGCGCAAGAATACTGGACGAGGGCGCTCGCTCTGGAACCGTTCTTTTGGATGGCTCGGGGGAATCGCGGCCGAGGGCTGATGCACTATGCCAACGTGCTTTACGACCCTGGTCACCGCGCTGTGCTCGCTCGGCAGGCCCACGGGGATCTTCTTGCGGCATTAGTGGCGTCCGACATGCGGCCAGACCTTGGCCATTCCTCGGTTCCGCCCATGTTTAGCCGTTCGGCGGCAGACATCGGCCGCGAGTTTGACGTCGAGGCCATTGAACGCAGCTTCGATCCCGACGAGCCTTCGCTGGCTAGCCTTGGGGAGGTCGCCTATCGGCAATGGTGTTTGGATCAGCGACTGTTCCTCAACCCGTTGAATGACGCGATGGCCAGGCCAATTGCTGCGCGCGATATACTAGGCCTGCCCGGCTTTACGACTGCGCTCAATGAGCCGCCGATTGTGGTCGGCCTCTTCAACGGTCTCAAGCAGGAGTACGTTTCGGCCCGCTGGATCCTGCATTGCGGGCGCAATGCCTTCGAGGCGCACCCATCCGATCGCGAAGTCGGCCTCTACAACACTCTAGACTATCCGGTCTACGGCCTAAGGGTCGAACAACTGAAGCTTGCTTTCCGCATGGCCTATTCGCTGTTCGACAAGATCGCCTACTTCCTAAACCATTATCTGGCGCTGGGAGTGCCGCGCAACGCTGTGAGCTTCCGGTCGATCTGGCGCGATAAGAAGACTGGCACATTGCGACCTTTATTCGAGGAGAGCGAGAATTGGGCGTTCCGGGGTCTTTTCTGGATCGGCAAGGACCTCTTCGAGGAAGGCGCGCGCAGCGTTGCCGAACCGGACGCCGAAGATCTGGCGACCCTACGCAATCACCTGGAGCATAAGTACGTCAAAGTGCACGAGATGGTGCCGCCCAAGCCAATCTTGATTGAGCGGCGGCGCGATCCGCACTTCGACGATCTGGCCTACGCCCTTTCGTACGCTGAGCTGGAAGCAAAGACGCTACGCGTCCTGAAGCTGGCGCGCTCGGCGCTGACCTGCCTGTCTCTGGGCATGCATATCCACGAACGCAAAAAAGCGGCCACAGCGGCTGGCTCGGATATCATCGTGCCCATGCTGCTCACGCTCTTGCCGGACGGACCGGAGTAGCCGCGATGCGTCAAAGGTCCAGTTCCTGGAAGGGGGTGAACGTCGGCAAATGGCGCCAAGCAAACGCTCGATGCGGCTAATCTGCGAGAAACGCTGGAGCTCTGCGACTAGAGCCCCGGTTCCGGCGTTTGGCCGCGTAGGGCGACCGTAAACTTACGGACTAGTGGTGCACCAGCCAGGGAGGATACCATCGCTCCTGGGGGATGGAGCACGGCCGATGCGCAATCTGTCTCCCCGCTTTCTCAGAACGCCAGAAGCAGGTCGGTTCCTAGGCCTATCTGGCAGGACGTTGGAGAAGCACCGGACTTATGGAACGGGACCCGTCTATCGCAAGATCGGCGGACGCGTCGTCTATGCCATAACCGACCTCGAAGCCTGGGCCGACCGCGCCGTCCAAGTCTCAACGACCGACCCCCGAAAGGGGGCGGTGTTGCCGGCGCGATCCCCCAGTGATCTGTACTCCTAGGATTGCTGCTGCAACTCGGTACGGCGGTCGCCCCTATCGCGTTGGTCCGTGATCGCTAGCTGGACGCGCGGCGGCGAGATGGCGTCTCCAGCAAATTCGACTGGGTTGGACGGCGCGAGCGTGGGATCTTCGGTGATCTCAGCCAACAGCTCTGACCAAGCCTGCAGCGCCCGTCGCTTCTCGGCCACGTAAGCGTAGCGGTTGTAGATGGCTGTCACCCCGAAGACAGAGGTGCTGTGGTTCAGCACCCGCGCGATGATCTCTCCCAGCGCTCCAATGCGTTCCGAGGCCATCATGGTGGCCCCAGTCCGCCGCAGGTCGTGTGCCGAAGCGTCGTGGACGCCCGCAAACTTCGTCAGCCGGATCATCGCCGTCACCAAACTTGGGGTCTCCATGGGAGCTAGGCCAGAAGGATCGGCCGCGTGTTTCCGCATGCGCGACAGGCGCGTCGTCGGCGGCGAAGGAAACAGGGCGTCGACCGGCCGCAAGGTGCGTCCGTAACGCTTCTCCGACAACGCCACGGCTTCCCGAATGGTGATTAGCGCCCCTGTGCTCAGCGGGATGACGCTCTCGCGGCGGGACTTGGAGCGAGCCGCCGGCAGCACCCAGGTCTGCGTCTTGAGATCGATCTCGCTCCACCGAATGCCGAGGATCTCGCCTGCTCGCTGGCAGGTGAGGGCGCAGAGGCGGACCGCTAATGCCAGGGCGGGCGAGACGGCGAGCTTGTCTCTCGACGAGTCACCCATTCGAGACTTGGTTCGTGCTGCGGCGGTTGCGTCCCAGATCGCCCTCAATTCACTGTCGCTAAGCACCCGGTCGCGACTCTGGAGGATGAAGGCGGGCTTCACGCGCGCCAGCGGGTTGTTCTCAAGCAACTCCTCCTCGACGGCGAAATTGTACATTCGCTTGATCACCATCAGCGTGCCGTTGGACGTCGTCGGGCCTGAGAGCGAGCCGACGTCTCGAAGGAAGGGGCGGACGTCGCGGGAGGTGAGGTCGCCGAAGCGGAGGGCGCCGAAGCGCGGAAGGATGTGCTTTCGGAAAAGCCACTGCCAATGCGCAAGGGTGGACGGTCGGACCCCGCGAAGCCGGGACGCTTCCATCAGTGCCGCGGCCAGATCGGCCACCGTCTTGATCGTAGCGTCGACGGCGGCCTCGCGCGCCAGCCTCTTCGTCCGCGCCGGGTCTTCTCCACTCGCCACGGCTCGAAGCGCGTCAAGGGCGGTCTGGCGTGCCTGTGCGACATCCATGACCGGCCAGCGGCCGAGCGACAGCCGGCGGCGCGTTCCGTCCTCTAGGCGGTAGCGGAGGCCGAAGGTCTTCACTCCATTGGGCGTCACGTAAAGTTCGAGGCCTTGGAGCTGGCTGTCACGCAGGTAGGCGACCTTCGGGCCTGGCTTTAGCGCGTCGATAGTTTTTGCGGATAGTTGGGGCATGATGTTACTCGGCAGCTCAGATTCGCCCGGCGATCCGTTGGCCCGCTGGTGTCCCAGTAGGAATGGCGAGAAGGCTGGGCTGATGCTGTAATTCAAGCCGATCAACACTGTGAGATGCAAGCGGATTAAGGCGTTGCATCCGAAATGACGCGACAACCCACGCCATAATACTACTGAATACCGTCCTTCCCAAGCTGAATGTCGGGGGTTCGATTCCCCCCGGCCGCTCCAGGGATTTCAATGAGTCAACGGGTCTGATGGCGGTCGTTAGGATCGTAGAACGGACCGTTGTCTCACTGTTGTCCCGGGAGGGTTATTGCCGTTGGCAAGTGGCGCGGCACCGATCGTCCAGTCCTGGCCAATCCATCACATGTCCTAGGGATCGTTCACGAACCGCCGTTCTGTGTAGACCTATGTCGTGCTGCACGGTCATATGCCGGTAGAACCGGAGGGGTGGAGTGGCTCAGCTGTTCATCTTGGGGTCGATAGCTGGTCCCAGAGTGGCGCTACCGCTAGCTCTCGCCGTCGCGTTGACGATTGGCGGTTCGGTTCTCTTCTCACTCGCGCCCGGTGTGGCAGCGGCTCAGGCCTTGGATGGTAGGACCGCCAGTCCCTTGGAGAGGCGGATCAACCAAATAGAAGTGCAGGAGCTGCGTCGCCTGCTCGTGATCAGGACCCGTGAGCGCGATACTGCACGGTCCGGAGCCGAGTTGGAGAGCTGGAGAGCGAAAGTCGCCGCAGCAGACCTGAATCGGGTTTCCGCGATTTTCGGCCTCCCCGCGGAAACTGCGCCGGTGCTTGTCCTCCAAACGCTTGAGCGTTGGGTCCTTCAGGATGAAGCGAACCGTAAGGAGCTCGCGCGGCTGAATGACGTCGTGGCTCAGATCGAGAACGGCGCCGCCCGTAGCGCTGCGGAACTGTATATCAAGGAGGCTCAGACTGCCTTCGACGATGGCCGCTTGGAGGACGCTGACAGGGCCCTCGGCAGACTGGAGGCACTCCGCGACGCCGCTCAGGGCGACGCCCGAAATCTTTGGGTCGATGCCATCCTGACTCGGTCAGCACTGGCCGACCAA
>Ga0126314_10001056_pt1 | contig 13045 bp, 16 predicted proteins | sample Plot105B_FD_92535 | JGI IMG/M metagenome (GOLD analysis project Ga0126314, IMG submission 92535) | Serpentine soil microbial communities from UC McLaughlin Reserve, CA, USA - Plot105B | ecosystem: Environmental > Terrestrial > Soil > Grasslands | place: USA: UC McLaughlin Reserve, Lake County...
GGACGACCGCGAAGAGGTTCCAGGGCTCGCCTGACTGGCGCCGGAAGTCTCCCGACTTCCGGTGAACGTGAGGCCGCGAACGCTCCGCCTGCTTTCTTCAGCCGGTCGCCGCGACGAAACCGGCTAAGCCGCTTTCGCGGCAATGCTGGCGAGCAGCGCCCGAGCAGCCCGCGCGCGATGCGAGTTGCCGGCCTTCCACTCGTCGCCGAGCTCCGCCACGGTCTGCTCCTCACCCTCCGGTACGAAGATCGGGTCGAAGCCGAAGCCGCCGGCGCCCCGCGGCTCGTCCCCGATCCTTCCCTCCAGGATGCCCGTGCCTCGGAACTCCTCGCCGCTCGGGGAGAGAGCGACCAGCTCACACACGTAGCGCGCCCGACGGCCCTCGCCTTCGATGCCCTCGACCGCGGGCAGGAGGCGGTCGACGTGCTCGAGGCCCGCGAATCGCGCGGATCTGAGGCCCGGCGCGCCGCCCAGCCCCTCGACCTCGAGGCCGGAGTCCTCCCCGAGCACCCACACGGAGGCGTCCAGCGAACGCCCGAATTCGGCCTTGCCGCGCGCGTTGTCGTAGTACGTCGCCCCCTCCTCGGGCGGGTAGTCGTCCGCGTCTAGCGGCTCGAGCTCCCAGCCGAGCGCTCGACGAAGCTCGCGCAGCTTCCCCGGGTTCCTCGACGCGAGGCGCGCCTTCAGGGGTTCCAGCGGGCGCCCCGGACGTCCTCGGTGTTCGTGAGCGCATCGATCAGTTCGGCGGCGGTGCGGCCCGTGCCGAGCCGGACGCGCATGTCCACCCGGCGCCGATCGCCCTCCTCCTCGAACTCGAGCGTCCGCACGTCGGCGCCCGCTCGCTCAACCGCCTCGAGCACCGAGACAGCGCTGGCGCCGGCGGGCAGCTCCACGGCCAGTAGTCCGTCCTGCGGCCGCGCGCGCGCCGAGAGCCGGAAGGCGATCAGCCGCAGCGGCCAAAGGCTGAGCAGCACGAGCGCGGTCGTGACGATCGCGGCCTCGTAGTACCCGACGCCCGAGGCCATCCCGATCGCCGCGACCACCCACAGCGTCGCGGCGGTCGTCAGGCCGCGAACGGAGAGGCCCTGGCGGATGATCGCGCCGGCGCCGAGAAAGCCGATGCCGCTGACGACCTGCGCCGCAATGCGCGTCGGGTCGAACACGAGCCCCTCGCGGTTCGAGAACTGCCAGTCCGTCCAGGCGTACGCCGAGACGAGCGTGAAGAGCGCTGCGCCGACGGAGACCAGCATGTGAGTCCGGAGCCCGGCCTCGCGCTCGCGCAGCTCGCGCTCGAGCCCGATCGCCCCGCCGAGCGCCGCGGCCAGGGCGATGCGCAGAACGACCTCGACAGCGCCGAGCTCAGGCAACGGGCGCTTCCGCGGCGTCGCGCTGCGCAATCGAGATCTCCTCGATCCCGACCGCCGCGAGATCGAGCATCTCCTCGAGCTGGTCCCGTGAGAACCGCTGCCCCTCCGCCGTCGCCTGGACCTCGATCAGCCTCGTGTCGCCGCTCATGACGACGTTGACGTCGACCTGCGCGCGCGAGTCCTCCGAGTAGTCGAGGTCGAGGAGCGCCTCGCCGTCGACGAGGCCGACGGAGACGGCTGCGACGGAGTCCGTCAGCGTCCGGCCGAGCCCGAGCCGGTCGAGCGCGCGCCGCGCCGCGACGTATGCGCCCGAGATGGCGGCGCAGCGCGTGCCGCCGTCCGCCTGGAGCACGTCGCAGTCGAGCCAGAGCGTCCGCTCGCCGAGCGCCTCGAGGTCCGTCACCGCCCGGAGCGAGCGTCCGATCAGCCGCTGGATCTCGACGGTGCGCCCCTTCTGGCGGCCGGTGCTCGCCTCGCGCGCCGTCCGCTCGCCGGTGGAGGCCGGCAGGAGACCGTACTCGGCCGTCATCCAGCCTCGGCCGGAGCCCTTCAGCCAGCGCGGCACGCCGTCCTCGACGGACGCCGTACAGAGGACGCGCGTCCGGCCGGCGGAGATCAACGCCGAGCCCTGCGCCTGCTCGAGGTAGTCGACGGCGAGCTCGAGCGGCCTCAGTTCGTCCGGTCTTCGGCCGTCGGCCCGCGTCACGCCGCCGCCGCTTCGAGCTCCGCGATCTCGACGTGTTCGACGCCGTCGAGCGGCAGCTGGAGGAAGCGCTCGCCCAGCCGGCGGAAGAGCGCCGTGTCGCCGGTCGTGAGGAAGCGGTAGCTGCCGTCGCGGCGAGTGTCGTTTCCGATCCCCTTCCGCTCCAGCGTCTCCGCCACCTCGCGGGCGGTCTCCTCGGCGGAGAAGACGAGTGTGACGTCGCGGCCGAAGACGCGCTCGAAGATCTGCCGGATCAGCGGGTAATGGGTGCAGCCGAGGATGACCGTGTCCGCGCCCGCCTCCTTCAGCGGCGCCGCGTACTCCCGCACCGCCTCCGTCGTCTCCGCGCCGAAGGGCTGCTCGCTCTCGATCAGCGGAACGAGGCGAGGGCACGCCACCGGGAAGAGCTCGACACCCGCGTCGAGCGTGTGGACGAGCTCCGCGTAGCGGCCCGCCGCCACCGTCGCTTCCGTCGCCATCAGGCCGATGCGTCGGTTTCGCGTCGCTTGGACCGCAGCGTGGGCCTCGGGCGTGATCACGCCGACGACCGGCACGCCGATCCGCTCCTGCAGGTCGGGCAGCGCCGCCGACGTGGCCGCGTTGCACGCGACGAGGATCAGCTTCACGTTCTGCGCCTCCAGGTATCCCGCAACCTCCAGGGCGTAGCGCCGGATCTCCGCGAGCGGCCTGGGACCGTAGGGCAGCCGAGCCGCGTCGCCGAGGTAGAGGAAGTCCTCGTGCGGCATCGTCACGAGGCACTCGTGCAGGACGGTGAGGCCGCCCATGCCCGAGTCGAAGACGCCGATCGCCCGCGTGTCCACGGCGCGATTGTTACAGCAGGGGCTGACTGGCTACCCTGACCGGCCGTGAGTCTCCTCTTTGCAGGACTTCTTATCGCCGTCGCCTTCCTCTGCACCGGCGCCGCGGCGGCGCCGGGCTTCAGCCGCGGCGACCACACGCTCGTGATGGGTGACGGCGTCCCGCTGGGCGCGACCCTCTATACCCCGGATGGCACGCAGCCGCCGGGCGGCTGGCCGGGCGTCCTCGTCCTCCACGGCCTGGGCGGCAACCGTAGCGAGGTCAACGCCCTCGCCGAGCAATTTCTGGCGCCGTACGGCTACGCCGTTTTGACCGTCGACGCACGCGGGCACGGCAGCTCAGGCGGGCGCTCGACGCTGAGCGGCGCACGCGAGCTCGCCGACTACGCCGCCGCCCTCAGCTGGCTCCGCAGCCGGCCCGGAGTCAGCGACGCCAAGATCGGCGCGATCGGGTTCTCGCTCGGTGGAGGAGCGGTGTGGAAGCTCCTCACTGCGCCGGGGACGCGACTCGCTGCTGCGGTGCCCCTCGTCACGTGGACGAGCCTCTACGAGGCGCTGCTCCCACAGAGCTTCGCGAAGGCGGGACTGCTCGCGTACTTCCGGAGCCTCCTGCCGGAGGACCGCTGGGATCCGGCCGTCACCGCCGCTGCCGAGGACGCCCTCAACGGCCGCAATCTCTCCGGCGTCCAAGAGTTCACGCTCGCTCGCTCGGTCCGGAACGACCTCCAGAAGATCCGGACTCCCGTGCTGATGATCCAGGGACGCCGCGACTTCGCGTTCGACATGGACCAGGCGCTGGCCGCTTTCGGCCGCTTACGCGGCCCGAAGCGGCTCTACGTCGGCGACCTCGGTCATCCGCCGGCGACGAATCCGCCCGCGGAGGCCGGCTATTACCTGACGCGCGCCCGGCTCTGGCTCGACGCGTACCTCAAGGGCGCAGCGAAGCCGCCGTCCGCGGTCGAGCTCGCCCGCGATCCGTGGGCCGGGAGCGTCGTCTACCCGAAGCAGCCTCCGAGGCGCGTGCTCCGCCTCCGCTTCCGCGGCGCGAAGACGATCGACGGGCGCGGCAAGGTCGTCCGGTCGACCGAGCTGACGCGGCGACTGAACGAGACGTTCGGGACCCCGCTGGCCGCCGTCAAGGTGTCCTCGACGACGCGCTGGCCGCATCTCGTCGCCGTCCTGTCCGCGACCACCCCGTCGGGGAACGAGCTCGTCGTCAGCGAGGGCGCAGCGACGACGCCGACGCTGTCGGCGACGCCGCGGCTCGTGACGATCCGGCTGCTGAGCCAGGCGACGACGATCCCGCGCGGCTCGCGCCTGCGCCTGACGATCGCCGGCAGCTCGACGGCCCAGAGCCCCGCGAACCTGCTCTACCCGCTCTCGGTGCCGAACACGACGAAGGTGAGGATCGGCGAGATCAAGCTCGTCCTGCCCGTGCTCAAACGGCCGATCTCGCGTCAGTAGGATCTGGACATGTCGTGCCCCCGCGGCTTGCTCGCGGTGGCAGCGGCGACGAGCACACTGGTCGCCGCCGGCCCCGCACCCGCGATCGACATGTCTCTGCGCCCGCGTTCCCTCCCGCCGCTCGACGGCTCGGCGCCGACGCACGCGCTCGCGCTCGCGGCGAGCGGCAATGAGCTGATCGTCGCCGTGAGGGATGACGAGCGCGCGGCTGCGATCCTCGCGGCGCATCGCGCACGGCGGCTGTCTGACAGCGCCTGGCTCGTCCCTGCACGCGAGGCGCACGCGGCAATCCGCCGCCTGCGCGCGATCGGCGCGTTTCGGTACGCCCATCCGAACGGCCGACTCCGACGATACGCCGCGCAGGGCGACCCGCTGGATCCGACCCCGTGGTGGCTGCCGCAGATCGGCGCGAGCAGGATCACCGCGCCCGCGGCAGGTTTCCCGCTGACGATCGTCGACGACGGCGTCGACACCAGCCACGCAGAGTTCGCCGGCCGCCGCATCACCTTCCTGAACCACCACGAGGTGATCCCGCAGGAGGACTACCACGGCACGATGTTGGCGTCCGTCGCCGCCGCGCCGCTCGACGGCGTCGGCGTCGCGGGCCTCTATCCCCGCGCGAACCTGCGCTTCGCGGACACGGGCGAGGGCGACTGCGCGGAAATCGTCGCGGCCGTGCATGCGGCCGTTTCGCATGGTCCGAGCGTGATCAACATGAGCTGGGGTTTCAGCCCTCCCATGTGCCTCGCGATCTACGACGAGCTGCTGCGCGGTCTCGCCGCGGGGAGCCTGCCCGTCTCCGCCACTGGCAACATGCGCCTGCACTACAGCCTGCCGAGTATCCCCGCGATCTGGCCGCACGTTGTCACGGCCGGCTCGACCGGCCTCACGGGACGCGTGAGCTACTTCTCGAGCGAGGGCATGGGCATCGACCTCGCGGCCCCCGGCGAGGCGATCATGGCGGCGACGCCACGATGGTTCGATCTGAGTGGCTATGCCGAGGTCGAAGGCACGAGCTTCTCCGCCGCGATCGTGAGCGCCGCGAGCGCGTGGATTGCCACGCGCCGAGCGATGAACGTCACCCAGCTGGCGGAGCTCCTGCTCCTCACCGCTCGAGACGTGGGCACCCCCGGTTGGGACAAGGACACGGGCTTCGGGATCCTCAACCTCTCCGCCGCACTGCGGCGTCCGCTGCCGGGGGTCGACCCGCTCGAGCCCAACGACGACGTCAACCAGGTGCGGACCGACGGAGTCTTCAAGGACGCCGCGGCGCCTCTGACGCGGCCGGGCCTCGAGCGCGTCGTGCTGCGAGGGCGGCTCGACCGCGCTGAGGACCCCGTCGACGTCTACCGCGTTTACGTCCCGGGACTGCGGGCGCTCAAGTTCCGCCTCGTCCCGAGCTCGAACGTCGACCTCGAGCTCTTCCGGGCCAACGCCCACAGCTGTTACTACAAGAACCGGCGTCTGGCCATGCGCGGCACCCTGCTCGGCGGCGGCTACCGGGCGGGGCGCGCGACCGAGAGCTATTCCCTTACAAACAAGGCGAGCGGCGGCCGCTACTACTACGCGTGTGTGTACAAACCACCGGACGTCCTCCGCACAGCGACCTACGCCCTCGCCCTGACCACCCAACCATCGAGATGATTTTGCGAGCAGCCCTCGCCGCCGCCGCGTGTGCGCTGGCCCTGCCGGGCATCGCCCTGGCCGCGTACAACCCCTTGCTGGTCGTCTCCCAGTCGGACCCCGCGCTGGGAGCGAGAACCGCGATGGTGATCGGGTTCGGCCAGAGCGAGAACGACGACGCGACCGCCGCCGCCACGATCTACGTCCCGCGCGGCTATGGCGTCACTCTGGGGCAAGCACCCGGGACGCGCCTCGGCGAGCTCACCGGCGAGGCGAAGCTCGCCCAGCTCGGCGGCCGCCGCCAGGAGGTCACGGGCGCGATCAGGGTCGACAACCCCGCGAACTACGTGAACAACACCTGCGCGCCGGGGCTGCACGAGGCCGTCTGGGTGCTCGAGTTCAACGTTCTGGGGAGCCAAATCCGCGGCCCCGTGTACGTCGATCGCGTCACGAGCGGCCCCGAGGCCGCGTATGCCGCCGCGCGGATCCAGGCGTGCCTCAGCTCGCCGTACATCCCGCCACCGCAGGGCAGCCCCGGCGGCGCCTCGCTCCTGCAAGCGGCCTTCTCGGTGGCGGGCGTCTTCACGTCCCCGACCCGCCGCGGCAGCTACGCCTGGAACAGCGTCTTCGTCCCATACACGCCCGGGAGCGCGACGCCAAACCCCCCGAACGCCGCCCAGAGCACCTCCAGCGTGCGGCTGCCCGTGACCTTCGGGATGACGGTCCGGCGGCAGCAGCGCGGCAAGAGGACATTCGCCGTGCTCACCTCGTGCGTGAAGGAGGCCGGCAGCGCCGTCCGCGGCCTGCGGATCGCCTTCTTCGGCGGCCGAACCGTGCGGCTCGCGCGGAGGATGGCGACCGCACGTACGAACGCGCGCGGGTGTGCGACCTCGAGACTTCGCATCCGGCGCTCGCTCGTCGTCTTCGCCGCGACTCGGGTCCCCGCGCGGCAGGCCGGCGGCTGTAGCCCGATGCTCGCGCCGCGCTGCTCCGTCGCCTCGCTCGCCCCCGCGTTCCTGGCGACGCGGACGCGGCGCGTCCGACGCTAGACGTTGCGTCGGCTCGTTGCCCTGACGGTCGTCTCCGCGCTCGGGCTCGCCCTTTGCGGCACGGCCTCGGCTGCGTACAACCCCTCGCTGCTCGTCGGCGAGACCAGCCCGGCGCTTGGCCGCAGCGGCTCGGTGAGAATCTTCATCCGTACCCGTCCGGAGGACGACCAGACGGCGATCGCGACCCTCTACTCGCCGCGCGGCTACAGGCTCGAACTGGGGCAGCGGAGCGGCACGGAGCTCGGTACGGTGATCGCGTTCCTCGGGGCGGACGCGGTGCAGGGCACGATCAAGAGCGACGATCCGGCCGGCGATGCGGCGAACCAGTGCGCACCGGGGGCACACGACGCGCTTTGGCGGATCGAGCTCACGCTCGCCGGCAGGGAGTACCGGCTGCCGGTCTACGTCGACCGCGTCGTGGCAGGGCCGGAAGCGGCGTTCGCGTCGGCGCGGATGCGGATGTGCCTCGGCTCCCTGCCGCTCAGGTACGCGGACATCACGGTCGGCAAGGTCTTCACGAACCCGGATCAGCAGGGGACCTACGCGTGGAACGCCGTCTTCGTCCCCTACACCCCCGGCACGGCGACGCCGAACTACGCCCTGGCGGCCCAGAGCACGTCGTACGTCGGCTTGCCGGCAGCGTTCGCGGTGAGCGCGCGAAGCCGGCACCGCGGCAAGCAGCGCTTCGCCGTCGTCACCGCCTGTCTCCGCGAAGGAGGGCAGGCCGTTCCGGGAGTCCGGGTGACGCTCTACTACGGCGGACGGTCGGTCTTCGCGTCGCGTAAGGCGGCCGTGCGCCAGACCGGTCCGCGCGGGTGCATGACGGCCAGGATCAGGATCCGGAAGCTGATGATTCTCTTCGCGAGCGTCCACGTGCCGGTGCGGCAGGGCGGCGGCTGCACACCGTCGCTCGCGCCCCGCTGCTCGGCTTCGTCCATCTATCCGCCCTCGGAGCGCTTCAAGCCGGTGAGGATCGGGCGCTGATGGCGGCGCAAATCAGGATCGGCACCTGCTCGTGGGCGGACGAGGCGCTCTCCAAGTACTTCTACCCGCCCGGACTGCCGGCCGGGGAGCGGCTCGCGTACTACGCCGAGCACTTCGACACCGTCGAGCTCGATTCCACCTACTACCGCCTCCCCGTCGAGTCGATGGCACGGCGCTGGGCCGAGCAGACGCCGGCGGACTTCGTCATGCACGTCAAGGCCTTCGGGGTGATGACGAGGCATCCGGTGAAGAAGGAGCAGCTGCCGCCCGACCTGCGGGAGGACGCCCCGGTGGACGATCGTGGCCGCGTCGACCGGCCGCCGCGCGAGTTTCGCGCCGAGGTCTTCCGCCTCTTCCGCGAGGCGCTCGAGCCGCTGCGCGCTGCAGAGAAGCTGGGCGGGACGCTCTTCCAGTTTCCGCCATACGTCGTCTACAAGCCGGCTTCGCTGGACTACCTGTCGTGGGCCCGCGAGCGGATGGGTGACGACGAGATGTACGTCGAGTTCCGGCACGCGAGCTGGTACGAAGAGGACGTTCGCTCCGACGTGCTCGCGTTCCTCGAGGAGCACGGGATGTCGCTCGTGGTCGTCGACGCGCCCAAGGTCGAGGCGAAGAACGTCCCGCCGACGCTCCTCGCGCTGACCTCGCCGACCCTGTACCTGCGCTTCCACGGCCGCAACGCGCGGACCTGGAACGTGCGAGGGCGGAGCGCCGCGGAGCGCTTCGACTACCTCTACTCGGAGGACGAGCTCCGCGAGTGGGTCGAGCCGCTGCGGGAGCTGGCGGGGGAGGCCGAGAACGCCTACGCGCTCTTCAACAACAACAACCGCAGCCCGGGCGGCGACGGCGGCTTCGTCTCTCAGGCCGCGACGAACGCGCAGGCGCTACGGCGGCTGCTGGCCGAGGCGGAGGTGCCGGTCTCGTAGCAATTGACGAGCGTGTCGCGCGGGCGCTGACGTCGCAGCTCGTCGAGTGGCAGGCGACGCTGGCGAGCGGCGCGGAGCGGATCGGCTGGAAGATCGGCCGCGGTATCGTCAAGGGTGAGGAGCACCTCGAGCCGGTCGTCGGCCATCTCAGCTCCTTGACGATGCTGCCGCCGGGCGGCGTCTATCGAGCAGGCGTCCCCGGGGCACTTCGCGCCGACGCCGAGCTCGCCCTGGAGATCGGCGCCGACGGCAAGCCCGTCGGCTACGGCGCCGCGCTCGAGCTCGTCGATGTCGCGCGGCCGCCGGACGACTTCGAGAGCATCGTCGCGGCGAACATCTGGCACCGTGCCTTCGCTCTGAGCCCGCTGCGGGACGAGCCTCCACCGGCGCACGTTCGCGCCGGGATCAGGATCAACGGGAAGACTGTTGACGCGAGCGAGCGTCGTGTCGACGCGCTTGAGACCGCACGAATCGCATCCGAGCTGCTGGCCGCGGTCGGCGAGCGACTCGAGCCAGGCGACCAGATCATTGCCGGCTCGCTCGTGCAGGTTCCCGTCGCGCGTGGCGACGAGGTCGTCGCCGATCTCGGGGAGCTCGGTCAGGTCGGCGTCAGAGTTCGCTGAGCCACTGGCGCAGCAGCGCGTTGAAGCGGTCCGGCTGCTCGAGGTTCGGGAAGTGGCCGACGCCCTCGAACAGCTCGAGTCGGCCGTTCGCCGCCGCCGCGACGAGCTCACGCGCGTCGTCGACCGGCAGGTAGGGATCGTTCTCGCCAACCGCGACCCACAGCGGGCCGTGGAAGGCGCGGACGACGTCGGTGGCATCCGTCCGATCGCGCAAGGCCTCTACCGTGCGGACGAGCTCGTCCACCGTGCGCTCCGGCGGCGGCGGCGCCGGCGCCGTCGGCGCCCATGCGTCGATCCCGTCCTTGCGCAGGACACGGATCGCCTCATCGCGGGCGGCGCGGCGCTCCGGTGTGTCGGCACCGGCGCGGGCCCCGGCGAGCAGCAGCCCGCGAATGCGATCTCGCGCGCGGCGCGCCATCGCGAGGGCGACGTAGCCCCCGAGGGAAGCGCCGACCACGGCCACGTCGCCGTCGGCCCGCGCGAGAAGCTGCTCCGCCCAGCCGTCGACGGAGTTGCCGGGGAGGTCGTAGAGGTTGGGAGTCTCGACGTCTTGGGCGGCGAGCGGCTCGAGCTGCTGGTCCCACATCCGCTCGTCGAGCGGGAAGGCGTGCAAGAGCAGGACCTTCATTCGTGCTCGACGACCATGGCTCCGGGAAGGTAGCGGGCCTCGTCGAACCGCACGTGCGTCCCTTCGAGGCCGATCGCCAGCGAGAGCTCGCGCAGCAGCAGGTCCGCAGGCGGCAATTCGTCGGGTGAGACGGCGGTGCGGGCAACGGCTCGGATCTCTCCGGCCTGCGCGCCCGTCAGCCTGGCGACGACGGTCGGGTTGGCGCGCAGCGCGATCGCGTCGCCAGGTGGCAGCGGTGCCCGAAACTCCGGCACGGAGACATACTCGTCGAGCGTGCGCCCCCGTTCGAAGGCGATGTAGTGCACCACCTTCGAGTCCTCGACGCCGATCGTGAACGCGACGAGACCCGACGCGTTCGAGAGCTCGCGGCCCAGGCGCGCGAGCTGGTGGGGGTCGCGGTCGATCACGGCGTCGTAGACCGCGATCCAGCCGTTCCGCGGCGCAGAGACGACCGTCGCGGCGGAGCGGAAGACGCGCGGCACGAGCCGCGAGACGAGCTGCACGACGACGTTCTGATCGTCGGTCTGCAGATGCACCGACCCATGCGAAGTCGCGAGCTCCTCCTCATCGCCGGAATCGGCCTGAGCCGCCCCGACGGCGCGCAGCAGCGCAAGCGCCACGCCCTCACGCGCATCCCCGAGCTCGAGCACGACGCCGCCGCCGGGCGCCACGCGTGCCGACCCGAGCACCGTCCCCTTCTCCTCCGCGACATAGGAGTCGCCTTCGCGCTTCACGTTCATCCCGGCAGCCGGGCTCCGAGGAGCAGGTAGTGCGCGGTCAGGTTCTGAAGTGGGTCGAAGCGGTCGCCGATCTCTCTGACCTCCGGCGTCGTCAGCGGACGGCCGTCACCATAGAAGGACGAGACCACCTTGCGCAGCGCGAGATCGCCCGCAGGCCAGGCGCGGGGGCGCGCGAGGTGGCGGGCAAGGAACCAATCGGCCGTCCACTCGCCGATCCCGGGGAGCCGGGCGAGCGTCGCCTTGACGTCGTCGTCGGGCATCGCGGCGAGCTCCGCGTAGTCGAGGTCGGAGCGCGCTACAGCCAGGATGTAGTCCGCCTTCCTGCCGGAGAAGCCCAGGCTCGTCAGCTCATCGCGCGAGGCCGTCGCGACGCGCTCGGCGGGCGGAAACGCGTAGGCGAGCTCCGCACGCGTCCCAAAGCGCTCGACGAACCGGTTCCGTACCGCCAGAGCCGCGCGGAGCGAGATCTGCTGCGCCGAGATCGCGCCGACCAGCATCTCGAACGGATCCGGGGCGAGCGGCGGGCGAAAGCCCCGCAGCCGTCGCGCGAGCGCCGCAACGACCGGGTCGGTGGGCTTGAAGCCGTCGAGGTCGAACTCGGCGCCGAGGAGCGCGAGTGCGACCGGCCGGGTCTCGTCGTCGAGCGGCTCGACGTCGGCGCCGCCCGGCGCCGGCTCGATCCGCACCTCGCGTCCGGCGACGACGCGGTGGATTCCGCCTTCGTGCCACAACGTCGCGAGGTCGGGAGCGAACACGCGGAACCGCTCGGTCGTGTACTCGAAATCGAAGGGTTGGGGGACGGCCAGGAAGGCGATGGCCAAACGCTACGTTCTCGTAGGCATGGAGCAGATCGCGCCGCAGCTGTGGTGGTGGACGGCGCACCACCCCGACTGGAAGCGGGAGGTCTCGTCGTACGCACTCGTCGATGACGGCGCGCTCGTCCTCTTCGACCCCCTCGTGCCGCGCGACGATCCCGATGCCTTCTGGGACGCGCTCGACGGCGACGTCGCCCACCACGGCCCGCCGGCGATCCTGATCACCGTCTACTGGCACACGCGCAGCTCGCGCGAGATCCTCGAGCGCTACGACGGCGCGACGCTCTGGGCGCATGAACCCGCCCTCAGAGGGATGGCCAAGCGCGTCCCGTACACGAACACGTACAACGGCGGCGACGTGCTGCCGGGGCGCATCGAAGCGATCACGATGCACCACATGGACGAGGCCGCATTCTGGCTGCCCCAGCATCGCGCCCTCGTCGTCGGCGACTCCGTCATCGGCGACGACGGCCGCGCCAACCTCTGCCCGCGCAGCTGGCTGCGGAAGAAGGAATCCGTCGAGGAGCAGCGCGCATCCGTCGAGCGTGCCCTCGCGCGGCGCCCCGAGCGCCTCCTGCTCACGCACGGCGGCCCGATGGACTCGGCCGCCTTGGAGCTCTGACGTGCGCGAGCTCTCGCGCGGCCTCTGGTGGTGGAGCGCCCCTCATCCGGAGTGGCAGCCGGAGGATCTCGAGGACGGCCAGGGATGGGAGCAGATCGTGTCGTCATACGCGCTCGCTGACGGCAGGCTCGTCCTCTTCGACCCGCTGGTGGAGAACTGGGACGCGCTCGACTCCCTCGTCGAGCGCCACGGCCCGCCCGCGATCCTGCTCACCGTCCTGTGGCACGGCCGAAGCGCGCCGGCGATCCTCGAGCGCTACGAGGGCGCAGCCACGTGGGCGCACGAGCCGGCTGCGGCGTGGCTCGAGGAGCGGACGCCGGTCACGAAGACGTTCCAGGTCGGCGACTCGCTCCCCGGCGGCGCCGAGGCGATCCACATGCGCCGTCTCGAGGAGGTCGCCTTCTGGCTCCCCGAGCAGGAGGCAGTCGTCATCGGCGACACGATCCTCGGGCACGGACAGAGGGCGGCGCTCTGCCCGCCGACGTGGGTGAGGAAGAGCGAGACCTTCGAGCCCGCACGGGCGGCCGTGCGCGAGCTCATGGACCGGAACCCCGCCACGCTCCTCCTCACGCACGGCGGCCCCATGGAGCCGCAGGCACTGGAACTCTGAGCCCGAGAGGGATCTCGGCTCGCTAGTGCGACGTGGCGCCGGCGGGGTCGGCGTCGTAGCTCGCGGGCACGCC
>Ga0126314_10001057_pt1 | contig 13035 bp, 15 predicted proteins | sample Plot105B_FD_92535 | JGI IMG/M metagenome (GOLD analysis project Ga0126314, IMG submission 92535) | Serpentine soil microbial communities from UC McLaughlin Reserve, CA, USA - Plot105B | ecosystem: Environmental > Terrestrial > Soil > Grasslands | place: USA: UC McLaughlin Reserve, Lake County...
CAAGAAATCCTCGGGCACTCGCAGATAACCCGCACGATGGACACTTACTCTCACGTTACGCCCAACATGCAGCGAGAGGCCTTCGCTCGGCTCGGTAAGCAGCTTAAGTAATCCTCTGAATGTGGTCAAATTGCGGTCAGATTGCGGTCAAGGCGAACAAAGCGCCATGCAAGCGAGGTTCAGCGCAAGAAAAAAGTCCCACATTTGCAGGTCTTTTGGGAGCGCGCTCGGCAGGACTCGAACCTGCGACCTTCTGATTCGTAGTCAGACGCTCTATCCGGCTGAGCTACGAGCGCATTGTAAGAGGGCTTATGATACCGTCGGGCCGAGTATCTCTCAAGGTCGGGGTCCCCTGGGGTCCCTTTAGGGCCTATTTGTGGATATACTCTTGGTGGTAACGGCGAGCGTTTACGGATAGAGGTGAGCGTAGGGTCTTGAACGGGTCCGTGCTGCTGGTCATAGGGGATGACGAAGAGCGGTTGCATCTAAGGCGCGCTCTCTCAGGGGAGGGGTGGCGGGTGATCCCGGCCGGCTCGGGGGCGCAGGCGCGGCAGATGGCCGACCGGCAGGAGTTCGAGGTAGCGGTCGTGGACAACCGGCTGCCCGACGAGAGGGGCTTCCAGGTTATCTCCGCCGTCCAAAAGCCGGGCGTCTCGACCGTGGCGCTCTTGCACGACGAGGACACGATGGACCGCATAGTCGGGATAGAGCTCGGGGCAGACTACTACATGCGCTCGCCGGTCAACCCCAGGGAGCTGGTGGCGCGCGTCAAGCAGATCTTCCGCAAGCGCGAGCTCGTCGGGAACGGGCCTTCGGGCAGGATCTACGTCGGAGATCTGGAGATAGATCCAGACCAAGTCCAGGTCCGAAAGGGTGACAGGGAGGTCCTGCTCTCCCCCCGCGAGTTCAGGCTGCTCTACACACTCGCCCGCAGCCCCGGACGCGTCTTCCCGCGCGACGCGCTGCTGCGCCAGGTCTGGGGCGAGGACGAGTACATAGACGAGCGCACTGTGAACGTCTACGTCCAGCGCCTGCGTAACAAGCTCGGCGACAGGCCCACCGAACCCCACCTCATAGAGACCGTGAGAGGCTTCGGCTATCGCCTGGTGAAGCCTAAGGAAGCTTAGTATAGAGACGGAGCATGGTCCCGTCTCTATACTAAGCGCGCCGGATGAGCGCACCTCCCCTGATGGTCTCGCCAGGGCGGACGTCGTAGCCGTGGCCCACGATACAATCTTCGAGGTAGGCCCCGTCGCCTATGCTCGCGCCGGGGAGGAGGATGCTCCGCTTGATGGTGGCGCCAGGCCGGATCCAGCAGTCGCTCCCGACCGTCACGTCCCCAGAGAGCGTCACCCCGCGCCCCACGACAGCGTCTCTCCCCACCAGCACATGGCCCTCAATGCTGGCGGAAGGGTGAATCTGGGCGTCCTCTCCGACCCACAGGCCCTCTCCGCGCTTCTCGCCCGGAATCTCTACCCTCACCGTCCCGGAGAGCACGTCGTACTGGGCCTGCCGGTAGGCCGCGAGCGTCCCGATGTCCGACCAGTAGAAGTCTCCCTGGTAGCCGACGAAGCGCTCCCCATTCTCCAGATACCGTGGGAAGACATCCTGGGCGAAGTCGAAGAAGGTGTCCTCGGGCACGTAGTCTAGAGCCCTTGGCTCCAGCACGTAGATGCCGGTGTTTGCCAGGGTGCTGATCGCCTCCTCGGGGATCGGCTTCTCCTGAAATCCCAGGATATTTCCCTCTTGATCCACCTCGACAACCCCGAACTCAGAGGTGTCGTAGACCCGGTGGAGCGCTATGGTGGCCAGGGCCTCCTTCTCTTTGTGGAAGGCGACCAGTTCTCCGACGTCTACGTCGGTGAGGGCGTCGCCCGAGACGACGACGAAAGTGTCGTCAAACCTAGCCTGAAGGCGCTTGACACCACCGGCGGTGCCCCTCAGCTCATCCTCCCTGCTCAGGTTGACGGTCATGCCGTTGACCGTCGAGGTCTCGCTGTAGGCCGCGAGCAGGGCATCGGCCAGGTAATGTACGTTGACGTTGACCTCGTCTACGCCGTGGGAGGCTAGGAGGCCGAAGATGTGCTCGATTATGGGCGTGTCCACGACCGGGGCCATGGGCTTGGGGATCTCACCGGTCAGAGGGAAGAGCCTCGTGCCCTTGCCGGCCGCGAGCGCCATCGCCTTCATCATAGAAGGATCTCCGCTTTCGGGCTGCTCTGCAAAGCGCTACCACGTCCTTTATATTCCGGCTTGTGCACGTGAGCACTTTACACCGGCTCTTCCCGTCGGCCAAGTTCAATGAGCCCCTCAAGCGCTACACGGCGTGGAAGATCGGGGGGCCTGCCGACGCCTTGCTGGAACCGACCAACGTCGAAGAGCTTATCGAGGCTGTGGAGAAGGCCCACGATCACGGCGTTCCCGTCACGGTGCTCGGCGGAGGGACCAACGTGCTGGTGCGCGACGGAGGCATCAGGGGCTTGACCATTCGGCTCGCAAAGACTCTCACGGGCGTCGAGATAGAGAACCGCTCGGTGAGAGCTGAGGCCGGGGTCCTCTACCCGGTCCTCGCCAACGCGTCCGCGGGCAGCGGCTTGAGGGGCCTGGAGTTCGCGACCGGCATACCGGGGACCGTCGGGGGCGCGGTCTACATGAACGCCGGAGCCTACGGCGGCGAGACGAAGGACGTCCTCGACTGGGCGGACGTCTTCCGAGACGGCGGGGTGATGAGGATGGATAACGTAGAGACATTGAATGCAATGTCTCTACGTCTCTCCTACCGCCGCAGCGTGTTGCACGACCACCCCGAATGGGTCGTCTTAAGGGCTGGCTACACCCTCGAGCCCGGCGCCCCGAACGAGCTCAAGGCCCGCATAAAGGAGTTCAGGGCGCAGCGTATGAACGGCTCCCCCAACAGGCCGAGCTGCGGCTCCACCTTCAAGCGCCCCGAAGGCGACTTCCCTGGCCGCGTTATAGAGGCGGCGGGTCTCAAAGAGACCAGGGTGGGCCGGATCGAGGTCTCCCCTGTCCACGCCAACTACCTCGTCAACCTCGGCGGCGGCACTGCTAATGAAGCCCTGGAACTCATAGCGCTCGTTCGCGAGAAGGTCCGCGAGAGACTTGGAATAGAACTCGAGCCGGAAGTACGGGTGATAGGGGATCCTTAACTTGTCAGGACTTCAGCTTTCCGCCGTTCGGTTAGTGTCTGGGCACGCTTTGCGCGGCAGCTTTTGCACGGCGTCTTCGCCGACCGAAACCTTTACTGATTAGCATTTCAGCTAGTCAACTGATGGCTGAATGCTGATGGCTGATCGCTTCTTTCGGCGGTCCAGGTCGCCGAAATAGATCCGGTATGTCCGCGAGGTCGGTGTGCTGGTCGCAGACGTCGAGGAGAGCCTGGGAGGTGCACTGGGCGGCGCTTATGACCTCGACGCGGATGCCTTTCTCGCTCTGCAGGTACTCGACGGCCTCCACGTAGTCGCCGTCGCCGGAGACGAGGACGTAGGTGTCGGCGTGGCCCGAGAGGCGCATCATGTCCACCACGATGCCTATATCCCAGTCGCCCTTGTGCGAGACTGTCCGCTCGCCCTCGGAGGTGAGGGTCTCATGGACTATGAGGGGCTTGGAGCGCACCTTGTAGCCGAACTTGTTGAGGTTGTAGACGAAGGAGCGGGCCGAGGGGGTGCCTTGCGCGTCGTCGGTCTCCTGCTTCTCGACGATGTAGAAGGTTGCGCGCAGAAGCTTCCTATCCTCGACGGCTGCAGAGAGGAGCCGGCCGTAGTCGAGGATGCCCTTGTAGTAGTTCTTGATCGAATGGTAGAGGTTCGCCCCGTCGACGAAGACCGCCACCCGCTCCGCTTGTTCTCTCCCCGGCATCACCCAGATACTAGCAGAAAACGGGCTCCAGACCCATAAAATGGCCGTTTACCGGCTGCGGAACCTAGGTTAATATCCGAAGCTACGCGGCTTTGTACGCAGAGAGGAGCGGGTCCGGCATGGACTTCGAGGTCAGCATAGACGAGCACGCCGAGACCTACTCCGTCATCGCGGTGCGCGGCGAGGTCGACCTCCACACCGCCCCGAAGGTCCAGTCCGCCATAGAGCGGGCCGCGAGCTCGAATGGCGCCGTGGTCCTCGACATGGGCGGCGTCGCCTTCATGGACTCGACCGCGCTCTCAGCCCTCATGCGGGCCAAGGAACTTCTGCAAGAGCAGGGGATCTCGCTGCGGCTCGCCTCCCCCTCGAGGGCTGTCGAGCGTATCTTCAGCGTGACCGGCTTCCAGGACTACTTCGACATCTTCCCCTCCCGCGAGGCCGCCATCGCCGGCTAAGGCGGGACCGCCGGACTCCCGCAGTATCCCTGGACGCTGACAGCCAGCGTACTAGAATCTCGAGTGAGATGATGACGGAGGTCAAGAAGTTAGACGTCCCCGGGCCGCTCGCGCGCCTCGGCGAAGAGTTCAGGGAGGCGGGGCACGAGCTGTACCTCGTGGGCGGGTACGTGCGGGATAAGCTGCTCGGGCGCGAGCATCCGGACGCCGACGCGGCGACGGACGCGCACCCGCCTAAGATCAAGCAGCTCCTGAGGCCGCATGCAAATCACCTTTGGACGGTCGGTGAGCGGTTCGGGACCATCGGAGCCGAGGTGAGCGGCTACGCGGTCGAGGTCACGACCTACCGCGCCGACCTCTACACGCAAGGGAGCCGCCACCCCGAGGTGACCTTCGGAGAGAGCCTCCTGAAAGACCTCGCGAGGAGGGACTTTACTATCAACGCCGCAGCGGCCGACGCTTTGACGGGGGAGATCCTGGACCCCTTCGAGGGGCGAAAGGACCTTGAGAGGGGTGTGATCCGTCCCGTCGGAGACCCTCTTGACCGTATGCGCGACGACCCCTTGCGGATGCTGCGGGCGGTGCGCTTCGAGGCCACCTTGAGCACGCCAGAGAAGCCCTTCGCCATGACACCGGACCTTGCGCGCGCTATCAGGGAGAACGCCCACTGGCTGGAGAGCATCTCCGCAGAGCGCATCAGGGACGAGTTCGAGAAGATCCTCCTCTCTAATAACGTAGCGGGGGGCCTAAGGACCCTCGTGCGCCTGGGGCTCATGCCCTACATCGTGCCGGAGTTCATGGAGACGGTCAACGTCGAGCAGGAGGCCGAGTTTCACCACAAGGACGTCTTCGAGCACACCTTGATCGTGGTCTCTAGCATCGAGTGCGAACCCAGCATGTGTGAGTGGGACTTCTCCATCCTGCGTAAGGCCGCCTTTTTCCACGACATCGGCAAGCCGCGCACCTTTGTCTACGAGCATCGCTGCACGTACTGCGGCACCAGGAGCCTGCACAAGACCGCCGAGGAAGGCGAGTGCGAACGCTGCGGCGGCAGGACGGTCCCCAAGAAGATCCACTTCTACGGCCACGAGAACGTCAGCGCTGCCATAGCGCGCCGAGCGATGCGCCGCCTGGCCTACCCGAAGGACGACATAGACACCGTCGCCCACCTCGTCGCCAACCACATGCGCCCTTACGGCTACGCCGCGAGCCGCGACCCGTGGAGCGACTCGGCCATCAGGCGCTTTATCCGGGACGCGCACCTCGCGCGCGGCGACCGGACGCTCGTAGACGTGGACAGGCTCCTCGAGCTCGCCCGGGCCGACATCACGGGGAGCGCGCCGCGGCGGAGACGCATCGCCGAGGAGTCGTGGCGCAGCCTCAAGGAGCGGGTGGACGAGATCCGGGCCGAGGACGCCGTGGAGAGGCTCGAGAGCCCGCTCGACGGCGACGAGCTCATGCGGCAGTTCGGGCGCGGACCGGGGCGCTGGATTGGGATCCTCAAGGACTACCTCCGGGACGAGGTCATAGAGGGTCGCCTCGACAAGGACGACAAGCAAAAGGCACGCGAGCTCGCCGAGGCCTACGCCCGCGAGCACGACCTCTTCGAGGAGTAGAGCTCTATGGAGAACTTCGACCCCCTGGTCACCACCGACTGGCTCGCCGAGCATGTGGCAGATCCCGACGTACGAGTCGTGGACATCCGAGGCTACGTGAAGAAGACCGACCTCGGCGCGGGCCGCCAGAAGGCCGAGTACCTTGCCGCCTGCGACGAGTACGATGGGGCCCACGTCCCCGGTGCCGTTTACGTGGACTGGACCCGCGACATAACCGACCCCGACGACCCCGTCCCCGCGCAGGTCGCCCCGCCTGAGCGCTTCGCAGAGGTTATGGGCTCTTTGGGCATCGGGGACCACACACACGTCGTCGTTTACGATCACGCCGGCGGACAGTTCGCCACGCGCCTGTGGTGGGCCCTGACCTACTACGGCCACGACCGCGTCTCGGTCCTCGACGGCGGCTGGAACAAGTGGACTGCTGAGGGCCGCCCGGCGACCCCTGAGGTCCCGGAGCCGGAGTCTGCCCTCTTCACCCCGAAGCCTTGTCCCGGGTGGCGGAAGGAGGCAGGCGAGGTGCTCGCCGCGAGCGAACGCGGCGGCGCCTTTGTACTCGACGCGCGCGACGAGGGGCAGTACACCGGTGCTATAGTAAGAGGCGAGGGGCGGGCAGGCCGTGTCCCCGGGGCCGCGCACCTGCACTCGGACAGCCTCTTCGACCCGGAGAGCGGGACCTTCCGCTCCAACGAGGAGCTGGCAGAGAGGCTGCGGAGAGCCGGCGTCCCTGAGGACAAGAACGCACCACTAGTCGCCTACTGCAACGGCGGGGTCGCGGCGACGGTGCTACTCTTCGCCCTCCACCGGCTCGGCCACACCAACCTCGCCAACTACGACGGCTCGTGGAACGAGTGGGGGATGCGGACAGACCTGCCCGCAGAGCACTAGGTTGCGCGCCGGCGTCGGCCTCCGTGAAGACGCTCAACCCCGTGTTACAATCTCGGGGGTTTCATGAAGAAGTTACATACCAGGAATGTCGTCTCGTGGGTGTTGAGCCTGGTCATGATAGCAGCTGGCGCCGCGCTCATAGCGTCCTTCTTTCTGGCGGGGAGCTTCAACAGCACCGCCACGAACAGCTCTGACCCGGGCGGCTTCAATGTTCCCAGGCTTGATACGGAGAACAACAACGCCGCTGCGAGCGGGCCGAAGGACAAGACCCTCAAGCTCACGGTCCCCAAGATGGCCCAGATCAAGGACGACACGGTGCCAACCGCGCCGGGCACTAATATGCAGGTGCTCGGGGATCACGCCGCCATCCACCTCGCCGGCACCGGTTTCCCGTGGGACGACGAGGCGAACGTCTACATGGCGGGCCACCGCCTCGGGTACCCTCGCACCGACAGTTTTCTGGCCTTCTTCGACCTCAATGATCTCACGAAGGGGGACAAGGTTTACGTCACCGATGCCGATGGCACCAGGTACACCTACGAGGTCTTCAAGGAGTTCACGGTGGGCCCCACCGACCTCTCCGTGACGAATCCCGTGCCTGACAAGAACGTCCTCACCCTCCAGACCTGCACCCTGCCGGACTACTCGCAGCGCTTGATCGTCCAGGCTGAGCTGACCAACACGGCCCAGAACGCAGCCTGAGGCGCCTACGCCCTACGAAACTCCTGCGCCTTGAAACGCTGCCCCGTAACGCCCTTCGACTCGTCTGAGGCCAAATACAGGAAGACGTCGGTGTTCTCTTCAGGGGTTATGCGCGTCATTGGGTCCTCTTCGGGGTAGGCGGCGGCGCGCATCTCGGTGCGCATGCCGCCCGGGTCCACGGCGTTCGCCCGGATGCCGCGCTCCTCCAACTCCGCAGCAAGGATCTGGGTGAGCCCTTCCACGCCGAACTTGCTCACCGAGTAGGCGCCCCAGCCGGCCCGACCCTCGACGCTGACCCCGCTGACGACGTTTACGATCGAAGCCCCCTCCAGCATGCGCGGTATGGCCGCCTTCGTTATCAGGAACGGCCCGGTGAGGTTCGCGTCTATGACCCGCCGCCACTCATCCTCGGGGTACTCCTCTATCGCGACCCGCGGCCCGAGCAGACCAGCGTTGTTGACGAGCACGTCGATCTTGCCGAACCTTTGAGTAGCCGCATCTACCAACCTCTCGACGTCCGCACTCTTTGACACGTCCGCTGCGAGGGCCAAGACCTCCGAGCCCAAAGCCTCGACCTCCTCGGCAACCGGATGGATGCTCCCTTTGCTGCGGGCGTTGATGATGACACGCGCGCCCTCCTTCGCATAGGCGAGCGCGAGCGCCTTGCCGAGGCCCTTGCTTGCACCGGTGATCACGGCCACCTTACCTTCAAGCACGAAACGCCTCCTATCCGAAAGCTGCATGCCCATCAGTTTACAGCCGCATCCGCGAGAAGCGGGGGCAGAACGCTTCCCTCAAGCCTTTCCCCACTTATCCCACAGCTGCTTCGGGTTCGTCCCTTACAACTATGGTCCGTTTTGTTCCGACGTCTACTTGGACGCGCACGTGGCGGCACTGCGTGAGATGAAGGGCCGCGGTTCGTAGCCGTTTATAGCACCCGCGGAGTTATTTAGGAGATGGCAGAAAGGATCGCTTGGGGCGACCACCGGGAGCGTAAGACGCTGTGATTGGCGACACCTCGCCCTAGAGACCGCGCTTGAGGCGCACCCTTGGTCGGCCTCCCTTGCCGCTTCGCCCGCCCGGACGAGCGACGCTGCGACGCTCGCCCCAAAGCGCGTCACTCGCGGTAGGTTTCCGTGCAGACCGCCTTTCCCACGTAACGTCAGGAAAGTAGCTCAGCCTACTGCTAGGACATGCCGCATCGCACAGATGCAGTATTTGTTACTAAATTATTTGGGTCTTAAGCCCTCTGGTCAACTTAGGGGAACTTCCGAGAACCCATCTACTTCTACGAGCTTGGATAAAGAAAGGTCAGGTCACCAGCCGTAGAAACGCCAGAGGTCGTTCTCTATGGGCAAGACCTCGACACCGTCGTAGCCCGCCTTGTCCGCGTAGCGCCAGAGCGTTCGTTGCCTCATGATAGTGTCCGTGCCCACCGACGGCTCATCGGCGAGGCCAGTCGGCAGGCAGAACAAGACGCTCCAGCCGTACATGAGCTGGTCGGTGTTGTCCCCGGGCCCTCGAAAGAGTACAGCACCCGCTCGTCGGCCACTATCAAGGCGGAGCGCTTGCAACACGACAGAGACACCCTGATGGAGTCCTATGCGGGGATGGTCAGGGAGGCCCTAGAGGACCTCGCGCCCGAACAGCGCCACCGGATTTACAAGCTGCTCCGGCTCGGCGTCCGCTTCCGACCGGACTGCCCTCTGACGATCACGGGCGTCTTCGCGGAGGTGGGAGAAGAAGCAGAGACGGGTTCGTCGAAATGCAAACTTTCGCCACTTAGCGTATAAAGGGCTCATGGATGCGCGAGAAACAGAGGAGACCGGCGTTGTACGGTGAGAACGCGCCGCCTTCCTGGGCGCGGCTACCGGGCGCGCGCTGCCGGGCAGTCGAGCACCTGAAGAAGCTGGAAGGCCTGCGAGAGTTCGAGCTCCTGGAAGGGCTCGAGGAGGAGTTCTTTCAAGCGCTGGCGATCGCCACCGCGGTGATGGAGATCGGGGCCGGCACCAACCTCTACAGGGAGGGCGAGCCCTCGGGCGTCGTCTACTTCATGCGCGAGGGACGCGCGAAGCTCTACCGCTCCTCGGACGGCCCGAAGGCGCGAGATCAGATCTTGGGGGTGGTCGGCGACGGCTCCATCCTCGGCCTGGGCGCGGCCCTCGAAGGCCGGCCCCAGAGCCAGGGGGCCGCGGCCCTCACCGACTGTGTACTCTACGCGGTCTTCCGCGACGACCTGCTGGAGTTCATGGACCGTTTCCCGGAGGGTGCCCTCCGGCTGGCCCGTACCTTGGCCTCCCGGAACCGCGAGCTGGAGGATCTGGTGGGTGACCTCGTCTTCCACAGCGCACCCCAGAGGGTGGCGCGCATGCTCCTCAACCTCGCCACCGAGGAGGGACGGGTCACTAAGCGCGGCGTCGTCTTCGAGCCTTCCCTCTCGCGCCAGGAGATGGCCGAGGCGACAGGCATCTCGCGCGAGGCCCTCTCGCGCGCCCTCTCCCGCCTCGTCCGGGACAATATCCTCGAGCTGCAGGGCGCGAGGACCATAACCATCCTCAAACCTGCCGAGCTCCGAGCCCGTACCTGAGAATCTTTCCCAACAAAGCGTCCGTTTGCGGCATGTTTGACCTGGATCACACCTCCCGATGATCGCGATCATGGGCGGCGATGATGCGGGTCAACGGCGGGTGTTGTGGCCGGGATGGGCTGGTATAAAGCCGCTAGTAGCGACGAGAGGAGGAAGAACCCTATGACCTACGTGATCACGGAGCCGTGTATCGGCACTAAGGATCAAAGCTGCGTGGAGGTCTGTCCGGTCGACTGCATCTACGACGCGGGCGACCACTTTATGATCAACCCCGAGGAGTGCATAGACTGCGGCGCCTGCGAGCCGGAGTGCCCGGTCGAAGCCATCTACCCCGAGGACGAGGTTCCCGAGGAGCAGGAGAGCTACATAACCAAGGCCGCCGACTACTTCGAGTAGTCAAAGCTTTAAGAACTGTAGCGCGAGGGAGGGGCTCCGGCCCCTCCCTTCGTTTTGCACGAGAATCCGCGCCTGCAATGTGTCATCGTCCTCTACCTCTCGATTGCTGTTGGACCTTCTGCAGAACCCGGCCTACGCACGCTGCGAGCCTCTATACTCCTTCGCATGGAGGATGGGAGCTGGCGGACGCTCGAGCAGAGCTACCTCTACCGCAACCCGTGGTGCGCGTTCCGGGTTGACGAGGTGGTACTGCCCGGCGGAGCGGAGATCGAGTACGGCGTCCTCGAGAGCAAGGGCTTCGCGGCGGTGGTGGCCCTCACGGATGGCGGAGACGTGTTGCTGGTGCGCCAGTGGCGCCAGCCTCTCGGCGCCTTCACTCTCGAGTTGCCCAGCGGCGGGGTCGACGAGGGCGAGGATCCCTGGGAGGCTGCTGGGCGGGAGCTCTTCGAGGAGACTGGATTCCGGGCCGTAGAGCTGGATCACCTTGTCTCGGTCCATACCAGCACCGGGCGTACCACCGAGATCTGCTACCTCTTCCAGTGTAGGGTCGTGCACGACCCTGAGGGCCCCCGCCCCGAGCCGACCGAATTCATAGACGTGATAGAGATGCCGCTCGAAAAGGCTTTGGAAGGGATCTCGGGTGGCCGCATCACCGACGCAGCCACGGTGCTGGGGCTTCTGTGGTCGGGCCGGTTGCTCGAGGGCGGGCGATAGTAGAATCTCCTGCAAATCCGAGTAAATCCCTACTCTACCATGCCACCAGCCTAGCACGTCATAACGTGCAAATTAACTGTCATGGACTGACGGATAGACTGACAGAACTAACGCCCTCGCCTCTCCGTTAGTCTGCCCTCCGAGTCGTCGGTTGCCCCAAGTACATCATCCTCTGCCTGCCATTCTCGCGCCACTTGAAGTACCAGTACGGGCCACGCTGCGTACCCGTCTTAGGGTTGGCGCGGTACTCAAGCTGTAGGATTTCGTCGAGGTGGTTACGACGCTTCACAACGCTACTCGCGCTCACCTGTTGACGCCTACTGTCTATCGCGGCTTGCAAGCGGTCCAAGTCGGCGGCACTTCGATGTGAGTGATGCTGTTGAGTATATCGGTTATCGTATGCTCACACAATTTGTCATCATCTGGTCTGGTGTGCAACCCTTCGCGGACTGTGCTTAGCTGACGCGCGAGGGCTGTGCCCCCGGCCCCCCTGCGACCGCAGTTGACTTCCGAGTATGACCCAAGCGCCTCAGTAGAGGACGGTCAACGGAAGTTCAGCGATATCCACACAGCCGATAGCGGATACGAGAATCATGCCCACGATCCCGACCGGGAGAGCGATGATAAGCGGCAGCGCCCCTAAGCCGGATGCCGCTCTCGTCCGCCGGAGGGCTACGCCAAGAAGGATGGCGCTGACTCCTGCTATGAGCGTGCCCAAAAAGCCCAAGTCCTGCCCCGCCATTATGAGCCCTCTGAGACCATTCAGATAAAGTAAGATTGCAGGGATACTGCCGACGAACAAGAGTGCATACCCGACGAGGATTACTACGACACCCGCCGTACCCAAGCGACCGTAGCTTCCCTTGTATCGGACGTGCAAACCTAACAGGCTCATAATCAACAGCACGGCGATGACAAGCAACACGAAGTTGTATGGCCGAAACGCCGGATGTCCGGGAAGTCTCTCGTCCAAGATAGGCTCTCGCAGTGGCGTAATCGCCCATAGCGCAGCACGCACCATCGCCGCCAATCCGCCCCACCTGATAAGGCCCAATGACATACTGCTCGTTCCCTTGAAGCTTCGCCTACAAAGAACGATGCCAGTCGGAACAAGTCGGGGCATCACCCAAATGAGTGATTTCCGCCTGCGTACATCCTACGCCACCACGAACGTACGCAATCTCATTTTGTTTTACCTTTCAGCTGTGTTGTTGCACCGTGATAGGGGAGCGTTTAACATTCGCTTAACATTCGTGTAACACAGTTGGAGCCGGTGCCCGTATCGGGGTGAATGGGAAAGAGAAAGGAGGATATGGGCACCGGTTAGTTTATTCATACTACACTGTTCGCACAAAGTTGTATAGACTGTTGCAACCTTAAGTTTGTGCGATACAAGATATAGTAGGCGGTGGCCACAACTAAGGCAAATCGTGCGTCGTGTGTAAGCCCTTACCCACATGACCAGCTGCCACCAACTTCATTATAAATGACTAGGTGGGAGCAATGCGGTTGCTGCCAGTTCGAACAGGGTGCTGCTATGTCACTCAACGCATGGCAGATGCTTCGGTGCTAGATGAAGCTATAGACAACCTACGCGAAGCGGGGCAGAGGATACGTGCGACTCAGAAGCTCATGCGCTCACAAGGGATGTTGGACAACAACTACCGTGAGCTAACCACGCGGCTGAGTACGACTCTGGCTATGGTCGAAGCGTCCTACATGGAAGCTCGTAGGTGTAGGTAGATGTAATAGCCTTGCGCCTATCTAGACGGTCACATGTGGGTGTTGCACAGTACGTCCGTGG
>Ga0126314_10001058_pt1 | contig 13026 bp, 20 predicted proteins | sample Plot105B_FD_92535 | JGI IMG/M metagenome (GOLD analysis project Ga0126314, IMG submission 92535) | Serpentine soil microbial communities from UC McLaughlin Reserve, CA, USA - Plot105B | ecosystem: Environmental > Terrestrial > Soil > Grasslands | place: USA: UC McLaughlin Reserve, Lake County...
CAAAGCCAGGTGGCAGCGCCATGACCAACGCCGCCGACCAACTGCTTCGATCCCTTGCCACCCTCGCCACCCGAGGGCAACAGACACGATGCGGAGACCCCGCCGACGCTGAGCTCTGGATGTCGGACTTCCCCGAAGAGCGGGCACTCGCCGCCACCCTGTGCCACGGCTGCCCAGTGATCACTGCCTGCGGCGAAGCTGCCGAAGCCAACGCGGAGAAGTTCGGAGTCTGGGCCGGTGTCGATCGAACCATCCGACCTGGCCGACCTGCGACAAACCGAAAGGCGACGGCATGACCACGACCAACTGCTTCGATCGATCGTGAAGCCGGCCGCTGTGGACCCGCCCAGTGAACAAATTCTGATCTATCTACCCCGTTTTCCTCTTTCCAGGAGGTGTGATGCCGCGTAAGTCCCAACTTCGAGCGGTTGCGATCCGGAGCAGCCACCATGACTAAACCTCGATCGCGAAGCACCCGGCCCAGGACTGGCCAGGTGCGTTCGTCTCCCTCCCCGAAGGACCACCCCGGTATGCCAAAAACCGTTAGTCGAGTGTGCAAGTTGTGTGCGGCCGTGTTTGATCTTGAGTACTCCCGAGGTCGGCCGCGGCTGTACTGCTTCGAATGTGAGCCGTCTGGCTGGAAGGTTGTGCTTCCGGCGCATCGGTTTGGGCGGGTGAAGTTGCGTCGTGTCCGGGGGAAGGATGATCTTGGTCAGATTTGATCAAATCGAAAGGGGTGGAATTTTTTCCACCGGGGAGAGAGAAAAACAGACGGCTGGCCGGTCCACAGCGACGGGCAATCTGCGATCGTTCGGTGCGGGTTGTTGATCACGTTGCCGTAGAATTGGGCTAGTTGCTACGGGCTGTCCGTAGCTCTCGGGGTAATGGAGTCTGATCATGGAAGGAACCGTCCGGGTTCGTGCTGGCTGGGGTGGTGCGTCGTTGGTGGATGCTTCGCCGAGTTTGCGAGCGAGGTGTGCAGCTGCTGATGCGGAGGAGCGGCGTGAGGCTGCCAGGTTGGAGCGGGAACGGTCGGCTCTTCGGGCTCAGCTGGAGGCGGACAGTATCGTTGCGAGTTGTTTCCTTGCGGAGCAACGTGGCGAGCTGTTGACCCGTCAGGATCGTTTGAACGGGGTTGGTCGCACGAAGGCCGAAGCAATTGCCTTCTATTCGGCTCAGGCTGATCTTGAGGATGCCCGGATTGTTGCGGCGCGTGCCAAGCGGCTTCGAGAGTTGGAGGTTGAGGAGTCGGCGGCCTGGTCGGGTGATCTGACGGCCGGGAAGTCTCCGCATGATTTGGAGATGGGTGCTCGTGCGGCGAAGTTTCGGTCGAAGCTGGCTGAGGAGTTGCGTTGGCGGAAGGCTGCTGTTGCTGAGGCGAGGCAGATTGCGGCCTATGACCGGCGTCGGGTGAATGTGGAGCGGGGTTGGGCATGACCGCTGATCGTGGTGATGTCGCCGCCGCTGAGGCTGCGCTCGGGTCGGCTAAGTCGTCGGCCGGGGATGGCAGTAAGGCTGGTGTTGGTGAGGCTGTGAGTTTGCCGTCTGTTCCGGGTCCCGGCGGTCAGCCTCGTGGCCGCGGGTTTGATGTTGGTGAGGCTGACAGCTTGCCGGCTGGTGAGGCTCTGAGCCGACCCTGAAGGCCTTGTTTGGAATTTGTTTGCTCTCACTTTGGGACTGATCCTTCGGTCAGTTTGTCCCCTTTGCCGCTTGCGGGGCGGAGCCCGGAGCGAGCGGCTGCGGCGCGTCAGCGCTCACTGGCTTCGTCGGCAGGCGTACAGCTTGTATGGATGGGCCCAAAAGCACAGAGTCCTGGGCTTTCGTTTTCGTTAAACGGCACGTCGGCGGCAAGCTGCCCGGTCGTGATCGTTTCTTCGATGGTGGGGAATCCTTCGACTGTCACTGTCGCAGTTACAACAACCCCACCCTTCTCAGGCTCGGCGTCCACGTCGATGGGCGCTGCACTGGCGGAGGTGGTCCCGGCCGAAATAGCGAGTAGAGCACCAACCAAGGTGAGGGCGACCCTTCTCATCTCCACAACCTTTCCTAGCAGGACCTGCCGCTGCCGCTGGCAGGTCTTTGGTCACTGTCGCAGGTGCGACATTGCGTGTCAACGGCCGCGAGCGGGCCGAGACGGCGAAGCGAACGCAGCCGGCTTCCTTCCCGAAGCGGCGGAGCTGGCAGCACAATTTGAGCGTGGCTAAATCATGGAAGTGCTGTCTTCGCCTGCACGATTGGGAAGACCGGGAGAACCCGGAGACCCACGAGACTACCAAGTATGTCAGCGCTGCAGTACTGAGCAAGACACGCGGCGTCCTTCATGGAGCCCAGATTCCGAAGACACCAGGCGTGGCAATCCAGGCGGACTTCCTTACTACGTCTGACTAAGGTTCCCGGCTCAACATGGGGCCCTGCGTAATCGAACGTCGATTCGATACGCTGGAGCATGTCCACTAAAGACCAACTGCTGTTCAGCGCCTTCCATGGCACGGCGGTCCGGTACGCCGCGGAGAAACGGGACCTAACCGCTTCGATTGCTGAGCTGCGCGAGATGGCTGGTGGCCGGGACGACATCTTGGCTGAGGCTGCCGGCATTACGGCTGGATCGTGGTATGCGCACCCCTCCGGTCATGTCGGGCATGAGCTGATCGCGGCTGGCATGCTGATCTTGGCGGGCGGTGGCCGCGGCGTCCCCCTGAACTACGACGAGCTTGAGCGCTGGACGCGGGTCGGGTACGAGCGGGGGACAATGGCACGGCATGGAGAACGGTGAAGGTTGCATCTTGCCATTGACCTTGAAGTCAGCTCACCGGAGAACCCCCGGTCCCCTCTAGTTGGCAAACTAAGCCGGGTGCAAAGGACAGGCACACTTCGGCCACAAAATCGGTCTCTGCGACAGTGGTTGAAGATTTCGTTGATCGGGCTGTCTGCCGTCCTCACTCTGGTCTGCTCGTGCAGCAGCAGCGATCAGACGACAGGGTCTGATCAACTGTCTTCCCAATCGGCCACTTCGTCTGCCGCACCTACCCCAGTGACAGCAGGGTCAGAAACCGCAACGCCGAAAGCCAGCACCGAACCAACGGCCAAGCGGCGCGGCAGGAGCGCCAAGTTCAAGCACTTTACGGTCACCGTTCGAGAGGTCAAGAAGGAAACATCGTCCGAGGCCCGGGTGCTGGCCGAGGTGTGCGTTAGAAGCCTTCCTCCTCACCCACAAGGGAATAGAACCCGGATCAGTTGGGATCCCTGGTCAGTCCGGGCGGGCTCACGAACCGTGGACTCTGACCCCTCCAATTCGGTGTTCGAAGGCGCTTTCCCGCCTGACAAGACCTACCGAGTCGGTCAGTGTGCCTCCGGCTGGATTCCTTTCTTCACTCGGGCGAACGTGACCAGAGTCAGGTACGCAAATGGTGTCGGCGACATAGCCGTGTGGGACGCGGATCATCTTGACCGAGCGCCGCAGATTCGCACCAAGCGCAGCACCTCAGCCGAGGCGACGCCCAAGGAGGAAGAAGGGGAAAGCCTGGAGCCGAGCTACGAGAACTGCACAGCGCTGAACGGCGATTACCCGCATGGTGTCGGACTACCCGGTGCCCGGGACCGGACCAGAAGCGGCACTAGCCCGGTGACCACCTTCAAGGTCAGCACCCGGCTCTACAACGCCAACGCCGACAAAGACCGTGACGGCGACGGCATCGCATGCGAGAACCGATGAGCGCGGCGCGCGTTTCTGTTCAGGCCGGCACCGAAACGGTGCCGGCCCAACGGTCAGCTGAAGTATGGCGCGCGAATCCGATTCCGTTCAGTCGTGTTCTCTGATTCGAGTGCTTTGGCAGGGCTATTTAGCCTCCCTGAGCGATGGGACGCGCCGTGCCCGCGATGCAAGGTCCATAATGTCTGCTCTGGCTCGAGTTCACTCTGAGGTGCGCCTGCGCCGTGCCGCCGCATCAGGTCAAGCCGGCGTTCGCCGGGGGCAAGACTGCGAGGGTGGCTTCTCGTCCAGCCTCATCAGGCGCAGGGGTGACAGTCTCTCCAGACAGTGGGCTAGATTTGCGATTCGAGGGGTTAAGTTTTGACTGAACAGGGCCACACCTTGCTCTGGGAGCATGGAGGGCGCCGGATCTGGGGTGTGAGGAGGTCAACCGGTGTGTGTGAGGCCAAGGAGTTCTATGACGGCTTGCCGCTCAGAGCTCGTCTTGACTTCAAGAAGATCATGAGTCGTTTGACTGAATTCGGTCGTATCGCCAACAAAGAGATGTTTCGGCGCCTCGAGGTAACTGGACATCCGACAGTCTGGGAGATGAAGTCTCACGAAGGACCGGGTTATCGAATCTTCTGCATACAGGATGGTCTTGACTGGTGGGCGACCCACGGCCGAAAAAAGCCTAAGGACAAACAGGTCTCGAACGAAGTTAGCAGGGCGCGAGAAATCTTCGCCGAGAGGGGCTGAAAATGAAATTTTGGGACGGTGCTGCCGATGAACGGCGCCTATACGCACAGAAGAGCCTGATCTTTGATGCGACTGAACTCGTGGCAGAAGCGATGGAAGAACGTGGGTGGACACGGAAGCGACTTGCGAATGCACTTAGTGTGCGCGCCTCGGAGATCACACAGCGACTCCGAGGGAAGCGGAACCTAACGCTACGAAGCTTGGCGGACATGTTGCATGTCATGGAGTACGACGTCCGGCTCGCCAAAGTTGACCGCAATTCACCAGCCACGTGGTCGCCAGTGACAGCAGGGGTGACTGTCACCGTCCAAACAATTACATTTCCCCCTGGCCCTGGGTGGTCGATCACTGGCTTCGCATCGTATGTCGACTCCATGGGAGGGCTTGGTCTGCGCGGTGAAGTAACTACGGGGGGCAGCCTGATATCGGTGGGTGGCCGTGAAAGTTAAGCTTTTGCTCGCCGACGCCGCAGAAGCTGCCAGCTCCGGCAAGGTCAGTGCTCTTGGCCTTGGATGGTCCGTCATTTCATTACCGATGACCCCTACGGCCTTAGTGCTATTCATCGATCTTCAACAGGGGGAATTTGAACGGCATGAGTTTCGTGTCTGGCTGTCGCTACGTGGGCAGGATGATCCGCTGCCGATAGGTGAAGAAAATAGCGAGGCCACGCTAGAGTTCAGGGGTGCATTCGAGGCAGAACCTTTACAAGCTGCGGGAGAAAATGCACCAGGAAGAGTGAGCCTAGCCCTCAACGTCGCACCGCTACCATTGTCGCCCGGTCATGCATACGAATGGCGAGCCGAGATAGACGGCGTTCAAAACGAGGACTGGAGCGCACCGTTCTATGTCCGGCGCTCCGAACCAGTGGCCGCGCCGGTCGTTGCACCGACGGGCGAGCGGGCAGAGGCCAGCGGTTAACTCCCCTCTGCTCACGCCCATACCCGAGGCGTTTCCTAGAGAGTTCCGCTAGTTCCTCGTTCACCGGCTGGCGTGGACTCTTGCCGAGCACAAGGCTGGCGGGGCTGCTGTTGTCAGGGAAGCGCTGCTATGGGCTGGCATGTCGCTCCGGCAATTGAGGGCTGGCTGCGTCTGTGTTGGCGTCTGACGGGCTGCCCCGGTTTGTGTGGACGGATGAGCGGCCGGACCCTGCCAGCTACGTGCAGACGATTTTGGCGTCGATCGGGGAGCGGCAACGGTGGCGAGCCCAATACCAAGCGGCTGTGGATACCGTTTCGGCAACTGGCGGGCTGTCTCCTCCTGTTTCACCGACGACCATCCCTTGGGGTAGCCGCAGTTCACATCCCTCCGCCACCAGCGAAACCACCCGGATCCATCGGACGCATGTCCGTCGCACCGGTCCGATCCGTCCAAGGCGTGCCAGTGGTTGACTGGCCGGTTTGCCTCGTCCAGGAATCGTCATTTCGGTAGTGGCCGCAGCGGTCACATACCTCGAAGGGCTGCTTCGGATCGCTGTTGTCAACGCGCCACTTGTGCCGTCCAAGGAGGCATAGAACCTTCATAGTGGCTCCTTCTTCTCGGCTATCAGGCTGCTCGCGCATCCGCCCCAAGTCAATATCCAAGTGGCGGGATGCGAATCGCCCATCCCCTGCTGCCCCCGATCGCTTGTGATTTTGGGCCGGAGGGAGGCCCGTCAAGGGTGAGCGAAGCGAATCCGGAGGACGCGAGCTGGTGAGTGAGCGCCCTTGACGTGCCGAGCGCAGGCCCTACCATGTTCCGATTGGGGGAGCGGTATTGCACGTATGTTGCACGGCGGGCTGACGTTTCAAGATCAAAGCGGCGTTGGCTAGGGCGAGTGTGTGCATCCTGGTTGAGGTCATACACTCATTCGTGGAGCAGATCGTCCCCCTGCCCGGCTCGTAACCAGGCGGCGACAGACATGCGAAATGGCGGCCCGTACGGAGCCGCCCTTTCGTCCCTCTGATGCCGGACTCAGAAGTCCATGCCACCCATGCCCGGATCGCCTCCGGCAGGGGCCGCGGGCGTCTTCTCCGGCTTGTCGGCGATGACTGCCTCGGTAGTCAAGAACAGTCCCGCGATCGAAGCCGCGTTCTGCAGCGCCGAACGGGTCACCTTGGTCGGATCCGGTACGCCGGCGGCCAGCAGGTCCTCGTATTCACCGGTCAAAGCGTTCAAGCCATGACCTTCGGGAAGGCCCCTGACCTTCTCCGCAACGACGCCGCCCTCGAGACCGGAGTTGATCGCGATCTGCTTCAGCGGTGCCTCGACCGCCTGCTTGACGATCTGAGCGCCGACCGCCTCGTCACCATCCAGCTGCAGCTTCTCGAACGCCTTGGCTGCAGCCTGCACCAGGGCAACACCGCCTCCAGGGACGATGCCCTCCTCGACGGCAGCCTTAGCATTACGGACAGCATCCTCGATCCGGTGCTTGCGCTCCTTGAGCTCGACCTCAGTTGCCGCGCCGACCTTGATCACCGCAACACCGCCGGCCAGCTTGGCCAGTCGCTCCTGCAGCTTCTCCCGGTCGTAGTCGGAGTCGGAATTCTCGATCTCGGTGCGGATCTGCTTGACCCGGCCGGCGATCTGATCCGGGCTGCCGGAGCCGTCGATGATCGTGGTCTCGTCCTTGGTGACGATCACCTGGCGAGACTGGCCAAGCAGTTCCAATCCGACGCTGTCGAGCTTCAGTCCGACCTCTTCTGAGATGACCTGGCCGCCGGTGAGGATGGCGATATCGGTCAGCATCGCCTTGCGGCGGTCGCCGAAGCCAGGAGCCTTGACTGCGACGGACTTGAAGGTCCCGCGAATCTTGTTGACGATCAGGGCCGCCAGCGCCTCGCTGTCGACGTCCTCAGCGATGAGAACTAGCGGCTTGCCCGCCTGTATGACCTTCTCCAAGACGGGCAGCAGATCCTTGAGGTTGGAGACCTTCGAATTGACGATCAGGACGTAGGGATCCTCGAGGACGGTCTCCATCCGTTCGGTGTCGGTGACGAAATAGGGCGAGATGTAGCCCTTGTCGAACCGCATGCCTTCGGTGAGCTCGAGTTCCAGGCCGAACGTGTTGGACTCGTCGACGGTGATGACGCCTTCCTTGCCGACCTTGTCCATGGCTTCGGCGATGATCTCGCCGACCGACTCGTCCCCGGCGGAGATCGAGGCGGTGGCAGCAATCTGCTCCTTGGTCTCGACGTCCTTCGCCGAGGCAACAAGCTGCTCTACAACCGCGTCGACCGCTTGCTCGATGCCGCGCTTGAGGCTCATCGGGTTGGCACCGGCGGTCACGTTACGCAGCCCCTCGCGCACCATGGCCTGAGCCAGGACGGTAGCGGTGGTTGTGCCGTCACCGGCCACGTCGTCGGTCTTCTTGGCAACCTCCTTGACGAGCTCGGCACCGATCTTCTCGTACGGGTCTTCGAGCTCGATTTCCTTGGCGATGCTCACACCATCGTTGGTGATGGTTGGAGCGCCCCACTTCTTCTCCAGCACGACGTTGCGGCCCTTGGGGCCCAGGGTCACCCGAACGGCATCGGCGAGGGTGTTCATCCCGCGCTCGAGGCCACGTCGCGCCTCGGTGTTGAACTGAATGAGTTTGGGCATGTTTCTCTGCGATCCTCCCGCGTGCAGGCGGCTGCGCCGCCATGAGCAAGTGAGTCGAAACTCCCCCAGCGATGCCCGCGACGGACGGCCACACCAGGGCCTCACCGCCTGAGGAGGTGGCACTCTCAGGTCGAGAGTGCTAACTCAATGTTTAGCACTCTCGTTAGGCGAGTGCAAACACTCCCCGCTATCCGAGGGGCTACATCCGCGCCATGTCGGAAAGATGGCTTGTGCCAGACCGCGCCGCGGGCTCAACTGAGGCTGTTGCGCGGCGCCGTCACCTGGTCGAGCGCCGCATTTGAAGGTTGTCGCAATTGAGTTGTCCGCTGTCTAGTGCGCTGGCTAGTGCCGTACTGGCGGACTGGCCTTGGGCGACGCTGCGCGTGGCAGACAAAATGCGGTCCAGGGCCGCATAGGTCGGCCAGGACACCATGACCTTGGTTCGCCCGGCAGCCGCCGTACCAACCCCCTTTCCTGGTCGGTCATCAGCAACAGCAGCGCGGCAGCAGGACTCTGCGCCTGTGCCTCCCTCAGCTGTACGACGTCAGCGATCTGCGCGCTGCTCGAGATGTTCTCCTTGAAGAAAATGACCCCGGCCCGCCTCGCCGTCCCTAACCTGGCAAAGCTCCCTCTCCGAGCTGGAATAGAAAGGCCCATCAGGGGGTTCGACCGGCTAATGGCTGAGACAAAGGCGCCGCGGGACTCTGTGGACGCAGCACCGATTACCCGCGCGCATGTCGGTCTCCGCTCAGAACGCGGGCCCATTCTGCTCGCTGTGATGTTGAGCGTCGCCCTCGTGGCCATCGACGCCACGATCCTGGCAACGGCAGTGCCGTCGATCGTCAACGACCTCGGCGGGTTCGCGCACTTCCCCTGGTTGTTCTCCATCTACCTGCTCGCGCAGGCGGTCTCGGTCCCGATCTTCGCAAAGTTCAGCGATCTCGTCGGACGCAAGCCCATCATGCTTATCGGGGTCGGGCTCTTCGTCGCTGGCTCCATCCTGTGCGGTCTGGCATGGAGCATGCCGGCGCTCATCGCCTTCCGTGCGCTCCAGGGAATCGGCGCCGGTTCAGTGCAGCCGACGGCGATGACGATCATCGGCGACGTTTACTCGGTCGCCGAGCGGGCGAAGGTGCAGGGTTATGTGGCGAGCGTCTGGGCCATGTCGTCGGTTGTCGGTCCCACCCTCGGCGGTGTGTTCGTCGACTTTCTTAACTGGCGCTGGATCTTCTTCGTGAATGTGCCAGTGGGGGCCTTTGCAGCGTGGACACTGATGCGCAGATTTGTCGAGGACGTGGAGCGGAAGACGCACCGGATCGACTTCGCGGGAGCTGCGCTGCTTACAGCTGGTACGTCGCTGGTCATTCTCGGCCTGCTGGAGGGCGGCGTCCTGTGGCGCTGGAACTCGGTGCCGAGCATCGCAATCCTGACAACCGGTGCCGTGCTGCTGATTATCTTCGGTTTCATCGAACGCCGCGCCGCCGAACCGATCCTTCCAGGTTGGGTCTTCCGCAGGCGATTGCTCAACACGACCAATACTGCCGCGGTGATCATCGGCGTTATGTTGATCGGGCTGACGTCGTACGTGCCGCTCTTCGCTCAAGGGGTCCTGGGCACTAACGCGCTCGTCGCCGGTTTCGCACTGGCTGCGCTTACGCTCGGCTGGCCGCTTTCGGCCTCGATGGCCGGCCATATTTATCTCAGAATCGGTTTCCGCAATACGGCCCTTATCGGCGCCACAGTGATCATCATCGGCGCCGCTCTCATGGTCCTCCTCGCGACCGACAGCTCCATCTGGCAGGTCGCTGCGACCTGTTTCGTGGTCGGGCTCGGCATGGGAATGACGGCGGCCCCAACGCTGATTGCAGCTCAATCCTCGGTGGACTGGGAGGAGCGCGGTGTGGTCACCGGCACCAACATGTTCAGCCGGTCAATGGGAAGTGCCCTCGGCATCGCGGTCTTCGGCGCCATCGCCAACACCGCGCTCACTTCCGGCACCGGCGGCCACCTCTCCTCAACAACATCGGGCATTCCAGCCGCAATCTTGGACCACGCGCTCCATGGCGTCTTCGTCGCTGCCGCGGTGGTGGCAGTCGTACTCTTGCTGGCCGTTGTGCTCATGCCAAAGACCTCACCCGGGATCCCGGCGTCGGCTACTCGACGTTGACCTCCGCCTCCATCGGAGCGAACTCGGCGACCAGCGGAACCACGTCGGCGATGGAGTTCTCGACCCGAGTTGGCCGGTAGGGAAAGCGCTCGACATGCTCGCGTCGAGTGGAACCGGTGAGCACCAGAATTGTCCGCATTCCTGCCTCGATACCGGACACGATGTCGGTGTCCATGCGGTCGCCGACCATGACCGTGGTTTCCGAGTGTGCCTCGATTCGGTTCAGGGCTGAGCGCATCATCAGCGGATTGGGCTTGCCGACGAAGTAAGGGGCAATGCCGGTCGCACGAGTGATCAACGCCGCGACTGATCCGGTTGCGGGCAGCGCGCCGTCGGCCGATGGGCCGGTGGGGTCTGGATTGGTGGCAATGAACCGGGACCCACGATCAATCAACCGGATAGCCCGAGTGATCATCTCAAACGAGTACGTACGAGTCTCGCCGAGCACGACGTAATCAGGGTCTCGCTCCGTCAGGACGAAACCGATGTCATGCAGAGCCGAGGTCAAGCCGGCCTCGCCGATGACGAATGCTGAGCCGCCCTCCCGCTGATCGCCGAGGAACTGGGCGGTCGCCATAGCCGAAGTCCAGATGGATTGCTCTGGCACATTGATGCCGCTAGCCAGCAGCCGCGCGCGGAGGTCCCGTGCGGTGAAGATCGAATTGTTGGTGAAGACCAGAAATGGGCGGTCATGCTTTTGGAGCGTCTCGACGAACTCCGAGCCACCGGGCAAGGCCTGTTCCTCATGCACCAGGACGCCGTCCATGTCGCTGAGCCAGCAGGCGACGGGTTTGCGCTCAGTCACGTGGTCATTCTGGCGTACCCTCGCTGGTAATGAGATTCGCAGGGATAGCCGGAGTCTTGCTGGTGTTGGCGGTGATCATGAGCGGCTGCAGCGACCATACGGAGCCCGCTGCTGAGCCGACCTCAACGGCATCGACGAGAGCTCCTGCCTCGTCGCCAACTGCAAAATCAGATCCCGACGCCAGGCCACGGACCGCTGATCTCGATGGGCCGGGCGGCATGACTATCCGCTATTTGGATTCCGACGGCAAGATCAAGACGATCCGCGTCGAAGACCTACCGCGCTGAGCGGCTAGCCGTCCACAAAGAGACCGAACGGGTGCCCTACTGGATCCGGGTAAACCCTCCCATCATCCTGCGGCTGGAAGTCCGCCAGCACAGCCCCCGTCGAGACCGCGTGCTTCCCGGCTTCATCAAGATCGTCGACCTTGATGTCCAAGTGCATCATCATCATCTGCTGGTGCTGCGAGTCGGCGGGCCACGTCGGTCGGATGAAGTCATCCTCGACCTAGAAACTGATAGCGATGCCACCGTCCGGATTGGCCAAGGTGACCCAGGTTGGTTCGTCGGTCCGAACCTGCCAGCCCAGCAACAGCCGGTCCTAGAGCCAGGGCTTGGTGAGCGCCTTGAGGTCGGCCATCAGCTCCTGCTGGAGCCTGGGTCCGAAGGTGACCCGATGAACGCCGAGCGCCTGCAGGTCGGCCAGCGAACCTGCGGTCGAGCCGCTGCGAGGGTTGGCGATGACGTTGATGGGACCGGACAGCTCGTTGAGTAGGGTGCGCAGGGTGCCCGGGTCGGGAACGCCCACCGGGTAGACGCACCGGGCGCCCACCTCCTCGCAGGCGCGGAGCCGGGTGATCACCTCCGCGACCGGGTCCTCAAAGGTGCCGGCCGGCTTGAGGAAGACATCCGTCCGGGCGTTGATGACGACGTCGAGGCCCGCACTGTCGGCTGCCTGGCGCAGCGCGCCAATGTAGTCGGCGTGCTCCTCGACGGAGCGCATCCGTCCCTCGGAGTGCACCGTGTCCTCGATGTTGAGGCCGACGGCGCCGGAATCGAGTATCCGCTCGATCAGTCTCGCGGGTGCGGTGTTGTAGCCCGACTCGAGGTCTGCGGTGACCGGCCGGTCCGGCACAGCACCGCAGATCCGGCGTACGCCTTCGAGGGCGTCGTCGAGCGACATGTCCTCTTTGTCGCCCTGCCCGCGGGAGTCGGCGAGCGGGTGGCTGCCGATGCTCAGTGCCAGGAAGCCCGCCTCGGTCACCACCTTGGCCGACCAGGCATCCCAGACGGTGGGCAGCACCAGCGTGCGGCCGGTGTGGTGAAGGTCGAGTAGGGTGCGGGCGCGGGTCGCGAGGTCCATACAGCTCAGGCTGCCACCCGACCGGGGCCGGGCATAGGGCCGACCGCGCGGGCTTTGTCCCGAGGTGGACCTGCTGGACGCGGTGGTCATCGGTGCCGGACGGGGTGGCCTGGCGACCTCCTCTCAGCTGCCCCGGAGAGACGTCGGTCACGGCGTCCTCGACGCCAACCCCCCGCCGGGTGGCGCCTACTAGGCGAAGGTTGCGGCTGGATTCGTCGATCGGGACGTGTTGTTCGCCTGCTTCGATGGTGATTCTTGGCAGTCGCAGGCGGCACTCCTCGGCCAACAGTCGAGGACGTCACGGCTGGTGTCCCCCCGGATCCCCAGGTTGTAGGAGGTGAGTGCCGGCCAACTTGGTAAGTTCGCCTGGCGACGCGAGTGCCTCACCTCACCCTGGACGCGTCCGGCGTAGCCCGCGACGAAGGAGTCGCCGCGGAGCACCTGGGCAGGTAGGGTCCGCGGTCCCGGTCAACCTCATTGCAGCGGTGCAGGTCCACGCTAGGCGGATCGAGAGTCGATGTCGAAAGTCACGCCGGCGAGAGCATTACCGGGGATCTGATGACAAAGGCCTGGTGACCAGCCCTCAATCGGCGGTAGGCCGGCGCCGTCTTCTGATGTTGTGGTGGGAATTGCTACTCGCCTGTGAATAGAAGCCGGCAAGCTCGC
>Ga0126314_10001059_pt1 | contig 13017 bp, 17 predicted proteins | sample Plot105B_FD_92535 | JGI IMG/M metagenome (GOLD analysis project Ga0126314, IMG submission 92535) | Serpentine soil microbial communities from UC McLaughlin Reserve, CA, USA - Plot105B | ecosystem: Environmental > Terrestrial > Soil > Grasslands | place: USA: UC McLaughlin Reserve, Lake County...
CCTCGACGCCGAAGTCGAACACCTTGACGATTTGCTGGTGTGAGAGCGCGGCGGCGGCGCGCGCCTCGCGCTTGAAGCGCTCCAGCCAGCGAGGGTCGTCGGCGAGCGTGTCGGCCATCAGCTTGATCGCGACCGCGCGCTGGAGCGTCTCGTCGCGGGCCAGCCACACGGACGCCATCCCGCCGGAGCCTAGGTGACGCTCGAACACGTAGCGGCCGTCCGCCAGCGCCGCTCCTTCCGCCGGGCGCATCAGTCCTCGTCGCCCTCCTTGCCCTTCCCCTGGCCCTTCGCCTTGCCCTTGCCCTCTCCGGGCTCGCCCTGCGCCGGCTCCGGCGTCGCTGTCGGGGTGGCGGTCGCGGTCGGCGCGGGCGTCGGCGCCGCGACCTCGGCGCGGACGCGCCGCCTGGCCCGCCCGATCCCGCGCCGCAGCGCTGCCGCATCCGTCTCGCCCAGTGACCCGTCCCCCTCGAGGTCCCGCACCTTGCCGGCGAGGCCGTCCAGCGCCTCCAGCGCCGCCGCCTGATCGCCCTCCTGCGCCGCCTCGCGCACCGCCGCGACCTGCGCGTGCAGCTCGTCGGCGGCGCCGGCGCTCAGCTTCGGCTCGCCGCCGCAGCCGCCGAGGACGACCGCGGCGAGCGCCACGATCAGGGCCAGGGTCCGCATCGGCCCGGATCATGGCACCGGCCCTGCCGGACGGCGCAGGCAGGCGAGGCCGCCCGCGCCGCCTACCGGCACGAAGCGGTCGCGCGCCAGCAGGGCGCGTGCGCCGGTCTCCTGCGGCCGCACGCACGCGAGGTCGACGCGCAGGTCGCGCAGGGCCCGCTCGATGCGACGTTCCGCCCGTGCGGTCCCGAGGGCGCCCGCGAGCGGCGCCAGCCCCCAGCCGGCGAAGCGCTCGAGCAGCAGCCGCTCCTGCTCGAACGCCCCGCGGAGGCCCCTGAGGGCGCGGACGTAGCGGTCGTTGGGATCGACCACGACCACGGAACCGGAGAGCTCGAGCAGGGCGAGGCTGGTCGCGCGCGGGGCGAGGACCACGTCGCCGGGCCGTGCGGCGCCGAGGAGCCGTTGTGCCGGGAGGACGTGCGTGGCGGCGAGCTTCGGCTCCGGGATGCGGCCACGCTGGTCCCGGCGGCGGCCGACCACACCGGTGTCCCGAACGCGATCAGCACGCCGGCGATCGCGGCGGCGGGGAGCAGCCGGCCGCGCAGCTCCGCGGCCAGGACGCCGACGAGCGCGGCGACGGGCAGCGCCCAGGTGAGCCGCCACAGCACCTCGCCGAGACCGGTGAGGTGGAACAGCGCCAGCGTCACGCCGGGCACGAACAGGAGCCCGACGAGCATTGCGGTGCCGGCCGCCATCCGCGCGCCGGCCGCGCTGCGGATCAGCAGCGGACCCGCGAGCGCCGCCACCACCGCGACGAACGCGAGCGGCCCGTGCCCGAGCACATCCTGCGCCAGCGTCCGCGGGCCGACCTCCGCCGCGGTGTAGACCTGCGGGTTGCGTCCGCTAAGGGCCAGCGTGATCGCCCCGGCGGCGAGCGGATGGGCAACTGTGGCTGCGAGCGCGGCGGCGGCGCGGCGCGGTGTCGCGCGCACAGCGGAGCCAGGCAGCCGGCGGCGATCACGGGCACGACGAAGATCGCGGTCGTGGTGAGCCCGACGCTCGCCACGCTCGCGGCGGCCAGGAGGAGCAGGCCGCGCCGGCTCGGCCGCTCCGCGTGTTCGTGCAGGAGCGCGAACAGCGCGGGCACGAGCACCGCGACGAAGACGACTACCTGCCACAGACGCGCGAGCCAGAAGCTGCCGAACGAGCGCATGCCGGCCGCGTCCAGCAGCAGGAACGCCAGCGCGACCGACAGCGCGATCGCCGGCGTCGGCACGCGCCACGTCCGCAGCAGCCTCCACAGCGCCAGCACCGCGAGCGCCGCCGCCACCGGCGGTACGGCGAGGTACACCACGTCGCGCGCCGGCAGCCCGGACGTGCCGGCGAGTGCCCCGAGCAGCGCCTCGAACGAGCTCAGCGGCGGGAAGAAGATCGCCGGCAGCACCTGGTCGGAGAACAGCGTGTCGCGGACCGGGAAGCTGCCGTGCGCGGCCACCCACGCGGAGAGGTGGACGTACTCGCCGTCGTCGCCGTTGGGGTTGACGAGGAACAGCGACAGGGCGGCGAGCCCGCCCGCCCACGCGAGCGCCACCACCGTCCCGTCGCGCCGCGCCGCGACGCCGGCGCGCGCCCCGGCCGACGCGAGCGCAGCGCCGGCCGCCACGAGCCACGCGCCGATCACGAGCGGCCACGGCGCGTCGAAGAACGCGAACCCGGGCGCCCGCCACCAGCGCGGCGACCCCGGCGACCACCATGGCGCCGCGCCGCGCCGCGCCGCTCCGGCGCGCGGCTCGCGACCCGGCTCCGGCGCAGCACCACCGAACGCCACCGCAAGACACGGCCCCAGCGCCACGAGCTCGGCCGCGACGGCCCACTCCGCCTCGACCCCCGCCACGAGGCACGCCTGGTAGATCACCGTCCAGGCCGCAAACGCCAGCACCACCAGATCGACCAGCCGATCGCACCGCGCGGCCGCATCCCCGGACCTCCTGCGCCGCGGCAGCGGACCCGACCGAGAGGCGCGATGCCCGGTCACGCCGAGAGCATGCGACCCGCCGATGATGGGCCGATGCCGCGGCCCGCGGGGCCATGGTTCCCCTCGGGAGAATTGTGCTACGGTACGACGCACAATGTGCGGAACGGTTGGCGTCCGCGAGTTGCGGCAGAACCTGAGCAAGTACCTGGACCGTGTCAAGGCTGGCGAGGACCTCGTGGTCACCGAGCACGGGCGTGAGGTGGCGCGGCTGGTCCCGCTCGGCGCCGATGCCTACGCGGACCTCGCCGCTCAGTTCGGCGCCAGCGTGCCGGTCGAGCCGCTCGAGGCGATCGCGGCACGCCTTTCGCCTCCGCGAGCGGCCGCAGGCACCACGGACGCGTATCTCGCGGAAGCGCGGGAAGACCGCGCCCGCTGATCGCGTGGCCATCGTCTACTTGGACACGAGCGCGCTCGGGCGCGTCCTGCTCGGCGAGCCAGACGCTCCTGCGGTCCTGCGTGACATCGGCGCCTTCGAGCAGCGCGTGTCCAGCCGGCTGATGCGGCTCGAGCTACGGCGGCTGGGGCTGCGCGAGGGCCGGCTCGCGGATGCGGACCAGCTCCTGGCCGGGATCGCGTTGCTCCCTGTCGATGGGGACCTGCTCGCCGCCGCGGAGACCGTCCCGCCCGCTATGGTCGCGACGCTCGACGCCATCCATCTGGTGACCGCGCTGCGCCTGTCCCGCGCGGGACGGCTTGATGCGGTCGTGACCTACGACTCCCGGCTCGCTGCCGGCGCGCAAGAGCACGGGCTGGCGGTCATTGCTCCCGCGTAAGTCCCGGTAGTGCCAAGGCGAGCGGAGCGGCGCAGGAATCGAACCTACCCCCCGCCGGGCTACGACGGGCAACCGGTTTTGAAGCTCCGCCGGACTTGAGGCCCCAAGCGGCTTCGAGCCGGGTTGCGCGCGTTCGAGAACCCCGCGGGGAACGAATCACCGCGAAGCCTCCGCCGCCGTGCGCTCCGCGAGGAAGCGGTCGAGCAGGTCACGAGCGCGCTCGAGCTCGCCCGGCAGGGTGTGCGTGTAGCGGCGCAGGGTGATCGACGCAGCGCCCGGCTGATACTCCGGCGTCTTGTGGCCCATCAGCGTTGACGCCACCTTCGGAGACACGCCCGCGTGGTCCAGCCACGTCGCGGCCGTGTGTCGCGACTCGTGCAGTCCGATCGGCTCGTGCCCCAGATCCCGCCACTCAACACGCACGCGCTCTTGAATGTCACCGAGCGAGAGCATCCCGGACCGGCTGCGCACTCGCGGCGGACAGACCTTGCCCTCGCTCGGTCGGCCCTGAGCGATCCACGCCTCCCGCAGCCTCCGCTGCAGCGGCTTCACGAGCGGCACCACACGCCAGGAGCCGCCAGGCTTCCGGCCCTCCTCGTCGGCAGCGAGTTCGATCGCACCCAGCTTCAGGTCGACGTGGCGCCAGTCCAGTACGCGGATCTCCTGCTTGCGCGCGGTCGCGTACCCAGCGAGCGCCCACGGCAGTGCGTCGGCCGGCTTCAGCGCGCTGAGCAGCGTCGCGAACTCGGGCGGCGTCGCCACACGATCGCGTGGCTTCGCATCCATGGCAGGCAGCCGCACGTTCGCGGCTGGGTCATGACCGACGAGCTCGCGATCCTGCGCCCACCGGTACAGCGAGCGCAACGAGTTGACGACGCTGCGGATGCGCGACCCCGACGCGCCGGCCCGAGTCATCTCGTCGACCAGACGCTGGACGTCGCCACGAGTGACGTCGCCGAGTCGGCGGCGCGCCAGCTCCGCGGGAACACGACGCAGCGATCCCTCCAAGTCCTGCCACGCAGTCCTGCGGTAGCGGCGACCCCACTTGTTGAGCGCGATGCCGTCACGGGCCGCCGCGACGAACTCCTCGCGCGCGTCAGCGAGTCGCGGCCCCGCGACCGAGAGCGCCGTGCCCCGGCTGAGCGCGTCGGCGAGGTCCTTGCGAGCGTTACGCGCCTCCATGACACCGCGGAACCGGCGCGTCTTGCGGTGCTTGCGCGCTGCCCGATCCCACACGACGCCGTAGTAGCTCGGCGTGCAGTTGCACGATTTCGGCTCCCCGCCGGCGCTCACGTGACACGACTCCGAGTGACGCGCGAAAACGCCCTGAAACCGCGTCTTGGTGTCGCGGGCACGGGTCACCGTCGAGCCTACGATTCGCGAGCCCCGCGGGCGGACTCGTCCTCGGCCCACTGCTCGAGGTCGCGCGGCCGGTAGAGCCGCAGCTGCCCGGAGTACACGCAAGGCACGAACGGCTGCACGTGCCGCTGAAAGTGCCGCAGGCTCACGCCCAGCGCATCGGCCGCCTCCTGACGCGACAACAGCATCCGCCGCACGACTGCACTTGACCCAGCGAGACTCATCTCGCACCTCCTATTCGACCTACACGTGCCCCTGCTGCCTCCACGAGACGCGCTTCACGCGCTGCGCGGCGCTCTTCGCGAGCCCTCGCGGCGGCCGAGGCGGCCAACAGCGCGTCCGCGGCTGTGAGATGGCCTTGGCCGACGTAGCGGAAGCTCGCCGAGCGCTCGACCGGCCGCCGTTTCGGGTCGGTCTCGCGGGCGAGGAGCTGCTCATGCACGAAGGCCTCGCGCACCTCGCGCAGCGCCTTGAACGTGGCCGAGTAGCGGCGGCTCTTGGTGAGGCAGTGGCCGCGATAGCCGAGCGTGTGCGCGTAGCGCGCGAACCGTCGGTCGGCGAGCGCCAGGTCGTCGGCGAGCTCGAACGCGGCAGCCAGATAGGCGCGGACGTGTTCGCGGACCGGGAGCTCGTCGACCTGCTGTGCGCTCACCCGGTGTAGAACCCCGCCGGACTGTTCGGTGCTCTTGGTCGCGTACTTCGCGAGGTAGCCCGCAATCTCACCTCGCGCGTGAGAGTCGAGGTGACGGACGTCGAGTTCGCCACCCCAGCGGACTTTGGCGGCGCCGAGTTCGTCGGGCAGCGGGGCACGGACGTCCGCGGCGGTCGCGCGAATCGCGTCGGCGAGCAGGTCGGCGTCGAAGCGCACGCCCGGCGCGCGGACCTCGTTCGCTCGGTAGGCGGGCATAGCGCGATCGAGCCGGATCACGACGTGCAGGTGCACGAGGCCGCGCCGCTGGTACTCGGCGACCTTGACGTAGGAGAGGCGAACCGGCGCCGCAGCCGCTTCTGCGTCATACCCGTCAGGCGAGCGAGCGTGCGGGGAAGGTAGATCGTCGTTCGGCGCCACAGCTCGGAGAGCGCGTTGTTCCACACGACCGCGGCGTGGTGGTCGAAGCACTCGCGGCAGATCGGCTCCCCCAGCCGCAGGTCGTCCTCGTCGTGGATCGCTGCGCACGACAGTCGCGTGCCGTGCTCGCAGACCGGCTCGTCCCGGCGCGGTCGGCATCGCCGCGGCTTGCCGTCGGGTCCGAGCGGGCGGGTGTGCACAGCGCCGAAGCTGGGAGCCGTGAGCGTGACGAACACCGCCGGGTGCGCGGTCACCGTGTCCGGGACGCCCTTGCCGCCGCGGAGGCCGGCGGCGATCAGCTGGTAGGCGTCGCCGCGGTAGCGCTCCGCGCACGGCGCGCAGACTGCCTCGCGCCGATTCCCACAGGCCTTGCGCAGCACGCCGTCAGGTTCGGTGTCGGTCGACCACACGCGCCGGCGGCCGTGCCCGTCGCAGGTCTCGATCCGGCCCGAGAGTCGTACCGGCCGCGCGCAGTACCCGGACGAGCGCAACTGCGCCTCCAGCTTCGGGAAGTCCGGCCGGGCTGCACGCTCGGCGAGCTCGCGGACGTGTTCGCCAGCGAGCATCACCGGATGGCTCCTTCGAGCTCGGCGCGCGCGCCGGCGACGGCGCGCTCGAGGTCGCGCACCCGCTGTTCCCAGGTCCCGGTCGCCGCGCGCTTGGCCTCACGTCGACGAGTGAGGTGGTGCTCGCGGGTGCAGTAGCGCTGCTGCCCGCGCTCGGGAGTGAACGTCGCGCCGCAGTGGTGACACTCGCGTAGCGTGGGGACGCCCGTCCGATGCCACCGCCGGTGCTTCTCGCTGCAGTACCGCTGCCTCCCGTTGGTCGGCGTGAACGGCTCCCCGCAGAGCTCGCACGTGCGCACGGCGAATCGGGGCGCTGTTCGGCCGTCGATCGCGCTCACGCCACGCTCCGCAGCCCGCCGTCGCCGCGCTCCCTGAGGAGCCGGGCGAGTTCGTCCTCAAGCTCGCGGGCTCGCCGTTGCAGTCGTTCGACGCCGGTCGGTGGTCCGTAGAGCCGCTTGTGCTTGGCCTGGTGCGCGCGAGAGCAGAAGCGCCGCAGCGCCGTGTCGGTCACGAAACGCTCGCCGCACAGCGCGCACTCGCGGATCAGGCAGCGCTCGCCCCACCCGCGCAGCCACGCGCCGACCGTCCCGCGTGGCACGTCGAGGCGTTCGGCGACCTCGACGATCGAGAGTCCTTCGGCGCGCAACCGGTACGCGTTCGCTCGGGCGCGTTCACGGTTGGTCATGACGTTGCCTCCGTGTCCGGGGTCTGCGCGGCGAGCCAGGCGTCAGCGCGAAGCGCGCAGGCGCGTTCGGCGAGCTGGCCGAGCACCTGGTCGTCGAGGTAGAAGCTGCGCAGCCGCACTGGCAGTCCGTCCTCGGCGAGCAGCAGTCCGACGCCGCGCTGGGCGGGGCCGATCGTCGCGGCGTTGTGGCCCTGGCTGGCCCAGCCCTGGCCGAGGATCGTGTCGGACGCCTGCGGCGTGGTGCAACGCATCGCCAGCCGGAACCCGAACAGGTCCCGCAAAGCCGAGGGCACCACGTCGGCGGCCGGCTTCTGCGTGGCGGCGATCACGATCACACCGGCGGCACGTCCGCGGGCGACCACGTCCCGGAGGAGCTCGGCGAAGCGCGCGCGCTGCTTTCGGTCCGCAGCGGTGAGGTAGAACGCGAGCTCGTCGCACGCGATCACATGCAGCGGCAGCCCGTCCTCGGCCCCGATCTTGCGTTGGCTGCGGGCGAGCAGCTCGCGGTAGCGCTCCTCCATCACGCGCTGCACCTGCTCGAGCAGCGCGATTGCCTCCCCGACGTCCGCACCCACGACGCGTTCGGCGCACAGCTCCCACGCGGCGAGCTCGACCAACTTGCCGTCGAGCAGCCACAGCCGCACCGACGGATCCATCGCCGCCGTGGCGACCACCGGGCCCATCGCAGCGCTCTTGCCGGCCCCTGGCTCACCGCCGATCAGCAGATTGCGCTCCGGCAGCGACACAGCCACGGTGTTGCCGAGCTCGTCGACCCCGACCGGAACCGCACCCCACAGCGACAGCGGCCCGTCGACGTCCGCGAGCGGCCACGACTGCGACCCGCCGTCGAGCGGATCGCGTTCCACCAGCAACGCCGTGCCCCACGCTGCGTGCTCCGGGTCGCGGCCGATGCGGACCTCACGCACACCCAGGCACGCCGCCAGCGGCTCGGCATGCGCCGCGACGGTCGCGATCGACGATCCACGCGCGCAGCGAATGCGCACCGACGGCCCCGCCGGCAGCCACCGCACCCGCCGCGCCGCTACCCGCGGTAGGCCAACGTCGATCCACGCCCGGCGCCACCGACGACGCACACGCGCCGACCGCAGCCATCGGATCAGCACCCGGCGTGACGGCCGGGCAGCGAGCACGCCCGCGACGAGCGCGCCCACAACGAGGCCGGCGCCGAGCTCGCCGAGCCAATCGCCCAGGAGCCGCCAGCCGATGGCCACGGCCACGAGCAGCGCGAACTCGAGCCGCCACCGCCAGAACGCACCCGACGCAGCCGCGGCCAGCATCGGCCACGCCTCTGACGCGTGTTCCCGCTGCACGTCCACGCCTCCACGTCCTGCCTGGGCTACGCCGCGGCCTTCTCGGTCGACCCGCTCCGGTGGTTCGCCGACTTGACCGCCGAGGCGCGGAAGGCCATGCCGGAGCGGCCGTCCATCTCCCACGCCTGCGCGGTCATCTCCTCCACGCGCACCATCTCGCCCTGCGAAACGTTCGGATCGCCCGGGACGGCGACGCGGATGATCTCGGCCTCGCCGACGCCAAGCGCGACCAGCTGGACGCGCCACAGCACCTCGCCGCTCGCGTCCGTGCGTGGCGCCCACGCCTCGCGTGGCTTGCCCTCTTCGTACTGGCGCAGCGGCTCGGCCGGTGCCACGACCAGGAACTGCAGTCGGCTGGTATCGATCGGAAGACGCACGGCGCCACCTCCATTAGACGACTACTCGTATAGACGAGTAGGAGAGTACGTGCGTTGACGAGATGGTCAAGCGCGAGTGTCAGACCATCGACTCAGCCCGGCGGGTCAGTGCGCGGGCAGCTCGTAACTGAGCACGTAGCGATCCGCGGCCATCACCGTGTCGCACGCCTCCACCGGCAGCTCGTCCGCGTCGTAGGCGATCCGCACGACGCGGAAGACCGGCACGCCAGGTTGCAGCCCCAGTGCCCTGACCTCGTCCAGCGTCGGCATTCGCGCGGTCACCTCCTCGGAGAAACGCTTCAGCCGGTGCGCGCGCTCCTCCAGTCGTGCGTAGATGCCGCCCGGACCTGTGTCGGCCTCCGTGATCTGCGTGCCCTCGGCCAACGACCACGGCACATAAGACGTTGCGAGCTCCATCGGCTCCTCGTCGGCGAGGTAGCGCCGCCGGCGCACAAGGACTTCCGCGCCAACATCGAGCTGCAGCCACACCGCCACCTCATCGGGCGCCTTCGCACGCGCGACTTCGAGCACCTCAACGTTGGCGACGCGGCCCTCGGCGTCGAGTTCGGCAAGGTACGCGGCGCGGCCGCGGTCGCGGTGACGTCGCGCGAACCGATCGTGCGCGAGCCGGCGAACCGGCGAGCGATCACGCACGAACGTCCCACGGCCGTGCTCCGTGCGCACTAGGCCCTCTCCCCTCAGCAGGTTGACCGCCTGGCGCACCGTCCCGCGCGCGAGTCCGTGCGCGTCCATCAGCTCCTGCTCGCTCGGCAACTGCGCGCCGGGCGCCAGCTCGCCGCTAAGAATCATCGCCCGCAGCCGGTCCGCAATCTGCTTAAAGACCGGCCGGTCGCTTGTCGGATCGATCGCCACCATCACGCGCAAGACCTACACTCGTCTAGACGTCCTTTGAAGCCTATCCCCGGGACAGGAGACACTCAGCCGGCCGCGCGACATTCGGTCAGCGTCTCGGCCGCGATCGTCGACGACGAGGGACGCTTCCTCGTCATCCGCCGCGCCGACAATGCTCGCTGGGAGCCACCCGGCGGAGTCCTCGAGCTCGATGAGTCGATCGAGTCCGGCCTCGTTCGCGAGGTCGCGGAGGAGACCGGCCTTCGAGTCCGCCCGGTCGCCCTCACCGGCGTCTACAAGAACATGAACCGCGGCATTGTCGCGTTGGTCTTCCGCTGCGCGATCGACGCCGGCACCCCGAGTACGAGCGATGAAGTGCGCGAGACTTCATGGCTAGCGCCTGATCGGCTCGCCGAGCACATGAGTGATGCGTATCGCGTACGTCTCATGGACGCGCTGCAGCCCGACGGTCCACCGACCATTCGAGCGCACGACGGCACCAGCCTCTTCCTCTAGATCGTCCGGATGTGCGGCTGGAGAGGCGCGTGTCGCCGAGGTGGCCCCGCGATCGCGTTTGCCTCGAGGCGGCAGCGCGGCTAAGTATCGTTCGGCTCCACGCCGACCTGACCCTTCTCGCCAGGCTCGCCCGCGCTCTCAGTCGGGCTCGCGCTATCCGCATCGCTGCCTAGCTCAAGGCGAATTCGGGGCAGGTCGCGCTTCACCCTGTCCGCTTCTTCCTGAGCGAGGCGTTCTCGCTCCGCAAGTTCGTGTGGGTCCATCCTGGACCTCCATCCGGGCGAATATGGAGGCCAGATGGCGTCTACCAGTCCACGTCAGGAGGACTCCCCGATGTGCAAAGACTACTCGCGGCGCATTGGGTCCGCTACGCGTCACGAGAGCGCTGCTCGGCGCGGCGACCACTGTGCGGCGCGCCTGATGCGCGGCGGATGTAGCGGTCGCGTGGCGAGCTCGGTTGCTTCGCCGTAAATCAAGACCGCGCGTAGCGCTGCGTAGGCTGCCACGGCGATTCCAAGAGCCATGACAGGTTTCTGCCCGCATTCAGCCCGTCCGGAATCCGGCGTCAATCGGCCATGACACGGCTCTGCCCGCTAATCGTGTCGACCGCCCGGGTTTCTTTGAACTGGCCCTAGCTGGATAACCTCGCCACGCGAGCTCACCAACACGACGGCGCCGCCTGATCGCGAGAGTGCCGCCTCTGCCTCGTTGCGACAGCGACCGTGCTTGAACTCCCACCGATGGCGAGCTCGCAGACGGCGACGTCATGCCTATGCACCGGGTGCCAGGCGTCGGGCCGGAATGGCGCTTCCGTTGGTCGTCCTGAGCGGCAGTGGGTCGACGTGCACCGAGGTGGCTGCTTCGCCATAGGAACGGCGCTGCGCCGCAGCCGATCGGACGCTCGTCGAGCGCGCGAACCGTCCCCGTGGTGCGTCTACGTATCCCGCCAGGTGGAATGCTGCCTCATCCAGGCGGATGTGGCAGCCGTCGCGTTGGTCGCCTCACGATGCAACCAGCCTTACCGGGAGCGACTCATCAGTGCGGCCACGGTCACAGGTAGGCCGGAAGCAGCGTGAGCGCTGGTCGCGAGCGCCAGCCCGTCCATCCCGATGCCAATCGAGCAACCAGGCTTAGCCGGCTGCGACGCGACGCCTCTGCCTAGTCCACCCAGCGTTTGGCCCAAAGTTGTCCGTCTTTGCCGCGAGCGAAGACGTTGCACCGATCCATATAGTTGGATGAGACGCTTGGCGGCGCGCCGAGGAGAAAGTCGTCATTGTCTGCCTTCCAGCCGCTCCAGCCGTCCTCTAAGTTCTGATGATTCTGGAACAGACGGCCATCTGGGGCCTCCGCGTAGACGCTACTCCACCACGCGAATGGCGCGTCGAGGATCTTCCCTCCGAGCGGTGTCCAGTTTCGATCCCACTCTCGAGTGGTGAGTTCGTAGTCAGCCTCTTTTGAATGTATCTGTTTGCTTGTTTCGCGACGCTTCTTGACAAACGGTTGTCCGCTGTCGCTGTTGGCGGCGAGAAGAATCTCATTGCCCTTCCCGGAATACGACGCCGCAGGCGACGAATCTAGCTTGAATCCATCCTCAAGCCAATGCGATTCATGCGGTGTCCAGTTGTTCCCCCATTCCTCCTTGATCGAGTCGGGCCCAATCGTCTGGGTCCACGTCTTCTCATACACAATGTTGTCCACGCCACGAACGAATACTGACGTCTGGCTGACCTTTCCGGTCTCTACGATTGCGGAGGCCACCGTCGGCGCTCCGACGAGTTTGCCGCCGAGCGAGTGCCATAGCCGCCACTCCCCCTCTTGTTCGTATTTGGTTCTGACCCAGCACCCGCCATCGGCGCCGCGCACAAAAATCTGTACCGACTGCGCCGACTCCGTCCCGGCGACGGCTACGACGGGAGCTGAGCCGAGCTTGAACCCTTGATCCTCGTGACGCACCCAGCCGCTCCACCCCCCGCCCTGCGCCCACCACTTTTGCCATAGGCGGTCGTCAATCCCTCTCGCGAAAACGTTGATACCGAACTTGTTGAGAGAGACCGCTGACGGAGATCCAACAATCTTTCCGCCAAGCGCTCGCCACGGGCTCCAGCCCTTCAGCTGCGGTTTGCCGAACCAATCGTCTGGGGGATCCGGCTGCCAAACGTCGACGTGCGAACTCGCTCCGAACGCTTCACCCGGATCGGCCCACGGAGTACGACCAAACCAGTCGACAATCCCATCGACGATGCCGAGTGGATCTTCCATTATTGGCTCCTCTCGTCGGGGGGCAGGATGTCCTGCACGTCCGCTGAGTCCCGATTCACCTGGCAAGTCACACGCGGGTACCGTCTACCGCGGAGGCGAGCCGCGCGAGTCAAGTCAAGACGAGCCAGTTCAGCGACCGCGTAGCCCCGAGCCTACTCCGGCGGATCGGCGAAGCCAAGTTGCCGGGCGGCCACACGTGAGAAGGGGCGTGGCGGAACCCGCGGGCTCGCAAGCTTCACGTAGAGAGCCGTACAGAATGAGGGGAAAGCGGCCGGCCGAACCCGATCAAGTACTCGGCAAGCTCTTAGCTCCCCAGGGTCAGAGCGGGATGACGAGGGTGGGTACTCGAGGCAGCGGTTGTGGGGCGTGGAGCCGGTTGACCGGGCGGCGCCGATGCCGTCCCCCGTGCCTGCTGCCCGCGGACGGATGTTGCGTCTGACAGTGGTCAGCGCCCGCTACCTTGGTGGGCGCTAGTGTCGTGATTGTTTAATTCGCAGGCAGCGGGGGATGGTGTGGTTATGCCTTCTTCTGTTGCGGTTCGAGTTGACTTGACCGATGGCGAGCGCGCGCAGCTTGAGGCGTGGGCGCGGCG
>Ga0126314_10001060_pt1 | contig 13015 bp, 11 predicted proteins | sample Plot105B_FD_92535 | JGI IMG/M metagenome (GOLD analysis project Ga0126314, IMG submission 92535) | Serpentine soil microbial communities from UC McLaughlin Reserve, CA, USA - Plot105B | ecosystem: Environmental > Terrestrial > Soil > Grasslands | place: USA: UC McLaughlin Reserve, Lake County...
GTTATGTTTTGCCAATGAAAATGACACGCAACACAAACCCTTGCGTTTTTCCCCTGAATTTGATAAGGATTCCCGTCGGATTTGAAAGGGTTGGCTCCGAACCAACCCTTTAGAAAATTCTAAGCAAATATTATTGAAAAGCGACAAGGCAACAGGTGCAGATCAGAAGCTGAAGGAATCTTAAAGCCCACCTAACACCAGTTGCAGCTTCTTAAGTCTTCCCGACCAAACCCTGCTTAGCCAGATCAGCTGCCCGATAATGATCAGACCAAATACACCCAGCATTGCATATTTGAAAGTATTGAACTGTATGTTATAGGTAAAGAAGGTAATGAAGCCGGCCATAAACAGGAGCCTGGTGAGCACCGAGACCAGGGCGTAATTCTTAATTCTGGAAAGGTAATGTTCCAGTGCCGTTCTGATATTGCCCCCGTCTATCAGGTGTCTAGAAAAACTATACCCCGACAGGTTGTGTATCAGTGCGCACAATAATGCACCTACGAGTATTAAATTGATAAATAAAGGCTTTTGGTGACCATCGAACATGGTGTAATAACAAAGCAGGAATGCGGTCCAGCCGGTCACTTCAATGATGATCTGCCTCCTGATTTCCTTTAGTACCGGGTGTTTGCTTTCTGAAAGCATTGCTTTCAGCTGCTCATTTGTTTTAACAGGCGTTTCTGCCTTGTTCCATTCAGATTTAAGTTGATCCAGTTCCATGTTTATAAGTTTAAGAGTTTTTGAATTTTGTTTTTGATGCGGTTGAGTTTTACGCCAACGTTGTTTTCGCTGATACCGGACACTTCGGCGATCTGTTTATAGCTTAGGTCTTCGAGGTAGAGGGTGATGATGGCTTTTTCTGCGTCGTCCAGCTGCCTGAGGGCGGCAAATAACCTTTCTTGTCTTAGGGCGAGTTCCTCATCCTGCCCTTCTTCGGCATGATCCGGCAGGATGGGATGAAACTCTACGGCCGGCTTCTTTTTGCGAAAGGATGCTATGGCCGTATTGAGTGCGATCCGGTACATTCAGGTACTGGCCTTAGCAGTACCCTTGAAGGCAGGATAAGCCTTCCAAAGCTGATAGGTAATTTCCTGAAACAGGTCTTCCCGGTCTTCTGCACCGTCACGATACATCCGGCATACCTTATGGATAATGCCCTGGTTTGTACCGATCAATGAAAGGAATTCCTGATCACCCATGTTTGCTTATAGTTAAATTGTTCATTTAATTGATTTTGCAGAATTAGTTGCAGGAAAAGACAAATACTTACAAGACTAAGGGATAACCTTCTTATTTTGATTGAAATATGCTAGATTTAAAGAACTAAATATATACTATCCGGTTTGAAAAATACATATCTTTCTATTCTGATTGTTGCCCTGGCGCTTTCAGCAGCCAGTTTTAGGGCCTTTAAAAAACCATTATCTGCAGGAAAGCAGAATCCAGCGGCGCAGGTTTACCGTTTGGTGCAGGCTTTTAAAGCGACACTGGGCCCTCAGCAGATCGCTGTATTGGAAATTCCGTTAACAAAAGCCGCATCTGTAAAATGGACCAATATTCCGGGCGGGGCATCTAACAGAAATGGCCTGCAGTTCAGTACACTCAACCCAACTCAGCTTGCCGCAGCGAAAGCAGTTGTTGCAGCTGCCTCCGGTACGGCTGCTAATGAGGGCTATGATGAGTTCCTGCAAATTGGCCTGGCCGATGATGTGATTGGAAAAAGCGGGAGAAAAGGATATGGATTGGGAGAATACATTATTGCTTTTTTGGGAACACCAAGTGCCCAGGGCACCTGGATCCTACAATTCGGAGGACACCATTATGCACAAAATGTAACTTATAGTAAAGGAACTACAGCAAGCGCAACACCTATTTTTGAAGGTGGCGATCCGAGAGAATGGACCACAGACAACAAAAAATATGCGCCGTTGATGCAGGAACATGATGGTATGGCGGCTATGCTGGCGGCCCTTACACCAGAGCAGCTTGCAAAAGCAAAGATAGATGAAAAGATTGCCGACGTGCTGCTGGGTACAACCAAAGATGGTCAGTTTCCTGCAAGCAAGGCAGGCATAAAAGTTTCTGAACTTAATGCGGCCGCAAAGGCTAAAGTAGTGGAAGCGATGATGCCCTGGCTGAATGACATTGATGCCGGCATCAGGGCCAGGTTATTGAAAACATATACCGGCGAGTTGGCTGGCACTTATATTTCTTATGCGGGAAATGCCGGAGCGGTAAGCGGCAATGCCGGGTCTTTTTTAAGGGAGATTGGCGACTACGCAAGGATTGACGGTCCTGGAGTATGGATGGAATTTGCATGTCAGCCGGGTGTATATACCAATCAACCGCATTATCATACCGTATTCAGAGACCACAGGCTCGACTATAACAATTTGTGGGATTTCTGAGCCAGCTCTGCTTCGTTGGTCAGGTCTAACCGGAGTGGTGTAACAGACACCAGATCGTTTTCTACGGCCCATCTGTCCGTTCCTTCTTCCGCGGCTTCGAGTGGCGAAACGGTGATCCAGTAATGTTTGCGGCCCATCGGGTCTTCACCGGGCACTACATTTCCATCGTACAATCTAACCGATTGCCGGGTCCACCTGAGGCCCTTTGGTTTGCGCGGGAAATTTACATTATAAAGGCCAAGATCCGTATCCTTCAATAATAATTTCAATGAATCTTCGACAAAGGGGTCGAGCCCTTCAAAATCCGGCTCTGTTTTACCGACCGGCGTACTTAGGGCAATTCCTTTAATGCCCAGCAAGACCGATTGCTTTGCCGCAGCTAGTGTACCTGAATGCCACATGGAGTTACCAAGGTTCGGTCCCATATTGATCCCGGACAATACAACTTCCGTATCTGGATACATGTGCAAACCAAGCGCCACGCAATCGGCAGGCGTTCCATTGACCCTGAAGGCATCAATACCTTCGAAAGTGATCGGAGATTTTTTATAGGAAAGCGGGCGTGAATGGGTAATGGCATGTCCCATAGAAGATTGCTCTACATCGGGAGCCACTATTCTTACCTCTCCGAAGCGAAGTGCGATCTTAGCTAGTGCGGCTATGCCGGGGCTGTAAATACCGTCGTCGTTGGTGATCAGGATTTTCATAGGTGTAATTTTTAATGCTTCCCAAATAAAAGGGTATGTTTAAAACCTTATAACACTCATATTGTTCAGTCAATATGAAAAAAACCGGCAAACTGATCAGATTGGTGCACAACCCAACTGCTGGAGAGGGAGATTATTCCAGGGAAAGAATCACTGCGCTGATAGAGTCGCATGGTTATCGCTGCTCCTATTCTTCTTCCAAAAAGAAAATACTGAAGGCTGTAGAGCCCGAAACGGAATTTATTGTAATTGCCGGTGGCGATGGTACGATCAGAAAAACGATAATGCGCCTGCTCGACAAAAAGCTGAAGTATAAGCGCCCGATTGCGCTGCTTCCATTTGGTACGGCCAATAACATCGCCTCTTCTTTGAATATTCCCGAGAACAATGCAAAAAACATAGGTTCATGGGCAGAATATCACCTTAAGAAATTTGATGTGGGTCAGGTCACCGGCCTGCAGGATCCCGCTTATTTCATCGAATCATTTGGCTTTGGACTCTTTCCAAAACTGATGAAGGTATTGAAAAAAATGAATACCGACCATGTGGAAACTGCCGGTGATGAATTTGAGCTGGCCTTGAATGAGTTGCTGGAGCTGACCAAAACTTATGAAGCCGTGCCTTTTAAAATAGAAACCGATGACCAGGTGATTGAGGATAAAGCCATTTTGATCGAGGTAATGAACATCTCGAGTTTAGGACCACACCTTAAACTGAGTAGAACGGCAGATCCGGAAGACGGGTTCTTTGACGTGGTGATTGTTACTGAGGGGCAAAGGCAAAAGATGGAAGATTACATTTCGGGCAAGATCGCAAATAAAAAACCTACATTTTCCATTAAACCTATACTCACGAAAAACCTGAGCATCACCTGGCAGGGGAAAGATGTGCACGCAGATGATCAGGTTATTAAGGTTTATGAACCACCTGTTCTGAAAATCTCTTTGCTGGATAGCCTGCTGGAAATTGTAACTCCGTCTAAAAGCGTTTAGGTTACTTTACCGGCATGACAAATATGGGTGTTTCTGTAACGGTAAGTTGTAATTTACCATTGATTACCTTTGCCTGCTCCTTCCTCATTTCATCTTTTCCGGCGCTCGGATAATAAATATTTGCTTGTTTAATCCCTTTGAGCGGGAGGATGTAGCTGGTGGTACTTCCATCTTCGGAGGGTTTAACGAGTACATAGGCAGATTTTCCGTTCAGCTCATACTCATCTACAAGCGGGCTTTTCGCAAGTGCAGATTTATAGGCATAGTTGCCCATTAATTTGTTGGCCTGATAGATGTAATCGGCGGCAGGTTTACGTGTGCGGTCTTTAGTGAGCAAACCTGAAGAGGAGAACCGACCACCGCTTTCAATATTTTCATCGTAGGTCTGGTACAGAAAAACTCTGCTAACGCCATGCCGCATGTATAACAATGCCGACCTCAGAATCCAGTCTGCCTGGGTCTCGAGTGCAGTCTTTTTACCTATCGGAATGGCTCTTAAGGGACTTCTCTGGTCTACATCGTACCCGGTTTCACTCATCCAGACGGGGATGCCGCCTGCATGTTTCGCAGACATTTTCATAAAGTTATTGGCAATGGAATCGGCAGCGGATCGCTCTGGCGCCATACCTCTTGTTGCTTTAACGCCCTGTGTGGATTCGTCATCGTCTGAATAGAGGTGATAGTTGATGACGTCCCAGCAGAGGTTTACTGAACCGTCTGCACGGTATCCTCTGTTTTCCTTACACCATTTGATCATTTCAACCACATAAGCGGTATCTGGCTTGGCCAGCCCTCCCATTACTACCTGTATGGTCGGGTCTGCATTTTTTATGCCAACGCCGGGGCCCATGGTGTTCTTATGACCGTCGTAAAAGGCAGATAAATTTGCGGCGTAATGTCTTCCGCTCTGGTATGCCCGGGGACCTTTCCACCATTTGTCGCGCTCATTGTCGCATTCTATGTAACGGATCAGGCCGAGGCCGGTTTTGATAGTGTTTACCTGGTCGTTGGCCCATCTTGGCCTGTTGTCTACGCTGAGCAGCGACGCATCAATATTTTTATTGCTTCCGTATCTGGCGGCATATTGAAATGCCACCTTTGCCTGTTCGATATAGGATTTAGGATCTGCGAAATCTTTTCCGTGCCTTACCGGTACATTATCCTGATCTGCCTCCCCGGCGGGGTAGGTGTTGACCATCCATTTGGGGATAGTCTTGAGACAGGCCAGTACATCGATGCCGTTCGCCTTGCAGGCCTCGTACATGGCGTCGTAATTCCAGCCTCCGCTAAGCGTCGGGTTAAAGGAATATCTAGCTTCTTCCTGTTCCAGTTTCTCCCAATCCATGTAATGACGGATGGCCGTAAAGGACTTCATGCCTTCAAGCCTTTCGTTGTCGATTTTAGAGGGGTCTTTTTCATTCTCAAAATCCCATTCAAATGCGTTGACACCGAAGGCATGTTTCAGCAGTATTGGTATATGTTTAGTCTTATTGGTATTAACGGGCTGGGCTTGTGATGCGGTGCTGTAAACAAAAATGCACAGGGCGGTTAAAAGCGTTCTCTGAATGGTCAATTTAATTCGGTAAAAAGTGTACGATTCCTGAAAATTAAGCAATTTATATGAGTTATATTTAGCCAATGGAAGATTCTATAGAAAAATTGATGTACCCTATCGGTCGTTTCATCCCTTCGGCAGATTACAACGATGATAAACTTGCCTCATGGATCGGCGGGATAAGATCTGTGCCCCTGTTGCTGGATTATTGCATAGAAAACCTGGATGAGGCCCAGCTGAATGTTCCATACCGGCCAGGAGGATGGAACACCATACAGGTAATTCACCATTTGGCAGACAGCCATATGAACGCCTATATCAGGCTGAAGCTGGCGCTGACATCGGATAAGCCTCAGATCAATCCTTATGACGAAGCGCAGTGGGCAGAGCTGCCTGATGTGGCGGGCGTACCTTTAAATGTTTCTATAACACTGCTCCATGCGCTGCACAGACGCTGGACGTATTTGCTGGATCATATGAAGGATGGCGACTGGAACAGGGAATATTATCATCCGGGAAGTGAGGAATATGTTCCGATATGGCAAATGACCAACAATTACAACTGGCACGGTACACATCATGCCGAACAGATCCTTGCGCTACGCAAAAGAATGGGCTGGTGATATTGCCTTTGGCAGGTGTTTTTTCTTCTCCTTTTTCTTCTTCTTTAACCAGATGATGAAGCCGGTAACCGGAAGGCTTGCCGAGATCAGGCTCACCATACAGGCTACTATTTTACCGAAAAGCCCGAACAGACGGCCGGTATGGAGATCATAATTGGTGGCTTCGATTAGGTCGGCGCCGTTAAATTCTTTATACAGCTTGGCCCGCAGCAACTGCCCGCTCGCCTCTTCGAAGAAAAAGGTGTTCTGATTGCGTGCCCATTTATAGGGATAAATCATCCTGAGGCGCAGTTCTCCGCTTTTCCTAACCGATATACTGGTTGAATTTGCACCAGGGTATTGCTTTGCGATATTTTGATACATCCGGTCGTAACGCAGCGCCAGCGGTTCGGCTACAACTGGTTTTTGGGTGTTTTGCTTTTTGCCGTCGGTAAGTTTTGTTCCGGTGAAAAAGGCAGCCGCAGTTTTAACCTCTTTAAAGGCAAAGAAAAGCCCGGTAAGGGAGATCACAATGAGAATCCAGGATGCATAAAAGCCGAGGACGTTGTGAAGGTCGTAATTGACCCTTTTAAAAGAACCCTTCCACTTGATGCTTAACGATTGTCTGAGCAGGCGCATTTGATTGGGGAACCACAATATAATACCCGTAATGAGCATCAGCACAAAGATCACGACCGCCCATCGCTGGATGAACTTTCCCGTTTCCCCCAGCAGCAGGGTCATATGGATTTCTTCCACAGTATGCAGCCAATCCTGTTTTCCTTTATGAACCAGGCTGGCGTTATAGGGGTTGAAGTAATAAACCTTATTTTTTGTAGCCAGTTCTATAGTCGCATTCGGAATTTCCTCTGTAATCCTGACGATGGTGATTTTCTCTCGCGGAGCGATCTGCTCAAAATTGCTGATTACCGCCCTAAGACCGGCGAATGGTTTTTGTTGTACAGGGACATAAAGCTTTGCATGTTGGGTTGCGTCTCTGATCTCTTCTTCAAAGACAAAGATGCAACCTGTAATGCTGATCACAAATACAATCAGGCCGGTACCTAAGCCCAGCCACAAATGTATTTGTCTGATGATATTTTTAAATCCCTTGGTCATTAAATTTAGAAGGAATAGCCAACGCTGAGGTTAAACCTGCGTCCGTTTCCTCTTACATAATTGATGTCACTGCCATAAAACTGGGAAATACTTGGGTAGTAATTTTTGTTCAGCACATTTTCTACACCCAGGTTTCCTCTTAAGGCTGTTGTAAACTGGTAGGCAGCAGCAAGGTTGAACAGGTTGAAATCCTTTACAGGGCCTTCACCGATCAAGTACTTGCCATTAGCATTTGGTTTGAAGCGATTTCTGTCGCCAATTCGCATCCAGTTAACATCCAGCGTCAGGTTCTTAACCCCTGCGTACTTGATGTATGCGGTAGTTTTAGATGGCGGGATACGGGTAGTGTTTAAGTACACATCTTTATCTCCATTAAAGTTGCCATCGTCGTCTACGTCACCTTTTCCTTCTACCTGTGCATAGTTACCACCTATGGTTAAGTCTTCGAACAACTGATAATCTGCCTGGATCTCAAATCCATAAACACGCTCTGGTATCCGCTGAGAAATATAAACACCATTAACTTCTAATAGATTTGCACCAAGTTTTGAGGTGCTGTAATAATATGCAGCACTTAAGCTGAACTTGCCAAGTGTACTGCTGAAACCAGCTTCATAATTATTTACGATGATGGGTTTGGTTTCCAGCTGGCCAAGTGTATTGCTTTTGGCAGCTCTGAGCACCCTTCCAAGTTCAAATACCGAAAAGGATTGTGCGTAGCTGATAAAGGGGTTAAAGAACTTAAATTTCGAATACCTTGCTCCTGCATTGAATACAAATGCGTTATAGTTTAGCTTACCGCCTTCTACAGCAATACTGCCCGCCCCATTTGCACCGGTTGCCAGCGTATTGAAATTGTCTACGTCGATGTTGATGTTCTCGGCCCTCATTCCTGCTTTCAGTGTAAGATCGGTGAACAGGTTGGCTGAAGCCTGGAGATAAGGAGCAAAGTTTATCATATTCATATTTGGTACCCAAAGCCGACCGTCGACAAGACTTTGCGCTGTTTTATCATTCATCAGATCCAGACCGTAATTGATCTGCATAGGCACAACCGGAGTAATTCTGAATGGTGTGTTTAAGTCTACACGTGCTCCTTTTTTGGTCGAAGTGATGGCCGATTGCCCGCCTCCGAAAAAGGAATTGGCATTTGAATAAATGGTATAAAAATCCTGATAGTAAAGATTTGCGGTCAGGTCTGTATTACCGAATATTTCCTGGTTGGTATACTGGAGGTTTGAATTGTGATTGAAACGGGTTCCCTCATCTACACCGGGCCTGATACCTCCAACGCCAATTGCCGGGGCACTTCCATACACGCCTGTTTTGGTAACATATCTTGAATCCTGTCTGGAACTGAAATAGTTGTACATCAGTTCTAACCTTTGTTTGGAGGTAATGTCATATCCCACTTTCGCAAAGCCGTTATATGATTTGGTTTCACCGAGGCCATATTCGGGTGAAATGACAAGCCCTTCTGCATCGCGGAATACGCCTGTCTTTTCGAACATACCACTTACGATGTAGTCGAACTTCTTTACCCTGCCATAAAATTGCTGGGTTGCACGGTATCCTATCGTGCTGTCGCCCTTCAGATTGCCGGTAAGACCGATCTGCGAGTAACCACCGAACTGCTTTCCGGCATTCGCCTTTTTAGTAATGTAGTTGATCAGCCCGCCTTCTGCACCATTGCCATAAATGGCTGTGGCACCCTTAATTACTTCTACCCTTTCTATAACAGTCGGGTCTATACTCCTGATGTCTCTGCCTCCTGCTCTTAATGGAGTAGATTGAGGGATTCCATCGATCAGTACCAATACATTTCTTCCGCGCAGGGTCTGTCCGGAATTACCGGTCTGGTTGGTCGAAGTTCCCAGGCCAGGTACACTGTAAGAAAGAATATTGGCTATATTCGGGCTGATAATAGATTGTGTAGTGATTTCTTTTGAAGTTAGCACCGTAACAGAAGAAGGTGTCTGGGCCAGTGATTCGGCTCTTCTGCTGGCCGACACGATCACTTCGTTTAAGTCAGCATTGCTTTCAGACAATGAAATATCGAGTGTGGTATTGCCACCGGCAACGACAGTTACCTGTTGCTCCTGCACAACATATCCGGTAACAGAAATTCTTACAGTCTGGCTTCCTGCGGAAACACCTTTCAGCGTAAATTTGCCTGTCTTATCGGATGTCGTTTTAATACCTGTTCCTTTTGCCTGGATGTTGGCAAAGGCAACAGTATGCTTTAAGCTGTCAGTTACTGTTCCGCTGATGCTTCCTTTGCCGCTTTGAGCAAACAAATAGAATGGAGCGCATAGTATTAAGATGAGGAGAGCCGTCTTAATCTGGATGTTTTTCATTTATGCTGGATTTAATTGCGGGCAAATATAGAATTATTTAGACTGAATACAAATAGAGGTAAGGTTCATTAAGGATGTAAATTAAAATTGTGTTATAAAATTTTTTACTTCTCAGTTTATATGTTATAATTGTTACTGTAAATTAAGCTCAATGAATTCTAAAAAACTCGCTCTCTTCTGCTGGCTCCTTACAGTCGCTGTTTTTGCTGCTGCACAAGAAACCGAAATTAAGTTTAAACCTTCAAAGTACGGGAAAATCGCTCCTGAGGAGTTCAATGTAAAGCCAGGAGGAGTAGATTCAGCGGCATCGGCTGTTGTTTTGTTTGACGTAGGAAGAGGCTGGTTTGAGATCAGCCCGACAAGCGGCGATTTCGTATACATCATGGAACGGCATACCAGAATTAAGATCATAGATAAGAAAGGTTATGATTATGGCAATCTTGAGCTTTCGTTTTATAAAAATAATGGTTCTGAAACGGCGCTGGAGCAAATGGACGGAGCTACCTACCTCATGGAAGCTGGTAAAATGATGACCAGTAAAATCAATAAAGATGCTAAGTTTACAGAGAGGCAGGACAAGTACCATACCACTAAGAAATTTGCCCTTCCAAATGTTAAAGAGGGATGTATCATTGAATACAAATACCGTTTGAAATCTGATTTCATTTTCAACCTCAGGCCCTGGTATTTTCAGGCTGATATCCCTACCATCCATTCGCAATACGACATCACGATTCCAGAATGGTACAATTACAGGGTAAATGGCGGTGGTTACGTGTATCTGCATCCGAAACAGGAAAAAAGCAATCAAACATTCAGCACATCCAGGGGACAATTGCCGATCGTTTGTCTGAAAATGCATTACCATGCTGATTCTGTCCCTGCCCTGAAGGAAGAAAATTTCGTTACCACCATGCGCGACCATGTTAGTCGGGTTGGGTTTGAATTGAACGCTGTTACCATCCCCGGTGAGGTATATCGCGAGTTTACCACAACCTGGCCTAAAATAGTAAAGAGCCTTACAGAGTATGAAAACTTTGGAGGATTTATTAACAAAAAAAGCCATATAAAAACACTGGCCAGGGAAATTATAAAGGAAAATACCAATCCCGATACGGTGGTGCAGCTCATCTTTAACCATGTAAAAAACAACTTGAAGTGGAACGGTGACCATGATCTGTATACTTCAGAAACCAGCCCCAAGACCATTTTCGATAAGAAGGCGGGTAATTCTGCAGATATCAATCTATGCCTGTATATGCTGCTCAACGAAGCGGGTATAAAGGTATCTCCAGTATTGCTGAGTACCCGTGATAATGGCACGCACCCTGGTTTACCGATGATCACAGAATTTGACAACGTTATCGTCAAAGTGCTGCTTGGCGAGAAAACATTACTGCTGGATGCTACTGATAAAAATCATTTCCCTGGCCTGATCGCTTTTGACGACCTTAACCATGAGGGACTGGAGCTTGATCTGACCGCTGTTAATGGGCAATGGATTTCACTGGACGATCCGGTGATCAGCAGAAATAACATCAGCTATATCTTGTCATTAAGTGAAGACAACAAGCTCAGCGGAAAACTTTATCTTTCATCTTCTCATTACAATGGCCTTACCGGCCGTAAGAAATATACCGCGGCAACTAATCAGGACGATTTTCTAAAGGATTATAAATCTGATAAAACCGGGCTTGGAATAAAAAACTACGAGGTCAGCAACCTTACAAATCCGGCCGCACCATTGGTGCAGGCCATGGATGTAACGATTGAAGATAATGTTGAAGAGGCAGGAGATCTCGTCTACTTTACTCCCCTGCTTTTTGAAAGAACGAAAGAGAATCCGTTTAAGCTGGAAGATCGGAAATTTCCTGTAGATTTCGGTTTCCCTACAGAGGAAGTGTATCGCATTACACTTAGTTTTCCAAAAAATTACCAGTTGGACAAGGCACCAAAAAATGAGAAGGTAATTTTGCCGGATGAATCTGCAGCATTTAGCTTTACATTTGCTTCAGAGGACAATAAAATAATGATAGTTAGCAAAATCACTATAAAAAAACCAGTCTATACCAGTGAAGAATACCATTTTCTGAAGGAACTGTTTAAGAATGTGGTAAGAAAACAAGCTGAACAAATCGTACTTAAAAAGAGCTAAGATGAAATATCTTCTAATTTGTGTATTTACGCTGCTGTACTGGTCTGAGTCGAACGCTCAGGCAAATTATGACGTGGCGAAAATTGCTCCCGAACTACTTAAGAATGCATCGGTGGTGATCAGAAGTGAAGAACAGGTTTTTGAATTGAAGAATCCGGGAAGTGCGCGTATGGACTACAAAACAGCCGTAACCATTCTGAACAAAAACGGAGAACGGGCATCCAATATGCACGAGTTCTACGACAAATTTTCCAGCATATATAACCTTAAAGCGACATTATATGACGCAGCAGGCAAAAAGGTAAAAGATTATAAGACCTCAGATTTCAGAGACAGGAGTGCAGTATCTGATGGCACCATGTATCAGGATGACAGGGTTAAATTCCTGGAATTCAGTTATACAAGTTTTCCATATACGATTGAATACAGCTACAGTGTAGATTATAGTGGTATAAGAGGATACCCACAGTGGTTCCCTGCCAGTACATGGGGCTATTCAGTAGAATCTTCCAGTTATGTATTTAAGATACCTGAAAGCATGACCTTCAAATACATCAAAAGCAAGGGACTGCCGACAGATTCCTCAAAGGTTAAGGACAAACTGCAGTACAAATGGAGTTGTTCAAACCTGAAGGCAATGGAATATGAGCCAATGAGTACCGGTTTGAAAACCGTCCTGCCATGGGTAACTACAGCCCCTAATCAGTTTGAATACGATAATGCCAAGGCCAATATCGAAACATGGACCACCATGGGCACCTTTATGTACAACCTGAGCAGTGGAATGCAGGAATTGCCCGAGGCTGCAAAAACCAAATTCAAAGCAATTATAAAAGATGCTAAAACACCCAAAGAAAAGATCGGGTTGCTCTACAATTACCTGCAGTCCAATACCCGTTATGTGGGTGTGCAGCTTGGTATAGGCGGTTATAAACCTATTGCGGCGGAAAAGGTATATGCAGTAAACTATGGCGATTGCAAGGCATTATCTAACTATATGAAGGCCATGCTGGAAGTAGCCGGCATCAGATCTCATTTGGTTGTGATTGGCAATGGCATGCCATCGCTGAACAGGAACTTTACGAGCATGAACCAAGCCAATCACATGGTGCTATGCGTA
>Ga0126314_10001061_pt1 | contig 13010 bp, 11 predicted proteins | sample Plot105B_FD_92535 | JGI IMG/M metagenome (GOLD analysis project Ga0126314, IMG submission 92535) | Serpentine soil microbial communities from UC McLaughlin Reserve, CA, USA - Plot105B | ecosystem: Environmental > Terrestrial > Soil > Grasslands | place: USA: UC McLaughlin Reserve, Lake County...
ACGATCGCCACCGACGTCCTTGCGACTATGGCGGGGTGAGTTGCCGAACGGGGATCCCCCGGAACCGCGTTGCCACACGGAAGCGGCCCAGCTGCGCCGCGGGGTCCCGGGAGCTCAACGCGAGAGCCCGTCGGCCCCGCCCTCCGGTTCTGGGATAAGCGGACGTGCCGCCGGGACCATGGCGCACGGGCTCCGCGTCGTGGCCGGCCTGCGGCGAGCAGCTCCATCAAAGATGTCAAGAGCAGAGCAAGCGGGCGCCCCCGGAACACGGGCGTGCCGGAAGGCAAGCAAGGAGGCGGCTGACCATTCGCGAAACAACGTTCGGTAGCCTCTTAGTCACAGGAGAACAAACCGGAGAGAGAGAAAACGGCCTGAAGGTGGGCGATGATGGAAAACAACTTGGAACAAGGTCTCATGACCCTAAGGAACACACGCTCGTGTGCAGTGGGTATGCTTCAGATTAGACAGGCTATAGTCGGAAGAAAATCATCGCTACACTTTCAATTCACCGGGCTGTCGGCTCGACATGACAGAAAAAGTAACAAATGCACGAAAAATGTACTTTTCCACGGGCGCAGAAAGCCGTAGGGAGGGATCGTGTTAAACGGAAATTCAGGGCAGACCATCTCATGGACGTTAAGACTGCACAGAAAGCGGATTTCGCCGACCGCCTGAAGACCGCGATCGATCGCAAAGGCTGGTCGATGAGCGAGACGGCCCGACGGGCCTCGACGTTCCTCAACGAGGGAGAGAAGTTTGGCCGCGCCCACGTCTGGCACTATGTGCAGGGCCGCGCTCTTCCTCGGTTTCGGTACCTGGAAGCGCTGAGCCTGGCTCTCAACATGCGCCCGGATGACCTGATGCCCGCCGACCGGGACAACGGGACCGGCCACCGTGCTCCGCCTGCCGTCGAGCCGAAACCTGCTGCCAAGAGCCCTCGCCATCCAGGGAGCGAGAAGGCGATTCAGCCGTCCGGAACCCCAGCCGAGAGCATGGTTCACGTTCGGGACTACGGTGACGGGACGGCGCTCCTGGAAGTCTCGGAGCGCGTGCCGTGGGCCACTGCTCTCGCGGTCCTGCAGATTTTGAAGAAGAGCCCCGGCTGAGCAGGCTCTTCGCGGCCCGTTTCAGGGGTCCGCCCGCATCACGCCGCGGGAAGATGCCTCGACGGGAGCATCGCGCGTCGGCAGGACGACCCGGACCCGCCGCCAGGTGGCGGGAGGCCGCTGGCGTTGTCGGGCTCCCGTAGCCTGCAACGAGTGCCGCCGGCTGCCGCGATTCGATTATGTTCGTCACATGGTTAGGACGTTGTGTTCGGCTGGCGCGAGCGTAAAGGCGACGACGTAAAAGGCAGACCGACCGACGGAACCGAATGGACCGTCCGAATGAGTCCCAAATTGCAAAGGACTCATCCTTTCAGGATTGGCTGACACCCGAGCTCGTCTTTTCAAGATCCTGAACCTTGCGGCACTCGGCAGAGACATGCCGCGTCTTTTCCATGTTGTTGGGGAAAAACTCTCTACGAGAGGGCGATTGCGCCATGTGGTCTGTTCAAAGTGACGGAGAGTTAGCCCGTCCGACGAAAGCATGATGGCCGGAGGCTTGCGCTTTCTACTTGCCGAATTTCTGAGGATGCGGAAAAATAGCCAAGCGATCTTGAGAGGGTTGGCTGCCGTGTCCATACTGTTGATCGAAGACGACGAGTATGCCCGCGAGATCCTCGAGGGTGTTTTCAAAGCGTACGGGTTGACGGTCACCGCGGTCGACACGGGCGACGAGGGTTTGGAGCTGTTGGAGCAAGGTCTCTCCTTCGACCTCCTGATCACCGATATACGATTGCCGGGTGGGCGTGACGGGTGGTCGGTGGCTGAAGAGGCCCGCCGCTACGACCCTCGCATTTCCGTCATATACATGACGGCCTCGCATCAGCAGAAATCTCCCGTGACGGGAAGCGTCTTCCTGCGCAAGCCCATCAGGCCTAAGCTGCTTATAGAGATCATCGGCACTCTCCTCAATAAAGCGGCGTGCGCCCCGTTCGAACTGTCAGTCCCGGTGCCCGAGGGCGGGATCGGATCTGCCAATTACCTGCACTGATGCGCCGAGGTCTGTTTCCAGTCGGGTACCGCAGAGTTCCTTGTGGCGTGCAGGTCTGATCCTGATCGAGCGGGCCACGGGCAACGTCGTATATCCGCCGGCGGTCAGGTGATGAGCATCACCATGAGCGTGACGGTCAGAACCGTTGAGCCCACGGATCCCAGAATGGCGCGTGCCAGCGACGGTCAGAGCCGGCTTGTAGCCGACTCGAGCCGTCGACCGATTGCGTGGTGGTGCTCCTGGACGTCTGACGGGGCGGTCGCCGGGATCCACGACCGAGATCCCCCGCGTCAATGTTAAGCGAAGAGCCATCCGGCGACGCAGGTCGGTGCGACCGCGCCCGATAGAAAGCGCACGACCCTCGCAACCATGGCGAATCTCCCGTGTCGAGGCGTGCGTTATCGGGGGCCACGGTCCCGTCGCGATGTCGCCTTTTGTTTCGCCCACGAAACAATCGCCCCGCTCCCGCTCCAGTGGCGGCCCCGATCGCGGCCTTGGGCGCAACACGGCTGAAACGTCGGCCCCGTAGGTTCCGCCCCGGAGGTGACGCATGCCAACGAACGCCCGAACCATGAACGACCGCGGGTCCGAGAGCCGCCATTCCGCCGATTCCGGCTCGCGCGCCACAGAGGCGCGCCGGCGCGAGATCATGCGCATGCTTGAGGACATCCGCTCCGACCACCCCACGGCCCGGGAAATCGTCGACGCGATCAAGCGCGCCAGTCACGGCGAACTCGCACCCGACGGTGTTCAGCGCATCGTGGGCAGCGTGCTGGCCTTGTACCGATAGAACGTGCGCCGAGAGGCAGAGCTTCCGCTTCGCGCCCGGCCGGACCTCCATCCTGCCCTCGCCAGCCCTTTTACCCAGTCAAACCCTTCAGGTGACCGTCCTTGCTCCCCTCTGCACTCTCTCTTGAGGCCGACGTTCCAATGGGCTGTAATAGGCCCGAACGTCGGCTCCCGCTTCCTTGGGCTGCACAAAGCGGGTCTCCGGAGCGCCGACGCGGAGCGCTCATGCGCATCAGGTACAAGGTTGCTCTCGTCGGGGGAATTCCGATCGCGATCGCCGCGGTGATTGCCGTGATCGCTTGGCTGTTGCTGGGAACCGCCGAGCGGACGCGGTAAGGTGCGGTCCTCGCGGGCGCGGTGTACCGCGACCTGCTCGGGGTGACGATCGAGCGCAACGAGTACCTCCGGGCGAGCGCGACGGAGCGCCCGGCCCACTCGTCGCGGCTCGCCGAGTTCGCCTCGAACGGCTCGGCGAAGCTCGACGCTTTAGCCCAGATCGCCCGCGACCCGAGCCATCGTTCGAGAGTGCTTGCAACGCGCGAAGCTCTCACGGGCTACCGCGACCAGATGTGGCGCCTCATGCAGTTCACGATCCGGAACGACCGGCTCATGATCGAGATGAGCACGCGGGCGTCATCGGTGATCGAGCTCACCGACAAGGCCCGAGACCGCCAGCACGCCTCCAACGCGGACATCATCGCCTCGCTGACGGAACTGGATCGGAAGCTCCGGTTCGCCCGCGACATCGTGGACCGCGCCTACGAGCTCCAGGCGGCCGTCGGCGCGGCAGCGCTTGCCGACGCCCAGTCGGCCGGGGGGGCGTTCCCGGCGAGTGCCGCAATCTCCCGGTCCTTCCCTGCCGCGCGCCTGCGGAACGCCGCAGCCGATCTTGCCGAGCGCCTGCAGGACGATGCCAAGCGGGCGTTGGCGGACGAGCTGAGATCGCTTGTGCGCGCCTACGAGGAGGCGCAGGCCGCAAGACAGGAGGGTCCCGCTCGAGCCGCCACTTCGGCCCACCAGCGGCTCTCGGACTGGGTGGAACGGCTTGTCAAGGTCCACTCCACCGAGCAGCGCGCACTGCACGACGAGATGGCGCAGCTTCTGACCTACTCCGTCAACGCTGCAGAAACCGAGCAGGTGACCCAGAACGTCGCCATTACCAGCCTCAAGCTCAACAGACGAACCGCGCAGGCGCTCGAGAATCGCGACGTCGCAGCGGCCGCCGCGATTCTGAAGGACAGCGACGTGCTGCGCACGACCGTCGCGACTCTGCCGATCTCGCCTTTGATTCAGGCCGAGATGGTCGAGGCCATCGACCGATGGCGGGAGGGTCTCGCCACGACGGCCGAAGGGCTGGCAGGCCAGAGCCTCGTCATGGCGACGATGGATGCCTCGGCTGACGCGATGATCAGGGGCGCAAGCGATCTCAACGAGGTTTTCGCGAACGATGCCGACCGCATCGGTCAAGTCGTCCGGACGACGCTGCTGCTGGGAGCCGCCATCGGCCTGCTCCTCGGATCCGGAACGGCCCTGCTCGTGGCACGGTCTATCACGGAGCCGCTGAGAAGGCTGAAGGAGAAGATGATCGAGCTGGCCGCCGACCCGACGGCGGGTCCGATCACGGAGGCGGCACGCCACGACGAACTCGGTTCCATGGCGCGGGCCGCGAACTTCTTCGTCAGGGAAATCGGCCGCCGGGAGGAGGCCCTCCGCCAGGCCAAGGACCAGGCGGACGCCACTCTCGCGGAGCTGCGCGAGACCCAATCCAACCTCATTCAGGCCGAGAAGCTCGCCTCGTTGGGACAGCTCGTCGCCGGTGTCGCTCACGAAATCAACACGCCCCTCGGTGTCGCTCTGACGACCGCAACGACGCTCGAACGCGAGGTCGGGCAAGTCCAGGAACGGGGCAGGAGCGGCCGCCTTTCGCGCTCGGACTTCGAAGCCGGCGTGGCGCGCCTCGGCGAAGGCACGCGACTGGTTCTCAGTAATCTCACCCGCGCAATCGACCTCGTCTACAGCTTCAAACAGGTCGCGGTCGATCAGGCCAGCGGAGAACGGCGGCGGTTCGACCTCCGGAGCTGGCTCGAAGAATTGCTCACGAGTCTCGGACCCTTGCTGCGCAAGGGCGGGCACGAGGTTGCGGTCGATTGCTCGCCGGACCTCGAGCTCGACAGCTATCCGGGCAGCCTGGGGCAAGTCCTGACCAATCTCATCATGAACGCCGTGGTTCATGCCTATCCGCAGGGAAGGGCCGGCCGCCTCTCCATATCTGTGACGCAGCGCTCACGCCGCACGATCAGGATCGTGTTCGCGGACGACGGGAAAGGGATCGCGTCGGAGCATCTGGGGAAGATCTTCGACCCGTTCTTCACGACGGGCCGCGACCGGGGCAGCACCGGGCTTGGCCTCCACATCGTGTACAATCTCGTCACTGCCAAGCTTCAGGGCAGCATCGCGGTGGAGAGCGAGCCGGGCGCTGGGACCCGTTTCACCATCGACCTTCCCGCGAGTGTCGCGGACATGGATCTCGCTCGCCCGTCCGAGGAGCACGCAGCATGACCCGATATCTGCTCGCCCTCACGGCGGCCGCCTGCCTGCTCGCACAGCCCGCGACGGCAAAGACCCTCGTTTTCTGCTCGGAGGGCAACCCGGAATCCCTCAACCCGCAGATCGTCACCACGACGACCGCCATCAATGCCGGTCGGCCCGTCTTCAACAACCTAGTCGAATTCCCCCCCGGTTCGACGACGCTGGTCCCCGGCCTCGCCGAGTCCTGGACGATCTCCGACGACAACCGGGAGTATACGTTCCATTTGCGGCGCGGCGTTCGCTTCCACTCGAACGCGAATTTCAAGCCGACCCGGGACATGAACGCCGACGACGTGCTCTTTTCCTTGAACCGGCAGTGGAAGGAAGATCATCCCTACCACCAGGTTTCGGGCTCCCGGTACGACTATTTTCACGACCTCGGGATGAACGATCTCTTGAGCGCCATCGAGAAGGTGGACGACCAGACGGTCCGCATCCGGCTCACTCACCCCGACGCCGTCTTCCTGTCCAACATGGCCATGCCGTTCAACGCGATCCTCTCGGCCGAGTACGCCGAGGCGATGCTGCGGGCGGGCACGCCATCCCGGCTCGACCTGGAGCCGATCGGAACCGGGCCGTTCGCGTTCGTCAGCTTTCAGAAGGACGTCGCGATCCGCTACAGCGCGTTTCGCGACTTCTGGGGCGGCGAGACGGCGATCAGCTCGCTCGTGTTCTCGATCACGCCGAACCCGGCCGTGCGCCTGACGAAGCTCAAGGCCGGAGAATGCCACGTCATGGCGTTTCCGAGTCCTGCTGACGTACCCAAGATCGCGGCCGACACGAGCTTGAAGCTCCTGCAGCAGGAAGGTCTCAACATTGGCTACATGGCGATGAACACGACGATGCGGCCGTTTAACGACGTCCGCGTCCGCCGCGCCATCAATCTGGCGATCGACAAGGCCGCCATCGTAGAGGCCGTGTACCAGGGGGCCGGCGTCGTGGCGAAGAACGCCGTTCCGCCGATCCTGTGGTCCCACAACGCCGAGGTGCAGGACTACCCGTTCGATGTGGCCGAAGCCCAGCGGCTTCTGCGCGACGCGGGGTATCCAGAGGGCTTCGAGACCGATCTCTGGTACCTTCCGGTCAGTCGCCCCTACACACCGAACGCCAAGCGGGTCGCGGAAATGATTCAGGCCGATCTGGCCAAGGTCGGCATTCGGGTGAAGCTCGTGACCGACGAATGGAGCCAGTATCGCGCGCGCATCCAGGGCGGAGAGGCCCCCATGGCGCTCTATGGCTGGACGGGCGACAACGGCGATCCCGACAACTTCCTGCACGTCCTTCTCGGATGCACCGCCGCCCGGCCGGGCGGCAACAACATCGCCAAGTGGTGCAATCCCGAATACGACAGGCTGGTGATCGAGGCCAAGCGCGTCTCGGACCGATCCGAGCGGGAGCGCCTGTACAAGGAGGCTCAGGTGATCTTCAAGGCGGATGCGCCGTGGGTCCCGATCGCCCATTCGGTGGTCTTCATGGCGACCCGGCAGGAGGTCGTCGGCTTCGAAATGGACCCGCTCGGACGCCACATCTTCGACAACGTCGATCTGAGACCCTGACGGCGCTTCACCGACCGGATACCGTCCGCCGCGGGCGGAGTCGCGCGAGGGACCCGGTGACGGACTTGGGTTCGGGAAGTCCAGTTCCGTCGCGCTAACGGCAGGTCGATACGCTGCGGACGACCCAGCCCTGTCCCTCGACGAACAGCGACCGCCGAAGCTTTGCGCATGAGGAACCGGCCTGCGCGACCCTGGGAGCGGGCTTGCTGGCGCGTTGCTTGCTCGCAAGAGGGGGTCGCACCGAATGGACGTCGATCTCGTCGACGGGACCTCTCGATGAGAGCGCCGGCGAGACGAAGATCAGCCCGGCCAACGCTCCTGCGAGGACCAACGCGGCGGACGGTCTGGAAAGTCTCATGGTTCTCTCGCGTGCTGCCGGAGGGTGAGGGGTCGCGCAGGCGCCTCGAACGGGGGGCGCAGGGTTCGACGGCGCAAGGTGCGCGCCGACGTTCGGCGGGCACGGGGATATGGCAACGACCGGCTCCGCCGACCCGGAGGCGGACAAAGCGGGACGGCCTGGCGCGTCGGGTGCGAGGACGGAGCGGAGGAAGGCGAGACCTTCCGGATCGTCCAGCAGAGCGCTTGCGGTGAGATGGGGCATGGACTTCGGTCCTTTCAGGTCCCGACTTTCGGCTCAGCGAGACGCGACGTCGGCCTGCGGGACGCGGACGAGCACCGAGGTGTTCGCGCCTTCCCGGGACTCGATCGTGATCACCCTTACGGCCTTCGGCGATGTCTCATCCGAGGCCGCGGACAGGCAGGCGGGAGAGATGTAGGGCCAAGTCTGGTCGGCACAGGGGCCGACGTGCGAAAGGCGGTCGCCCTTGCGTCCGGCGCTGACGGAGGGCGCCGTCGGGACCGCGGCCGAGCGGGGCTCTTCGGAGGAGGCGGGCCCGGCCGCCGGGAGCCGGTCCTGATAGAGCTTGCCTTGGGCAGGGCTGGGCTGCGACGACCAAGCCTGATTGTAGGCCGTTACAAGCGCGAACGACAGGACAGCACTCAGGGCACTCATCTTCAGGAAACCGCGCATCTCATCCTCCCGCGCCTGTTGGACAGGTCTTCCGACGAGGTGAGAGTTAAGCGTGTCCGGTTGCCGGCAATTTACGTTAGGTAAGTTTTGTGTTCCCGGGGCATTGCGCGGCGGTCGGCTCTGTTTCGTGGCCCCCGCGGGACGCAACAAATCTCGGTTGGTCCGGGTTGTCAGTCGCCTTCGGGCCTAAAGACATACCCCATGCCGCGCACTGTTCGGATGAACTGCGGGTTCGCGGCGTCGGGTTCCACCTTTTTGCGGATCCGGTTGATTCGCACGTCGATGGACCTGTCGAACGCGTCCGGATCGCGGGCGTCGGCGAGGTCGAGGAGACGGTCGCGAGAGAGCACCCGCTTGGGGTGGTCTGTGAACGCGCGCAGGAGGGCGTATTCGGATTTGGTCAGCACCTGCTCGGCGCCGGTGTCGTCCCGCAGCCGATGGGTTTCGATATCGAACCATTTGGTGCCGACCCGGATGCTTCGGGTGGGACTCTCGGTCTCCGGGGCCGCCGCGCTCGCGCCGCGGCGCAGGACGGACCTGATTCGGGCCACGAGCTCGCGAAGCTCGCAGGGCTTCGGGATGTAGTCGTCAGCACCGAGCTCGAGGCCGACGACGCGGTCGATCGGACTTGCCGTAGCAGTCAGCATGATGATCGGCACCGCGCTCCGGCTCTTGAGATCCCTGACGATCGACAGGCCGTCTTCCTCGGGCATGTTGAGGTCGAGGACGATAAGATCCGCAGGCGTGTCGGCGATCACGCGTCGAAGTTCGCCGCCGCCGTCGCACAGGGTCACCTTGAAGCCGTGCATCTTGAGATAGTCGCCGACCATCTCGCGAGCGGCGGCTTCGTCATCGACGACGATGATGTGCTGTCCGTTTCCCGTCACCGCCCGTTCCCCAGGGATTCGCTCTTCATCCGCCCTCCGTCGCGAGCCACAGCCACCGCCGTGCACATGGTTCGTCGGCGCTGTCCGGTCTCGGCCACCGGCATCGGTTGCTCACGCCGCGGGGCCGAGTTTTTCGCGCCGATTGGCGTGGCTCGCCTCCGCGGGGAGCCTCAGCGAGAACGTCGCGCCAAGTCCCGGTCCGAGGCTTTGCGCAGACGCCCGGCCTCCGTGCAGTTCGGCAATCCGCTTCACGATCGAGAGGCCAAGGCCGGTCGAGCCCTCGCCCCCCGTCGGCTTGGCGGACAGGCGCTGAAAGCGTCCGAACACCCGCGCGAGATCCTCCGGCGAGAGGCCGGGCCCATCGTCGCTGATCGCACAGGTGACGCCGGACTGATCGGCCGAGACGGTCACTTCGATCACCCCGCCCATCGGCGTGTATTTGATCGCGTTGCCGACCAGGTTGTCGATGGCTTCGCGCAGGCGCTCCTGATCGCCGCTCACGCGCACGCCCGCCGAACCGCACATCGAAAGCGTCTGTTGCTTGCGGTCCGCGAGCGGCCTGTTGGCGGCGATGACGTCAGACACGAGCGCCACGAAGTCAAGCGGGTCCCTCCGGATCGAGATGTCGAGCGTGTCGTTGATGGCCTGCGCCATGAGATCGTCCACCATGCCGGTCAGGCGCTTGGCGGAGTCCCGGATGTGGGTGAGTTGGGCGCGAACAGGCTCGAACGGCACCGGGTCGATGGCGAGAAGGTCGCACAGGATTTCGGTCCGCCCGAGAATCACCCCGAGAGGGTTCTTGAGGTCGTGCGCTACGGTCCCGAGCATTTCGTTCTTGAACGTGTTCGCGCGGCGCAGGCTGGCACGCTGCGCCGCGAGGCGCTGGTTGGCCCGCTGAAGTTCGGACGTGCGCTGGATCACGCGCTCTTCGAGCCGGGCGTTGGAATCCTGAAGCCGACCGCATAGCGTCACGTTGTCGAATGCCAGGCAAAGATGGCCGGTGAACAGCTCGAGAAGCTCCCGGTCGAGCTCCGTCAACCGCCGGTCGGGCTCGAGGCGCACGACGACCTCCGGTCCGCTTCCCGTCGCGATGTACAGGATTGGCTGGTCCGCCTGCAGATCCGTTCTTTTCCCGTCGAACGCCGAGGTCAGGGCCTGCCTGAGATCGGGGGCGAGCTGGGCGACCTGCGTGCCCGCCAAGGTGTCGTAGACCCCCGACCCGGCGAGGATCAGGGCGTCGCCGCTGTCGCCCGGCTGGCGGAGGGCGATGATCCCGGACGATCGAGCCTGGAGCAGCAGGTTCAAGCGAGGAAGAACGCTCGTCGACAGTTGCTGGACCGATGGCACGTCGAAGAAGGTCGATACCGCGTCGACGATGACTCCGAGCCCGCGGCGGGTCTGCATGAGTCGCTTCAACTGTTCGTAGCTGCGGAGCGCCGCCGTGAGCGTGGTGAAGAGCTTGTCGGCCGTGAGTTCGGTTTTCGCCTTGTAGTCGTTGATGTCGTAGTCGACCACGACCTGCCGCTCGGGGGCCCGGCCGGGCTGACCCGTCCGGAGGACGATTCTGACTGTCTTGTTGCCGAGCTCGTTGCGGATGTAGTCGACGAGCTCGAGCCCCGCGGTGTCCGTTTCCATGACCACGTCGAGGAACACGACAGCGATCTCGGGCTCGGAGGCCAGAAGCGCCCGGCCGTCGGCCGCCGAATACGCCGACAGGATTCGCAGCCCCCGACGGTTCAAGGAATAATCGTACAGAGCGAAGCGGGTCCCGTCGTGGACCGCCGAATCGTCGTCGATAATGGCGATCGTCCAGGCCTGGCTCTCCTGGTCGGCGGCGGGGGCTTCCCGATCCTCATCGATGAAGACGATCTCGCGATCGTCGACGAGCGCAGCGGCAGTAGACATGTGGTGCCCTGGTCCCGGCTCTCCGAAGGTGTTTGTTCGAGCCGATTTGGGGGCGAGTATGTGCCGAAGTTGCCCGTAGGTAAACTGGGGCGTTTTCCCTCGGGCAGGGTCGTGATTGCGGCTAATTTGCAGCCGTCCCGGGCCCGACCCGCCCGGTGGCCGTCCCGCCGGGCATGGTCCAGGCTGGCTCTAGGCGTCGCCCGCCGTGACCACGCCGGCCCGGGTCGCACGGGAAACAATGAGCCGAGGGGCTCGTCCATGCCTCCCGAGGACCCGCGCGGCCGGCGGGCTAAGGATTCGGGCCTCTTCGGTCGCGTTCGTTGCTTCGGCCCGGGCCGAGGGCCCCGATTGGGGTCGTTCCGGCAGCGGCGAGGCCGGTCGCCCGGCCGACACGATCATCGACCTCGACAGCGCACTTCGAGCGGTGCGCCAAACGGGACATCACCTGGAGGTTCGGGACGCCCCAGTAGCCGAGGAGGCCAGGCCAAGGCTCCCGACGGTGGTCGCGCCAGACGCGGAACAGGGGCACCCGGTGGTCGACGTCGGCGGCGGCCGGCAGACGCTTGCCCGTCACGGCGCAACGAAACCGCTGAAGCCGCTTGAGCGCAGCCGCATGGATATGGGGCGCCGTCCACAATTTCCAGGCGACCGCACAGGCCTGGTGCCAGGTCGCGCGGCGGCTCGGGCGGCCGTCGCCCCACAGGTCCCGGTGCCAGCCGTACCGAAAGACCGGCTGGCCGCACACGCAGCAGAACCCATGGCCGCGCGAGAACGCCGCCTCACGATACGGCCCGGGCGGCCTTCGGAAGTGGGTTGGCAAGCCGTCCCGCCGGTCCACGTCCAAGGTCCACGTCCATCCAGTCGGCGGGCCGCTGAGAGCAGCGAGGGCGCGGGCGAGGCGGTCGGCCCGGATGGGATGGGCACGCCAGTACGATTCGACGGCACGGGTCAGCGTGTCGGGAACGGCCCGCGAGCCCACGGCATGTCGCCAGACCGCGTTCGGAAACGAGTGGGTCACGCGTGAGAAAAGGTTTTCGAGCGCCTTGCGATTGCGGCGCTCACGCCAGGTCGTGCGATTCATCCGGTCAGGAGAGCGCAAGCTCTCGCGTTGCACAAGAGCCGCGCCGGTCCGCCCACGACCGGCGCGAGCGGCGTTACGCCGGCGCTCCGGTTCGGCGCCGCGAGGCTCCCGGCAGGAAGTGCCTGAGCGTGCCGACCAGTCCCTGGCGGAACAGGAGGACGCTCAGCACGAAGATGACCCCGAGCACCACGGTGACCCAGGAACCCACGCGGTCGGCCAGAACGTTCTCGAGCCCGGTGATCACGAAGGCGCCGACCACCGGTCCGGACAGGGTTCCGATCCCGCCGACGAGAGACATCAGGATCACGCTCCCGGAGGTGCCCCAGTAGACGTCGGAGAGGGTCGCGAACCCGAGGACGAGCGCCTTGAGGGCGCCCGCAAGCCCCGCCAAAGCCGCCGAGAGCACGAAGGCCAGAAGCTTGAAGCGATCGGTGTCGTAGCCCAGCGAAATCGTCCGCGGCTCGTTCTCGCGGATCGCCTTCAGGATCTGCCCGAAGGGCGAGTGGACGATGCGGGCGATGAGAAGCCAGGCCGAGACCACGATGCCCAGGACCAGGTAGTAGAGCGTCAGGTCGCTCTGGAGCGGCAGCAGCCCCAGCAGGGCCCCGCGCGGAACGCCCTGCAGGCCGTCCTCGCCGCCCGTGAACGGTGCCTGCAGCGCGACGAAGTAGACCATCTGGGCGAGCGCCATGGTGATCATCGCGAAATAGATGCCCTGGCGCCGGATCGCGAGGAGCCCGACCACGAAGCCGAGACCGGCCGCGACCGCCGTGCCGAACAGGAGCCCGAGCTCCGGGGTGAGGCCCCAGACCTTCATCCCGTACCCGGCCGCGTAGGCCGCGCTTCCGAAGAACATCGCGTGGCCGAACGAGAGAAGGCCGACGAACCCGATGAGCAGGTTGAAAGCGCAGGCGAACAGGGCGAAGCACAGGAGCTTCATCAGCAGGACAGGGTAAAGCCCGAGGAACGGCGCCGCGATGCCGAGCGCCACGACGGCTGCGAATGCGACGATGCGGGCGGTCATGGTCTCAAGCCTTTCCGAACAGGCCCGCCGGGCGGACGAGAAGCACGATCGCCAT
>Ga0126314_10001062_pt1 | contig 13009 bp, 11 predicted proteins | sample Plot105B_FD_92535 | JGI IMG/M metagenome (GOLD analysis project Ga0126314, IMG submission 92535) | Serpentine soil microbial communities from UC McLaughlin Reserve, CA, USA - Plot105B | ecosystem: Environmental > Terrestrial > Soil > Grasslands | place: USA: UC McLaughlin Reserve, Lake County...
GAGCACGCAGCTGGTCCGCCCCGCGCTTCTGAGCGGCGCCGGCGTGGGTGAGCTGGTGGAGGTCGTCCTCGGGGCCGTACCGACCGTAGCCTTCGTCGCGGCATGCCAGCACGCGACTCGGGGGAACCCGTTCCTCGTCCACGAGCTTCTGATTGAGCTCCGCGAGCGCGCGATGGCACCGACGACCGAGAACGCGGCGCTGGTAGAACGGCTCAGCCCGAGCAGCGTCGGCCGCGCGCTGCGCGCGCGCTTGCGCCGGCTGCCGCGACCGTGCCTCCAGGTGGCCCGCGCCGTCGCCGTGCTCGGCGACGGCTGCGAGCTTGCAACTGCCGCCGCGCTGGCGGAGCTGGACGCCGCGGCTGCCGCCGCGGCGGCCGATGCGCTGGCTGCGGCGTCCATCCTGGAGCCGTCGCGGCCCTTAACGTTCGTCCACCCGCTCGTGCGGGCGAGCGTCTATGGCGACCTCGGGCCCGGCGAGCGTTCGGTGTGGCACGCTCGGGCGGCGCGCGTCCTCGCTGACGTTCGCGCCAGCGCCGACCGGATTGCGGTACACCTGCTCGCCTGCGAGCCGCGCGCCGAGAACCAAACGGTGGAGACGCTTCGTGAGGCCGCCGGAAGCGCCCGTTGCCGTGACGCCAACGACGTGGCAGCCACTTATCTTCGACGGGCGCTGCGTGAACCGCCAGTGCTCGAACTGCAGTCTCAGCTGCTACATGAACTCGGCTCGGTCGAGCTGCGTTCGGGCGAGATCGAGCCCGCGATTGAGCATCTCACCCGCGCCCTCCAGCAGTCGAGCACCGGGCCGCCGCGAGCGCTGATTGCGCTCGAGCTCGCCGATGCCCTCTCCCTCGCGGACCGGATCCCAGACGCCGTCGACGTGCTCAGCGACGCGCTGGACCAACTATCGGGCGGCGCCTCCGAGCTCAAGGCAACAGTCGCCGCGCTGCGAGTCTCGCTGAGCTACGGCAGCCTCACCGGGCGGCGGCGCCTGCTCGCGCGTTCCGACACCGCGGCGCCGATCGTCGGCATGCCGCAGGCGACCGGCGAGCGCTTGCTGATGGCGTCGCAGGCGGTCCACGAGACGTTCACGGGAAGCGCGGCCCAGGCGCGAGCGCTGGCCTTGCGCGCCCTCGGCGACGGGGACCTGCTCGAGGCGACTGGAGCCGAATATCTCCCGTTCTCACTTCCGCTGATCGCGCTCATCTGGTCGCATGCCTTCGAGGATGCCGAGCGGCATTTGCAGGCCGCCCTCGGCGACGCCTGCCGACGCGGCTCTGAACTCGGGTTCGCGGTAACTTCGCATTGGCGGGCAGCGCTGTCCTGGCGACGCGGCGCACTCGCCGAGATCGAGACGGATGCGCGCGCACCGCTGTGCTGGCGACCCGACGCACCCGCCGAGCTCGAGCCCGACACGCGACCCGCGCTCGAGAGCAAGGTTGCCATCGCCGGCTTTCCATTGACAGCGGTACCCGCGTGCGAAGCGCTCATCGAACGTGGCGATCCCGCGGCGGCCGAGGACGACCTGCGAGCTGCGGGGCTTGAGACGAATACGCCGACAGCCTTCACGGCCCCTCTCGCACTGGAGGCGCGTGCGCACGTGAAGCTGGCCCAGCAGCGAACAGCCGAGGCGGTCGCGCTCCTTTTCGAGTGCGGGCGCCACGAGGACGCCTGGGGGATCGTCACGCCGTCGCTGACAAGCTGGCGCGCGGAGGCGGCAGTCCTGCTGGCCCGCGGCGGCGAGCACGACCGCGCGCGCCGACTCGCTGGCGAGGCGGTTCGCCGCGCCGATGCGTTTGGTTCAGAGGTCGCCCGTGGGGTTGCACTTCGTGCTGCCGCGCTCGTCGAGCGGCCGCCTGGCAACGACGGTCTTGCCGCCTCGGTAGCAGTGCTGCGCGGCAGCGGCGCGCAGTTGGAGCTCGCACGTTCGCTCGTCGAGCTCGGCTCCGGCTTGAGGCGATCGAAGCAGCGCGCCGATGCCCGCGAGCCGCTGCGCGAAGGCCTCGAAGTCGCGGCCGCGTGCGGCGCCGACGCACTCGCGACGCGTGCTCACGACGAGCTCGTCGCGGCGGGCGCTCGGCCACGGCGCGACCCGATCGAGAGCCGCAGCAAGCTGACGGCGAGCGAGTTGCGCGTCGCCCGCCTCGCCGCCGAGGGGATGACGAACAAGGAGATCGCGCAGGCGCTGTTCCTGACCGAGAAGACGATCGAGGTGCACCTGACCCGCGTCTACCGCAAGCTCGGGATCCAGTCCCGCTCGCAGCTACGGCGCGCCTTGCCTGAGGAGGCAGTCGCGGCGTAGCTCGCAGGCGCGTTGACACGGCGCTAGGTCAGGTCGGCTCCCGTCGACTCGAGATCGAGTCACCGAGCTCGGTTATCGCGGCCACGGCGACCATCTCCGGCGTGACGTCAATCGGAAGACGGGAGGCGCCGACCGCAGCGAGTAACGCGAATGCTGCTGCGTGCAGTCTCGCACCGGCGTCCCGGCTGGCGCGCGCGCGAAGTTGCTCGCGCTCATGATCTGGCAACCCGAGCATGTAGGCCTCTGCCATCGCATCGCCTCCGTCGGGCGAGCCTTCGATGCCCTCGACCAGCGCGTCACCCGCGCCCGGCGCCATGTCTCTGAGCGCGACCTGTCGGACGATGAACCGCTCGAACGCCTCGCCGGCGTCGGACTCGAGCACGCGTCTCATCAGCTCCTTGAGCTCAGTGGCTCCCGGGTTATTGCTCTCGCTCATACGCGAATTTTCGCGCTCTCCGAAGACACACATCTTGGCGCACGTTGCCGGCACACGCTCCGCCGCGGCCGCAGCGACCACGCGATGACCGGACAGATCCGCTACGACCCGGCATCGGGCGAAGGTCAGACGAATGTCCCGTGGCGTTGATTGCCGCTTGCGCGTTCGAACCGAACGGCAGGACCCGCGTTCGAATGGCTAGCGAATCGTGCAAGAAAAACGCGCCGCGCCCCGTTGACGGAGGTGGGAGTTCGTCTTCACTCCCTTCGGGGCGCCAATGGGGTCCCGCATCACAAGGAAGAGAGCGGTCCAAGGCATGCATCGCGCCGCGTTACAGCTTCGGGATACGGACCACCAAGGCGAGCACGTGGTGGAGGCGCACGGGGAAATCGATCTTTCGACGCGGTCACTCTTCGCCGATCACCTGGCCGACTTGATCCACGAGGGAACACGCCGCCTCCTCATTGACCTGAGCGGGGTCAAGTTCATGGATTCGAGCGGGCTGGGAGTGCTGCTCAAAGTCAGGCGCGACCTCGGTGGCGAAGGCTCATCTCTGCGCTTGGTCGTCTCCGCCGATCTGCGGCAGATCTTCGAGCTAACCGGGCTCGACCGGCACTTCGAGCTTGTTGACAGTCCCGTGCAGGCGGAGCCGACGCGCTTCGGCGAGAACTCGGTCTAAGGCCCGGCTGACTTCCGCTTCCGGGCCGAGCAGCACTGCGGTCCTTAGTCCACTGTGAGCGCTCGGTGCGCGATTGACGGGACGTCGCCGGTAAGATTAGACTTACGGTAGGTGCAGACTTACCAAGCTGATGTATGGACGGCGCTTGGCGATCCGACCCGGCGCGCGATCTTTGAGCAGCTCGTCGATCGACCCCGAGCGGTCGGTGAGCTGGCCAGCGAACTCCCGGTCAGCAGGCCGGCCGTCTCGCAGCACCTCAAGGTGTTGAAGGACGCCCACCTGGTCATTGACAAGCGCGCCGGCAACCGCCGGATCTATCAGGTCGATCCCGACGGGGTCGCCGCGCTTCGGGCCGACCTGGAGCGGTTCTGGACCAAGGCATTAACCGCCTACAAGGCAACCGTCGAGCAACACAACAAGGAGGTCTCATGACCACGCACGCCGCAGGGTCCTCGGTGCACACGCAAATCGTCGTCGACGCCCCCGTCGAGCGCGCCTTCCAGGTGTTCACCGAGGACTTCGGAGCGTTCAAGCCCTCTGAGCACAACCTGCTTTCGGTCGACATCGCCGAAACGATCTTCGAGCCGTACGTAGGTGGGCAGCTCTACGACCGTGGCGTCGACGGCAGCGAGTGCCGCTGGGCGCGTGTGCTTGCGTACGAGCCGCCAAAGCGACTAGTCATCAGCTGGGACATCAGCCCTCACTGGCAGATCGAAACCGATAGTGACAAGACCAGCGAAGTCGAGGTGCGCTTCATTGCCGAGACTCCGGAGCGGACGCGCGTCGAGCTGGAGCATCGCAACCTCGACCATCACGGTGAGGGCTGGGAAGGCGTCCGCTCTGGGGTCGAAGGCGATCAGGGATGGCCGCTATATCTCAAGCGGTTCGCCGACCTGCTGAAGGCCTGATCGTGTTGCGCGAGCGCCAAGGTCAGCCGGCCCCGGACGTTCAAATCGTCTAAGCAATCCTGTTCTGACCACCGCATGGGTGGTCAGAACAGGATCGCTTTGCGATTACGGGGACGCACCGCCTAGTGCGGCGAGCGAAGTGTTGTCCGCCGGGCGCCGGAGCGCTGACCGCTGGCCAACCCGGGCGCCCTACGGCCGCAGCCTGAAGCGGACCGCGTCCTTCCGCGCCGGCCCGGCGCCGTCGAACGCCGCCAGGCTCGCCCGCACCACCAGTCCGCGCCGGCCGAGGTACGGCTTTGCTCCCGAGCGGATTCGCACTCCGATCACCCGCTCGCTTCCCGAGCCGAACGTGAAGCGCCGCACCCCGACCGTCAGCGTTCGCTTTCCGCTGCGCGTCTTCACCTTGCCCAGCGTCCTGATGATCACGCGACCACTGCAGTCCTTGAACGCGCTCGACGGGCAGACCACGCGCACCATCACCGTCGGGTATGCAGCACGAGTTGCCAACGAGATTGACATTGCCGCCGTGCGCCGCACCTTCTCGCAGTCGGGCCCGGCCGCGTCGCGCTCGTCCGCAGCCACCGAGTCGACCCCGTCGCCGCAAACGACGTCGTCCCGCGACAGGTCGCGCAGCCGGATCTGGTCGATGCCCGCGCCGCCGTCGACGTGATCGTCCCCTCGCCGCGGGTCGAGCACGTCGTCGCCCGTGCCGCCGACGAGCGTGTCGCCGCCCGCGTTGTCGCGGCCGATCAGGACGTCGCTGCCAGCCCCGCCCATCACGCGCTCGATCGAGCTGTGGACGTTGTCGCGCTCGTTGGTCCGACGGTCGCCGTCGTCCGCCTGGTCGTCGACCGTCACGTTCACCGGCGCAGAACGAGCGCTGTAGTCGACGGTGTCGTTGCCAGCGTCGCCGAACAGCGAGTCCGCCCCGTTCGGCCCGCTGCTCTGACGAAGCGTGTCGTCGCCGTTGCCGCCGGCCTCGAAGTCGAGGCGCGAGCCGCCGTCCAGCAGATCGTTGCCGTCGCCGCCCTGCAGGTTGTCGTTGCCGGAGTTCCCGAACAGCTGGTCGTTGTCGGAGCCTCCGCGGACGCGGTCAGCGCTCGAGCCGCCGGTCAGGTTGTCGTCGCCCGGCCCGCCGTCGAGCGTGTCCCGGCCGCTTGCGCCGCCCAGACGGTCGTTGCCGTCCTCGCCGAACAGCTGCACTGAGCGGCTCGTGCGCGACGTCGCCCGATCGTTCTGATCACCGAGGTTGGCGATGATCGGCCGCCCCGCTGCCGTTGCGCAGCGCACGACGTTCGGGCTCTCCTGCGTGCAGCCTGTTCCGGCAGTGATCGGAGCACCCACGTCCGTCGCCCGGAAGGTGTTGCCGGAGACGCGCGCAAAGCTGACGTTGTTGAGCTCGCCCGCCGCCGCCGTGTAACGCAGGTTGCCATCGGCGGTCGTGGCAGTCGCGGCGTGAGCCGCGGAGGGAACCGCGAGCGCCAGCAGCGCGGCGGCGGTGACAAGCGAACGGCGCATCCTCGCCCCTAACAGGATGAAAGGGGCGAGGTTGCGGTGCGCCGGCGGTCAGAGGGAGGCGAGCTCCCGGACCTGCGTCAGGCGGAAGTGGTTGCCGGACGGGTCGCGGAAGGAGGAGTCGATCCCGTAGGGCCGCTCCTCGGGCGCGTCGACGAACTCGACGCCGCGCTTCTTCAGCTCCTCGTAGGAGGCCTGGACGTCGTCGGTCGTCAGGAAGATCGGCGACGCTACGCCGCGCGAGACGACCTCGCGCAGCATCGTCGCGGTCTCCTCCTCGAAGACCGGCGGCCCCGGAATCGCCATGAGGACGACGGCGAAGTCCTCCTGCCCGGGCGGGCTGACCGTGAGCCAGCGGAAGTCGCCCATCTCGGGCAGCGTCACGTCGGCGCGAACCTCCCAGCCGAGCTTCTGCGTGTAGAAGGCGAGCGCCTCCTCCTGGTCGTGCACGTACACCTGAGCGTTGGAGATTTTGATCATGCGCCGAAGCTATTTCGCCGCCGCAACGTTGTCTTCTCGAAACGTGCGGTGTTGCGGCCGGCCGTAGGTGTGGACCATGCACGATGGCACGCGCGCGTACGCCGCCGCCGGCGGATAGGCCGCGCGGTACTCGGTGGGCGTAAGGCCATACATCCGCTTGAACGAGCTCGTGAACGAGCCGACGCTCTGGAGCCCGACGGACACGCACACGTAGGCGACCGAGCGATCGGTCACGCGCAGCAGCGTGGCCGCCCGCTCGAGCCGCCGCGTCAGCAGGTAGGCGTGCGGCGACTCGCCGAACGCCTGCGTGAACTCGCGGCTGAAGTGCGCCCTGGACAGCCCGGCCGCCCGAGCCATGTCGTCGACCCCGAGCGGCTCGGAGTAGCGCGCGTCAGCCAGGTCCTTGGCGCGTAGCAGGTGGCGGGCTGGCGGGACGTAGGCCATGTCAGGTCAATCCGAGCGCGAGGTCGCGCGGCTCATCGACCGGCATCTGCTCCGGCGCCCAGACGCCGACCGGCGGCTTTCCGACTGGGACACCTCGTTCGGACATCTCGGTGCAAACGGTAGGCGATCGAGGCGAAGATCGAGGACGATCGCGATGTCCACGCGGTGATTGCGGATCCCCCGGCATCGCAGGAATCACGAAGCAATCCTGGCTTACACACCTATACGGTGGTCTAGGCAGGATCGCCTCCGCCGGTCGGGGCTTCAGAGAGCGACGGTCGACCGCGCTCCGCGTCGGCGGCAACGCCACGCGGAGCGGACGCCCTGCTTTCATCGCTGGAGCAGCAGTTACGCGGTACGGTCGCTCGATGACGAGCGGGAGCCCTGGCGAAGTCGTGTGCCGCTCACCTCTGACGACCACCGCATGCCGTCAGCGAGGCAGCACGTGGAACTACTGAGCCTCGGTGTCGTCGCCACCTCGCTGAAACCGGATGAGCGCCGGTTGCCGATCCACCCTGATCACCTCGGCCGCGTCGGCGCCGAGATGCGCGGCCAGATCTTCCTGGAGCAGGGCTACGGCGCGCGCTTCGGTCTCGGGGACTCGCAGCTTGCCGGCCTGGTTGGCGGCATGCACCCGCGCGATCAGATCCTCGAGGACTGCGATGTCGTGGTGCTTCCGAAACCCACGCCTGACGATCTCCTCGCCCTGCCGTCAGGGCGGGTGCTCTGGGGCTGGCCGCACTCCGTTCAGGACGAGACGGTGACGCAGATCGCGATCGATCGGCGCCTGACGCTGATCGCTTGGGAGTCGATGAACCACTGGACGCGCGACGGCGCATTCAGCCTCCACGTCTTTCACAAGAACAATGAGCTCGCCGGCTACTGCTCCGTACTGCACGCGCTCCAACTGACGGGCGAAACAGGCGCCTTTGGCCGACGGCTGCGCGCCGCCGTGATCGGGTTCGGGGCAACGGCCCGTGGCGCGGTGACCGCGCTGTTGGCGCTCGGCATCCACGACATCTCCGTCCTGACGCATCGAAACGTCCCCGCGGTGGCGGCGCCGATGGCTCCGGCGCGGCTTGTCCAGTACGAGGTCGATCAGGATCGGACTCTGACGCTCGCGCTGACGGCGGAGAGCCCGGTTCCCGTCGCAGCCTTTTTGGCGGAGTACGACGTCGTCGTCAACTGCATCCTCCAGGACACGGATGACCCGATCACGTTCGTGCGCAGCGACGATCTCGGCAACTTCCGGCTCGGGACGCTCTTCGTCGACGTCTCGTGCGACGAGGGAATGGGCTTCGAGTGGGCGCGGCCGACGTCGTTCGCCGAGCCGACGGTCGCGGTCGCGCCCGGCATCACCTACTACGCGGTCGACCACAGCCCGTCGTACCTGTGGAACTCGGCGACTTGGGAAATCAGCGAGGCGTTGCTGCCGTTCCTCCTGGTCGTGGCCTCGGGCCGACGTGCCTGGGCGACCGACGAGACGATCCACCGTGCTATCGAGATCCGCGACGGGGTCATTCAGAACCCGCGGATTCTCTCGTTCCAATCACGCGCGCCGGCGTTCCCGCACAGCCGACGCGAATAAGAGCCCCGACCGCCGAGGCGTCGAAGATGCTTGGCGCCAGCCTCCGCCGCGTGAAGGTCACGCTCGACTGGCATCGCTTCTCTGCATCGTCTTGTCGTCGTTGCCGGGTGGTGGGTGAAGCTCGCGAACAACCCGGGCTTTGGCGCCGACACGATGTTGCTCCTGACCGATGGGACGGTGATGTGCAGAAGCGTCGACGGCGATCGTGATCCGAATCCCGTAGGCGCCATCTCCCGGGGCCCGAACTCCGCCGAAGCAGCTTCCCTCGATGGGCCGCAGTGATCGGCGGACGGCCTGACCGGAGGGCACGGTGGTGCGCTCTCTCGGGAGGCTCGTACGACGAGTCCCGCTAGTAAAAAACCGGCAACCCCGCCCATCTGCGGTCAGGCGGGGCGCGGCCTGCCGCCGCGCCCCGCCTGCCGCTTCTCTACCGCAACAGGTAGCCCATCGCCCGGCCCATCAGCGTCGCGCGATCGGCTGCGCCGGTCACGCCCTCGAGACCGAAGCCGAGGTAGATCGTCCGGTCGGTCTTGACCCCCGCACCTTCGGGGAACCCGGTCGCCGTCGTGAACTCCCAGTCGTTCGCGTTGGGAGCCGTCCCCGGGGGCGGACCCGAGACGTCCCAGCCACCGGTGTCGCCGCCCTCGAACGAGGTCGAGCCCTCACCCGTCGAAACCGTGATGTCGTCGACGAAGGCGCCGAGCCCCTGCGTGGCCCAGTCGCTGGCGTACGAGATCGAGACCTCGACCTGCTTGCCGGCGAACTTGGCGAGGTCGACTCTCCACTCCTGCCAGCCGCCGGAGTTGCCGCTCGCCGCCCACCAGTCGCCGCTCGTGCCGCTCGGCGAGCACGTCGTCTGGCCCGTCTGCGTCTGGTAGTGGTCGAGGAACGGATGCAGCGTCCGCCAGCCGCCGGAATTCCCGAGCTGGCAGCTATCCCCCGTGTCCTGGGACGTGTGGCCGTTCAGGTCCTGCAGGGTGGTCCAGTCGTCCTGGCCGACCGTGTGGGCCTCGACGAACACGTGGTCCCAGTGGGCCTCGGTGTCGTACGAGGTCCAGAAGTCGACGGTCGCGCCGCCGGCCGGCACGGTGATCGTGCGCGTCAGCCGCTTGAACGCCACGTCAGCGATCTGTGAATATGCGTACGACGCGCCCGTGTGCGGGTCATACGGGCCGCCCGGCCGATCGTACTTCGCAGCGACATCGCTCGCGAACTGCGGGTACTCCGACGACGGAAGTATCCCGGTGGTTGAGATGAACGAGTTCGCGTTGTTCTGATTCTGGGCGCTGTCAGCCCCGTTGAACGACACCGTGATCGGCGCAAACGGTGAGCCAACGCCGAAGGCATTGTAAATCCCATTGGCACCGACACCTGCGCCGAAGTTCAGCAGGTAGGCGCCGAACCAGTACTCGAGCACGTCGTTCGTGCCGTCACTCGCCGGCGCTCCGGCGAGCGACTGACACAGGCCGGTCGCCGGTGGTGTGCCGCCCTGGCAGCGCACGTTGTCCGCCGTCGGGTCGTAGAGCTGCTCGCCCAGGGTCCGCGTGTACTGCGCGCCGGCGTTCTTGCCCGTGTAAAGCACGCGACCGCCCTCGTTGAGGAAGTCGCGGATGTTGAGCATCTCGTCCATCGCGATGCGCGAGGCGTTGCCGCCCGACCAGCCGGGCTCGCGCGTGACCGTGTCGTCGCCCGTGTACCAGACGACGGCGTCGTAGTGGCTGAGCACGCCAAGCGTCGACGAGGCGACGCGGCCGCGCGCGTCGACGTCGTAGACGTCGTAGCCGATGCCGTTGTCGGCCAGCGCCTGTTCGTAGAACGACAGGTAGTGCGGCCCCGGCGTCTGCACCGGCGAGGCGCCCGTGTAGTCCTCGTTGGCCACGATCAGCACGCGGTTGTTCGACTCGACCGCTGCGCGATACGTGAACGAGTCGCTCTTCGCACCGCCGCCTTCGAACCAGACTTCGACGGAATCGCCCGGCTGGGTGCCGGTCACCTGCCCGCGCATGATGTGGTAGTAGACGTCGGTCTGGCCGCCGTAGCGGTCGCCCCCGTTCCACTCCGTGGTCGAGCCGCTCTGAACCGCGCCACCGTCGATGCGGTACTTCAGGGTGACCGCGCCGAGGCTGCGCTTGGCCGTCACGCGAACCTCCTGCGGATCACCGTAGGAGACTGCGAACGTGAAGTTGGCCATCGGCAGCCCCGTCTTGAACGTGTCATCGCTCTTCACATAGAACGGCTTGGTCTTCAGCCCCAGGTGCGACACCGGGTTGGCGGGGTCGGGCGCCGACTTGGCGACGTCGAGCGCGAACGGCAGGTTGCGCTCGAACTCCTGCTGGACCTTCGCCTCGTCGTCCTCGAAGACGAAGCCGCAGCCGCTACAGCTCTCCGACAGCTCAGGCGTCCACGCCAAGGTGCCGTCCTGCATGTGCGCGTAGTCGGTCGTCTCACCGTTGGTGACGTACAGCACGTCCGACGAAACACCCGGCTCGAAGCCGTCGCCGTTGGCGGGGTCGCCGATCGCGGGCTTGAGCAGGTTGCCCGAGAGCGCGTAGTAGATCGGGTCGTCCGCCGTCGGCGTGCCGATCTGCCAGCCCTCGGGGTAGAGCAGCCAGCGCCCATACGAGTGGTAGTTGACCTGGAACTTGAATCCGATCCGGTCCAGCAAGCCCTTCAGCGCCCTCGTCTCTGGCTCAGATTGCGCGAACGGGCCGCGGTAGGTGTCGCTCGAGAACACGCTCGACGAGCCCTCGCGGTCGTAGTCGAAATGAGCCGGCCAGTTGCGGTTCGGGTCGACGCCGTCACCGACTTCGGTGGTCCCGTTGCCGTTGTTGTCGCGCAGCGTCTTGCGCCACAGGCGCGTGCCCGGGCTCTGGAACGTGTATTGGTATCCGTCCGGGTTGGCGACTGGTACGAACCACAACTCGGTCGTCTTGAGCAGGTTCTTGATCTGCTTGTCGTTCGCACGCCAGCGCGCTATGTAGTAATCGAGCAGCCGCCGGTCGACCTCGCCGGCGATCCACTCGCGCGCGTGCTGCGTCGCGCTGTAGAGCACGGCCGGCCGCGACCCGTCGGCCACGCCGCGCGCGCCCTGCGTGAGCTTCAGCGCGATGATCTCGCGCCCGCGCCCGGAGTGGCCGATCACCTCGACCTTGGCCAGCTGCGGGTTGCTTCGCGCGACGCCGTACAAGTAGGCCCGGAAGCCGTCTGCCCCGTCGTAGTCGCGCCAGACCTTGTAACCGCTGGCCATTTGGGCCGCCGCGGCCTGGCTCGCGCTCTGGCCCTTCTTGTTGGTGCGCAGCGCGACGTCGACCCCGTCGGCCTTCAGCGCGCGCACCTGCGTCGAGGTCAGGATCAGGTCGACCTGCGTTCGGCCGCCGGCGAGATCCTTCGCCGCGACGACATCGAGCCCCTTGTCGAGAAGTCCTCTGTATGTCTCGTGTGAGACGGTTGCCTTGTACTGGTCCAGCGAGATGCCGCCCTGCTTGGCTGCCGTCGTGCCGGTGAACGCGAGCACGCCAACGACCACGCAGCAGGCTGCCGCGAATCGGTGCACATCTCCTCCTTTTTCCAGTCGATCCCGCGATCGACCTAGCCGCGCGCAGCCTCGCATGGCCGACGCCTGCGTGCAACCCAAACGACAATCGAACGCCGCTTGACAGTTCGTTATGCATGCATATAGTATGCGTGCATGCTTACTTCAGCACCCTACCTCTATTCACACACGATCGAGGCCGACGTCAGCGCTGCCGCCGTGTGGTCGCTCTACGCGGACGTCACCACCTGGCCACTTTGGGACGCGCAGGCGGAATGGGTCACGCGCGATGGCGAGTTCGCGACTGGGGCGACCGGGACGATGAAGTTCGAGGATCAGCCGCCGCTGTCGTACCGGCTGGTCACGGTCGATCCGGAGCGGAAGTTCCTCGACGAGACGCCAGTCGGGGACCTCGTCGTGCGCGTCTCCCATCTGCTCGAGCCGCTCCCATCGGGACGGCTGCGGATCACCTACTCGGTCGAGATCGACGGGCCCGAGGAGCAGGCGAAGGAAATCGGACCGCTGATCACGGCCGACTTCCCTGAGACGATCGCGGCCCTCGTGTCGCTCGCCAAGGAACGGTCGCAATAGCCCCCCGGACGCCGCGCACGCGGTTTGAAGCGCCAGAGCGGAGCCCCGGGTTCCTGCTCTGGCGCATCACGCTCGCCTGGCAGCGCCGTATCCGCGCGGCCCTCGCGCCGCACGACCTGACGCACGTGCAGTTCGTGCTGCTCGCGTCACTGTGGTGGCTCGGGGACCACGAGCCGGAGCCGCCGACTCAGGCCAGGCTCGCCGAGCAGGCCGGCGCCGATCCGATGATGACGAGCCAGGTGCTCCGCAAGCTCGAAGCGCGCGGGCTGCTCGTCCGCGTTCCGGACACGCGCGACACGAGGGCGCGGCGGCTCGAGCTCACGACCGCGGGCCGAGCCGTCGTGGCGCGCGCCTTGGCCGACGTCGAGCGGGTCGACGCCGACTACTTCGCCCCAATTGCGCACCAGCACGACGCCTTCCTGGACGCCCTCGCGAAACTCGCTGCGCCGGGATGAGCGGGCCAAGCTTCTTCAACTCTTAGGGCCGAGAGCGACTCGCAGCGCGATCACACGGTTGACAGACGCATCGAAGGCCGAC
>Ga0126314_10001063_pt1 | contig 13005 bp, 14 predicted proteins | sample Plot105B_FD_92535 | JGI IMG/M metagenome (GOLD analysis project Ga0126314, IMG submission 92535) | Serpentine soil microbial communities from UC McLaughlin Reserve, CA, USA - Plot105B | ecosystem: Environmental > Terrestrial > Soil > Grasslands | place: USA: UC McLaughlin Reserve, Lake County...
AGCTGAGGGAGGTCATAATGTGAATCGACCTCAGTATCGCCATGACCTGGAAAATGTTTGATACTGACCAACAAGCCGCCGTCTTGCATTCCTTTCATATAGGCCGCAGCTTTTACAGCCACGTTGTATTTATTTTCCCCAAAGGACCGAAAATTGATTACCGGATTTTTGGGGTTATTATTAACATCCACGTCGGGAGCCAGGTTCATGTGCATCCCCAGCCGCTTATAATCTTTGGCTACATCGAGGCCCATTTTATACAACAGGTCCTTATTCTGAACCGCACCAAGTGCCATTTGATAAGGGTAAGAAATGGTACTGTCCAGTCGCATTCCAAGCCCCCACTCCCCGTCGGAGGTGATGAGCAGAGGAACCTTAGATACCGACTGGTACCGGTTGGTGGTTATCACCTGCCTGCCCGGACCGCCCTGAAAGAAGACAACACCACCCAGGTCCTCTTTTTTTATCACCTTACCTACAGAATCTTCATAAGCTTTGCCCAGATTGGTGTGGGCTCTTACAAAAAACATCTGTGCTATTTTCTCACGTTTGCTAAGACTTCTGAACACAGAGTCTACCCATTCATTTGGGGTAGACAGTGCTTGCAGATAGGTGGGTTTCTGAGCCGAAGCCGAAGAGATAACTATAAATAAGAATACAAAAAAGAAAAAATGCTTTAAATTCATTCTGAACGGTCGTTGTTTATTTTCAAAGTTAAATAAATAGCCCGTAACCTCAATAAAAAAGGGGCATTCAGACAGAATACCCCTTTATCCTCACACAAAAGAAGGAACATCAATGATTTTCGCGCTTCCTTTGATTGTCTTTATTAGAAGTCTGATCGGATCGCTGACCACCGCCATTGGTGATCCCCGTTTGTTTTTTATCAACTTTAGCATTGTGGTACATGCGGTCTGATGTTGGCCGCCCCTGCTCTGAAGCAGTATGCCTTGAATCTTGTCTGTTCTTCATAACTGTAGATTTAGCTTAAATTAAGTCCGGGCATTAATCTTAATGAATTAACCCTTTCGAAACAGATTTGTTTTAAAAAGTATAACCAAGTGATAAAGCGAAACCACTGTTTTTTACCTTATCCTGATTTGCATCGTCCTTCAATGCTTTTTGGAAATCCATGTTGTACCTTCCGTTGATATTGATATTTGGGGTAATGCTGTAGTTCAATCCAAGTGCTCCTCCGGCAATCGATTTGGAGAAATTATCGGTATCTGAGTTCGAAGTTGACGCATCGTTGTTCACCTTAGTGGTTGTTTCCTGAGCCAGCAGGAAGGAGATTTGCGGACCTGCAAAAACCGTTAATTCTGGAGTTGCCCTGTAACCTATCAATAAGGGAACATCGATATAAGAGATCTTAGTATCAATGGAGCCTGTGTTATCACCAACGGTTTCTGTTATCTTACCCCCTTTTTGTGTATAGGTAGCCTCTGGTAAAAAACTAAAGTTGTCTGCAAAGGGCAGATCAGCGTAAATACCAGCCTGAAACCCCACTTTATAATCGGTTTTAAATTCCTGATCCAAAAATTCGATGTTCCCTAATTTCATGAGGTTCGCCCCCGCCTTAATACCAAAGCGCACCTTATCATTTGAACTCTGAGCGGCTGACTGAAAGGCCAGACTACTTAATGTCAGTCCCATTCCTATAATGAATAACTTTTTCATAATAATGTGTTTTTATGATTATAAATTCCATATAAGTCATGTAATAACCATGCCAAAAGAACGCACGGCAACTAACTAAAGGTAGCCAAAAGTCAGTTTATTTTATTGATTTACAGTTATTTAATAATATAAAGGCCTTATATCTAATATTTCAATGAGTACTTTTTTAAGAGTGTAGCAAATCCAAGACAGGTTTTTTGAAAGGCATAAAAAAAGCCGCTGATCAGGCGGCTTAATATTTAAAATTTAGGGCTTATTAAAACTTAATTCCCAGACCTACAGAGAATACCTGGTTTCTGAATTCAGGTGTTTCTGTTGATCCGTCTTCGTTATTTTTCTGAAAATCGAGGGCATAACGACCATGAACATCTATCTTTTCGTTCAGATCATATCTGAACCCAATTAACCCACCGACCAGACTCTTTTTAAACCGGTCAGATTTGTCTTCAATTATTTCCTGCTCAGCACTTCCAAATCCATTTTCGAATTTATTCTTAGTTGACAGCAAAAATGATACCTGAGGTCCGGCTACCAGATTTAATCCGCTACCGCCGAGGTTGATCGTAGCAAGAATAGGCACATCAATAAAGTGGGTGGTTTGTGTGAAATCACCAAAAGTTGTCTCCGCCTTGTATCCTTTAGTTGCATATAAAAGCTCCGGCGTAAATGCTAAACCTTTAATTAGATTGATATCCAGCGTTATACCTGCATTGAAACCCGGGTTAACTTTTGTGTCAAAATCGTTGTTTCCATCACCTTTAATGATATCCGGAAGGTTCAAACCTGCCTTTACGCCCAATCTGATTGGGCTTTGTGAGTGAACAGCACCGGCGATAAAAAGGCCTGCGGCCAAAATAATTAATGTTTTCATGTGTTATTTGTTTTGTTTTTCATAGTCACGAATCTGTCCTTCAGAATCATGTATTGATATAGCAGTACTTAGAAAGAAATGTGCCAACTTTTATAAAACCCACCTGAAACACTTTTAAAATGTCTGTTTGGGAGATGAAAATTGAGTAATGAAGCGTATTTGAAATGGACCACGGGTCTGAACGTTTTGCTTTTAATTACAGCAGGAAAACAAAATCGCAACGGACTCGCAGAAAGTGGCTTCATTACTGGGCTGTTTAAGATCTCTTTTGAAGTATCCCCGCCATTGTGTACCATATCTTTCATCCTGACATTCTGAATTCGGAATCAAATAATACCCTGAAGCTTGTTCAGATGCTCAGTAAAAAAGTATTAAAAAGAAAGGGACTCAATATTGAGTCCCTTTCTTTTTAATACTTTTGCGGAGAGAGAGGGATTCGAACCCTCGATACCCTTTTGAGGTATACACACTTTCCAGGCGTGCTCCTTCAACCACTCGGACACCTCTCCTTTTTGCGGATTGCAAAAGTAGAAAATTTTTCGACTGTTAAGGAATATTAATCAATTACGCTAACTTTTAGCATATTGGTCTTACCTTTTGCTTCCATAGGGACAGCAGCGGTATTGATAATTACATCACCTTTCTTAATTAATTTCTCGGCTTTTAGCAAATCATTTACATCCAGAATGGTTTCATCTGTGCTTTCAAACCTGTCATAATAAAAGCCCTGTACACCCCAGATCAGACTCAATGCATTCAACAGCGATTTGTTGCTTGTAAAGATGTAAGTATGGGCCTTAGGTCTGTGACTTGAGATTTCAAAAGCAGTATAACCACTAACGGTCATGGAAACAATTCCTACTGCACCTGTTTGTTTGGCAAGCGTACAGGCTGAGTCACAAACTGCATCACTTAAAAAGCTTTCAGCCTTAGGCTTAAGGAATTTTTCGGGGTGAAAAGGATAGTTATTTTGTTCGATATTTTGAATAATCTTTTGCATGGTCTCGATAACGATCAGCGGAAACTCTCCAACTGAGGTCTCGCCGCTCAGCATCACTGCATCAGCACCATCAAGTACCGAGTTTGCTACGTCATTCACCTCTGCACGTGTTGGTCTTGGGGTAGTGATCATACTTTCCAGCATCTGAGTAGCCACAATTACCGGTTTTGATGCGGCACGGCATTTCTGAACGATCATCTTCTGAAGCAATGGTACTTCCTCCATTGGCATTTCAACCCCCAGATCACCACGGGCAACCATTATACCGTCGGAAACAGCTATAATTTCATCAATATTGGCAATAGCCTCGGGCTTTTCAATTTTGGCAATTACCCTTGCAGATTTTCCTCTGGCTTTGATTATGTCTTTTAATTCGATAATGTCTTCCGCATTACGTACGAAAGATAACCCGATCCACTCCACATCGTTTTTCAGAACGAATTCAAGGTTATCCCTGTCTTCAAGCGTTAGGGATGGGATAGAAACTTTAGTATTCGGAAGGTTTACACCTTTCCTTGATGTTAGTATCCCTCCGTGAACGATTTCACAAAGTACTTCATCCTCAAGGTTAGTCTCGATAACGCGCATTTGCAGTTTACCGTCATCCAAAAGAATGATTTCGTTAGGTTTTACGTCTTTAGGGAAAGCTTCGTAAGTGATATAAATGCGTTCTTCGTCACCCACGCATTTTTTTGTGGTTATGATAGTTTTCGCACCATTCACTAAATGGATACCACCATCTTTTACCATACCAATCCTGATCTTAGGCCCTTGTAAATCGGCAAGGATACCAACATTGTAATTGTACTTTTGATTGATATTGCGAATAGTATCCAGCACTTCCTGATGATCTGCCTGTGAACCGTGAGAGAAATTTAAACGGCAAACGTCTAATCCGGCGTTAAACATACTGTATAATACTTCCGGTTTAGCTGATGCAGGACCTAATGTGGCTACAATTTTTGTTCTAGAATGAAATGGTTTCATTTGGTTACTTAAAGTTTATTATTGATCAGTGCCTCTGATTTTCTATCCAAAAAATCGGACCTGACCTGATTGTTAAAGTTATTTGTCTGATAAAGTAAATTCAAATATAGTGTATTTAATACACCTACAATATAAAAATTACATTATCAAATTCTGATTGGATTTTAATTTAGCCGGATTTATCTGTGCAGCTACCTGAATATCAGTCTGTTTATTCAATCCGGTAAGTATAAAATTTAGATCCTCACTATCTATATATTGATGGATGATCATAAAAAAATCGACCTTATTCATTTCGGGGATTAAAAACCCTTCCGCGTTTCTGTTGTTAAGGATATAATATTCAATTTCACCTTGTTCAACGAAAAAATAATATTTTGAGAAGGTCAAAGGATCGTCGTCAATATTGAAGTAAACCTCATGATCTTCAACCTTTTCGAAGTTGAAGTTAAGGCTTGTATTGATCTTATGGCATAGCATATAATCTTTCATCGATGCAGTGATGGCGATAAGCACAAAATCGAGATCCAATGAAAGCTTTAAGTAAGTTTTGTTCAAAACGAAGTATGTTAACCTGAATACGAAATTATAAAACTAATTTTACTTTAATGTTCGAAATAAAAACATTAAAATTGATAGACAAATAAAAACATTTGAAAAGTGCCGGAATTTTATTTTTCTTTGCACTGAATTATTTAACCATTAAATTATAACATTATGTCTGATATTGCTTCAAGAGTTAAGGCTATTATCGTTGAAAAATTAGGTGTGGATGAAAGCGAAGTTACCCCGGAAGCTTCTTTCACAAACGACTTGGGTGCTGATTCTTTGGATACAGTAGAACTTATTATGGAGTTTGAAAAAGAGTTCAATGTAGCAATCCCTGATGATCAGGCTGAGACCATTGGTACAGTTGGTCAAGCAATTGCTTACTTAGAGAAAAACGTTAAGTAAAATACGGTTTCCGTATAATCCGTATAAATGGAATTAAAAAGAGTAGTAGTGACTGGGTTGGGTGCGCTCACTCCAATCGGCAATACTATCCCCGAGTTTTGGGATGGTCTGTTGAATGGTGTGAGCGGCGCCGGCCCTATTACAGGTTTTGACACATCAAAGTTCAAGACTAAATTTGCATGTGAGCTTAAGAATTTCAATCCTGAAGATTTTCTGGACAGAAAAGAAGCGCGCAAGCTGGATCCATTTGTTCAATATGCCTTAGTCTCCACTGACGAAGCCGTAAAGGATGGTAATTTTGACTTCAGTCAACTGGATACCAACCGTATAGGCGTAATCTGGGGCTCGGGTATTGGCGGTTTTAAAACCTTTCAGGACGAAATGAAGGCCTTTTTTCTGGGCGATGGTACTCCTCGCATAAACCCCTTCTTCATCCCAAAAGTAATCATTGACATTGTTCCCGGTCATATTTCCATAAAATATGGCCTTCGGGGACCCAATTTTGCCACCGTTTCTGCATGTGCTTCTTCTACCAATGCCATGATCGATGCGTATAACTATATTCGGCTGAATATGTGTGACGTCATTATCAGCGGTGGTTCGGAAGCTATTATCAATGAAGCAGGAATTGGCGGTTTTAATGCAATGCATGCCCTTTCTACCAGAAATGATGACCCTACAACTGCTTCAAGGCCGTTTGACAAAGACCGCGATGGCTTTGTGGCTGGCGAAGGTGCCGGCACAATCATTCTAGAAGAACTGGAACATGCCAAAAAAAGAGGTGCCAAGATCTATGCCGAACTTGTAGGCGGTGGGATGAGTGCAGATGCCAATCACATTACGGCCCCGCATCCACAGGGACTGGGTGCCCGAATGGTAATGACAAATGCACTGAATGATGCCGGTATGAAGACTTCGGACATCGACTACATCAATGTTCACGGCACTTCTACGCCACTGGGCGATATCTCTGAAAGCAGAGCCATCGTAGATATGTTTGGAGAAGACGCCTACAAGCTGAACATCAGTTCTACAAAATCTATGACGGGGCATCTACTCGGTGCTGCAGGTGCTATTGAAGCAATTGCCGCTATCCTGGCAGTCAAAAACGACATTGTCCCGCCAACTATTAATCACTTTACTGACGACCCTGATTTTGATCCTAGATTGAATTTTACATTCAATAAGGCTCAAAAAAGAACTATCCGAGCAGCGCAAAGCAACACCTTTGGTTTTGGAGGTCACAATGCATCTGTGATATTCAAGAAATACGAAGAATAAATTCGATGAATGCCATTACTTGACCTATACAAACTTTATCTGTCATCCGATAAGGACTTCATTAAAAAGTTGAACAACATTTTAGGTTTTGTACCGGGAAATACTGTTTTGTATAAAATGGCGTTCAGGCACAGATCTGTTGCAAAGATTCTGAAAAATGGAAGCAGAAGCAGTAATGAACGGCTGGAATTTCTTGGAGATGCAATTCTGGGTTCGGTAATAGCGGAGCTTCTGTTCAAAAGCTATCCCTACAAGGAGGAGGGTTTTCTTACTGAAATGCGGTCTAAGATCGTGAACAGGGCGAACTTAAACCAGTTGGCCAGGAAAATGGGCTTCGATCAGCTGATCGTATTTGATCAGAAAACTGTAAACGTACAGACTAAGCACCATTCCATGTTGGGGGATGCCTTTGAAGCACTGATCGGTGCAATCTATCTGGATAAGGGCTACAATTTTACCAAAGATTTTCTGCTGAAAAGAATTGTAAAACCTTACATAGATATCCACACTCTGGAGCAAACGGAAACCAACTTTAAGAGCAAGCTTATTGAATGGTGCCAGCGCCACGGCAAGGATATTTCTTTTGATCTGATGCAGAACGGCGAAGGTGAAAGCACAAAACTTTTCACCATACAGGCCCTTGTAGATGGGGAAAGCTGTGGTATAGGGAGAGATTACAATAAAAAGAATGCAGAGAAACTTGCTGCTGAAAAGGCCTGCGAAATCCTTTCTATCTGATTCCCTTATTTCTTAGTCAGCGTATCAGTATATTTTTTATTGGAATCCCTGATGTATTTGATGGCATCATATTGTGTCCAGCTTTTTGCCTTCTCATACTCCGGTCGATAATCCAGCATAAACTTCTCCAGCTCCGGTCCTTTCAGTTCAGTATTGCCCTGGATAAGGGATTCATTAAACAGACCGTCGATTAGCGTCTGCTCCATCTCTGTTTCATAATAACGGCCAAACCTGCGTGCATTCTTTGGGGTACGCCCAAAAAGTTCATAAACGGCAGTCAGCGGGGTAAAAAGAAAAGAAAGAAATGGCGGCTTGCCCTGATGAAAAGACCCTTTGTTCCGATATTCCCGCCTAATATCATTGAGCTCGCTTTTTTTGGACTGCCCCACTATATCTACCTGTCTAAGCGTCCGATCGCGGTCCATCAGGATGATCATATCTGTTTTTGAGCTATTAACGGCAGCAGAAAAATCAGAAAATCCACTTTTCATTACTAGAAGCGTATCTCCTAATGCCGCGCTGATCTGAAAAAGCCCAAGGCTGCTGCTTGATACAGTTAGGCCGGTTCGCTGGTTCATGATTTGCCCTTCAGCAATCCTGTTCCCGCTTTCCTTTTCCTTGATCACACCGCTCAGGACAAATCCTTGCTGAGCAAAGCTCTGCGCCGGTGCGACCAGGAAAATCAGCAGACAGGTTACAATATTTAAACAATAAGGTTTCATCGGTAATAAATATTTTGTAAACTTAACTATTGTTTACCAATGAACTAAGTTAAAAAAAGTTAAATAGGCCCAACAATACAATAAATTATATCTTTGCACATGATAAAATCAATGACAGGCTATGGCCTGGCCTCCACAGATCATAACAATATTAAGTTTGCAGTAGAGATAAAATCTTTAAACAGTAAGTTTCTGGAGCTGAATTTAAAGCTGCCCCGGGCCTTTTCGGATAAGGAATTGTTTCTGCGTAATATCTGCAGTAAGGAAATCGAACGCGGAAAGGTTAGCGTATCTATTAATATCGAACGCGGCGAAGAAAATCTGAAAGGCGCTACCATCAATGCCGCATTATTAAGCAAATACTATAGACAACTGGAAGAGATCAACAGTAATCTGGGAGCCAACTCCAGCAATCTTCTGCAGGCAGCCCTGAATTTTCCTGAAGTGATCAGCTATAGTGACGAAGAGGTGAATGAACAGGATTGGGAGATTTTAAACGGCACTTTTACAAAAGCACTGAACAGTTTTAATGACTTTCGTCATTCGGAAGGTGCTGTATTAAAACTTGATCTGGAGCTGAGGATCAAAAATATTCTCCAGTTTTTCTCAGAAGTTGAGGTTCTGGAACCGCTAAGGATACCACAGATCAGAAGCAGGCTGAACCAGTTCCTGGAAGACAACGTGGGAAAAGTAAATGTAGACCAGAACAGACTCGAACAGGAGCTTATTTATTATATAGACAAGCTTGACATTACGGAAGAAAAAATCCGCCTGAGGAGCCATTGTGATTATTTCGTGGAGACATTAAAAAGCAAGGATGCCAACGGTAAAAAATTAGGCTTTATTTCGCAGGAAATCGGCAGAGAGATCAATACCATGGGCGCAAAGGCTAATGATGCACAGATCCAGCAATTGGTAGTGGGTATGAAAGAAGAGTTAGAAAAGATTAAAGAACAACTATTAAATGTTTTATAGCCCCGGCTACTAAAACAGCAGCATACGAATGAAACAAGGTAAACTCATTATATTTTCAGCACCTTCCGGAGCAGGTAAAACGACCATCGTAAAACACCTGCTTAAGCAATTTCCCTCATTAAGTTTCTCTATATCGGCGACCACCCGTGAAGCCCGCGGAGATGAACAGCATGAAAAAGATTACTACTTCATTTCAAAGGAGGCCTTTCTTCATAAAGTGGCGCACCAGGAGTTTGTAGAGTTTGAAGAAGTGTACAATAGTACTTTCTATGGCACACTAAGGTCAGAAATAGAGCGTATCTGGAACTCGGGAAAGCATGTAATCTTTGACATTGATGTGGAAGGCGGGCTCCGTCTGAAACGCAAATATGAGGATGATGCACTCGCGATCTTTGTTCAGCCACCTTCTTTGAAGGTCCTGAAGGAAAGATTGAGCGGTCGTGGAACCGATAGTGCAGAAAAACTTCAGGAACGTTTTATAAAGGCCGAAAAGGAGCTGAACTATGCTGATAAGTTTGATGTTATTTTAAAGAACTATGAACTGGATATTGCATGTGCAGAGGCAGAACAGCTGGTAGGAGATTTTATAGGCCAATAGCTTTTATTACGTATGAAAACAGGATTATTTTTCGGCTCATTTAATCCCATTCACACCGGACATCTGGTCATCGCCAATTATATGGCTGGCTTCACGGGCCTGAAAGAAGTATGGCTCGTGGTATCGCCGCACAATCCATTAAAAAACAGGAACAGTCTCGGCAATATGTATGATCGCCTGGAAATGGCGAGGCTGGCAACTGAAACCTCAGGTCAGATCAGGATCAGTGATATCGAATTTGGACTTCCACAGCCATCATATACTATTGATACCCTTACCTATCTGAAGGAAAAATATCCGGACAGACAATTTGTGCTCATTATGGGTGCAGATAACCTCGCCTCCTTTAAAAAATGGAAAAACTATGAGATCATCCTGAAAAATTATGAGATCTATGTATATCCGCGACCGGATACAGACCTAAGTGAATGGACTGGTCATCCATCTGTAACGATCACGGAAACCCCTCAAATGGACATTTCCTCCACCTTCATCAGAAAAGCAATCAAAGAGGGAAAGAATGTACAGTTTTTCGTTCCTGATAATGTATTGGGCTTTATTGAAAGCAAAAATATGTACCGCTAAAATGTACGGTACAATAAAAACATGGTTGGCTTCTTATGCAGATCTATTCTTTCCTGTTTCCATTGGCCAATTGAAAGTGTTTTGATGTATTCGTCTTCTCCGGTAATGTTGCAGGCTACGCAAAGTAGTGTTTGCGGCTGTGCGTTCTTCAGGATATCTTCAAAAAGATGATTGTTTCTAAAGGGCGTTTCAATGAACATTTGTGTTTGCCTGTTCTTTTGTGCAATCTGTTCCAGTTCCTTGATCCGCTTTGCTCTTTCAACCTTGTCGATGGGCAGATAGCCATGAAAAGTAAAGCTTTGCCCGCTAAATCCGGAAGCCATTAAGGCCAGCAAAATGGAACTCGGGCCTACTAGGGGTACTACCTTAATGCCGCGTTTATGCGCTTCAGCAACGATTTCGGCTCCGGGATCTGCCACACCCGGACATCCGGCCTCACTCATAAGACCAACATCTTTTCCGGTCATCAGTTCCTTAAAGAAAGGCACAAGAGAGTTACCGCGCTTATGTTTTCCATAATCATGGATAAGCAATTCACTTTGCGGGATTTTTATTCCTGCTTCCTTTAAAAATTTTCTGGCTGTTTTCTCGTTCTCTACTATATAAGTATCGATTGCGTTTACGGTATCGTCCAGATAAGCAGTAAATGACTTGCCGGCCGCATTTTCGGTTAGTGGAACGGGAATGAGAAAGAGGGTGCCTGTTTGCATGTTCTTGATTTATTTACAAAAGAAGAAAATAATTTCCTGGTAACCTGACCTTAATTATAAATAATTATGGAATTAAGCCCGGTATTGCATCTTATAATAAAAATCTGGGGCATTTATGGCTTCAGGGGCACAACCCAAATAAAATAATATATGTGTAATAGATACACTTAGGCTAATTAAATTGCGTTACATCCTATAATTGTAATGTAATATTTTAAAAACAGATTAAACCTTTGAGTGAATTTGGAACTCAAATTGATATAAAAAACGTTAGGTAAATTAAACAACACACACAATGAAAAACATGATCAAATTGCCGGCTATTATACTGGGGCTCCTGCTCCTGTTAACCGGAGCCACACAACGGGTTATGGCACAAGATGAAGACATTTCCCTTCAGTCTTTTTACGACGAGCTTTCTCCTTACGGTACCTGGATACAGGATCCGCAATATGGCTACGTATGGAGACCTGATGCAGATCAGGGCGAATTCAGGCCCTATTACACCAATGGCCGATGGGCAATGACTGAATATGGAAATACCTGGGTCTCCAACTATGAATGGGGGTGGGCACCTTTTCACTATGGAAGATGGGTATATAACCGCTATAATCAGTGGGTTTGGCTTCCTGATACCGTATGGGGGCCTGCATGGGTAAGCTGGAGAAGCGGCGGCGGATATTATGGCTGGGCGCCTATGGGGCCGGGAATGAATATCAACGTAAGTTTTAACATTCCATCCTTATGGTGGGTTTTCGTTCCGCACAGAAACATCTACTATGATAGTTTCCCGCGTTATTATTCCCGCAGAAACATAACGATCATCAACAACACGACCATTATCAACAACACTTATGTAAGGAATAGAAATACTTACTATAGTGGACCAAGAGCTGATGAAATCAGACGCTATACTGGCAGAGATGTAAATGTGTACAGCGTAAACCGTACAACAAGACCCGGCAGGAGCGGCATTAACGGAAACAGGGTTGAAATATACAATCCAAGACCTGCAAGAGGCAATGCTAACGCCAGTGCTGCCCCAAGAACTTCTGTAAGAGGTGAAGGTTATGCTACTGCAAGACCAGACAGGGCTGCCGGTGACAGAACCGGAAGAGAAAATGGCGTTATTAACAGGAGAACTGAAGATGGCAGAACTGAAACCAGCAGGCCGGATAATCAGGGAAGGGTTACAAGAGACCGCAGCACTGAGATCCAGCAGGGGCGCCAGACTACAGAACGCCCGGGACGCACAGAAGACAGGGTCGTTCCTGAACGTACTGAACGCCTTCAGGGTGTTGATCAGCCATCGAGAGTTGCCGCTCCGGAAAGAGTTCAGGCCCCGGCAAGAACCGATCAACCAGCCAGAGTTGAAAGGCAGGAGCAACCAAGGCCTCAGCCGCAGAGACAGGAAGCTCCCCCTCAGCGCCAGGAAAGAAGCGTGCAACCTCAACGACAACAGCGGTCTCAGCCTCAAAAGACCGAAACATCCAGAGGATCTGAAGGCCGTGGAAATCAAGGTGGCGGAAGAGAAAGCTCTTCCAGATCATCCAGAGGTGGCAGAGGCTAAGATATTCCTGTATTGATAAAAGAAAAACCGGCTATGCAAGCCGGTTTTTCTTTTATATTTTATACCTATCTTTGCAGCCTTTCATCAAGCACCAGGCTTTAATTCTTTATGATTCACCCGGAAATAGAAAAACGAAAAACATTTGCCATTATCAGTCACCCCGATGCAGGTAAAACTACATTAACAGAAAAGTTCCTGCTCTTTGGCGGAGCCATCAATACCGCAGGGGCAGTGAAACGCAATAAGGCCAATCAGAGCAACACTTCCGATTTCATGGAAATAGAAAAGCAGCGTGGAATTTCTGTGGCAACTTCTGTTATGGGCTTTGAATATAGTG
>Ga0126314_10001064_pt1 | contig 13003 bp, 14 predicted proteins | sample Plot105B_FD_92535 | JGI IMG/M metagenome (GOLD analysis project Ga0126314, IMG submission 92535) | Serpentine soil microbial communities from UC McLaughlin Reserve, CA, USA - Plot105B | ecosystem: Environmental > Terrestrial > Soil > Grasslands | place: USA: UC McLaughlin Reserve, Lake County...
CCGCACCGACGACAGGCTCGCCAGGTCGAGGGTCTCCAGCTCGGGCTTCGGCCCCGATGCGGTCGCCGCCACCTCCGCCTGGGCCGGTCGCCCCTTGTCGAGGTTGCGGCACGCCATGACGACGAGCGCGCCGTGGCGCGCGAGCTCACGAGCCGTGACCAGGCCGAGCCCGCTGTTCGCGCCGGTCACCACGGCGATCCGACCGGTCTGGTCGGGGATGTCGCCGGCGTCCCAGCCAGCCACGCTAGTTGATGGTGATACGCGTCGTGGCTCTGACGAAATGAGTCGAGCCGTCCTTGCCCGACTCGCATCGCATCCGGGCAACCAGCGTCCAATCCCCGCGCCCGATGTTCTTGTTCTTCGGAATCCAGCGGAACGTGAAGCGGCCGTCATCCCGGATGTGCCGCTGCGCGATCGGCGCGGCGTTCTGAGCGCTCCGCACCGATACCCGAATGGTGCGCGAGCAGAACTCGATCACCGGCCAGCCGCTGCCGCGGACGGTCTGGATGGCGGCGCGGCTGACGGTCTTGGGCGAGGCGCTGATGCGCTGCACGGCGACCGCGCTCGCCGGAATGGCGAGCCCCAGGGCAAGCGCTCCGAGGATCGCGAGGCGGCGCACGGGGCCATCGTGCCACAGAACACATAACCATGCGGTAATATGTCTTCCGTGAGCGCGTTTGCGGCAGTTTCGGAGCCCGCGCGGCGCCGGATCCTGGAGCTTCTAAGGGAACGCGAGCGGCCCGTCGGCGAGCTGGTCGAGCACCTGACGCTGAGTCAGCCGGGCGTGTCGAAGCACCTGCGCGTGCTGCGCGAGGCGGGGCTCGTCCGGGTTCGGCGCGACGGCAAGCGGCGCTGGTACGGGCTGCGTGCGGAGCCTCTTGCCGAGCTGGACGCCTGGCTCGCTCCCTATCGCGAGCTCTGGACCGGCCGCCTCGATGCGCTCGAACAGCATTTGGACCAGGAGGAGCACCGATGAAGGAAGGAACCCTCGAGCACCAAGGTGACCATCAGGTCATCCACTTCGAACGCCGGCTCGACCATCCGGTCGAGCGCGTCTGGCGCGCGATCACCGAGCCGGACGAGATGGCGAAGTGGCTCGCCGTCGCGGAGCTGGAGCTGGTGGAGGGCGGCACGGTCGTCCTCACCTGGCAGAACACGGACGACGAGGGCAACACCGCGGTCGCGCGCGGGACGGTCAGCGCGCTCGAGCCGCCCCGGCTTGTCGAGTTCGACACCGACATCCACGGGCGGCTGCGGTGGGAGCTCGAGCCGGACGGAGACGGCACCGCTCTGTCCTTCACCGCCGAGGTGGAGCTGCCCCCCGATTACGAGCTCGAGGTGCTCGCCGGGTGGCACATCCACCTCGACCATCTCGAGGAGGTGCTCGACGGCGGCACGATCGACTGGCGCAACTGGAGCACGAAGCACCGGCCGGACTGGGACCGGGTCCGCGAGAGCTACGCGGCGCGCGCCTAGCGGACGCGGAAGCCGTTCTTCGTGCCGGGCGGCGGGGCCTCCCAGCTCGTCGCGTACTTCGCGTAGCTCAGCGCCCGCGGGAGATACCACGCGATCGGGCGGCCCTGGCACGACTGCGCGTAGCCGGGCCGGTTGATCCACAGGTACGCGTCCGCCCACGGGTTCGACGTGTTCGTCGTGGGCGCCGGGCCCAGCCCGCGCTTCGGCGGGTTGCACCACAGCGTCAGCCTGCGCCCGTTCGGGAGCCGCTTGTGGATCGGGCCGCGGCCGTTCTCGGCCGTGTTGATCACGAAGTGCTTGCCGCCCACGAGCCTGGAGAGCTTCACGCCGTAGGCGATGTTGGCGCGGGTCCAGTCGTAGTGGGTGGCGTTCAGCATGAAGCCGCGCACCTTGGCGATCCCGACCTTGCGGAGCTTCTTCGCCATCCGCGACGCGCCCTCCCAGTCGGAGGCGCCCGCCTCGATGTAGATGGTGGCGTTCGGGTTTCGCGACAGCGCGTCGATGCCGTAGCGGAGCAGCCGGTAACGGGCCACGCGGCGGCTCCTCGCGTGGCAGTCGATCGTGCCCAGCGAGTCCGGCTCGAAGGCGATCACCACGCGGTCGAGGCCGATCGCGCGTGCGAGGTCGTCGTACCAGGCGCGCGTGCGCGCGTCCTCCGCCGGCCCACCGCCGTCGTAGGTTGGCGAGCAGCGTGTGGACTGCGCGCGCAGCACGGTGAGGATCGGGACCGCCCCCTGCGCGTGCGCGTTGTCGAAGATGCGCCGCACCTTCACGTGGAAGTTCGGGCTGGTGAAGCGACCGACCCAGACGGCCTTCGGCTCGCGCGCGATCTTCCAGACGAGGTCGGCCTTGGACTGCTGGCCCGAGCGTCGAAGCGAGCGCCACTCCTCCATCGACGATGACTCCTGGTCGACGTAGAAGATCAGCCCCGCGAGCGGGTTCTGGTCGCCGGTCTGGGCGGGGGCCGACACCCCGCCTCCCAGCAGGACGACGCACGCCGACAGCAGCACAAATCCAACTACACGTACCCCACGCATGCAGGGGTGGTACCCCGGGGGAGGACGCCCTGACGAGCGACGGCCCGCCGGTGGACGGACGTTCTACCGGTACGGCGACTCCCAGTTCGTCGCGTACCTCGCGTAGCTGAGCGCTCGCGGCAGATACCAGGCGATCGGGCGGCCCTGACACGACTGCGCGTAGCCCGGCCGGTTGATCCACAGGTACGCGTCCGCCATCGGATTCGATGTGTCGGTCGTCGGAGGCTGTCCGAGTCCGCGCTTCGGCGGATTGCACCACACCGTCAGCCGGCGTCCGTTGGGCAGCCGCTTGTGGATCGGGCCGCGCCCGTTCTCGGCCGTATTGATGATGAAGTGCTTGCCGCCCACCAGGCGCGACAGCTGGAGGCCGTACTTGATGTTGCTCTTGGTCCAGTCGTAGTGCGTCGCGTTGAGCATGAAACCGCGGACCTTGGCGATACCGACCTTGCGGAGCTTCGGCGCCATGCGCTTCGCACCCTGCCAGTCCGAGGCGCCCGCCTCGATGTAGATCGTGGCGTTCGGCAGCGAGGAGAGCCGGTCGACGCCGTACCGGAGGAGCCGGAGACGATCGTCACGGCGACTCGTCTTATGGCACTCGATCGTGCCCAGCGAGTCGGGCTCGAACGCGATCACGACCCGATCGTCGCCGATCACGTTGGCGAGGTCGTCGTACCAGGCGCGGGTGCGGGCGTCCTCGCCGGTGCCACCTCCGTCGTAGCTCGGGTTGCATCCGGTGGACTGAGCCCGCAGGACGGTCAGGATCGGCACCTGGCCCTGCGACTGGGCACCGTCGAGGATGCGGTGCACCTTCACGTTGAAGTTGGGGCTGGTGAAGCGGCCCACCCAGGCCGCCTTCGGCTCGCGGGCGATCTTCCAGATCAGGTCGGCCTTCTGCTGCTGGCCAGAGCGCGTGAGGTGCTGCCACTCGAGCCACGAGGGCGACTCATGATCCACATAGAACTGGAGTCCGGCGAGCGGATTCGAGTCGGCCGGCCGGCTGGGCGCGGATCCGCCCGTGGCGGGCACGAGAGCGCCGAGCACGACCAGCAGGGCCAGCACACTGACGAGGCGTAGCGAGTTCACGAAGGGTTCCCCAGTAAGTCGTTCGCGGCGGGCCAGCCGCTTCGGAGGAAGGTACCACCGAATTGGGGTACTAGGCCACCACACGTAGGTGGCGGTACGGCCGGCCGCGGAGGTCGCGCACGACGGCGTCCACGAGCCGCTCCTCGTCGCGCACCTGGCCGTCCGTCACGGCGTCGATCAGGCTGCGCTTGCGCTCGAGCAGCTCGGCCATCGTCTCGTCGATCGTGTCCGGGGCGAGCAGGTACCACGCGGTGACCGCGCTCTCCTGGCCGATCCGGTGAAGCCGGTCCTCGGCCTGATCGTGGCGGGCGGGGGTCCAGTCGAGCTCGAGGAACGCCACGTTCGACGCCCGCGTGAGCGTGATGCCCTGGGAGGCCGCCTTCAGCGAGCAGACGATCAGCTGCGGCCCATCCTCGTCCTGGAAGCCGTCGACCGCGCGCTGGCGCGCCTGCGCGGTGTCGCTGCCGAGGATGTGGAGCGCGCCGGGGAAGCGCTCGAGCACGGCCTTCTGCGTGGCGATGTGCTCGGCGAACACCACGAGCGGCTCGCCCGATTCGAGGAAGTCCGCCACCCAGGCGAGCGCCGTGGGGAGCTTGCCGCGCGCGGCGAGCTGGCGCAGGTTGTTGAGGCGGACGAGCTGCTCGGCCCGCAGCGCCGCCGCCACCTTCGCGTCGATCGCGCGGAGGTCGAGCGGGAGCGTCTGGAGCCAGGCGATCACGTCCCGCTCCGCGAGCCGGTACTCGTGCTCGTTCGAGAGCAGGACCGGCACCGTGTCGTGCCGCTTCGCGGGCAGCTGCGGCAGCACCTGCGCCTTCGTGCGGCGCACGTAGCAGTGGGCGCGCAGGTTCCAGTGAAGCCGGTCGTCGCTCCCGGCCGCCTTGAAGCGGCGGGTGAGGCGGGCGCCGCTGCCGAAGTCCTTCAGACGCCCCAGCACGCGCAGCTGCGACACGAGCTCCTCTGCCCGGTTCAGGATCGGTGTGCCGGTCAGGGCGAGCCGGAGCGCGTCGTCGGGCAGCCGGTTCGCCAGCTCGAGCGCCGCCTTCGTGCGCGCGGCGCGCGCGTTCTTCACGTAGTGGGACTCGTCGAGAATGAGCGCCCGCGGCTGGAGCTCGGCGAGCCTGTCGCTGTGCCAGTCGAGGATGTCGTAATTCAGGACGACGATCTCGGCGGTCGCCGTCTCCTCCGTCCAGACCTCTTCGGTGCGTCCGCCCAGCACGGCGACGGTGCGGTTCGGCAGCCAGTGCTTCGCCTCGCGCTCCCAGACGAGCTTCATGCTGGCCGGGCACACCACCACTGTCGGGAACGCCTCGTCCTTCTCGATGGTCGCGAGCGCCTGCACGGTCTTGCCGAGCCCCTGCTCGTCGGCGATGAAGGTGCGGCGGCGCGCAAGCGCGTACCGGACCCCGGCGCGCTGGAACGGGTGCAGCTCGCCGCCCAGCTCGAGGTCGTCCAGCTCCGCGTCGTCGGCGTAGGAGAGCGCGACGGTCTCGGCGGCGCGCTCGTACTCCTCCGTGAGCTCCTGGAGCAGCTCGGCGGCCGGCTCCTCGACGTGGATCTCAGGGTGGCCCGCGATGAACTCGGTGAGCTGGGGCGCGAGCGCCGCGTCGGCGGGCACGGCCACGCCCCAGGGGGCGTCGCGCAGGAAGAAGCGGCCCGGCCGGTGGACCGGGTGCGCCTCCGACAGCTCGCGGAACGCCACTGCGGGCGCCCGGTCCCAGGTGTGAAAGACGGTGAAGTGCGGCTCGCCGTCCTCGCCGAGCTGCAGCGTCATCTCGGCGGCGGGCGGGGTCTCGCCGAGCTGCAGCAGGCGCGCGCAGGCGGCGGCCAGGTCGTCGAGGCGCACGCCCTCGAGCTGCCTGAGGAGCGTGGCGTTGTCGGCGCTGAACGGGAACAGGGTGCGGCCGTCGCCGGCATCCGTGCCGCGGTCGAGCTCGTCCGGGCGCTCGCCCTGGAGCGTGCGGACCAGGAAGTGGCCGCGGCCCTCGCGCGCGACCACGGTGCAGACGGCGCGCCAGCGGTCCGAGTCGCTCAGCCAGGCGAGCACGTCAGGGCTCGGCACGAGGTCAGGGAACCGCGCGAGCAGCTCCTCGACGGCCTTGGCCACGCGCGGATGAGCGGGCACACGCCAGTGCTTGCGCCGCCAGTCGAACCAGCGCCGCGGCAGCTCCTTGACCGCCTCGTTCAGGTCCTCGTTGAAGCGAAAGTCGAAGACGAGCTCGGGCTCGCGCGGATTGTCCGCGAGCAGCCAGATCTGCCCGGACACGGGCTCAGGATCGCGCTGTGTGAGATCGACGGCCAAACAGACGAGCTTAGCGCCGACCGAGGCGTTCCAACAGCGCGACCGCGGCATCCACCGGCGGCTCGGCGCGCAGCTCGGCGGCCAGCGCCTCCGCGCGCTCCTCGTACGAGGACTCGGACAGCACCGTCTCGATCGCGGCTCGCAGCGGCCCGATCGTCGCCGGGATGTCGTCGCGGTTTGGCTCGACCGCGAGGCCGGCGCCCACCTCGGCCACGCGGCGGGCGTTCTGGGGCTGGTCGGCGAACAGCGGGACCACGACCAGCGGGACGCCGGCGGCCAGGGCGCCCAGCGTCGAGCCGGAGCCGCCGTGCACCACTGCCGCGGACGCGTGGGCCAGCACGTCCTGCTGCGGCACCCAGCGCTCGACGTGCACGTTGTCCGGCGTCGCGGACAGCGCGTCGAGATCCAGGTCGCGGCCCACTGTGAGCAACACGCGGACCGGCAGATCGGCGACCGCGCCGAGGGCCACGCCGTAGGCCGGCAGGGCCTGGGGGAAGCTGCCGGCGACGCTGCCGAAGGTCACGTACACGAGCGGCTCGTCCTCGCGGCCCGGCCACCAGCCGGGCAGCTCCTTCGCGGGCTCCTCCCAGGCGGGGTCGTGGAAGCGATGGTCGTCGGGCAGCTGCCCCTCGTCGAGCGTGCGGGGGAAGACGCTGAGCCGGGGCGAGCCGTTCAGCGCGTCGCCGGCCGGATCGGGCGCCAGGCCCTCGGCGCGCCGGATGGCGTCGATCGCGGGCGCCGCGAGGCCGAGCCCCATCTCCTCGGTCGACATCAGGCTGATGGCGATGCGCGCGTGCGGAATGCCATGGCGCTCGGCCACGAGCGCGCCCGAGTACTCGTTCGGGTCGCGCAGCACCACGTCCGGCCTCCACTCCTCGAAGGCGGCGCGCATGCGCGGCAGATGCGCGGTCGTGTTGAGCCGGCCGAAGATCTCCCCCACCACGACCTCGTTGGCCTCCTCCGGCGGCAGCTCAGGCACGCGCCCCCAGACCGCGCCCAGCTCGTCCTCCGGCGGCGGATCGAGCGGCCAGAACCGGAAGCCGGCACCCTCGGCGGAACCCTCGAGATCGGGCGAGCCGGCGAACATCACCGCGTGACCCGCCCGCTCGAAGGCGCGCGCGAACGGCACCAGCGGGTTGAAGTGGCCGGCGCCACGCGTGGAGGTGAAGAGGGCACGCATCGGGCGCGAAGTCTGACGACCTGGCGCGGGGAGCTGCTCAGTCCGGCAGGAGGTAGATCGCCTGCGCGGCTTCGATGTCCGCCAGCAGCGCTGACGCCGTCTCGTCGTCACTCCCGCGCGCCACGTCGACCAGCACGTCGTCCCCAGGTGCCTCGTCCGCTGCGAGCGTCTGACGCGGCGTCACCTCATGCCTCCGCGCCTCGATCCGGATCTGACCGTCCTCGTCGCGAACCTTCACCACTGCCACGAGCCGCGCCGGCGCGTCGCGCGGAACCTTCGAGGGCGGCGCCGTGAGCAAGTCCGCCGGGACGGTCAGGCGCACATCCTCCGCCGCGACCTTCCGCGCGGGGTCCTCCTCGGGCGACGGCTTCGCGTAGGTGTCGTAGGTCGCGTGGCCGCTTCCGAACAGCGCCGAGACGACGAGCCCGAGCACCACGACAAGAACCACGTCGGCCCAGATGCCACGGACCGCCAGCAGCGCGAGAGCGATGACGGCGAGCCCGACTCGAACCCACGTGTCGGCCTGGGACGACTCCGTCCCCTCCTTCGGCTCGAACAGGTTGTCGGCGATCGTGTCGGTCAGGTCGTTCCAGCCGAGAATGGCCACCAGCAGCAGTCCAGCCGCGAGCGCCGCGGCGAGCCCGTGCGCCGCGTAAGCCGCGCCGGGCGCCCGCAGATTCAAGACTCCGCCACCTCCTTCGCCTTGGCCGCGACGGCGAGGTTGCGCTCCGCGCGCACTGCTTTTTCCAATTCCTCACCCGCCTTTTCCTTGCTGCGCTCCAGGCTGGCCTTCGCCTTGGCCCAGTCGTGCTTCCACGCCTGAGCGCAACCGAGGTCGTTGCACTCGTCGGCATTTGGGTCGCGCTTGCCACGCAGAAACGTCAGGACCGCCGGGTACTCCCTCTTCTCGAACAGCGCGGCCGACTTCTGCGGCTCGCCTCCGATCACGATTTCGACGTCTGCGTAGTCCAGCTTGTCGAGCTGATGCTCGAGCTGCTTCTCCTTGGCCTTCGGATCCACCCCATCGTCGAAGATCGCCTCGTCGAGTGGCAGCTCCTCCGGGAGTTCGAAGATCACGCCTTCTCCTCCTTGAGATCGAACCCGACGACGACCGATCCGTCTGGCGGAATCGTCGCGAGCGTCCACCGCCGCCCGCGGGGGCCTGCCGTCTCGGCTGTGATCGCTTCCCCGATGCGGAGCAGACGGCGCCGCCCGTCGTCGGCATGGAACACGTCCAGCGTCGCGCCAGTGATCGCGGCGACGGCCGGATTGAAGATCTCCACGTCGAAATGGCCGGGCTTCCGGTCGTCTTCCTCCACGGTCAACTGCAAGCCGTTGTCGACAGCGAAGCGCCAGCGATCCAGTTCGAAGACGAGCGTTCGCGCCTCGGCGCGTCCGAGGTCATCGATCTGCCAGAGAAGCGCGTCGGCCGCTCCGGCACCGCTTGCCTGGATGACCGTCCCCGTGGCGCCCACAGCCGTGTCCACGCGCGGGTCGCGCATGCGCGCGAGTCGCGGCTCGCCCAGGAGGATCTGCGCGGACACGGGGGCCCAGCCGTCCGGCTTGCGCGTCACGACGAGGACGTACTTGATCGACCGCCGCACGCTCGGGGCTGGGTCCGAGACCGGGAGGCACATCGACGACCGCGTCCTGCAGGTCGGCGCTCACGTTCGCCGAGCAGACAAGCTCTGGTCCCGCCACCTCCGCCTCGAAGATCGGCTTGGTCGCCGAGTTGAACAGCACGAGCGCAGACAGGTCGCTCAACACCCGCTTCTGGCCCGCTTCATCGAGTACGTCGCGGGCGCCGATCTCCTTCAGCAGCTCGTCGCGGTAGAGCACGACCACCGTGTTGATCGCGTCGATCCACGACAACGCACGCGTGACGGTCACCCGGTAACACACGTATGCGATCGCGATCGCGCTGGCGGCGAGGAGAACGGACCCGTCGCGATCCCAGATGCTGTACAGCGTCACGGCCTCGAGGCCGAACAGCCCGAAGACGAAGGTGAGGTTGGCCATCAGGTCCAGCGACGACTTCTCGTCCGCGGCCGCGATGGCAGCCGGCTTCTCGGGGTCGACCACCGTGCGGAGCGGCTCCCACAGTGCCGCGAGCCGCAGGCCGTACCGATCCTCGACCCCCGCGTCGGCGGCAATCAGGGCGTCGCCCAGCTCGGTGGAAGCCGAGGGCCGCGTACCGTGGGGAGCGAACCTCGTCCGGAGCCGCCGTGCCGCGCGAGCCTCCGGCTCCGTTCCCAGCCCGGGCCGATCGCGCATTTCGGCGAGGTGCTTGCGGAGGGCGTCGCGACGGCTCTTTCGGAGCGTGCGCCCGCCGAGCTCGAACAGCGAGCCGCTCCAGGTCCGTCCCGCCAGAGTGTCGAGGACGCTGCTGCTCGCGCTGAGGATGAGGTAGCCGATGATCATGATCAGGGCGGCGATCACGACGACCTGCCAGCCGCTCTCGAGTGCCGCGAATTGGGTTGCCGCGCCCACCCCACGCGACTTCGCCTCCGGGTAGACGAAGGCGAGGTTCAGCAGGACGAAGATCGCGCCCGGGATGAGCCCCGCCGGCTGGACGATCTTCTTCAGGGACTCGTCGAAGGTGCCCTTCAGGTACTCGGCGAGCGGCTGGATGCGCCCCTCCCCCAGATTCGTTCATTACTTCGTCGCCGCGCAGCGATCGTCGAACGTCTCGGAGGTCTTGTCAAGCCCCGCGAGGTAGCGTGCCCCGCCCGGATGACCATGACGGGGATTCGCTACCTGAGCCGCGGCGACGTCGAGACGGTCGGCCTGTCGGGTCTCGAGGTGATCGCGATCCTCGAGGAGGTCTTCCGGGCCAAGCGTGAGGGTGCCGTCGAGATGCCGGCCAAGATCGGCGTCCATCCGCGCGACGACGCGTTCATCCACGCGATGCCCGCCTACCTCGAGAGCGCGGACGCCGTGGGCATCAAGTGGGTCGCGGGCTATCCGGGCAACCAGGAGCTGGGCCTCCCCTACATCCACGGCCTGTTCGTGCTCACCGACGCGGGCACCGGCGCGCCGCTCGCCGTCATGGACGCCACCTGGATCACGGAGATCCGGACGGCCGCGGCGAGCATGCTGGGCATCCGCGCGCTCGCCGAGCGGCCGGTCGAAACGCTGGGCATCCTCGGCTGCGGCCGCCAGGGCACCGTGCACCTGGAGCTCGCCCGCGAGGTCTTCCCCGATCTCGCCCGCGTTGCGCTCTTCGACCGCCATCCGGAGCGCGCGGAGGCGCTGGCCGCGGCCCACCCGGACGTCGACATGCGGATCGCTGCCGCCGCGGAGGAGGTCGCGACCGGCGCGGACGTCGTGATCACCACCGCCGCCATCGTGCGCGACCCTGACCGCCCCCTTCACCGCTCCCACCTCGCAAACGCCACCGTGGCCTGCGCCATCGACTTCGACGCCTCGCTCTCCGAGGACCTCGTCGAGGGCGCCGCGCTGTTCGTCGTCGACGACGTCCCCCAGTACCGCCACTACATGGAGCAGGGCTACTTCGCCGGCTACCCGGACGATCCGGTCGAGCTGAGCGACGCGCTGGACCCCGCGGAGGAGCTCTCCCCAGGCCTGCGCGTCTACGTACCGCTCGGCATCGCGCTCGAGGACGTGGCCGTCGCCGCGGAGATCAATCGCCGCGCGGCGGAGGCGGGAGCCGGAACCGAGCTCCCGCTCTAGTCGATCAGCCGCTTCTCCATCCGGTTGACCGCCACGCGCCACATGGCGATCGCGACCACCAGGAGGAACGCCACGCGCAGGAGATCGGTGGACTCGAAGCCGAAGCTCGCGTGGCGCACCAGCTCGACGAGGTGATGCAGCGGGTTCAGCTGCGAGGCGATCTGCACCCCCTCGGGCAGCTGGTCGATCGGGAAGAACGTGCCGGCTACCAGGAACAGCGGCGTGATGAACAGCGTCGTCACGTAGTTGAACTGGTCGATCTTCGAGACCGTCGCCGCGACGGCGATCCCGAACGCCGAGAAGATCAGCGAGGTGAAGAACGCGAACAGCGGCACGAGCAGCATCCCCGGCGCCGGGTCGAGGCCGAACACCATCGACACGATCAGCGGGAAGCACCCGTAGATAGACGAGCGCAGCCCGATCCAGAGCATCTCGGCCGTGACCAGCTCCTCGACATCCACCGGCGCCGCCAGGATCGCGTCGTACGTGCGCTGGAAGCGCTCCTTCACGAACGTGCCGAACATCGCCGGGAACGCGCTCGAGAAGATCACCGCGGTCGCGACCATCCCCGTGCCCACGTACTCCACGTAGCTGAGCCCGTCGACCCGGTCCACCAGCGTCGCGCCCAGCCCGATCCCGAACGCAAGGAGGTACACGATCGGCTCGAGGATGCTCGAGAAGGTCGTCGCCTTCCAGAACGTGCGGAAGTTCGCCACCTCCCGGCTCATCACGCCGCCGATGGCCGCCGGCTCCAGCCGCCGCATTTGCGGAGCACGCGGTGCGTGCGCAGCCTCGTTGTTCACTCCGCCTCCTCCCCGGTGAGCAGCACGAACACGTCCTCGAGCGAGGCGGCGCGGCGGACCGCGTCCGGTGGCACGGCGCCGTTGGCGGCCCGCTCAGAGCCCACGATCGCGACCGCGGGCCCGGCGGGGCGCACCTTCAGCCCCTCCGCCTCCGCCCTCGCTCGCACCTCGGCGAGCCGCTCGGGCGGCGCGTACACCTCGGCGGTCTCCCGCCCGGCGTGCTGCGCAACGAGCTCGGCCGGCTTCCCGCGGCTGATGATCTTGCCGTGCGCCATCACGGCCACCTCGTCCGCCAGCCGCTCCGCCTCCTCGATGTAGTGCGTGGACATCAGGATCGTCTTGCCGCGCGTGCGCAGGTCGCCGATGAGCGACCACAGCTCGGTGCGGATCTGCGGGTCGAGGCCAACGGTCGGCTCGTCGAGCAGCAGCAGCTGCGGGTCGTGCACGAGCCCGCGCGCCAAGAGCAGGCGCCGGCGCATGCCGCCGGAGAGCTGGTCCACCGCGTCGTGTCGCCGCCCCTCGAGCCGCGCCAGCTTGAGCCCGTAGTCGACGGCCGCGCGCACGTCGCGCACCCGGTACAGCCGGGCGAACACGGCCAGGTTGTCCTCGACGGTCACGTCGACGTCGAGGTTGTCGAGCTGCGGCACCACCCCCATCAGGGCACGCGCCTCCTTCGCCTGGGCGGGCAGCTCGTAGCCCAGCACCGTGATCGAGCCCTCGGTCGCGCGCGCCTGCCCGGTGAGCATCCGCATCGTCGTGGACTTTCCGGCTCCGTTCGGCCCGAGCAGGCCGAGGCAGATGCCCTGCGGCACCTCCAGGTCCAGGCCGTCCACCGCCGTGATCGGCCCGAACCGCTTCAGGACTCCATGTAGCTCGATCGCGGCCAACGCACTTCCAGACTACGTACTCGACAACCGGCGAACGCACATTGCGGATCTTTAGACACGCGTACAAGGAAAAACTCATCGCGCGTGACTACCTTGGCCTCAGCCCGGAACCCGCCAGGAGGCTCGCTCACGACCATGCCCCGTACCCGTCAGCACAACATCACCGCCGCTCAGTGGAGCCCGAACGGAGGCTCGCTGGGGACGGTCGACCTCACGCAGCCGTCGAACTACCCGTTCGGCGAGGACGTCTTCTCCGCCGCCGTGCAGCGCCAGCGTCTTCCCAAGGAGACCTACCGCCGGCTCCAGCAGGTGCTGGAGCAGGGCGAGCCGCTCGACGCGTCGCTGGCCGACGCAGTCGCGCTCGCCATGAAGGAGTGGGCGCTCGAGAAGGGCGCGACCCATTACACGCACGTCTTCCAGCCGCTCACCGGCCTCACCGCCGAGAAGCACGATTCGTTCTTCAGCCCCACCATCGACGGCGTGGCGCTCGCCGAGTTCTCGGGCACCGAGCTGATCCAGGGCGAGCCGGACGCGTCGTCGTTCCC
>Ga0126314_10001065_pt1 | contig 12989 bp, 15 predicted proteins | sample Plot105B_FD_92535 | JGI IMG/M metagenome (GOLD analysis project Ga0126314, IMG submission 92535) | Serpentine soil microbial communities from UC McLaughlin Reserve, CA, USA - Plot105B | ecosystem: Environmental > Terrestrial > Soil > Grasslands | place: USA: UC McLaughlin Reserve, Lake County...
TCATCAGCATGTATGGGGGCGGCTTCGCGACGATTCCGGCTTACCTGCGCGATATCTTCGGCACCATGCACGTAGGTGCGATTCACGGGCGCCTGCTGACCGCCTGATCCGCGGCCGGAATCGTCGGGCCGGTGCTGGTCAACTATATGCGCGAGTATCAGATACACTCACACGTCGCAAAGGCAAACGCATACAACCTCACCATGTACATCATGGCCGGCTTGCTCGCCTGCGGTTTGCTCTGCAACTTGATGATGCGGCCGGTTAGCAGAAAACACCATTACCAGGAAGCTGAGGATGACGCCCGCCAAGGGCGTGGTCCGGCAGCGCGAGCCGAGGTTGCAGCCATGAACAAGCATGATACGCATTCCGATATAGCCGAACACCGCACGTCTCCGGCGCTTATCGCGCTGGCCTGGGCGGCGGTATTGATTCCACTGGCTTGGGGATTTATCTCGACCCTGCTCGAAGCGTCTCAGCTGTTTTAGCAGCAGGCGGCGACACAAAGGCGGGTTGCCGGTGAGAAGAGATCAGGAATCAGGTTGAGTGATAAAGGGCGCGGTGCATTGCTCAGAGCGTCTACCAAAATTTCCCCTCACCCCCCTTTATGAAGGGCGAACTGTTCTTGCCGCTTTACAATACGCAAAGTCTCTTAGGTCCCTTTGTAAGGGGGGCGAGCATAGCGCACGGGGGATCTGCTCGACAGGCGAGGAGGTCTGCTATTTTATGGAAGGCTTTTAAGGCACGATCTGATCGATCGTGATCGACACCTGCGCATCGCTGCGAGTTGAGGCAGGTGGGCTCTCGCCTAGTAAATCGCCGCTGCGCGGCATGGCGTCACCCGTTTTTGAAACACGAGCGCTCACCGTAACCTGCTTTGCGCTAGACAAGTTAACGATAGGCGCCATCGTCATCGAGTCATCAAGAGTTACTTCAAGCGGCAATTTGGCCGCTTTTGCACGAGCGATCGCAAGCGGCATACGCGCACCCTTCACTGCCTGGGCATAAATAAATACGGTGTCGCTGGGAGAAACCCGCTTTGCTAGATTCGGCGCCAATCGCACCGCGACATGTACTGTTGCGGCTGCGGCTGTGGCTGCGCTGTCGCCCATCTCGCTGGAAGCCGCGGCGTTCGCGCTTGACGTCCCACCACCGGTCTTATCCGATGCCATCGGCAGCTTGCCCGACGCGGTTAACGCTTGAGCGGTCGCCTGGCGCTTCGCCGCGGCGATTCGTTCAGGTAAATCACGAAACAATTCGCTGTTGGCCGCCGCGCTGCCCGCGAGGATAGACTTTTCAATTCGCTCCCACAACTGCACTGCTCGGCCAAAGTCTCGGCGCTGCGAAGCGCCCCAGCCCGCTAGCCACAAAGCGTAGGGGTTCTCAGGATCTAGTTGCAAAGCCCGTTTAAGCAGTTGCGTAGGCCGGCCCTCAAACCGGTTCCCGTTTACAATAGCCAGACTTTGTGCAAAGGTCACAAGTAACTGCGGATCCTTAAGCGCGGCGAGACTATCAGCACGCGTGTAGGCCCGGCTGGCTGCGGTGTAGCGGTGCAGAAGCGTGTTGGCGCGCGCCAGCATTATCCAGCCCGTGCGGTCATTGGGATTGGCTTTAAGCCGCGCTTCGATCAAGTCGACCATTTCATCTATCGATGGGCTTTGCGGCTCGCCCGTTGCTGAGGCAACGGAGCTGGACTCAGGATTGAGCGTCCTCAAGCCGGTGCTAAATTGAACATATAAGCCGATCGCCAGCGCTGGGAGTCCAATGCCGACGATCCAAGCAGCCCAATGCGTTCTGGGACGCGTTGGGCTCTCCATTGGGGCGGTGCTATCTTCTGACTCCGATAACAGCTCGCGCTCGAGATCCAGGCGCGCGCGTTTATATTGTGTTTGTGACAGTACGTCGTTATCGACGTCGCGTTTAAGTTCCGCGAGCCGCTGACGATAAAGGACACGATTGATTTCGTCGCGGGTTGGCCCGGATAATTTCGCGCTGCGGCCAAGCAGCGACGGCAACACTATAAGCAAGGCGGCCGCGACAAGCAGACCGACGATGATCCAGAAGAAAACCATTAAATCTAGTCCTTGTTATCGCCGTTAAGCAGTTCGCGCAAACGGCGTTGTTCCTGAGAAGACAGCGGTATATCTTTGTGACGCGCGCGAAGGCGAATTCTATACATGAGCGCGATAAGGCCCGCAAGCCCCAGCAAGAACGGGGTAAGCCATAGCAGGTAGGTAATGGGCTTGAATGGCGGACGATATAAGACAAAATCGCCATAGCGGGCCACCAAAAAATGGATAACCTGCTTATTGCTGGCGCCGCGCGCCATCATTTCGCGAATCTGTGTGCGCAAGTCCTCGGCCAGATCGGCATTGGACTCAGCCAAAGACTCGTTTTGACAGACCAGACAGCGTAGTTCCTCAAGCAGCGCATGATATCGAGCTGTCGTCGCGGGGTTCATCGGTGCGGACTGCGTGAAGAGCGGCATGCACAGCAGCAGGAATACGATCCGGCGCGCGATTGCCCGCAACTTAACCTTCTTGCAGCCGTTTAATCAGCGGCAATATTGTGTTTTCTAGATCGTCGGCGGTTAGCGGCCCGACTTGTTTGTAGCGGATGATGCCGTGGCGGTCGACCACGAAGGTCTCGGGTGCGCCATATACGCCCCAGTTGACTCCGACTTTTCCATACTCGTCAAAGGCCACTGCGGCGTAAGGATCGCCATAGCTCTCAAGCCACTTCATAGCCGGCGCACGCTGATCTTTCCAGTTAAGACCGTAGATCAACACTTGCTTGCTGCGTGCAAGCGCCACCAGCACGGGATGTTCCTGATAACATGCGCCGCACCAACTCGCCCACACGTTGACTAGGCTGACTTTGCCCGTCAGATCTCTCTCGGAAAGCTTGCGCGCGGGATTTTGCAACTGGGGCAACGTAAAATCGGGTGCGGATTTGTTGATCAGCGGTGAGGGCACGAGCGACGGGTCTCGATACAGCCCGATCGCGAGGAACGCCACAAGGATTAGAAAAACACATACGGGAAGCAAATAGCGCGTCATTGGCTTACCAGCGGCGCCCCTCCAGCCGTTGGGGAGCGCATCGGATCGTCCGTTGGTACGGCTTCCCGCCTAGCCACGACACGATAACGCCGGTCGGATGCGGCCAGCACACCGCCCAGCGCCATCAAAACCGGCCCTAGCCACAGCCATTGCACAAAGGGTTTTTGATAAAAACGCATGCCCCAGGCGCCACCATCCAGCGGCTCGCCTAGCGCCACGTAAAGATCGCGGAACATCGTTGAATCAATGCCGGCTTCGGTCATCGGGTTTGTCTGTACCCGATAAATGCGTTTTTCCGGATGCAAGGTCGTGATAGCGTCACCGCCGCGCGTTACCTTGACCCGCCCCTGCTCGGCGGTATAGTTTGGCCCTTGAATCTTATGAACGCCCTGAAACTGAAATTCGTAGCCGCCAAGCTGCGCGGTATCACCCGGATCCATGCGCAGCTCGCTTTCGGCTTCAAATGCGCTGGTGAATGTGACTCCGACGATAAACACCCCGATCCCGAGATGCGCGCAGGTCATGCCATAAACCGCGCGAGGAACACCGGCTAGCGCTTGAGTTAAAGGCTTATCGGCGCCTTGGCGGCGCATATATGCAGTCAAATTCATGCCCGCGGAAATCGCGGTCCAGGCGCCTAGTGTGACGCCGACTGCGACCAGAATTGTATTAGTGCCCGCGACGATCAATGGAACTAGCAGGCCAACGGCGATTGCTGCTACAAGCACGTAACGCAGGCGGCATGCGAGTTCCGCAGTGCGCGCGTGCTTCCAGCGCGCTAGCGGTCCGACCCCGATCAGAAATACTAACGGCAACATCAGCGGTACAAAGACCGCGGCAAAATATGGCGCGCCGACCGAGATCTTGCCGAGGTCTAGGGCATCCAGAAATAGCGGGTATAAGGTCCCGAGCAAAATGCTTGCGGCTGCCGTTACCAGTAGAATATTGTTTACGAGCAGCGCGGTCTCGCGCGACACGGGTTCGAAGCTGCCTCCGCTACCCACCGTAGGCGCACGCCACGCATACAGCAGCAGCGAACCGCCCACCACCACCGCGAGGAACACCAAAATATACATGCCGCGCGCCGGATCGGTGGCAAACGCATGTATGGACACCAGCACACCGGAACGTACAAGGAAAGTGCCGAGCAGGCTTAACGAAAATGCGAGAATCGCCAGCAGCACTGTCCAGTTTCTAAACGCACCGCGCTTTTCTGTGACCACCAGCGAGTGCATCAGCGCGGTGCCGACCAGCCACGGCATGAATGAGGCGTTTTCGACGGGATCCCAAAACCACCAGCCGCCCCAGCCAAGTTCATGATAAGACCACCAGCTTCCCATCATGATGCCCAAGGTCAAAAACACCCAAGCGGCGGTTACCCACGGCCGCGTCCAGCGCGCCCAGGCGGCGTCCAAATGTCCGCCTATAAGCGCTGCAATCGCGAACGCGAACGCCACTGACATGCCAACATAACCCATGTATAAGGTTGGTGGATGAAATACTAGACCGGGGTCTTGCAACAGCGGATTGAGGTCGCGACCGTCGGCAGGCGCGGGAAAAATCCGCTCAAAGGGATTCGAGGTCAGGAGCATGAACAATAGAAAGCCAACACTGACCAGCCCCATTACCGCGATCACGCGCGCACGGAATTCAGGATTTAAACTGCGGCTGAACAGCGTGACAGCAAACGTCCAAGCTGAGAGCACCGTCGCCCACAGCAGCAGCGAGCCTTCATGACCGCCCCATACGGCCGCCATTCGGTATGGCAACGGCAACGCCGAGTTGGAATTCTCCGCGACGTAAAGCACGCTGAAGTTGCTATCTATAAAAGCGTAGGTCAAACAGGCGAAAGCGATGATGAGAAACAGGAATTGCCCACGCGCCGCGGGGCGTGCTACCGCCATCCAATCGGCTCTGCCAAACTGCGCGCCCGCTAACGGCATCACGCTTTGCACCAATGCAAGGCACAAAGCCATGCCTAATGCGAACTGACCTATTTCTGGAATCATGGCTTACTCATCATCAGAGTTTTAAAGGATTTAGGGCCCGTACGCGCGGCCTTCAAGGAGTCCGCGACCTCGGGCGGCATATAGTTTTCGTCATGCTTAGCCAGCACTTCCGTGGCGTGAAAAACCCCGTTCTTACCGAGCGTACCATGCGCGACGATGCCCTGACCCTCGTGGAATAAATCCGGCAACAGCCCCGTGTAAACCAGCGGGATGCTTTTGGCTGTGTCGGTGAGTTTAAAATGAACTGTCAGACCGTCAGGCTCGCGTTTAACGCTGCCGTCGACCACCAGCCCGCCGACACGAAATAAACTTCCCTTTGGCGCTTCGCCCGCGTACACCTGGCTTGGACTATAGAAATACAACATATTTTTCTGGAACGCGTACAGCGCCAGCGCGGTGGCAGAACTCACTCCCAAGACTAGAACACCGATAAGTATGAGTCTACGTTTGCGTTTCGGCGTCATTGATGATTTTCCGCGATGATTGTTGCGAGATCTCGCGCAGCAGTCGCCTGCGACGACGCATTGGAGAGATAAAGTTGGCGGTCAGCACCACCAAAACCACCGTATAGGCGCTCCATACAAAGAACGCGTAGCCACCCATATGAAAAAAATCTTGCATGTTACGCCTGCGCGGCCAGCTGCCGCACCCACGCGGTATTGCGCTCGCGTGCAAGCACCTCACAGCGCGCACGCATAAGGAGCACCACGGCAAAATACAGCATAAAAGCGACTACCATAATCAGCAGCGGCCAGAGCATAGTCGGGTCGACAGAAGGCTTAGAAAACTTTGAAATAGTAGGTCCCTGATGCAGTGTATTCCACCAGATCACCGAGTAGTGAATGATCGGAATATTAACGACACCCACCAAGGTCAGCACGCCGCTTGCCCGTGCTCTCGTACGCGGATCTTCAATTGCATTGCGTAGGCCGATCACACCCAGATATAGAAACAGCAGGAGCAGCTCGGAGGTAAGTCTCGCGTCCCATACCCAATACGTGCCCCACATGGGCTTGCCCCACAGCATGCCCGTGACCAATGCCGCAGCGGTAAATGAAGCGCCTAGCGGCGCGCAATTGGCGGCGACGACCTCCGAAAGCTTCATCTTCCATACCAAGCTGATAACCGCGGCGCCCGCCATGACCATATACACGAACAGTGACATCCATGCGGACGGCACGTGAATATACATGATGCGGTAGCTATCGCCCTGTTGATAATCCGGCGGCGCGACGACCAATCCCCAATACAGTCCGATCAGAAGCAGCACGGCCGTAGCCAGACCTAACCAGGGCAGTACCCGCCCGGATAGATCATAGAAGTAGCGAGGCGAGCCCAGCTTATGAAAGAACGTCCACATTGCGCTAATTCAACGAGATCCTTAGGGCGGCCGCGGCTGTCAGCGGCGCCAGTATTAGAGCGAGTATCAACATGGCGCTCATGATAGCAAGCTGTCCGCTAACCGGTAGCCCCGTTGCTGCAGCTTGCACCGCGCTGGTCGCGAAGATCAGCACCGGAACATACAGCGGCAACACCAACAATGCCAGCAGCATGCCGCCGCGCCGCAGACCCACGGTCAGCGCAACACCAATCGCACCGAGAAGGCTTAAAACTGGCGTGCCTAGGACTAAGGTGGCGATCAAAACCGGTAACGCACTTATAGGCAAATACAACATCAAGGAGAGCGGCAGAGCAAACACTAGCAAGGGTAGGCCCGCAACTAGCCAATGCGCCGTAATCTTGGCCAGCACTAGCACTGCGATTGGCTGCGGACTGACTAATAATAATTCTAGCGCACCGTCTTCAAAATCAGACCGGAAGATGCTATCTAATGACAACAAGGTCGCCAATAACGCAACCACCCATACCAAACCTGGCGCGACCTTTGCTAGCAGCGCGCTATCCGGTCCAATACCCAATGGAAGCAGGCTCACCACCAGTACAAAAAACAGTGGCGGGTTAGCAAACTCCGCGCGGTTGCGATAAGCCAAGATCATATCCCGGCGCAAAAGCATTATATAGGCCGTCGCCATCGTGATTTGGTTCATGCGCTCAGCCGAATTCTCTTAACTTCGTGCCGCCCAAGATCGACTGGACGGTGCGTGGTCAGGATTAACAGCCCGCCATTGTCGAGATGTGCGCGCAATAGCGCTTCGAAGCGCAGCACAGCACACGCATCCAGCGCGGTTAATGGTTCATCCAGCAGCCATAAACACGCCTCAAGCACAAACAGACGCGCTAGCGCCACGCGCCGGCGCTGGCCCGTTGACAGCTTCCCGCAAGGCGCATCTGCAAATCCGGCGAGCCCGACTTCCGCTAAGGCCTCAGTCGCGGTTGAAGCGGAGCCGGTGTGTCCTAGCGCACGCGCGAATTGCAGGTTTTCGCGCGCCGTGAGATCCAATTTGATACCATTTGCATGACCCACATAAGCGACATCAGCCAGATATTCCGCGCGATAATCGTCGACATCGTGGCCGCGCCAGCAAATCTTTCCGGCATCCATCAAGCCTAAGCCGCACAGCAGCCGCAGCAGGCTGGTTTTGCCGCTGCCGTTTGGCCCGTCAATAAGTAAAGCGTCGCCGGCGGATAGCGAGAAATTAAGATCAGCAAACAGCCGCCTTTCATTGCGCGTGCAGGCAAGACCCCGCACCTCAAGTCCTGGCGCATCACGCCTGGTATCGACCGGGAGCTTGTTCATCGGCGGGCTATAATACGACGGCAGCGGCGAAAAAGCAGGTATGTCCGGCTTGTCGTCTGGGGTTTAAAAACGTTTGGCTCCGTCGAAGTCTTGACTCTTTACGCGTCCACCTTCGTTTTCGTCAGGTCCCTAAGGGAACATCTCGCGCGTCCTTAGAATTGCCAGTGATTGCGAGCAACGGCATGGCTGCAAGGCTTGTTTTGGAAGAGGTAGCGCAAGCATGGCCATCAAGCAAATACTGGTAAGTCACAGTTATCGCTGCAATTACGCATATCAGATTTGCGCTGAACTAAGTCGAGCATGTTATACAGGACAAGCGAGTAAAGGAACAAACAGCTCGCCGGCTGCGCCTGATCCCGCCGCTCCCTAAGACAAGGGCCGCGCGTGGACATAGATTTGAGCGGCGCCCGCGCGTTGTTCTACCACGGATCAAGGCAATAGGTTTCTTTAATCGCGGATGCCATAATGGTGCTCGCTGGTATCAAGCTCGCTTTCCAATCTCTGGCATGAGCCCACTACGGAAAAGATGCATTACAGGCGAAGCGACCACAAATTATATTTGTCATCCTCATGGTCCAAAGCGAATTCTGGCGACTGTCCCCAGGAAAGCTGATCGCCCTATTGATGAATCCAGTCGGTAGGGCCTATTCCCATTATCAGCACATCGTAACGCTTGGTCGAGAGAATCTGTCGTTCGAGGATGCGATAGAGAGCGAACATGAGAAAGCACGTGATGCCGCACAGAAAGTACAGAGCGACGAAGAATGTTCCGATCCTGAGTTATTTCGCTACGTATATCTCTTACGAGAATTTTACATAGATCAACTCAGGATGTGGTTTGATTTATTTAACCGTAAACAATTTTGATTATCAGACGCTAGGATTTGTACAGCAACCCGTGCACGGTTTACAGGCAGCCATCTGTCCCTTACTCTGAATTGGAACCGGTAAAGCTCGTAAAGTGACGTCATACAGCTAAAAATAACGGTGTCAACTCAGATTCTAGGTTCAACGCGGCAATTTGTTACATTAGCACGCACCGCCAATCGGTCGACGGCTGCGCACAGTGGTGGATTCCATAACGGGCGCCGAGCCTAGCAAACTGTGCAAGCGCGGAAATGTTAACGAGTGGGTATAATGAGCGGCTCTTGATAAGGGTGGGAGCTGTAGTCCTAAGCTGGTTATAGTTTACCGTTTAAATCTACGACGGCACGTTGCTAACTATCTCGCAGTTAGCGACGCTGTCGCCTATGACAAGCAACCTGCTCCCGCAGCTTCTTCTGAATGGCCCTCGCTACAACTACTTTCTACGTTATCATGCTTCCTCCTTAAAAAAGATAATGCTAAAAACCAGGGACTTTGTAATTCGAAGTTTAACTGCGCGCATTCATAACATGAGAAATGACAAGGCCGTATCGTTCTTTCCAATGGCCGAGCCCCTACGCAGCGCTTACATCAATACCACCCAGCGCGGCGCAAAGACTCCCCTAAGGACGCTACATTTTGGGCAAAGACGCCGAATTCGGGCCCCATCTTTCCTCCGGCAGGGTCGGTCAGCCCAACACGTCTCTGCACCCTCAGGCTGCCTCGATCGAGACGCAGTCCGGTTAGTCCGCTCTCGCAATGGCTACTCAAGCCTCTGAGAAAAGTTATTATTAATTTGCCTATGAAATAGCCCGAACTGCGTCTCAAAAACGTCGCTCTAGGAATGTTATGTTTTGGGCAGAAAGCACTCCCTTCTCGCTCGGCGGGTGAAGGAGTTCCGATAAGCAGCCAAGGAAGAGATTTTAGAGAACACGGACACCAAAGATGAATCCTGCCGCGCGCACCGAGGTACGCATCAGGCAACGATGTTGCCTGGGGCTGCCGAGCAAAACCATCATACCCGCGCTACTGGCGTAGTTGCATAGCTTGATTCCGCACTACGCCGGCTGCTTTTACTGGACTGATGATAATTATCAGACCACGAACAGTTATTTTGAAAAATTCGACGATACCGAAAAGCTACTTCCGCTCTCCTTAAGCGAGTTCCGCAATCGGCACGAGGGCGAGGTGATCACAAGCCTGGGCGCGGCTTTGCGCTACGAACAAGGGGTTAAGACGGTCGAGGACTCGCCAAAAGGGGATGAACAGAGCTTCCACCGGCATGACTATTACAACCTGATTATGCGCCCGGTTCATTACCACTATGGGATGCGCATGGTAGTGTATTAGGGCGCCCGCACGCTGGGGACGATACTCATGCAATGAGATTACGGAGAAGGGGACTTTACCGAGAAAGACAAAAGAAAGCCCGCCACGGTAGCGCCCTTTGTCGCGCATGCAGTGAGCACGTTCGAGGGAAATGGGCTAATAATCCCCTTAAGTTAAGGATGAGAAAAACCGCTTAGTTATCGTGGATCGATAAGTCCGACTGCTATATGCGTCGCCGGATGCTTACAAGTTGCTATTCCTGGCCACGCACCCGCAAGGGGATGCAAAGGCTTTTGCGGCGGCGCGCTCAATTCTTCCTTCCCGCCGGCGTTTTGTAGATGTGCAAGAACCTCATCGACTTATTCGAAAGTAAGCGACTGACTGCTGGTCCGCCAGTATTATATCGCCGAAACCCGGGGGCGGATTTATCTTTCAAGCGTATTAGTTGAATAATGACGGACTCAAGCACGGCAATCCCGAACCCGCGCCCTTGATCGGCGTTACGATACAGCGTGAGGTACCATTGCCGGTCAAGCTGATCTATAAACTAGAACGGTCGTCGCTTTCACGCCGGCAGATACAAATTTGCTTGTTTGGTCCCGGCAGGACACCCTTATCCAGAGATCGCCAAGTGCTTAGGCATGAGTGAGCATACTGTCGTCACTCACATCCGTGGGATTTACGAAAGGCTCAACGTATACAACCACGCGGAGATAATGAACAAACTACTGGCAGTCTAAGGGAAATCAATCACGTGAGCGGTCTGCCAGCGTTCGGAATGAGAACCGAATTTCGGCTTCCGACTAAGCGGATGTGAAGCGTCCTTTAGATAGGTGACTTACTTCTCTAACAGGATTTCGCCATCGATTTCGAGCTTGACCTCTAACGCCGGAATTTCTAGAGTCATAATGGCCGGCAGTTTTTCATCGCCTTGGATCCGACCTTTTTCTAGTGCTTCCTGCACGCCTTTTTCTATCTCCCGCTGGGAGGTAATTCCGACCTTTTTAAGAAATTTTCGGATCTGCATATTCAAGGTGTCTTCATTCATAAACATTCCTCGTCGGGTAGCGCGAAGTGCTGCGGTGATAGCATCAAGTGCAAAGCGATGTGTCTAAATGCGGCCGCTACAGCTTATCACCTTGCAAGCCATGAACCATGTGAGCACGCTTGCTTGTAAACTTTACACTTAAACTTATAGAGAACCGAAACACGCAGTGCTTTGGCGTCGGTCCCTTAGCAAATCCGTGCATATCCCCCAATCCGCTCCTTAGGCGCGAGCACAATCTGCCACATTTGAATCTGACGCGCTCGGAACGCACCCGCGCAGGACAGTAGATAGAACTTCCACATCCGGTAAAACCGCTCACCATAATGCGCCTTAAACTGATCCCAGGCACGATCAAAATTCGCGAACCAGGCCATCAGTGTTTTATCGTAGTCCGCGCCGAAGTTATGCAGATCCTCGATGATGAACAGACCCTCGGTAGCCCGGGCAATCTGTGCCAATGACGGCACATCGCCATTGGGAAAGATATATTTGCTGATCCAGGCATCCGTCGCGGCGCTTGTAATATTGTCACCGATCGTGCTCAGCAGAAATAATCCATCGTCCTCAAGGCAGCGCCGCGCGACCTGCATGTAGATATAATGGTTTTTATGGCCAACGTGCTCGAACATACCCAGTGATACAATACGGTCGAACCGCTCGCGCAGTTCGCGGTAATCCTGTAGACGTACTTCAACCGGAAGGCCAGCGCAGACTCGCTTTGCATAGTCAGCCTGCTGTGCAGAGACCGTAATCCCGAGCACCTTAGTGCCATATTCCTCTGCTGCGTATTTCGCAAAACCGCCCCATCCGCAACCAATGTCGAGCACACGCATCCCGGCTTTAAGGCCGATCTTCCTGCAAATGAGCTCCAGCTTGGCCTGTTGGGCGTCATCTAAGTTACTGGCCTTACGCCAGTAGGCGCCCGTATAGACCATGCGGGCATCGAGCATATGCTTAAAAAAATCATTGCCCAGATTATAGTGCGCCTTCGCGACCTCAAATGCCCTGGACTTGCTCTGCAGGTTGAGCATCTTGGCCTTTGCGACAGGAAGAAGGAGTTTTAGCTTGCCGATCTTTTTATGCAGCTCGGCACGCAATAGTCTGTAGGTGAATTGATCCAGACGCTCAACATCCCACCAGCCATCCATGTATGATTCTCCGAGTCCCAGCGAACCGTCAGAGATCACTCGCCGGTAAAATTCATCATTGTGAAGATGAATATCCCAATTTCGATCGCCGCCGACTTTTACGTCTGCCAGACTGAACATTTCTTGCGTGGTGTGTTTTAGATTACTCATCGCGCCTTACCGCCGTAATATGCCAGCGCGACTCGTCAAAAAATGCACGGGTCCGGTAGCGCCGGCGAGAAACTCTATGCTCGATATTTCTGCCAAAGCACTTTTCGTGCCCGCAGGATTTATAGCAAGGGCTGCAAATTAAAAGACGCTGTGAGCTATGCCGCCCGACACGTAAGTGCGCGAGTATCGTGTTATCGTTTTGTTAATCACAGGCTGTACTAAAAAGGGAGATCATCTTGCCGCACAAAAACCCATCCATAAATTTTGAAAAGGCGATGCAAGAACTCGAGGCGCTGGTGGAGCGCCTGGAACACGGCGACCTGCCATTAGAGGAATCGCTAAAGCTTTTTGAACGCGGCACCGCATTGACTCGCGCATGTCAGGCGGCGCTTCAAAAAGCCGAGCAGAAGGTTGAGATTCTAACAACCCGCAACGGCTGCGAGAGCGTCGAGCCGTTCGAGCAGGATGGCGATTCCAATGACGGACATTGAAACGCAAATGCAGAGCTTATCGGCGCGCGCTGAACAAGCACTAGACCACTGGTTGCCGCCGGAGCAATTGCACCCTACTGAACTGCATAAAGCAATGCGCTATTCCGCGTTGGGCGGCGGCAAGCGCATGCGTCCGGCGCTGGTTTATGCGACCGGCCAAGCCTTGAGCGTCCCGTTTGATAATCTGGATGGA
>Ga0126314_10001066_pt1 | contig 12980 bp, 19 predicted proteins | sample Plot105B_FD_92535 | JGI IMG/M metagenome (GOLD analysis project Ga0126314, IMG submission 92535) | Serpentine soil microbial communities from UC McLaughlin Reserve, CA, USA - Plot105B | ecosystem: Environmental > Terrestrial > Soil > Grasslands | place: USA: UC McLaughlin Reserve, Lake County...
ACCATCAAGGCCTCCGGCCGGGACACGTCCGGCAACCTGCTCGTCTCGGACGTTACTGTCCCGCCAGGCGGTGGCCCTCCGGCCCTTTTGTTTGGGCTCAGCGCCTACTGGTAATGTATCCCCTAAACGCCGCGAATAGGTTGGGAAAGGAGGATGGAGTAGAAAAAACATTATGACCACGAACCTCCTCGGATTCGACATCGAGCAGCTCTTAAGAGCCTTAGACCACACTACCGGTCTCTCGACGATAAGCGGCGGAGCCGTAAGCCACGACAAGATCACCCGCCTCCTTTCGGAGAAGGATCTGGATTCCCCCGAACTGCTGCGTCTGGTGAAACCGCTGGTGCGCAAGCTCAAGGAGGGCGTTACGATCACCGACGACACCGTAGAGGAGGAGCCCTACACCGACGAGAGCGAGCTTGTCCGCTGGCACTACGATCTCAGCCAGGATGAGACCGTCAAAGGCATAAATCTTCTCAATGCCCTCTACCAAGCGGGAGAAATTTCCCTCCATGAGGCCTTCGAGTTACTCAAGCTCGCGTCGTCCAACGATCGGATTGCGCCGCAGCAATTGAGCCTTCCGGTTTACGGCAATTACTGCGGACCCGGTCACGGCGATCCGACCGAGCAAACGCCGCCGATCGACGCGGTTGATGCTGTCTGTCGGGAACATAATCGGTGCTACCGCCTCCTTGGCGGCTTCGATTACCGGTGCGATCGCGCCCTGGTCCGGGATATGCCGAGTGCCATAGCCGACACCTCGTCCCCGATAGGGAAAAGTGCGGGATTTTTGGCGCTGCTTCATTTCTCGTCTACGCTTCTTCCAAGTCGCCGACCGAGACGATAAGGACCCGAGCCCGGTTGCTACTAGGCGTTGCTAGGAAGGAGGGACCACGTGGGTCGGCGTAGGCGAGGCTCGGGGGCGTTCTCGGTGGGCTACCTCATGGGGACAGCCCTGGTTGTGCTGGTGTTTAGGTGGGTAGGGGGGCGGAGACCCTGCCCTTATGCGTCGAGGAATTCGACGGCGCAGTCCCACCCCCCCGCAGCTATATGAACCTGGCGTGCGTGTTCTTCGGCCGCATCCGCCGGTAGGTAGAAATCCCATATACCCTTCGTTCGGTCTACCGCCTGCACCGGGGGGAAAACCGCGGGGGTGCTCGACAGTTCCGCAGCCACCCGCTCGACGGTTGAACTGTCGGTAATGGGCACCGGTGAGCAAAGATCTACCACCCGCGCTCGGCAACGTTTGTATTCTACGTTCGGCATCTGCCCCCTCCTTTCTATCCCTCTAGCGCCTAGGCCTCAACCAACGTTGTTAGGAGTAACAACGCGGCTACCAGCGCAAGGACCTCGAACCCCCTTCTAAGCCACACAATGCTCATTTCCGCCTCCTTTTTCTTCGCCTCCTTTCGAAAAGGAAAATCTCTTTGTACGATGCCGTACATTGCCGGCAAGCGGCTATCCTAAACATGTCCCGACAAAAGAAAAGAGCCGAAGCCCCGAGAAGGAACCCCGGCTCTTTTCATGCCTACTGAGTTTCCGAGCCTGTCAGCCTTCTCGGCTACTGGTGAATAGAGGCAACGGGTGCCTCTGTTCCTAATCCTTAGAAGGCTCTCCTTGGCTGTGCAGCCCGCTTAGGAGCATCCGCAGGTGCCTGTTTTGCTGCTGGAACTCTAACGGTGACCGAGTTCTGTCGAAGAACCCGAACGGCCTGCTCCCATAGCTTCCTCTCCTTAGAAGTCATCACCGTCCTTTCGGTAGCTCTGCATCGGCATCGAACGCAAAGCTTGCCAAGCGATGGAAGAAAAAACATCCAACATCCGTAGGATTTTCTCTGCCCAAAAGTATGATCGAGGATATCGAGGGGGGGTCTCCGAGAATCGGCACTGCCGGAACCTCGGTTTCCGGGAAGCACTTAGAAGCGGCAACCGAGTTCCCCAGAAGGCTCCCTCTCGGAATTCCCTGAGTAGAGTAACCTGTTGCCTAAAATACAATTGATTGCCTCAAACATTGCTTCAGCAAGGTTCGCCCGGTGGGCCCCACATCCTCCAAAACATCTTCGCTTGTTCGGCGAAGGTGTTAACCATCTGCTCGTAGCCGTCCAGTCCTTGTAGGGCCTCCTCGCCCGGTTGTTTTCCCTCCTGCATCGGCAATCCCCTTTCCCAACGTGGTCGCAGCATTTCGGGGGTACGTTTCCACTAGGCGGCACGCCAAAACAAAAAGGCCGGAGCTTCGCTTCTGAGGCTCCGGCCCGCAAAGGAGATTAATCTACCAAGGCCATAGCGCCTTGAACAAAAACGTGAGCGCCAGTACGGCCATACCAGTACGGCCATACTAGTCAACGCGGAGCTAGAAAACACCTCCAACACCTCTCTCCATTACGCTTACACTGCATTCAACACGCAGGAAAAGAATACGAACCCTTCCTTAAAAGGTTCTAAGAGCCAGGTTAAAAGTTCGTTAAGAGGGCACGAGCTAAAAAGGGCCGGATCCCATGATAGGACCCCGGCCACAACGATGAGTATTGCGCCGTTCCTGCTAGTCGCTGATCCGGTAGCGCCAGCCGATCCGGTAGTGCCAAACTTCGTCGCTGAGGTAGCCGCAGAAGAAGCCCCCTACCTCTTCTGTGCCGGCGTCCTTCCTATAGAGGAAGCCGCTGGGGGTGAAGTAGTAGGTATTGCCCCCTGCCTCGAACTCCTCGTACGGGACGATCGTCTCCTCCGGGTAGTTCTCGAGGTCGCTGAGGCGCTCTAGGATGCTCTCAGCCGTGGCATCTTGGTCCGTAGTGTTGTTCCGCAACACCATGATTCGTTATTCCTTTCCCTCTTCCCTTGTGCGTCTTAGCGCCTTAAGGGTATCAAACCGGAGATTGTGCGAGCAAGCAAAAAGAGGCCGGAGCCCCTGAGATAGAACCCCGGCCTGGTCGGTCGCAGCATGTCCAAATGGGTCGAGAAAACACGTTCTCGGAAACCGGGCTCGGGGCCAGCCTTCTTTTGTAACGCCGAAACCGTAGTTACTGAAATTAGTTACTACAGAGAGCAAGCCGGAGCCCCCGAAGGAACCCCGGCCTCGGCGTTACCTATTTGTTAGTAGCTCACTTTGGGGCATCGGATGACTTATCGGGGTTTTCCCTGCTGACCCGCTCCCATATGTCGGGGTTTCGCTGCTGGGCTGGTAGCCCTCTGCCCACATAACCTCCTTTAGCTCCTTTTCCACGAAGTCTCTAAAGAGGGACTCAAAGACATCGGGATCATCAAACCCCACTAGCCGCTTTGCCAAAACATCACCTCCTCTACGTGCACTCGCGGACCTACGCTGTCTGAGGGCAGGGTTGGCTAGCTACGTGCTGGTTCGGCATCGGTTTGGGCAGGTGCGGTTTGGCTTGGTTCGATGCGCGCTGCCGGCCCTAAGTATAAAGAACGTCCCCCAGCTTTACCGCCCAATACGGACGTCGGCTTCGAACCTGTAGGGCCTGACGTCGTCGCGGGCGGCGTGGAGCAGGGCCATCGCCCGCCCGTAGCGCCGCTTCTCGTCGATCGCCGTCTCAACCGGGCCAGACGAATAAAAAGCGGGGCGGCCCTAAAGCCGCCCGATGCTCCGCAGGTAGTCGTTGTACTCGTAGGTGGCTTCCGGGACCTCGAGGAGCTCGTGAGCGTACTGGCCCTCGCCGTTTTTCTTCGCCCACGCCCTGAGAGCCTTCCCGGCCTCGTCAACATCACCCTTGGCGGTCCGGATCGCCCACTCGCACAGAGCGTTGGATTGCCTCTTCGGGGCGGGCGGTACGCCCAAGAGTTACAGCCTTCTTGTAACCGTAAGGAGACCGTCTTTACAGGTCATGGTGCGTCTGGGCAGCCATAGAAGAGTTCTACTCCTCCTTATCATCCTTATCCGAAGAACTCGGAAGCACTTCAACGCTATCGATCTGTGCGTCGGGAATAGAAGTAAACGAGTAAACGAGTTTTCCTTGTTAAAGCAGTACCAGACTCCACCAGAATGGTCCAATAGCCTACCCTCTATGGTGGTCTTTTTGTCATCGTTCAGCTTTATCTTTACGGTAGTAAGCGGTGGAGGAACGGATAGCGCCTCTGGTACACCGAAAAGAGAAAATCCCATAACAAAAAGGGCCTCACCGCACCCCACGTCGGTGGGGACCTGCAACCCCGGTTGGAGCGTCGGATTGCAGGTTCTCCTTTAAGGGTCACACTGCACCCCACGCCGGCGGGCCCCCCAGAGGATAAACGCAAGCCTTTGCTATTCGTCACTCTCGGGGTCGTCGCCGTAATAAGCTTCCAACTCGCACGCCATCGACACCATATCCGTCGCACGGCGCACCGCCTCGGCCATCGCCGCGTACTCGGGGCTCTCTCGTGCCAGCTCGCTCGCCACTTCTTGCGCGGCCTCTATGTGCTCCAACAACTCGCCCAGCATGAATAGTCGTTTTCCACTGCCCGCGTCTGCCACCGCCTAGCTCCCAAAACTCGGCGCCGTTGTCAAAAAAACAAAGACCGGCCACCAGACCGATTCGGTCCGCGAGTAGCCGGTTGCACCACTGGCTCCCCTCGTCCCCAGTGCCCACACTTGCGGGACGGGCTCTTAGCCTCCACTACGACGGGCAGGTTTTGTTCGTCCCCTAGAACTTACCCGAAAGCGAAATGCCGGGCAACATACGAAGGCCGAAGCCCCTCAGATAGGACCCCGCCCCTTCCATTAACACACCCACCAACTACGATTCGCTCATCTTTCTCCTCTCTCGAGTTTTTCCAATCGGCCGGACAGGTGAGGGCCGTGGCAGCCCCCTCGCCGTTCTCATCGGCTACCACAAAGAGCGGGGCGCCCCTAAAGCCGCCCGATGCTCCGCAGGTAGTCGTTGTGCGCGTAGGTTTGCTCCGGAGCCTCGAGGAGCTCGTGAGTGCACTGGCCCTCGCCGTTCTTCTTCGCCCACGCCCTAAGAGCCTTCCCGGCCTCGTCAACATCACCCTTGGCAGCCCTTATAGCCCACTCGCAGAGGGCGATGGCTTGCTTCTTCGGCGCCGGCGGTACGCCTATGAAGGCCCGGTTGAGGCTGAAGAGGTCGATGCCGAAGTCCTCGTTCAAGAGGACCAGGAACTCGTGGTCCACGCGATGGTAGCGCGTGGTGGGGACGGTGCGCGATGGTTGCGCTAGACTGGTTTCGGCCACGGTGGTTAACCTCCTCGTCGTGGTCCGGGCCTCGGGAGCTGGTACCTCGCCGGGGCCGTTCTTTTGTCCGACGCTCTTATTATAGCAGACTCGATGAAATTATGATATTATTTAGAAGAAATTTGAGCGCGATAATCGGAAGGCGGGTAACATACAGGCCGTGGTCTATATAGGCGCAAACCTCAAGGATCTACGGCTGAAGCGGGCAATGTCTCAACGCAAGCTGGCCGACGTTGCTGGCATAAGCCAGCGAACCATCGTTGACCTCGAAACAAACAAAAGAGAGCCCCACCCTTCGACGCTCGGAAAGCTAGCCGAAGCGTTGCGAGTGCAGCCCGCCGACCTCCTCGAGGAGGAGTGACAACATGTATCAATCTCTACTTAAGGCTTACGCGAAAAAGGAGGTTCGGACTCTTCAAATCCAGACCGAGTCCTCTAGAATGGTGGGGGTAATAGAAAAACTAAATAGCGCGCCGGAAGGCCCCCTTCATAGAGTGAGCGCCTCAATTCTCCTCTCGACACGGCGGGCCTCCCGGCTGTTACAGGAGGCTAGATGCCCCTTTACGCTAACCGGAATAATGCCAGGGTTGCGCGGAATTTCAATAGCTCCGCGGCAATTGGGCGTCCTTTTTTTAATATTTCTTCACAAATGGAGCGGGCGAGGGCCTACGCTTCAGCTCACCTTTTGGCAATAAAAAAGGGGCCGGCCACCACTACCAGCCCCGACATGGAAAAGCCCCCAACCCGACAAGAAAGGAGACTCGTGGACACAGTCTACATCACTAAGCCACCGCCGCGCAAAAGAGGAGTAATAAAAGAGAGGTCCGTCAGGCGCCAACCACGACCGGACCTCCAACCCCCCGAAGCGAAGGGAGGTGTGTAGATTGTACCCACCGGACGCTTCGATAAAGCAAGCCGCCCTAAAAATCGCCAGCAAAGGTATACAGGTCTTTCCTTGCAAAAACTGCCCCGAAAACGAGGACGAGCACAAAAAGCCTCTGACTAAACGCGGCTTTAAAGACGCCACAACCGACCCAGGTCGGCTCGCCGCCTACTTCACCAAGCACCCCGACGCCCTGATAGGCGCTCGCGCCGACGAGCTTTCAGGCTTCTTTGTGATGGATGTAGACCAGCTGAAGGCCCTGGATGAACTAGACCGCGAGCTCAGGCGAGAGATAGAAAAAACGCTCACCGTCCGCACCCCCTCGGGCGGCCTCCACTTCTACTTTAAGCACGTCGAGGGCGTAAGCAACAAAACAGGCGCTCTACCGGCTGGGGTGGATGTTCGCGGCGGCGGGAAGGGCTACGTAATCGTCCCTCCCTCACCAGGCTATACGGTCGTGAACCGCGCCCCGATAGCAGACGCGCCGAAGGGGTTGCTAAAGATAATCCGCACTAAAGAGAAGCGTTCCGCCGCCGACGTTGGCCCCGTCAGCCAGGACGCGACTATCGACCTCGACAGCATAGACCAGATACCAGTTGGTGCCCGTAACACCACTCTCACATGCTACGGGGGGCGAGACCGCGCCCGTGGTGCCGAGCGGGAAGAGATAGAGGCCAACCTCCTCAAGTTAAACGCCGAGCGCTGCACCCCGCCGCTGCCGGAGTCGGAGGTCCGCCAGGTAGCCGCGAGCGTCTCGAGGTACCCGGCGGGAAAAGCGCCACCTTCGCCGGAAGTCCTCGCAATCCTCGACGAGGTGGAGGCCGCGATGTGGGAAGAGGAGGAAGACTTCAAGGGTAACGCCGGGAATGGTAACTGGAACCACCTCGTTGCAGCCCTGAAGGTCGCGCGCCAGCACGGTCAGCTGGTGGCGGGCGGCGTCGGGTTCTACCTGGATATCCGCACGTGGGCGTTGGGCGCCGGTGCCGGTTCGACTAACACCACGCTTAAAGTGCTGAAGCGCCTCGAGAAGTGGATACGGCGCGTAGAGAAGGGCTCAGGCACCAAGGCATCCAGGTTCGTGATACTCAGGCCCGTATCACCCCGCGCGGAAGTGAGACATTCTAACCAGGGAGGGTCTCCAAATAAGAGTATATCTAAAGAAGAGATGGCTAGTGTCTCACTTTCGCGCGCCCCGTTTACAGCGCCCCGTTTACGCTGGTCGTCGCTGGGATATAGGCCAAAGAGAGGTAGGGTTCGGGGCACCCGTAAACCCCGAGTGGGTCCCACTGCTTCACCGAGGCCGCCGCAGAAGCGCATAGGGCCGGGGTGCAACCCGGTCGTTGACTACCTCGAGAAGGTCGGCGGGGCGGCCACGCTCGAGGATATCGCCGACGCCTTGGGGACGCGCCGCGCGCGAGACCTCACCAGGCGTAGAACTGCCCACCCGAAGAGCAGGGACGGACTCGTTACTCGCCTCGAGAACATCGGCGTTGTCAAGGTGGAGGGTAACAGCGTAGCTCTCCTCGAACAGTGGCTCGATGCTCTCAACGACGAGCGTGCGTGCGCGGGCGAGATAGAGGACTACAAGAGGGATGTAAAGAGGTACGACGACCAGCGGCGGGCTTACCGCAACCGCCACAAGAACAAGCCCGAAGAACATCCGGCCAACAAACCGCTGCCGAAGGATTACTTCGAGGGACCTGTCGGCAACCGTAACGATGTAACGGTTGACTCTCAGACCAAGCCGCAGCTAACATCGCTCGCTAAGGCGATAAGAGCCTACCTTGAGCGCAACCCACACGACGCCTGCCAACCTCCCGGATGGTTGGGAACGACGCTTTGGGCCTACGAGCTTCACCCAGACAAACTCACGCCTGGTGAGGCAAGGACCGCTATTGAGGAGCTTGGTGGAGAGCTATATCTACGAGAACGCCTCAAGGCGGCGAGGGAGGGTGTGGCATGAGAGACGAAGTGGAAGAGAGGAGCTTCATGACAGAGATGATGCCTACCCCGACCACCAACGGCGAGACCCCGCTCCCAAAGCGGGCTTCCAAGGGCATGTTGCCGAGCACATGGCTTTCGAGGGAAGTTCGGCTCGAGTACACCGACGCCGATGGCAAGGCGGCTCAGACGAGCGGGGTCTTGCTCGACTGGTGCCCCGCCGGCGAGGTCTTGTCTATCTTCGGCGCGGAAACGTTGCTCGCGTGGGAGCGGCTGGTCCTTGTGGAGCAGATCACATCATCGACAGGTTTTTGGCCTTGCCTGCTGGTACTCCTGGCAAACGGGGGCCGCGCTCCCTGGCAAAACCCTTCGGTCTCGACCGTCGGGACATTGCCCGCCACCAAAGACGGTGCCTAGCAGGGGCCTCTACGGGGGGAGGAGGGCTTACTTGATAGGCACGTGTATCGAAACCAAGCGCGACGGAGAGCCTTGCACGTTGCCTTCCAACGGCTCGAGTGGCCTTTGTTGGGCGCACGACCCGAAGAACGTGGAGCGCCGTCGCAGGGGGCAATCTCGCGGCGGTAGGAACGAACCGAGCCGGGAGCTTCTGGACGTCAAGCGCAAGTCTCCGATCTGGCCAGGGACGTGCTTGAGGGCAACGTGGAGAAGGGCACGGCCGCCGTGGTCTCTCAAATATAGAACACCTACATCCGGGCGGTTGCCACCTCCCTCAAGGCCATGGAGGTCGAGGAGTTAGAAGGCCGCCTCGAAAAGCTCGAGGCCCTGTTGGGGGACCGTGATGAAGGAAGCAGGCGATGGGGATGAGGGGCAGGATACGCAAATGAGGGGCAGGATACGCAAGCTAGAGAACCTAGAACGGAGGTTCAGGCGCTCTTCCACCTTTGAGCTGCAGGGCGCCTGGACCTCCGAGGCCGTCCGGCGCCTCTCGGATCGGGAGCTTCGGATCCTGGTGGGTGTTTTGCGGCACCAAAGAGACGCCGGGCTAGATGATACCGAGTTTTCACAGCTAAGACTCGGCCCCGAAGAGCAGGCGGCTTTCGAGAGGTTCTGTGGGTTTTACGAGGAGGCTAGGCGTGGGGCTTAAAGGCCGCCAAAAGCGCCTAGAGCGTCTCGCTGAAGGGAAGATGATAGCTATACCGCAGCAGGACGGCAGCGTAGCAAAGTTCCCGCAGTCCGCTAGCGCGGACGCCCTCATGAACGTCATGAAGCGGCTCGGTGCCGGAGAGGAAGCCCCGCCCGAGCACCCGCTCCTCGAGGCCGCCAGAAACTCCTCTGACCGTTGGTGGCGCGAATCTCTCTATGCCGCCAACGAAGACATCACCACGCCGGTCCCCGACCTCTCCGAGTAGCTACGAGGCCGAGTAGCCACGAGGCGTGCGAGGTTGGCTCCTAACAAGCGACGAGGTAATGGGAAGGGTAGAGAAACCTTGACGAGAAGAGATCCCGGCGGCGGACGGGGGGGGGGAGAATGCTGCCGGTAGCTCCAGTGTACTACCGGTCAGTGGCAAAGAGTAGGGCGTGTTCCGCAGAAGATGCCCCCCTCCGACACCTCGTGACGAATACGCCCTACAGTGCTTAATTTACTTGCTGAGCACTTGGTTACAAGATGAACTGGGCTTACCCTGAGGTCTCACGAAAGAAGTGCCGGCTAGCTAAAGTGTAGGTTTAGGGTAGTATAGACTGTACTACTTATTGAGTCGGCGCATTACAACTGCTACACCATGTTGAGGTTTAGAGAAGCTCCCCTAACCCCGCTAATTTTAGTATTCTAACCTGTAAGTTATGCAGGAAGAAGACAGCGTACAGTACGGTGCTAGACAAACGACTAGTAACAGCCAGTATGGTACGGGACATCCCGTTAGTTCCGACGAGTACGGTGCTGGACAATCGGCTCCTAACAGGGTCTCGGTTTACGAGGCTGCTGAGGTGTTGGGCGTTACCGTTGACGCAATCAGAAAGCGCGTACAGCGAGGAACAATCCCGCATCAAAAGGACGACTCCGGCCGGGTTTGGGTGTTACTCGAAGCGGCCAAGGCCATACAGGAGACACCGACTAGTACCGTACGGGACGAGACCGAAAATATACATGACACCGACCAGGACGCGTACCGGACAGAGGGTCGAAGCAGCCTAGTCGAAAGCCTCGAGGACCAGATCGGGTACCTGCGTGGGGTTATAGAGACTCGCGACAAAGAGCTAGAGGCCCGCACCGAAGAGCTTCGTCGCAAGGATCACATCATCGCCGCTCTGACAGAACGCATCCCCGAGCTTGAGGCCCCGACCCCTTCAGAGCCACGAGACGCCCCTGAGACGGCCGCGGAAGGTGAGGGTGGGGGAGACGACGCACCCTCCGAAGCTCAGAAGCCCGCAGAGCGCCGCTCGTGGCTGTATCGGTTCTTTTTCGGGCCTTAGAGATGGCCCGCCCCCTAACTCCAGCACAAGCCCTTATAAAACCTCGCCGGCTGGGTATGTGTAGATAGAGGCAAGAAAGTGTAGAGGTAAGGAGCATCGCAAGGAGGGGACGATGTGTATCTCGAAAGCTTCCGTGAGTTATTGCTCGGTGTTTCTTGGCGTAGTACTCTTCGCACTCTTCGTGGGGATACCATCGGCGCAGACGATTCCCGCTAAGCCGGATGCCGGCCAGGAACCAACCGGTGCTCCTATCTTTTACAACCAGACGCCTCCGGAGGGCGTGATCGTTGCGCGGCACGAGCTTAGCAGAGTCGCGGCAACCATCGAGACTCGACGCGAAGCTAACGTGCCATGGGCAAGGATCTACGTTGACGGCCGAAGACGGCCTAGCGATCTGATGGGGGCTACATCTTACCTACAGACTATCAGCGCGGACATCGTGGATCTTAGCCCAGGGACTCACACGGTAAGGGTAAAAGCGGTCGACTCTGAAGGACGAGTTGGGGGATACGTCTGGAAGTTCACTGTGGTTTAGACGCCGGTGTAGGGTCGGTTTTAAGAAGAGACTCCAGGCTTCCTTTGTGCCTCGAGTTTCCGAGAAGACTCCGGGATAATGCTCAACTTTCTATGCGCTTGCGCGCATCTTTATCCAACCCCGTTACAAGCTCGTAGCAAACGCAGGCCCCAGAATGCCCTCTAAGGGGTTCTAGCGCCCTTGCTGAAGCGCTTTATGCAGATAGCTGAATATGGGTTTCCGAGAACTCGCCTTCTCGGCAAATGGGTGGATAAGACTCGCTGCAGCAATGATTCGCGTTTTGTGCCCTGGGGCACATACACGGCTTCCAGTCTGTGCCATACTAAGGGGCTGCAAACAAAGCGGCAGCGGCTAAGAACTTCGTCTTTTAGAAGATGGGCACCTTAGAGCAAGGCGAACAGAGCCCGGGGTGCATCCGACTACCCAGAGAGAGAGAGAGAGAGAGAGAGAGAGAGAGAGAGAAAGGAGGTTGCGCTTTGGAGCGCATCTTCACAGGTTTTGCAGTATCGGCACTTATGGCGGTGATGGCCGCGTGCGCCTTGGAGGTAGGCGGCCCAAGAAGCAAGAGCGAAGAAGATCGACGTGCCAAGGTGGGAACCGCTCAGTTACGAGAAGCGGGCTTCGAGTCGGCGGGGGAGGACGGCTTGCTGTGGGAAAAGGACGGCGTCTGCTACGGCAGGGAAGCGGCATCGCAGAAAGCGTGGCGGGCCCTCCGCGAGGGTGAGGAGGGCCCCTCGGGCTTCTAGGTGAAAGTCCTAGGCTCCCCTAATAAGCGCCAGGTGAGGCTCAAGGCGAGCCTCGAGCGAACCTACGAGCGGTTCCTGGGATTGCCGGTGCCAGTCGTGCTAACGGTCTTGTGGCTGGGTGGCTGGGCGCTGGTAGGCTGGTGCGCGATAGCGCTCTACTTGGTTTGGCAAGTGCTGCGGGCAGTGGCGGGAACGACGTGAGTTTTCGAGTACATCCCTGGTAGTAGTTAGTTTCCGAGAAGATCACCCTTCTCGGAATTCTCGGCACTTTTGGCGTTACAAACTCATTCGGCTACGAGAGGCGACGCGAGGTAGGCATCAAGCGGCGGGCCTTTTAGCATCAGGTAGAGGCTATGTAAAAAGACCCGCCTTGGGTTGGGCACCCATAAAGCAATTATCGTTGCTCCGTCTCCATAAAGCAATACATCTTTAGCTGTATCCAGCCATTCCCCATTGAGGGCTAGATACCAGATATAGGGGATATACCAGTAACATACTCAATTCATTGTAAGTCAAGGCTTGTTAAATGTGCTCTAGAGCACATAATTATGTCCCCCTTTTCTGATAGGGTTTGTGTCGTAACAGAGAAAACTTGGCTTCTGGGTAGAGGCAAAGAACTCTGTCCTTGAATTTGGGCACTTATAGGACAGATAGAGCCAGTAGTGCAACCAGCTACCAACTAAGGGTCTTTGGCCCTGGTGGCCGGTTTTCTTTTGGGCAAGGGAAAGCGGAGTAAGGGAAAAGGAGGTGAAAAATAGTGAAGCGCATATTTACGGTTTTTGTAGCAGCCCTCGTTATGGTGGCGCTCCTGGCGCTTATGGCGGCCCCGGCGTTCGCTGCCTGCCTCGGCAGCAGCGGAAAATGTGGCGGCGGCGCCAAGAAGGACGGCGGGGTTAAGAAGAGTAACCCCACAAAGTTCCCCCCTGGAAATCCTAAGCAGGGTCCGGACAGTAAGTAAGCGTTAGTGTACCCCTAAGAATACGCCTGGCAGTTACTAGTCTAGGCGCTGGGTTGGGGTATATAGAACCCCGGCCCTCTTTTCATGCCCTGAGTTTCCGAGGACTGAGTATGCCGGAAATTAGTTTCCGAGAACCCCGCTGCCGGAAGCCCAGTTTCCGGGAATATAACCCTTAGCGGAAGTTCGGTGAATAGAAGGGGTGGAGGAGCCCGGCGAAGCTAGAGTTCTCTCCCCGACATCTCTGGCCTAGGTGCCCCCGCCCGTGCGCAGCCGGTACAGTTGACCTCCTTGGAGGTGGTGAGCCAA
>Ga0126314_10001067_pt1 | contig 12974 bp, 11 predicted proteins | sample Plot105B_FD_92535 | JGI IMG/M metagenome (GOLD analysis project Ga0126314, IMG submission 92535) | Serpentine soil microbial communities from UC McLaughlin Reserve, CA, USA - Plot105B | ecosystem: Environmental > Terrestrial > Soil > Grasslands | place: USA: UC McLaughlin Reserve, Lake County...
CAGGGATCGCCAGGCGCGCACCGGCAGGGCGTGCACCATCGCCAGCGGCCCCCCACCGGACCCTGCCAAAACTACTGCTGTGCGTCCCCCTCGGGCCGCCTCGTTCCCCACTGCGCACCCCCACCCTTGCGCTCAAGCCCTCCTATGCTACACACGCCCCAAATTTCCTCAATTCGTTCCGGTTGCCATGTCCCAGGTCGTCACACGTTTTGCTCCCTCTCCTACTGGGTACCTTCACATCGGCGGCGCCCGTACGGCGCTGTTCAGCTGGGCCTTTGCCAAGAACCAGGGCGGCAAAATGCTGCTGCGCATCGAGGACACCGACCGGGAACGTTCGACCGAAGCCGCCGTTGTCGCGCTGATCGATGGCCTCAAGTGGCTCGGGCTCGACTGGGACGGTGAGCCGATCAGCCAGTTCGCCCGCGCGTCGCGCCACGCCGAGGTCGCCCATGAGCTCGTCAAGATGGGCCACGCCTACTATTGCTATTGCTCCCCCGAAGAGCTGGACCAGATGCGCGAGGAAGCCCGCGCCGCCGGCAAGCCGCCGCGCTACAATGGTTACTGGCGCGATCGGGACCCAAAGGAAGCCCCGGAAGGCATTTCGCCTGTCATCCGCATCAAGGCGCCTCTGGCCGGCGAGATCGTCGTTGACGACCATGTCCAGGGCAAGGTGGTGTTCAAGACCGAAAACCTAGATGATTTCATCATCCTGCGCTCGGACGGCACGCCGACCTATATGCACGCGGTGGTGGTCGACGACCACGACATGGGCGTCACCCACATCATCCGCGGCGACGATCACCTGACCAATGCCGCACGTCAGATCATCATCTACAACGCCATGGGCTGGACCGTGCCGGAGATGGCGCATATCCCCCTGATCCATGGTCCGGATGGCGCCAAGCTTTCCAAGCGCCATGGCGCGCTCGGCGTCGAAGCCTATCGCCAGATGGGCTACCTGCCTGCGGCCGTCCGCAACTACCTCGCCCGGCTCGGCTGGAGCCATGGCGACGAGGAAATCTTCTCGACCGACCAGATGGTGGAATGGTTCAGCCTTGAGGCCCTGAACAAGGGCGCGGCGCGCTTCGACTTCGTCAAGCTCGAGAACATTAACGGCCACTATATCCGCGAAGCCGATCCGACCTATCTGTACACCGTCATGATCGAAACGGCCAAGGAAGTGGGCCGCGACGAAGACGCCAAGGGGCTGCTTGCCAACCACAATACGGTCCTCGCCGCCCTGCCCGAACTGCAGCCGCGCGCCAAGACTGTGCTGGAGCTGATCGACCTTGCCCAGTTCATCTATGCGCTGCGCCCGATCACGCCGGACGCCGCTGCGGCGGCGCTCCTGACACCCGAAGCAAAGGCTGTTCTCGCCGCTATTGCCGAAACGTTAGGGGGCCTTGCCAATTGGTCAGTGCCCGAGATCGATGGCGCCATGCGCAAGCTGGCCGACGAGCAGGGTCTCAAGCTCGGAAAGCTCGCCCAACCACTGCGCGCAGCCCTTACGGGCCGCACGGTTTCCCCTGGAATCTTCGAAGTCATGGTGCTCATCGGCAGGGAAGAATCGATGGCACGTTTGCATGACCAAATTGCTTAAGGTTGGGGCGAGCAGAGGGTAACCCCTGCTTACCTATTAGTTGCCTGAAAGGGGCAAAAACTGATACCTCTGCCCTCAGCAATCGGCACCGCTGCGGTGCGGCCCGGCTTCACCGAATCCTTCCTCGGAGCGCGGGCAAAACGAGGAGAGCTCAATGACCGAAAAAGTCGCCAAACTCATCGTCGGAGATCAGACCGTCGAATTTCCGATCCTGAGCGGCACTGTGGGCCCGGATGTCGTCGACATCCGCACGCTCTATGCCAAGACAGGCCTCTTCACTTACGATCCGGGCTTTACCTCGACCGCAGCGTGCGACAGCGCGATCACCTATATCGACGGCGACAAAGGCGAACTGCTCTATCGCGGCTACCCGATCGAGCAGCTGGCCGAAAACTCCAACTATCTCGAAGTCTGCTACTTGCTGCTCTACGGTGAGCTGCCATCTGCCCAGCAGTTCAAGGACTTCGAAACGCTGGTGACCAACCACACCATGGTGCACGAGCAGATGCACTACTTCTATCGTGGCTTCCGTCGCGATGCGCATCCGATGGCCATCATGACTGGCGTCGTCGGCGCCATGGCCGCCTTCTACCATGACTCGACCGACGTCAACGATCCGCAGCAGCGCGAGATCGCCTCGATCCGCATGATCGCTAAGATGCCGACCATTGCGGCGATGGCCTACAAGTATTCGGTGGGCCAGCCCTTCGTTTACCCGCGCAACGATCTCGACTACGCGTCGAACTTCCTCCACATGTGCTTCTCGGTTCCGGCCGAAGAATACAAGGTCGATCCCAAGATCGCCCGCGCCATGGACCTGATCTTCACGCTGCACGCTGATCACGAGCAGAACGCCTCGACGTCGACAGTGCGTCTGTCGGGCTCATCAGACGCTAATCCATTCGCCTGTATCGCTGCCGGCGTTGCCTGCCTTTGGGGCCCTGCTCATGGCGGCGCCAACGAAGCCGCGCTCAACATGCTGCGTGAAATCGGTACGGTCGACCGCATCCCAGAGTTCATCGCACGGGCCAAGGACAAGAACGATCCTTTCCGCCTGATGGGCTTTGGCCACCGCGTCTACAAGAACTTCGACCCGCGCGCCAAGGTCATGCAAGCAACGGCGAAGGAAGTGCTCGACCTGCTCGGCGTTGGCAACAACCCAACCCTGCAAGTTGCCCAGGAACTCGAACGCATCGCGCTCGAAGACCAATACTTCATTGACCGCAAACTCTATCCCAATGTCGATTTCTATTCGGGTGTCATTCTCGACGCGATCGGCTTCCCGACCTCGATGTTCACCGTGCTCTTCGCCGTAGCCCGCACCGTTGGCTGGATCAGCCAGTGGAAGGAAATGATCGGCGACCCGCAGAAGAAGATCGGTCGCCCGCGCCAGCTCTATAACGGCGCCGGCGCCCGCGATTACGAAGAAATCAGCCGCCGCTGATTTCTCGGAAAAGTTGAGATGGCCCCGCTTCGGCGGGGTCATTGCTTTTGGGGCCCGGTCTAAGCACGCCAGTGCAAAAGCACGCGTTCGGCGGGATCGACGCGCGGATCGTCGGGCGTGCCGGATTCCATCAAGGCGCGTATGTCGACGAAGCCATGGATCTGCGCGCTAACCGCGGCGGGATCAGCGATGAGCCTCGTCACAGCGTCGACCAATGGGGCGGCATCGGGCTCGATCTGCAGAATTTCGGGCACGAGGGGCCGGTCGAGGATCGCATTGGGCAGCGAGGCGAACTTGACCTCGTATTTGAACCAGCGCTTGGCCTGACCCTTGTCGGCGAGATAGGTCGTCACCATCGGCACGCCGGCCAGCGCCAGTTCCAGCGTCACGGTTCCAGTTACGGCGATGGCCGCGATGGCCGCGGCAAAGGCTGCCGCCTTGCGCTCTTCGCCGCTGACGACCTCGACCTGCACCGGCCAATCGGCCACCTGCTTGCGGAGGCTCTCCTCGAGGCGGCGGGGCGTGGGCAGAATGAAGCCGGTGACCCGCTCATCCTGCAAGGCGAGCGCTTCCGCGGCAGCACGCATCAGCGGCAGATGCCGGCGCAATTCTCCATCGCGGCTACCCGGCAGCAGCAGGATCGGGCCGGAGGCCGGAATGGTGGGACGGAACGGCAAGGCGCTTGTTGCGGGATGGCCGATATAGCTTGTCGGCGGACCGCCGGCGCCACGCATGAAGGCCGGCTCGAACGGCAGCACCGCCATCACTTCGCGGAAATGGGGCTTCAGGTGCTGTGCACGCTCTGGCTTCCAAGCCCAGACGGCCGGGGCGACGCAGAGAAGCACCGGGATATCGGGTGCCGCCTTGTGAACCTGCTTGGCGACGATGGAGGAAAAGACTTGGGCATCGACCAGCACGACGACATCGGGTCGGGTACGGATGATGGCCCTGGCGACTTGACGGGCGCGCCACAGCAGCTTGGGCAGACGTGGCAGGACATCAGCCCAACCCATGACCGAGAGCTCGTTCATGTCAAAGAGCGAGGTCAGGCCTTCTGCCGCGAGCGCGTCGCCGCCGACGCCGGAGATGGAAACCGAAACCTTATCACGCAGCCGCCGCACGAGATCGGCAGCGATGCGGTCGCCGGATGGCTCACCGGCGAGGACGAAGAGCCGAAGCGGCTCGCTCTCCGGCCGCACCTATTCCTCGTCCGACTCGGCCTGCGGCAGTGTCAGCGGGCGATCCTTGGTCGAGGAGATGAAGCCAACGACGTCCTGAACGAGGCTCTCGCCCTTGAACATGATCGCGGCGTCCTCGACCCGCTCGCGCAAGGTGCCTTCCGTCGAAAAGATCATCCGATAGGCCGCGCGCAGCGTGTGGATGGCTTCGCGATCAAAGCCGGCGCGCTTGAGCCCGACGAGATTGAGGCCCGCCAACCGGGCACGATTGCCGACGGCCATGCCATAAGGGATGACGTCGCCATCCACCATGCTCTGGGCGCCGATAAAGGCGTGGGAGCCGATGCGGACCTTTTGATGCACGGCGCACATACCGCCGAAACGGACATAGTCGCCCACGACGGAATGGCCGGCGACGCCGACATAATTGGCGAGAACGACATTGTTGCCGACGATGGCGTCGTGGGCCACATGCGAGCAGGCCATGAGCAGACAGTCATTGCCGACCTTGGTCAGCATGCCGCCGCCCTCGGTACCCGGATTGATGGTCACGGATTCGCGAATTGTGCAGCGTTCGCCGATTTCTAGGCGAGAATCTTCGCCGTGGAACTTAAGGTCCTGCGGCTGATGGCCGACAGAGGCAAAGGGGAAGATTTTCGTGCCAGCGCCAATGGTGGTGCGGCCTTCCGCGACAACATGAGAAATCAGTTCAACATTCTCATGGAGAACGACGTTATCGCCAACGATGCAATAGGGGCCAATCTTGACGCCGGCAGCAAGCCTTGCGCCCTTGCCGACGATCGCCGTTGGGTGGACGACGATTTCGCTCACGCTGTAGCCTCAACAATCATGGCAGTGATTTCGGCCTCGGCGATAACCGTGCCCTTCACCTTGGCTTCGGCGCGGTAGCGACCGACCGTGCGGCGGCGATGTATCTTGGTAATGTGGTATTCGATCGTGTCGCCTGGCCCAGCCGGCTTGCGGAAGCGCGCGGCATCGACCCCGAGCAGCATGACAATGCTTTTCTTGTCGGCTGTCGAGTCGTGCTTGATGACGATGGCGCCGGCCGTCTGGGCCATGCCTTCGATGATGAGAACGCCCGGGAAGATCGGATTATTGGGGAAGTGTCCCTGGAAGATGGGTTCGTTGACCGTGACATTCTTGATGCCGATCGCCGAGTCGTCACCGTTGATATCGACAATACGGTCGATCATCAGCATCGGATAGCGATGCGGCAGCGCTGCGAGAATATCGGTGATGCTCATTGCATCGAGTTCAGTGGCAGCAACGACCGTTTCCGTCATCCCCGCTTGTCTCCCTTAGCCAGCTTCCGCGTGACAGCAAGTTCACGCCAAAAATCTTTTATATCCTGCGCCGGAGCGCCAGCAAGTTTCGAGCCTGCCGGCCAATCCTTCGTCACGGCAGCGCGCCCAAAAACCGTGGTGTTGGCACCAATGCGGAGATGACCCGAAGTGCCGACGCCCCCGCCCATGAGGACGCCGTCTTCGACGATGGTCGAGCCGGACAGGCCACTCATGGCCGCGATCAGGCAATTGCGGCCGATGCGGCAATTGTGGCCGATCTGAACTAGATTATCGATCTTCGTGCCGTCGCCGATCACCGTATCGCCGAGCGCGCCGCGGTCGATGGTGCTGTTGGCGCCGATCTCGACGCGATCCTGGACGATTACCCGGCCGAGCTGCGGAATCTTGCGATTGCCCTGGCCATGGTCGAGCCAGCCAAAGCCTTCGGTGCCGATGCGGACACCGGAGTGGATGACCACTTCATTGCCGAGATGAGCGCAGTCGATGGTGGCATTGGCCGCAATGATGCAATTGCGGCCGATAGTGACACCTGGCCCGATCACGGTATTGGCGCCGACAATAGTGCCGCGGCCGATTTCGACGCCTGCGCCGACCACGACATTGGAGCCAATGGTCACGTCGCGCTCAAAGATCGGCGCGCCAAGGTCATCCCGGGTACCGGCGAGAATCGCCCTGGTGCTTCCGGGATAAAGGCGATCGAGAATCTCGGCAAAGAGCACATGGGCCCGCGGCATGGGTATGGCCTGGGTGCCCGCGGGAACCCGGTCGAGCAAGGACGGATGCACGATGGCAAAGCTGGCTTTGGTCTGGCTCAGGCTCTCGGCATAAGAAGGCTGCGCCGCAAGAACAAGCTCGCCGGGACAGGCAAGCTCCAGTTCGGCGACACCTTCCACCGGCAGTTCAGCATTGGTGAGCCCGGCGACCAGATCGCCCTGCCCCAATTCGTGGAGCAAGGCGCCAATCGCGATAGGCCCGGAAAAGCGGTGAAAACGGGTATCGACCATGAGCGCACTTCAAAACAAAGAGCCGCGGTGCTTACCGCACCGCGGCTCAATGACTTCTTCCACGTTGCCCGGCTTAGAGCAAGGTCTGCAGAGTGATCTGGAAGACCTGGGTGCGGTCTGCAGTCGACTTGTTGAGAACGTGCGAGACGTCGCCACGGAGCGGGCCGAACGGCGAGTCCCAGATGAGCGAGGCGCCGATGGACGTACGCACCGGATTGTCCTGGCTGTTCGGATCGAGAGTGCCCGTACCCGTGCCCGGCAGACCGTCGATCCAGGCCGCATCGGCCCAGATGGCGCCGCTCAGGCCATAGCTTTCCGGCAGAGCCGGGATCGGGAATTCGATTTCAGCCGAAACGCCGGCATACATCGTGGCACCGAGATATTCGCCCGAGGTCAAGCGCGGACCAACACCACGGCCCTCGAAGCCACGGATGAGGTTCGGGCCCGGCATGAAGGCTTCGACCGAATGGACGTTGCCATTGTTCATGCTGTTCACGACACCGGCCTGGCCGCGGACGCTGGCGATGATGCCGCTATCCTCGACGATGGGCAGGAAGTAGCGACCGCGCGCTTCAGACTTCAGCAGGTTGTGATCCCAGCCGATATATTGCTGGGAGAAGGTCGCGTAGAGACCTTCGGTCGGGTCATTGGTGTCGTCGAGGCTGTTCCAGGTCAGGGTGTAGCCGACGAAGGCCTTGTTGAATTCCTGGCCATTGGTCACCAGCGAGGACTGGAACCGCGGGTTGTCCTTGACGTCGGCGATGACGCGACGCTCGTAGCCGCCGAAAACCGACGCGGTGAGTGCGCTGGTGATCGGCACGCCGAAGCGGATCTGGCCGCCGGTCGCCTGCGAACCGTAGAACGTGGTCGTGGTTTCGTCCGAAATACGGTGGTAGGCGTCGAAACCGGCCGAGACCTTAAGGCCCATGAAGCGCGGCTCGGTGAACGAGAAGTCGAAGGTACGACCGGCCTGGGTGGCGCCGATGGCGGCACGCAGATACTGCCCGCGACCGAGGAAGTTACGCTCGGTCAACGAGACTTCGCCGAGGATGCCGTCGGTGGTCGAATAGCCAGCGCTGGCGCCGTATTCACCCGTCGAGGTTTCCGTCACGTTGACGTTGAGAACTACCTTGTCCGGCGCGGAGCCGGCAGCGGTCGTCACTTCGACGGCCGAGAAATAGCCGAGTTCCTGGATCGAATCGCGACCACGGATGACCATGGAGCGGTTGAACGGGTCGCCTTCACCAAATTCCAGCTCGCGACGGATGACGAAGTCACGCGTCTTGGTGTTGCCGGTGATGTTGATGCGCTCGACATAGACGCGAGCGCCTTCGTCGACGAGATAGGTGATGTTGAATGTGTTGGTCGCGACGTCACGATCAAGGCGAGCACGGACGTCCGCGAAGGAATAGCCCTGCGTGGTGGCTTCGTAGGCCATGTCCTCGATCGTCGTCTGCAGGTCGGAGACAGAGTACTGCGACCCCTGCCCCGTCTGCACGGTCGAGCGCAGCACATCGGTATTGAGACCGTCGATGCTGGTCTCGATGCCGATATTGCCAAACTCGTACTTCTGGCCATCGTTGATGGTGAAATTGATGAAGTACGCATTGCGTGCTGCATCAAATTCGGTGACCGAGGTCACCTGCGCATCGGGATAGCCGCGATTGGCGTAGTAAAGACGGAGGCGTTCGCGATCGACCGCGATCTTGCGTTCGTCATAGGTGTCGTCGCGCAGGAGCCAGCTCAGGAAGCCGGTTTCCTTGGTCAGCATGGTGCCCTTGAGGCTGCCGCCGTTGATCGCGTTATTGCCGGTGAAGTTGATCGCAGCGATGCCCGCGCGCTCACCTTCGTTGACCTGGAAGACTACGCGGACACGACCATCAGCGGTCGGCTCGGTACGCGAGGTCACCGTCACGCCCATGAAGCCGTCGCGGTCGTAGGCGAGGCGGATGCTTTCGGTGTCCGCGGCAAGGCGCTGCGGGGAATAGATGCCAGAAGCGGCCAGATCGACCATTTCCAGGAGCTGAGCGTCAGAGAAGCGGCGGTTGCCCTCGAACAAGACGGAGCCAACCAGTTGCTCCTGAGCCTGCGCGGCAGCAACGCCCAGCACCGTAAGTCCGGCGCCAATCATGGGGCTTGCCCCCATAATCGCGATCGCGGAAACGGCGCCACGCATCAGCTTGGTCGGGTTAATCATATTGTTATTGCCTTCTGCGACCGGCCCGGGGAATCGCCATACGCCGCTCCCCCAAGCTAACTCCATTGAAGTGTTTTACTGTTTTTTTAACCACGGACAAGCGGCAAGCCCAGACGCAGTTAGCAATTCATTGGCGCGCTTGTATTCGTGCAACACCTTGCGAACCAAGGTTAACCTATCGTTAGCGTAATATGCCGAAATGGTCGAAAACCGTGTCGTTGAACAGGGTAAATACCATCAGGGCCACCACCAGTGCGAAACCGAAGCGGAAACCGATCTCCTGCACGCGCATGCTCAGAGGTCGGCCGCGAACGGCCTCGATGAGATAGTACATGAGATGGCCGCCGTCGAGCATGGGAACCGGCAAGAGATTGAAAATTCCTATGTTGAGCGACAGCAGCGCCATCAGGTTGATCAGCGCGATCACCCCCAGGGTAGCAACTTCTCCTGACACCTTTGCGACTTTCACCGGCCCGCTGAGCTGTTCGACATCGCCGCGGCCAACGAAGAAATCGCCAATGAATTCGCCGGTTCGCTGCACGATGAAGCGAATTTCCTCAACCGTCATGCCGATCGCCTCGACCGGGCCAGGGCGATAGAGAACGACGTCATCCTCGGCAATGTCGCGGGCAACGCCGATCCGGCCGATGCGCTGGCTATTGCCGAAACGATCCTCGATTTCCACAGGCTCGGGCACCAGCGTGAGTGACTGGACCCCACCAGCGCGTTCGAATTCGATCTCGACCTCACGCGCGGGGCTCGTTGCCACATAGCGCTGAAAATCCTCGAAGCCGCGCACGACATAGCCGTCGACGGCGATGATCTCGTCGCCCGTCTCAAACCCTGCAGCCTCGGCAATGGAGCCCGGCACCACCTCGCCGATGACGGCGGGCACGGTATAGCGGCCGTAGCCCAGCAGCAGGGCATAGAGAATCAGGAAGGTGAGGAGAATGTTGGCCAGCGGCCCCGCGGCGACGACGGCAATGCGCTGCCAGACGGACTTGTTGACGAAGAGATGCGGCGCCAGGGCCGGATCCTTCAACATGGGCGAATCCATATCCGGCAGGCTTGCCGCGTTCATGTCGCCGACGAAACGAACATAGCCACCGAGTGGAATCGCCGACAGGCGCCAGCGCGTGCCGTGACGATCGTTCCAGCCGAACAGCTCCCGTCCAAAGCCGATGGAGAAGGTGTGGACCGCCACGCCATTCCACCGGGCCACCAGGAAGTGCCCCATTTCGTGGACGAAGACGATGACCGTCAGAACGACCAGAAACGGCACGAGATAGGAAAGTAGCCAGAGTGGAAAATCGAGCATTGTGATTCCAAAATGCAGCGGCGGCACGTCGCCGGCCGCTACCAGTGAAGCAGGCCCTCGGCAACTGCGCCGAATCCACCATGCAATCCGCCCACGATCAAGACGAAGATGATGCCGAATGTGAGGCTGTCGAGGCGGTCCATCAAGCCGCCATGGCCGGGGATGATATCGCCGCTGTCCTTGATGCGGAAATGGCGTTTCACCGCGCTTTCCACGAGATCGCCTAACTGGCCGAGAATGCTGATCGAAATGACGATGAGAAGCCCGATCCACCACGGCGAATCGGTGAGGACGATCCAGAGCAGCATGCCGGCAACGCTGCCGAGGGCCAGGCCACCCAGCGCACCCGACCAGGTCTTGGAGGGCGAAATCCCCGGCGCCAGTTTCTCGCCACCGATCTGCCGGCCGGTAAAGAAGGCGGCTGAGTCCGTCATCCAGACCACCGTTCCGAGGAACACGCCGGCCCAGACGCCAGCAAAGCTATCGCCGCGCATGATCACGGCCGCGGCGATGAGCGCGCCAAACAGTATGAGACCGACAATCCGCCAGAGGACGTGTTCGCCGCCAAGCCGCACGGCGACCAGGCAGGCAATGCCGATGCTGGCGAGCGATCCAACAATGCCGAGCAGTGGGAAAAGCAGGCCGGAAAGCGCGACGAGGCCGATGAGGACCATGCCGGCAGTCGACAATGGCGCCCGCGTGACCATGGTTTCCCACTCACGATAAGCGCCGGCATAGACCGCGCCGACGACGGCGGAGAAGAAATAGCTGCCAAGATATAGGGCGGTGACAGTGAGGAGGATCAGGACGAAGGCGGAGGCCAAGCGAGGGCCAACATCGGCCCAATTGCGACGCTGGGGTCCGGGTGGGGACGACGGTGGATCGCCTGGCTCCGTCAAGTTCCGCTGGACCCCAGGCCGCCAAAACGCCGATCGCGCAGGGAATACATTTCGAGGACCCGGAGGAAACTCGCCTCGTCGAAGTCGGGCCAGTTTTCCGGCACGAAGACGAATTCGGAATAGGCCGATTGCCAGAGGAGGAAATTGGAGAGCCGCTGCTCGCCGCTGGTGCGGATGATGATATCGGGATCGGGAATATCGGCGGTGTAGAGGCTGCGCGAGATCGTATTCTCGTCGATCGCGGCCGGATCGAGCCTGCCGGCGGCGACTTCCTGGGCGACATGGCGCATGGCCTCGGCGATCTCGGCGCGTCCGCCATAATTGAAGGCAACGCAGAGAACGAGGCCGGTATTGGCCGCCGTCTTGCTCTCGACATCGTCGATAAGGCGGATCAGTGAGGGCTCGAGACCCCTGCGGGATCCGATAATGCGCACCCGCACATTGTTGCGAATCAGCTTTTGGAGGTCTGACGCAACAAATCGGCGCAGGAGGTTGAAAATAAACGAAACTTCTTCGGGGGGACGCGCCCAGTTTTCCGAGGAGAAACTGAAGACCGTGAGGTAGGCGACGCCGTGCGTGATACAGGACTGCACCATGGTGCGCAGGGACTGCACGCCTTCGACATGGCCTTCCGTGCGCAGCTTTCCACGCGCCTTGGCCCAGCGGCCATTGCCATCCATGATCACCCCGAGGTGAACCGGTATGCGAAGGCCCGGGCCGGAACCCGGGCTGATTTTGGCGGCGGTCTCGCTTGCCATCAACGCCCCTCCTGGCGCGCGACGCAGATCTTAGACCTGCAAGATTTCCTGTTCCTTGGCCGCCACGATCTTGTCGATCTCGGTCACGGCCTCGTCGGTCGCCTTCTGCACGAGGTCGGACTGCTTCTTGGCGTCGTCCTGGCTCATGTCGCTGTCCTTCTCCGCCTTTTTCAAGGCGTCCATACCGTCGCGACGAATATGACGGACGGCAACGCGGGCCTGTTCGGCATAATTATGCGCAACCTTGGCAAGTTCCTTGCGGCGCTGCTCGTTCAACTCCGGCAGCGGAACGCGGATCACCTGGCCTTCGCCCATGGGGTTGAGGCCGAGGCCGCTATCGCGGATCGCTTTTTCCACGGCATTGGCCAGCCCGCGGTCCCAGACCTGAACCGAGAGCATCCGCGGCTCGGGAACGGTCACGGTGGCGACCTGATTGAGCGGCGTGCGCGAACCGTAGGCTTCAACGGTGACGGGTTCCAACAGGCTGGCGCTGGCGCGCCCGGTGCGCAGGCCACCGAGTTCGTCCTTGAGGGATGAAATCGACTTCTGCATCCGGTTTTTGAGGTCGCTCAGATCATAGGCCATGGCCGTTGTCCTTCTAGTCGCTTGGCGCCGCTCGGTCTGGCGCGCTCATCTTGTTTTTTACACCAAGGCGGTGCGGCGGGGACGAAACCTAGATCAGCGCTTGTCGCCAACCAGGGTTGAAGCGCCCCTGCCCTCGAGAATGCCGGACAGGCCGGCAGCGTCATCGAGGGAATATACGATTATCGGCATGCGGCTGTCGCGGGCAAGGGCGAAAGCCGCCGTATCCATGACCTTGAGGTTTTTTGAGATGACTTCGTCGAAGCTGATCTGGTCGTAGCGCAGCGCATCAGGGTTCTTTTTCGGGTCGTCAGAATAAACGCCATCGACCTTGGTGCCCTTGAGCACGACATCACATTCGAGCTCGATCGCGCGCAGGGTCGCAGCGGTGTCGGTCGTAAAGAACGGATTGCCGGTGCCGCCGCCGAGAACGACGACAAAGCCTTCTTCGAGCGCGAGCTTGGCGTCCCGGGCCGTAAAGGTGTCGGCCACCGAGGGCATGGTGGCGGCGCTGAAGGGTTTTGACTTCATGCCCTGTCGTGTGATGGCGTTCGACAGGGCAAGGGCGTTGATCATGGTCCCCAGCATGCCCATGGTGTCGGCGGTCACGCGATCAGTGCCGTCGGCAGCGCCGGCCATGCCGCGGAAGATATTGCCGCCGCCGACCAC
>Ga0126314_10001068_pt1 | contig 12964 bp, 12 predicted proteins | sample Plot105B_FD_92535 | JGI IMG/M metagenome (GOLD analysis project Ga0126314, IMG submission 92535) | Serpentine soil microbial communities from UC McLaughlin Reserve, CA, USA - Plot105B | ecosystem: Environmental > Terrestrial > Soil > Grasslands | place: USA: UC McLaughlin Reserve, Lake County...
GTGAGTTTCGAAGTTGGAAAGGGCCACGTGATGAACAATTTCAGATTCTCAATTCCTGATTCTCAATTCCTATCCGACCTCTACGACCTCGAATACACCCACGACTACGACCTCCCATTCTGGCTCTCCCTCGCCGAACGCGAAGCCGGGCCTGTAGTTGAGTGGGGCGCAGGCACGGGACGCATCGCGGTCCCGCTCGCCGCAGCGGGCCACGACGTGACCGCCGTCGAACTATCCACGGATATGGTCGAGCAAGGGAGGGAGAAGAGTCAGTCTGTCGAATGGGCCGTGGGAGACATGCGTAGTGTAGATCCAGGGCGACCATACGGGCTAGCCATCTGCGCCTTCAACTCGTTCTTGTGCCTGAAGAGCGTGGACGATGCGCTGATGTTCCTGCGCAACGCGTACAAATACCTGGTGCCAGGCGGCCTGCTCGGCATAGAGGTCTCCGCATTCTCGCCGGAGGAGCTGGTTGACCCGCCGGGCGGCCCTGGGCCCAGCCACGACTTCACCCGTGAACTCCCGGATGGCCGGCTCGATCGTTTCTCCATCTCCCGCTACGACGCGGCCACACAGCTGATGGAGATGCAGCTGTTCTACGAACGATACGATGCTTCGGGCATGCTCGAGAACCGAAGGGCTCACGCCCTCACCATCCGCATCGTCGGACGCAGTGAGCTGGATCTCATGCTGAGGCTCGCGGGCTTTGAGGTAGATGCAGTCTACGGCGGCTTCGAGGGCGACCCGTTCACTTCGCCGAGCGATCACCTCATCATGCTCGCCAGGAAATAGGCTTCAACAATAGGCAACAGGCATCAGCAAAAACGATAAGCTGAAATGCTGACTCGCTGAAGTCGCTTGACATCAACCCAATTTAAGTATATAGTCAATTTCGACTAGTTTATATCGACTAAGAGAGCTTTGATGGTGTCGAAGAGGAAGGTATCCAACCCGCTGGCTCTGGCGGTGATGGCGCTTCTCTACGAGCGGCCGATGCACCCTTATGAGATGGTCACTTTGATGCGCGAGCGTGGCAAGCACGAGTCGGTGCGGCTGAGGTACAGCTCGTTGTACTCGGTGGTTGGGGCGCTGGAACGGGAGGGGCTCATCGTGCCTAGAGAGACGGTACGCGAGGGGCGGCGTCCCGAGCGTACGGTTTACGAGATCACCGGGGCGGGCCGAGAGGAGTTCCTTACCTGGTTGCGTGAGCTCTTGAGGGAACCTGTCAAGGAGTACACGCAGTTTGCGGCCGGGCTCTCGTTCTTGCCCGGGGTTCCTCCCGAGGAGGCCGTTGTGCTATTGGAGGAGCGGGTGCGGCGCCTGGAAGAAGAGACTGGGGAGATGAGATCTCGTCTGGACACCGCCATGGAGCAATTGGATCTACCCCGCCTTTTCCTCGTAGAGTCGGAGCACGAGTTGATGTTGCGAGAGTCCGAACTGGTATGGGTGCGCGGGCTCGTAGAGGAGATCGAGGCCGGAGAACTGGGCGGCCTGTCGGAGTGGCGCTCCCTTCATTCAGAGCGGGGCCAGATTAGCGCTGCCGGCGGTAGAGAGGAGAACGATGTCTGAAGAAGCCAGACTACCCAGATGGCTCAAGTTCGCCAATCCTGTGATCGTGGCCTTGCAGCGTCGCGGGGTGGTGATAGGAACCATGCGCCTGCTCTCCGTGCCTGGCCGCAAGAGCGGCAAGCTGCGTACGACCCCGGTTTCACCGCTGACGGTGGAAGGCGAACGCTACATCATCGCCGGCCTCGAAGAAGCGGACTGGGTGAAGAACGTGCGGAGTGCGGGGTGGGGGATTCTGGCGCGCGGCCGCGAGCAGGGGCGCGTAAACCTTGTCGAGTTGCCGATCCAGGAGCGCGCCCCCATCCTGCGGGAGTTCCCGAGCAAGGTGCCGCACGGCGTCCAGTTCTTCCGGCAACTCTACCGTATCGTCGGCACTCCGGAAGAGTTCGGGGCGCTGGCGTCCCGGTGTCCAGTGTTCCGGGTGGAGGAGGTTGGTCCGTGATCTGAATAGAGTAGACCCCCGGTAGGGTGCTGCGACACCTCATGCCGGGGGTCGGAATCCCCGAGTAGTAGGCCCGCGCAGGGCGAGACCTGTTACCCGAGCCACGCAACCTCAAGGATAGCAGGTCGAAGCTCCGCGGTTGGAATGGCCACCGGCCACAACCAGAAAGGACCTTTCGACCCGATGAACCGCGAAACCACCGCGCGCTACCAGACCGACGAAGCGAAGATACGCGCGCTCTTCGAGGACCTGCTCGCCGACTGGGGCAGGGGTGACGGCGAAGCTTACGGCTCCCGTTTCACAGAGGACGCCGACTACGTGGCCTTCGACGGGACGCGTACCATGGGAAGAGCCGAGATCGCCGCCTCACACCAGGAGCTCTTCGATAAATGGCTCAAGGGTACGCATCTTACGGGCCACATCCTGAGCGTGAAGTTTCTGAGCTCTGACGTGGCCCTCATCCATGCGACCGGCGGCACGGTTATGCGCGGCAAGACGAAGCCCTCACCGGAGCGGGATTCGATCCAGACGCTCGTCGCCGTGCGCGACGGCACAGAATGGCGCTTCGCCGCGTTCCACAACAGCCGCGTCCGTCCCATAGGCAGTAACCCGGCCGCGTTCTTGATCTGGGCGATTACCGACAGGCTCTGGCGTATCCTCGCGCCAGGAAAGAAGGGCACATGAGCCGCGCGAAGAAGGCCCTCATTATCGGCGGGGGCGTAGCCGGGCCGGTGGCCACGATGGCGCTGCAGCGAGCCGGTATAGTTCCGTGGTCTACGAAGCGCACACGCGTGGCGCGGACAACGCCGGCGCTTTTCTGACCTTCGCCAGCAACGGCCTGGACGCCCTACGCGCCATCGACGCCCAGCGCCTCGTGTTGGCCAAGGGCTTCCCCACGCCGCGCATGGAGATCCAGAGCGGCACCGGAAAGCATCTGGGCGACGTCCCCAACGGAGGGACATTGCCCGACGGCACCGTCAGCCAGACCCTCAAGTGGGCGGATCCCTCGGGTGGATGCACGACTACCACATAGACTGAGAAGCGAAGGTGGCCTGACGAGAGCGCCGGCCAGCTGGTGCGCCTATTGGTTCGTCATGGCGTCGTATCGTTTCTGGAGTCTCTCGCGGGAGATGTCCTCGACGTGGGTGCAGATGTACCAGACGTGCCCGAAGGGGTCCGTCACCCCGCCGCGGCGGTCGCCGTCTTCGCTGTCCTCGACCGGCATCAGCTCCGTCGCCCCCGCCACGATCGCCCTCTCGAACATTGCGTCCGCGTCCTCCACGTAGAGCACCGGCGAGCCGCCAAACGATTGCGGGCCGGCCATGCCAAACTCGGGCGCCTCATCGGTGAGCATGATAGGCGAGTCGCCGATCACTACCTCCGCGTACCTGACACGCCCATCCGGGTCCGCCCAGCGGAAAATCTCCGTGGCCTCGAAGGCCTCCTTGTAGAACTCGATGGCGTCTGACGCGCCATTGATAGTCATGTACGGTGTCACGGTGTGGAACCCCTCTGGAACGGGGTTGACTTTGCTGCTCATACGTTCCCTTTCCAGGCTCACGCCATCAAACGCAATGCGCGTGTACGCACGAATAGCCTCGTTCCCATCCCCGAATCCCGTCGGCTGGAGGACGATCTTGCTGACTTCGTGGTGGCCAGGTTATCTTCTCGGGACGGGCGTCCCCGTACCCTCATCGAGCGCGACCCGGAGCGTCCCTTTGAGTTCTGAAGGATCCGACTGGCGGACCAGCACCTCTGGCGTTCCATGCCAGCCGGCGCAATCACGCAGCGCGTCGGCGAGCCCGGAGACGAGATCGTCGCTCACAAGCGTGCCTGGTTCGAGGTGTATAGCCTTGACCTCGAAAATATCCTGCTTGCGGTGGGCCTTGGCGTCGAGCCTGCCCACGAGAGCACCGTTGTGTAATACCGGGAGGGAGTAGTATCCGTACCTGCGGCGGGCAGCCGGAGTGTAGACCTCGATCTTGTAGTCGAAGCCGAAGAGCTCCAGGGCCCGCGCCCGGTCCCAGACGACGGGATCGAAGGGAGATAACAATGTCGTGACGGAAGGCTTCAACCCGCCAGATGCGATCTTCTCGGCCAACTCCGCGTTATCGGGGTGCACGTAAGCTGGCTCGTCCTCGATCCCAGCCCGAAGGAGTGAGCCTTCGTCGGCCAGCTCTTCGAGCAGCCCGACGACGCCCTTCTTGGGCGTCCGGAAGTAGTCGGGAACCCAGCGAGCCGGGGCTACGCCGAGCGCACGTACTGCCTTGAGAGCCAGCGCCTGCTGCACTTCCTGCTCGTTCGGTGCGAGAGCGTCTTCCCAATCTGGCAGCGCGTTCGCCAGCACGCGCTCGCGCAGGTTGTAGACACGGTGGAAATTCTCGCGGCGGGAGATCATGAGTTCTCCTGCGGCGAACAGGTGCTCCAGCGCCCGTTTCTCGGGCTTCCACTCCCACCAGCCTCCGGCCCGCCAGTCGGTGCGCGCGAACTCGGCTGAACGCACAGCTCCATTTTCGCTGATGTGCTCCATCACGTGCTGAATCTCCTCGTGATGGGCCCGCATCCAGCTCCTGGTCTTCTCCCCTCCCTCTATCATGAGCCGGCGGTACAGGCCGTAGTCCTCGATAGGAATGAAGCACGCCGCATGCGACCAGTACTCGAACAGGGCCCCCTCCGCCAGAAGCTCGTCCAGCCACCGCGGCTCGTAGGAGCCTAGTCTGCTCCACAACACCAGGTAAGGGCTGCGCGCGACGACGGAGATCGAATCGATTTGCAAAACCCCCATCCGCCGGATGAGCCCCCGAACGTCGTCCTTCGTCGCACGCTCCGGCGAAGAGACCAGACCCTGCGCCGCGAGCAACATCGCCCGCGCCGTCACTATCGAAAACCTCACGCGCCTCCCGATATCAGCTAGTCAGCATTTCAGCTTTTTGGTTTCGATCGCGGCTGAATGCGCGATTCGCAGAGGTACTAACCCTCCGCGAATTGCTGTAGTTATACGGCAGTCGATGCGATCTGACGAGAGTCAATAGAGCTGGTCAGCATTTCCACCCTCATTCTTGCTGAAATGCTGACAAGCCGCCTGAAGGGCGGCGTGCTGACTTGCTGAAATGCTATTCAGGCAGCAAGCTCTCGCCCATCAGGTACTCGTCCGCCTGTCGCGCGGCTTTGCGACCCTCGGCGATGGCCCAGACTATGAGGGAGGCACCGCGTTTGGCGTCACCTGCAACGAAGGTGCCTGGCTCTCTGGTGCCGAAGCCATTCTCGGAGTGTATGGCGCCCGTGTGGGTGTAGCCGAGGTCCATCTCCCGCATAAAGCGGTCGCGCACAGGTCCCGTGAAGCCAATGGCGAGGAGGACGAGGTCTGTCTCTATCTCGAAATCCGTGCCATCGATAGCGACGGTTTTGCCGTTAGTACGCTCGGTCTCTACAGCGTGCATCTTTTCGACGTGGCCGCCTGTACCCGAGAAGCCTTTGACGGCGACGGAGAAGCCGCGCTCGCCGCCCTCCTCGTGGGCTGGGTAGGTGTGCAGGATGAAGGGCCAGTCGGGCCAGGTGAGGTGGTCGGGGTTGTCGGGCGGGCGGGGGCCGTGGGTCAGGACCTTCACGGAGGCGCACCCCTCACGATGCGCGTTGCCGAGGCAGTCCGCGCTCGTGTCGCCGCCGCCGAGGATGACGACGTTCTTGCCCGCGGCGGAGATTTCGACCTCCGCGTTCGTCGGGAGGCCGGCAACCCTCCTGTTTTGCTGCACCAGGTAGTCCATCGCGAGGTGGATGCCGCCAAGTTCGCGGCCCGGCACGTCGAGGTCGCGTCCCTGCAAGGCGCCGACGGCGAGCACGATGGCGTCGAACTCGCCCTTGAGGTCTTTCGTGGTCGGGTTCTCGCCGACATGGGCGTTGGTACGGAACTCGACGCCTTCCTCCTCCATGATGGCGATGCGGCGGTCGACGACCCACTTTTCGATCTTGTAGTCGGGGATACCGTATCTGAGAAGGCCCCCGATCCTATCGTCCTTCTCGAAGACGACGGCCGTGTGGCCGGCCCAGTTGAGCTGCTGCGCCGCCGCGAGCCCTGCAGGCCCGCTACCGACGATGGCGACCCTCCTGCCGGTACGCTTCTCCGGCGGCGTCGGCCTTGGTACAACCCATCCCTCCTCGAAGGCCCTGTTGATAATGGAGAGCTCTATCTCTTTTATGGTAACGGGCTTGTCGTTGATGGCGAGGACGCACGCGGCCTCGCACGGGGCTGGGCAGAGCATCCCCGTGAACTCGGGGAAGTTGTTGGTCTGGTGCAAGCGGTCTATGGCCTGCTTCCAGTGCTCGCGGTAGATGAGGTCATTCCAGTCGGGGATCAGGTTTCCTAAAGGACAGCCGGTGTTGCAGAAAGGCACGCCGCAGTCCATGCAGCGTGAGGCCTGGCCCTTGAGCTCCTCGTCGGGCATCGGCTCGTAGACGTAGCGGTAGTCCTGGACGCGCTCCTCGACGGTCCGCTTGGGGCTCGGCTTGCGTCCGATCTTGAGGAAGCCCTTCGGATCCCCCACTAGCTCGCGACCTCCAGCTCAGGCTCCTGCCGCTCCCTCAAGACTCGCTTGAGGTCATGCGGCATAATCTTGATGAAACTGGGCAGGACCTCGTCCCATTCATCCAGCACTCGTCGCGCCCGTTCGCTCCTGCTCCACTCCATGTGCCGCTCGACCATCCCGCGCAGGAGCTCGATGTCCTCCTCGCTCTCGACGGGCTCCAGACCGACCATGTCCATGTTGCACAGGGTCTCGAAGCGCCCTGCCTCGTCGAGCACGAACGCGACACCGCCGCTCATCCCGGCGGCGAAGTTGCGTCCCGTCTCTCCGAGCACCACGACGACCCCGCCGGTCATGTACTCGCAGGCGTGGTCGCCGACGCCCTCGACCACGGCGTGGGCGCCCGAGTTCCTGACGGCGAAGCGCTCCCCCGCGAAGCCCCGGAAGTACGCTTCGCCAGCGGTCGCGCCGTAGAGCGCAACGTTGCCGACGACGACGTTCCTTGTCGGCTTGTAGGCCGCGAGCCGCGAGGGGAAGACGGCGAGCCTCCCGCCCGAGAGGCCTTTGCCGACGTAGTCGTTGGTTGTGCCTTCGAGGGTGAAGGTCAGGCCGCGGGCGAGCCATGCGCCGAAGGACTGGCCCGCGACGCCGTGGAAGTTTATGCGGACTGTTCCGTCGGGCAGACCCTCGTTACCGTAGCGCCTCGCGACCTCTCCCGAGAGCATCCCGCCGACAGTGCGGTTGGTGTTCGTGATGGGGTGCGCAAAGCTGACCTTCTTGCCGCTTTCGAGGGCCGGAATGCACTTGCCGATCAGTTCGTTGTCCATGGACTTCTCGAGCCCATGGTTCTGACGCTCGGAGTGGCTTATGGCTGTGCCCTCGGGCGCCTCGGCACGGTACAGGATGGCCGAGAGGTCCACGCCACGGGCCTTCCAATGCTCGATGGCGTCGCGCATCTTCAGCATATCGGAACGTCCGACCATCTCCTCGAAGGTACGGAAGCCCATGCTGGCCATCAGCTCCCTGACCTCCTCGGCGAGGAAAAAGAAGTAGTTGACGACGTGCTCAGGCGTGCCGGTGAAACGCTTTCTCAGCTCGGGGTCCTGCGTCGCGATACCGACCGGGCACGTGTTCAGGTGGCAGACGCGCATCATGATGCAGCCCGTCGCGACGAGCGGCGCCGTCGAGAACGCGAACTCCTCGCCGCCGAGGAGCGCGGCGACAACCACGTCGCGGCCAGTCTTGAGTTGGCCGTCGGTCTGCAGGATCACACGCCCCCGCAGATCATTCTGTATCAGGACTTGCTGCGTCTCGGCGAGCCCGAGCTCCCAGGGCAATCCTGCGTGTTTGATCGAGGAGAGCGGCGAAGCGCCTGTCCCGCCATCGTGACCCGAGATGGTGATGTGGTCGGCTTTTGCCTTGGCCACGCCCGCTGCGACTGTCCCGACCCCGACCTCGGCGACGAGCTTGACGCTCACGTCGGCGAGGGGGTTCGCGTTCTTCAGGTCGTGGATGAGTTGGGCGAGGTCCTCGATGGAGTAGATATCGTGGTGCGGCGGGGGGGAGATCAGACCCACCCCCGGCGTCGAGTAGCGGACCTTCGCGATGTCATCGGAGACTTTGTGGCCGGGGAGCTGGCCGCCCTCGCCCGGCTTCGAGCCCTGGGCCATTTTGATCTGCAGGACGTCAGCGTTGACGAGGTACTCGGTGGTGACGCCGAAGCGCCCGCTTGCGACCTGTTTGACGGCGCTGCGGCGGTTGTCGCCGTTCGGGTCGATGGTGAAGCGCGTCGGGTCCTCGCCGCCCTCGCCGGTGTTAGACTTCCCGCCGATGCGGTTCATGGCGATGGCGAGCGTCTCGTGGGCCTCCTTGGAGATCGAACCGAACGACATCGCACCCGTGACAAAGCGCTTGACGATCTCGCGGGCAGGCTCTACCTTCTCTATCGGGATCGGGGCCCGCTCGAAGTCGAAGAGACCGCGCAGGGTGGCGAAGCGCGCGCTGTGCCCGTCGAAGTGACGGGTGAACTCTTTGTAGGTCTCGAAGTTCCCTGTCTTGACGGCGCGCTGGAGCGGAGGGATGCTCGTCTGGTTCCACTGATGATACTGGCCCTGCACCCTGAGCTGGTACTCGCCTCCGACCTCGAGTTCCCCCGCGTTGTCCCAGGCGGCGGAGAAGGCGCCCCTGTGGCGCTCGAGCGTCTCGCGCGCAAGCGCGTCCATCCCGACGCCGCCCACGCGCGAGGCGGTACCCGTAAAGCACCTGTCTACGAGCTCCTGGTTCAGGCCTACGGCCTCGAAGATCTGGGCCCCGCAGTAGGAGAAGAGCGTGGAGATGCCCATCTTGGAGATGACCTTGAGCAGACCCTTGCCTATGGCCTTGACGTAGTTCTTCGCCGCCTCCTCGGGACCGACGCCCTCCATCAGGTGCGTGCCTGCAAGATCTTCTATCGTCTCGAAGGCGAGGTAAGGGTTCACAGCGGTCGCGCCGTAGCCGATAAGGAGGGCGAAGTGGTGGACCTCGCGCGCCTCCGCAGTCTCGACGACGAGGGTCGTGGCCGTCCTTATGCCTGCCCGCACCAGGTGGTGATGAAGGCTCGCGGTGGCAAGGAGGCTCGGTATCGGGGCCTGTGTCTCGTTCACGCCTCTGTCGCTCAAGACCAGTACCGCGGACCCTGCCTTGACCACGCTCTCGGCCTTCTCGCACAGTCTAGCCAGGGCCTCCTCCATCCCCTCCTCGCCGGTCGAGACGGGGAACAAGGTCGAGAGCGTCGTGGAGTTCGCCCGCTCGGAGCCGAGACTCCGGATCTTCTCCAGTTCCGCCGCCGTGAGGACCGGCCCTTCGATGAGCACCCGCCTGCAGTGCTTCTTCGTCTCGTCGAAGAGGTTCTGCTCGGGCCCGAGGCTCATCTTGAGCGACATGACGAGTTCCTCGCGAAGCGGGTCGATCGGCGGATTGGTGACCTGCGCGAAGTGCTGCTTGAAGTACGAAAACAGGAGCTGCGGCCTCTCAGAGAGCACCGCCAGGGGCGTGTCCGTGCCCATCGAACCGTCGGGCTCCTTGCCGTTCTGGGCCATCGGGGCGAGGAGTATGCGCTGGTCCTCGATGGTGTAGCCGAAGGCCCGCTGGCGCTCGAGGAGCGAGGCCGGTTCAGGACGCGGGTTGGTGCTGGGCTCGGGGAGCTCGTTGAGGTGGATCTCACCCTCCTCGAGCCAGGCCCTGTACGGCTGCCGCCCGAACAACGGCCTCTTGGCGTCCTCGTCGTGCAGCAGCTCGTGCCTCTCGGTGTCGACGACGAGCATCTTGCCCGGCTGGAGCCTCCAGCGTTCGATCACGTCCTCAGCAGGCACCCTCAAGGCCCCGTCCTCGGATGCCATGATGACTCTGCCGTCTCTGGTGACGGAGTACCGCGCAGGGCGCAACCCGTTCCTATCCAGCATAGCGCCGACGATGCGGCCGTCGGTGAAGGCGACCGCCGCAGGGCCGTCCCACGGCTCCATGAGGGCGCTGTGGTACTGGTAGAAGGCGCGCCGCTCAGGGTCCATTAATCCATCGTTCTCCCAGGCCTCGGGGATCATCATGGCGACCGCGTGCGGCAGGCTTCGCCCGGCGAGGTGCAATAACTCCAGGGCGTTGTCGAAAGAGGCCGAGTCGCTCTGCCCCGGCAGGATGACCGGCGAGAGCTTCTCCAGGTCCCTCCCGAAGAGCTCTGAATGGAGGCGGCTCTCGCGGGCCCGCAGCCAGTTTATGTTGCCCTTTATGGTGTTGACCTCGCCGTTATGCGCGATGTAGCGGTAAGGGTGCGCGAGCTCCCAGCTACCTAGAGTGTTCGTCGAGAACCGCTCGTGAACGAGGGCGATAGCGCTCGCGAACGCCGCATCCTTGAGATCTGGGTAGAACCGCGGCAACTGTCGGCCCTTCAAGAGACCCTTGTAGATAACCGTCTTCGAGGAGAGGCTGACGACGTAGCATGCGTGCGAATCCTCGACGGCCTTGTGCAGCCGCCGCCTGATAACGTAGAGCTTCCGCTCGAAAGCCGCCTCGTCGCCACCCTGCCCGGCTATAAAGAACTGCCGGATGCGCGGCATGACGCTGCGGGCGACCTTACCGACCGCCTCGGGCACCACAGGGACGCCCCTGAAACCGAGGAGTTCATGGCCCTCCTCAGCGCAGATCTTCTCGAGTCGGCCCTCACAGCCGAGCCCCTCGTCCACCCCCGATTCAAAGAGCATCCCCACCCCGTAGCAGCCCGCCTCGGGAAGCTCGATGCCAAGCTCCTTGCATCTCTTGCGGAAGAAGCCGTCAGGGATCTGGGTGAGGATGCCGGCCCCGTCGCCCGTCTCAGGGTCGCTCCCCGTCGTCCCCCTGTGCTCCAGGTTGAGCAGAACCTCTAGACCCTCCTCAACCGTCTCCCGCGTCCTGCGCCCGTCGAGCCTCGCTACGAACCCGAGCCCGCAAGCATCGTGCTCGTACACGGGGTCGTAAAGTCCGGCTCCGGGGGTCAACAGATGGTCTCCTTGGCGTCCAGGGTGCGAGCACCCATTCTTACACGAACTGCCAACAGAGCACAAGTGGGTAACAATCCTGTTGCATACTAGTATCCGGCAAGGCTTCTGGAAAATGAGGTATCAGGCTTGAGGTTTCGGCCTCCACTCTCAGCCATCAGCTTTTTCAGATATTCCCTACACCTGCCGACAGGACTCGTTGTAGCATCTCGCAGATCGGTCGTAACCCAAGATCGGCGACTCCCCGATGGCGTGGATCCGCGTAATGATCCCGAAACCTGAAGCCTGATACCTGATAGAGCGGTTCTTCGGAAGAACCTTCCGAAGAACCGCTCTACAGCTCGTCGAGTGCGGTCCTGAGCTTCTCCTCTTCCTCGAGCAGCTCGGAGAGTTGGATGCGCAGCTCGGCGGCCGCGGCCTCTACTTCGGCGAGGCTCAGGGTAAGCTCCCTCTCGCGGGCTACGGTCTCAGGGTCGCGCCGTTTGGCGCGGTAGCGCTCGCGGATGTTCTTCAGGCGTTCTGCGGCGTCGCGGCGCACGCGCTCACGGTCGGCCTTGAACTCCTCGCCCTGCACGTACTCTCTGACGCGCTTAACCCGCGCGTCGGACAGAAGTTCGGAGATGATCTCCGCCGAGGTCTGCTTGAAGAATCTGTTGGCCATGGGCTTCCTCCTTCTCCTCCACCTGATTGTACCCGCTGGAGGAGGAGGAAGTTATCCTCTGGCGGCCTTTACGACGTCCCTAACAATGATGCGTCCGCCAGAACCCGTGCCCTCGAGGCCAGAGAGGTCCACGCCCAGCTCCCTGGCCTTGTTCTTGGCTGCTTCCGTCACTTCCGGTTCTCCGCGCTCTTCCGCGTCGTGGCCCGAGACATCGCCGGTCTCATCCACGACCTCGGTGTCCATCGTTGTGTCTTCCGGAGCCCCTGCCCTCTGGTTGGCCGGTTCCAATTCCTGGCGGAAGAACTGGGGGCTGTGCTGCAGGGATGCCAGTACCTCACTGAAGATAGCCCGCACGTTATCCAGGCGGGCTTTCAGCTGGGCCTGGGCTTCGACGCCCTTGACCTCCAGCTTCACCTCGCCCAATTCCGCTTTGAGGCCGACATTGATCTGGACCAGGTCCGCGAGCACGGCCTGCAGAGATACCCGAACCTGCAAGTCCTCGACTTCCAGGTCGATCCCCTCCACGTTGAGCGTCGGTACGTCCAGCACTACGTCGGGATCACCATAGGTTTCCCCACGGTCCTCTGTATCGCGGACGGCGTAATCTTCGTCCTGGCTCCTACGCCCGTCCTCCGCCGTCGCCGGACGCTTCTCTCGTTGCGGCTCGGATCTATTGGATGCCATAACCCCTCGTCTCTACAGAACGTCTCGCTACTCGTCTGTCGTGCCCCTCCTGCGCCGTAAATAAACTTGACCTTACACCCCGCAGGAGATCTCAGTGTCTGACTTCGATGTAAACGGGGTATAGACGTGGGGTTGCCAGAATAGGATGGAGTTTTCCCGGATACAACAGACGATGCGTAGTCAGGAGGCCTAGATGACGCAGGGCAATCAACAGCAAGGGCAGCAACAGCAGGCCCAGGAACAGCAACAAAAGGGAGCCCAGCAACAGAGCCCGGCGCAGATGCTGGCACGTGCCCTGAGCGAGATCAGGCGCGTCCAGAACCTGCTCGAGCTCAACTACCCTGACCAGGCCGACGCTATCAAGATGCAACGCGAGGCCGGGGACCTGATCTGGCAAATAATACAGTCTATGCAGCAACAGCAGCAGGGCCAGCAGTAGCCTTTAGTCTAACATCGTGCTGGACGCGCTTACGCTCGTCGGTCAGGCAAAGCGAACCAGGATCCTCGACCCTAGCGCGTCCGGAGGTTTCTCAGGGCGTTACGGTTGCCGGACGACCAGTCACCCATCGCATCCTGCCATGCTCGA
>Ga0126314_10001069_pt1 | contig 12953 bp, 11 predicted proteins | sample Plot105B_FD_92535 | JGI IMG/M metagenome (GOLD analysis project Ga0126314, IMG submission 92535) | Serpentine soil microbial communities from UC McLaughlin Reserve, CA, USA - Plot105B | ecosystem: Environmental > Terrestrial > Soil > Grasslands | place: USA: UC McLaughlin Reserve, Lake County...
GAAGGATATCTGGGATTGTCCTTTCGGGTTGCCAGGGATTGAGACCACACTGTCCATGATGCTGAATGGTGTCAACGGCGGACAGCTCACCTTGGAGCGGCTCGTGGACGTTTACAGTGCCACCCCCACACGCTTGCTTCGGCTCTACCCGCGGAAGGGCACAATACGCGTGGGATCAGACGCCGACGTCGTCCTGGTGGACATGGAAGATGAACGGATTCTTCGCAACGAGGATGTCGTTTCGAAGGCGGGCTGGACGCCCTTCGACGGCTACCTGATCAAGGGGAGACCCGTCGCGACGATCCTGCGTGGTGAGGTGGTGGCCGAGAAAGGAGAGGTAGCGGCCGAGCCGGGCTGCGGACGGTACACGACCGCTCTGTAAATTCGTAGCGAAGTAACAGATGACTAGCGCCACCTACGCCAATTAGTGCACTAATCCACCAGAAACACCGCTGAACATTGGGTAACACTTGATGAGAAAAAAGACTTGTCTAAGCCCTGCTCTTAAGAGCCAGCAACGGCTGTGGACGCACCGCGATTGACCCGAGGACCGTGCCTCCTTGACGCGGTACGTTTCACCTGTAAATAGAAGAAAATAGGAAGTGGACCCGAGGGGACTTGAACCCCTGACCTCCGCCATGCGAGGGCGGCGCTCTCCCGACTGAGCTACGGGCCCGGAGGCCTCGGAAATCCTAGCAGTTGATGACCGAATTGCAAGGCGGAAAGCCGACGGCTGAACGTCAGGAGCCCAGCGCCGAAAGCGACCTCTGCGAGGCGAAGACGAGACCAAGGACTGATGCCTTGGACCCCGCCCTCTCATTTACCGTTCTTCTGGCGGAGAACGCCGTCGTTCTCGAGGACGTAGGGTCTCGGTCTCGTCCCGGGGTAGGTGATGGTGGGTTCGAACCAGCGATCTCTGCCGTGTGAAGGCGACTCCACTCGTTCGCTGGGGTTCATAATAGTCCGTGGAGCTCCACAAACACCGTTTCTCCGCACTAGGCGTACCTGGGTGAAACCCCCGTATATGCCTGCACTGGTGTACAGTTGGTGTACTGGCCCCCGCCTCACCGAAGCTTTGTGGAAGGGGTGCTCTTCGAAGTTCGCGGCGGGAGCCTCTGGGTGGCATCATGCTTCAGCAGATACTGCAACAACACGGGGAAAGGAGAGAAGCCTATGAAGATGCGGACGGCAGCGCGAGCGAAGCACTCCTCCGGGGCGCAGGTGGCTTTCGGGCGGGCGGCGGTCGGGGCCACAGGCCTCGGAGCGCTGGCGGTGGGCGCCACGGCGATGGGCGCGGGCGGCGATCGGGGCTCTGGCGATCCGGGTACTCGCTGTCAAGAGGGGAAGGATCCAACGCCTCGACATAGAGGAACTAGAGGTCGGACGGCTACACGTAGGAGAGCTGGTTGTCGAGCAGGAACAGCGGTCAGGCCTAGGCGCACCGTAACGAGCACTTATTTACCCGACATCCTAGAGAAACTGTCTGAAAGGTGTCGCGTGCGGACATCACGCCGACGATCGGAAGCGCCCGAAGCCGCGAAGAGGGTACGAAAGCTCACTTTGTGCGCTTGCGTCATCAGCCGTTTCCCAGCATCTTAAGGAGTTTTCAGACGGTTTCTAGAGGATGAGTTCTCCGAAGTTCAGGCAAACCTCGCCATACTGCTCGATCTGTGATAGAGGACTGGGCGGGACGCGCGTCTTTCATGAAGGCCTCCAGATCTCGCGCGACCCACTCCGGCCGCTCCCCGGCCACCGCGTGGCCCGTATCCGGGTACACCCTCAACGTGGCATTGGGGATTGTCACTGCGCGCCGCTCCTGTTCTTCGCGCGGGAGCAGGTTGTCCCGCTCCCCCCACAGGATCAACGTCGGCGCCCGGATCTCGCCGAGCCGGGCCGTGTCATCGACCGTGACTAACACCCCCTCCCAGTAGTCGCGCCAGGCGCGGGCCGGGACCTTGAGGCTCTCGGAGACCGCTCCCGCGAGAAATTCTTCCGGGACCGGATGGGAAATTGTGCTCTCTACAAACTCCCTAACGAACTCGGGCGGGATCGGGTCTTTTAGCGCGAGCATCACCTCCCCTAACTCAACGAGAGACTCGTTGTGCAGCAGCGTAATTGGCAAACCAATCAGGACGAGGCGAGAAACGCGGTGTGGATGGCTCAGCGCCACTCGTTGCGCGATCAAGCCGCCGCTCGAATGACCGACGAGGGTCGCTTCGTCGATCCCAACCGCATCCATGAACGCATCGACGTCGGCGGCGAAGTCGTCAACTGTGTAACAGCATTCGGGCTTATCTGAGTCCCCGTGCCCGCGCTGGTCGGGTGCGAAGGCATGGTACTCTGGCGAGAGCAAGGGGAGCACCCGACTGAACCAATACCACGAGTCGACATACGCGTGGAGGAAGACGATCGCATCCCCTGTTTGGTCACCCTGTTCGGCATAGTGCAGACGCACACCAGTCGCGAGGTGGATCGTGCCGAACGCCAAGTCGTTAGGCTGGTGCAGGGTGTACCTCCTCTTCGACCCGCTATACCGACGGGTCGTATGCACCATGCATGATGCCACTCGACGAAACTGGGCGCCTCCGCCGGAGGCCTATTCGCCCAACCACGTTTAGGCGGTTATCCGAAGTTGAGTAAGAAAGGTCGCAAAGATCACTGATTGGGGTTATGTGCTGCTCTCCTCGGGTCTTGCAGGTTGGTTGTGCAGGCTAACGGAGCGCGGCCGGAACGATCCATGAGCGGGAAGGCGTATCCCCGAGCACAAGGAGGAAAGGCGCATGGCGGATCAACCCCAACCCTCCAACCTAGCGGCTATAAAGGAACGCCAGCAGAAGCCCTGGTCTTCGGGCGACTACGGCAAGGTCAGCGTGACGCTGGTCAGCATCCTGCATAAGTATCCGCTCGGGCGTGTGCTCTACCCCCTCTCGGGAGGCCGGCCGAGATGAGGAGGGGGGAGGGGGTAGGTGTTAAGGCCCACGGTCTCCTCGACTAGGTAAGGCCAGCCTGGCCAAGATACACGTAGATGCCGTTTTGAAGGATCGCCCCGCCTCGACAGGAGCCTGGGGGCGTCGAGACCCGTTCTGCAGTTTCGGGGACGTTAAAAGCTCCTCCAAAGCACCGTTGGTCGGGGTCGGGAGAGAATCCGCGACCCTTCGAGCTTATGCGCAGTATCGTGTCGAGACCCCAGACCGGAATTCGTTAGCCCCTCGAATCTACAGGTTTGCATAATCGCTCAGAAGGCTAGTCGGGGAGGTTATACACTCCGGTCCATGAGCGAGAGCCCCGAACGTGACGCCCTCCTGGCCCTGATGGTACGCACCCCCGACGAGCCCGGTGTGCTCCACGCCCTAACGAGCGTATTCCTCAAGCACAGGGCGAACATTACCCACGTCGACATCGCCGAGCGCCGCGTGGACAGCTCGACAGTCTACTTCGAGCTCGAGGACGTCTCCGCCCCGGACGCGCTCATCGGCGACCTCGAGTCGCTGCCTATCGTGCGGGCAGTCGAGCGGGCACCATCGTTTCAGAAGGTGTACGGCAAGCGGATCATCGTCGTCGGCGGTGGGGCACAGGTGGGCCAGGTGGTGGTGGGCGCAGTCGCAGAGGCCGACAGGCACAACATCCGCGGCGAGAAGATCTCGGTCGACACCATCCCGCTGGTGGGCGAGGAGGAGCTGGCCGCGGCGACGCGGGCCGTTGCACGCCTTCCGCGGGCGGTGGCACTGGTCTTGGCCGGCGCGCTGATGGGGGGAGAGGTCGCCCGAGCGGTCTACGAGATCCGCGAGAAAGGGATCATTGTGCTTTCGCTGAACATGCCCGGCAGCGTGCCGGACGCCGCCGACCTCGTGGTGAGCGACCCGGTCCAGTGCGGCGTGATGGCCGTGATGGCCGTCTCCGAGTCGGCCAGCTTCGACATCAGCCGCCAGCGAGGTCGACGCTACTAGCCCGTTCGGATTGTGGGAGGCGGCGGGAGGAGAGGAGATAAGGCGGATCCGACCAACGTGCGGGTATAAGCTCTTTTTAGGTTCGCACCACCTAGTCGGAGTCCCGGCCGGTCATCGAGGACCCGTGCCGAGGCTACAACGACGTTTGTGGCCTTCTAGAGCACCGTTACTCGGGGTCGGGAGAATCTAGAGTCCTTCGATCGTCTTATCAGAATCGCTCGGGGACCCCGGCTAGATCTCTTTCCTCCCCAGGACCTGCCGATGGGGCCGATCACCGCCCTTCGACAGGGGTTTACCGCTTACCTAAGCCTTGTGGACGATCAGACGGTAGCCGATCATCGCCTTAGCCCCGCCGATCATGCGGCAACCGCCGCTACCTGGGGCCTGATCGGTGGAATCGTGCGTACCGGGGCACCTAGATCAGCTTCAGAGAAGCTGTCTGAAAAGGGAACTTGCAAACATCTGCTTTAACGGAGTGGGAGATGCCGGGTTCGAACCAGCGACCTCTGCGGTGTGAAGGCGACTCCACTCGTTCACCGGGGTTCATAATAGTCCGTGGAGCCCCACAAACACGGTTTTTCCGCGCTACGCGTACCTAGGCGAACACTCCCGTATCTGCTTGCACTGGTGTACAACTGGCGCGCTGGCTCCTGCCTCACCGAAGCTCGTAAAAGGAGCGTTCTAAGAAGTTGGTGTGCATGGGAAGAGAACGACTTGACCGTCGCCGACAGCATGGTGTTGGGTCGGCGGTCCATAACCGTTATCGGCAGCCGCAAGCTTCGTGGGAGCTCTACACGCTTCGACCAGAGGTCGAGTCCTCGAGCCTGCTCTCCCAGAAATAGGCCGATCTCGTCGACCGTCGGATTGGCGCAACCTTCCGTCGAAGTAGAGGTGCACGCGAACTTCGGCTTGACGAGTAGCTCAGACTGACGTGCAGGTCGAGGTCACTAGATCTTGCTGACGGACACTACTGGCATGTACCCTCGGAGCATGCCACGCACCGCTGGGGACGGACGCCACGCCCGACCGAGCCGCCTCGGAAGCGGCTGGGCGCGATCGAGTACGTCCTACATGCCCCTGAATAAGGGTCGTGAGGTCGGCGAAGACCGACCCGCCGCCGACCGCTACCCGCGAGCCTTGACCCTCTACGGCGTGCTCAGGCATAGGCGATTCGGTGGCTAGGGGCGTGCGGTCGCTGGTGTTCTTCCGTAGGAAGCCGCCCCTGGTACCGGACCCCGGCCAGCGGGTGCGGCTGCGCACGGCTCGCGGCCTGTGGCGGGGGAACTTCAGGGCGATCTCCGGGCCCCGCACCACCGATGATCACCAGGTGGTGGTGTGGGTAGCTGAAGAAGCCGAGTACCGGCACGCTATCTGGGAGGGACACCGCGCTATCGGCGTGCCCTGGCCCGTAGAGCACGTGGCGGTTGTCTTGCCCTCGGAGGACGCCGCCGAAGCGCCACAAGAGGCCCCGCAGGTCGCCATGGAGGATGTTGAGGAGCAACAGGATACGCCGGAGCAGGGCGTGAGTCGTAGGGTCCTCGAGCAGCTCGAGTGGTACACGCGAACCGAGCCTTTTGAGACGCGGTAGGTCGAGCCCCACCTGGGCGCTCAAGAGGCTCAGGAAACCGCAGAGCTGCCCCGGTGGGGAGGGTGCTCGGTGGAGCTTAGGGAGGAGCCGTCCCCAGAGATGCGTCCGTCGTACCCGGTGGTGTTTGGCTGGGTGGGCGTTCATGACATGCCTTGGGTGGGATCGGGTTGAATTCAAACCATCGACCTCTACCGTGTGAGAGCAACACGGTGGTTTGCAGAGCGTATATGCGCCAAACCTCTTTAATGACATGATCAATGTCAGCGATTTTTCGTTTCCAAATTATGGTTCACATTACGACCCAGCTGTTGCCGGACCAATCCTTGCCATGACGGCTGCGATCGTAACGTTCTTAAGGGGCTCATAAGACATTAGCGCGAATAGAGAGAGGACGATCCCGGTGATGGGAACCGAAGCTTCTACTCGGGGCATCGCAGCCGAGCGGTGGGAGGAGTTACGAGAGTTCCGGGCCACACACCCGCCGAAGCACATCACCGTCGCCGGGGTAGACGGGGACTACATCGCCTGCGGCGAGGGCGAGGAAGCGCTCCTGCTCTTGCCGGGCGGGGCGATGGTCGGAGAGGCTGGCTTCACGCGCATCCCCGCCTTCGAGGACCGCTACCGGGTTATCGCGCCGGACTATCCTCGCGTCTCCACCGCGACACTACTCCTCGACGGACTGGCGGGCGTCCTGGATGCCGAGGGCGTGCGAGCTGCACACGTGCTCGGACCGTCCTATGGCGGGCTCGTGGCACAGTGCTTCGTGCGCCGCCATCCCGAACGCGTGCGGTCGCTGATACTCGCGAACACGCTGGTGCCGCCACGAAGGTTGCTGTGGCCGTCGAAGATATTCCTGATGCTACTGCCTCTCGTGCCGCTCGGATGGTTGCGGGTGCTCAGGGAGCGGACGCTCGCTCGCGCCTTCTCCGGTGTGCCGAGCGTGCCGCCGGAGGACCAGGTGTTCTGGCGCGAATACCAGCATGAGATAGTGTCGCGCCTGTCGAAGGCTGAACTGCGCGCCATGGGCCGGCTCGGGATAGACCTCGTGGAGAGCTTCCAATTTACGCCGAACGACCTCGCCTCCTGGCCGGGGCGGGTTCTCATCCTGGAATCGGAGGAGGACCTCCTAACACCAGAGCAGCGCGCCGAGCTCAGGCGGTGCTATCCTCAGGCCGAGGTGCACACGTTCCGCGGCGCCGGGCACACGCCGTGGATGAGCCACAGGGAGGAGTACCTCTCCATCGTCAAGGAGTTCCTCGACCATCAGTAAGGGGTGCAGGACATGACGTATTCGGCCAGGTTTGACGAGCTAGGCAAGGAAGATATCGCACTCGCGGGCGGCAAGGGCGCTAATCTGGGCGAGCTGAGCCGCGCGGGGCTTCCCGTACCGCCTGGCTTCGTCATAACCACCGCGGCCTACGACGCCTTCGTCGAGGCGAACGAAATCGGGGACGCGATCGTCAAGCTCGCCTCGGTGCCCCGGGCGCATGACCCGGCTGCGTTCGAGGAGGTCGCCCAGAGGATCCACGCTCTGTTCTCCGGCGGCAAGGTGCCCGAGACGATGACGGAAGAGATCCGGGTAGCCTACGAAAAGCTGGACGAAGACGGAGAGACGGCCGTCGCCGTCCGCTCTTCTGCAACCACCGAGGACCTGCCCGGAGCGAGCTTCGCCGGTCAGCAGGAGACCTACCTGAACGTGCGCGGAGCGGAGGTGCTGCTCGAGGCGGTCAAGAACTGCTGGGCTTCTCTGTGGACGGCGCGGGCGATGGCCTACCGGGCACGCCAGGGCGTAGGTCCGGCCACCGTGAGCCTCGCCGTGGTGGTCCAGAGAATGGTCGAGTCGGAGGCCGCGGGTGTGATGTTCACCGCCAACCCCGCCAATGGTCGGCGCGATGAAGCGGCGATCAGCGCCGCCTGGGGCTTGGGCGCGTCGGTTGTGAGCGGCTCGGTGACCCCGGATTCCATAGTCGTGGAGAAGGAGAGCGGGCGCATAATCTCGCGCGAGATTTCCAACAAAGAGGTCATGACCACATACACCAAGAGCGGTACGGAGGAGCGGCCCGTGTCGGAAGGGCGGCGCCGCCAGCCGGTGCTCGACGACGAGATGGCGGCGGAGCTTACGCGCTATGGGGCGCGCATCGAGAAGTTGTGCAGAACTCCACAGGACATCGAATGGGCGCTCTCAGACGGAGAGCTCTTCATCCTACAGGCACGGCCCATCACCGCCCTGCTGGAGCCGGAGGCCGATCCCCCGACCCGCTGGAGTGTCCCCGAAACCGGGGGCATGTACGCGCGTGCCAGCATCGTCGAGCAGATGCCGGATCCGCTCTCACCGCTGTTCGCCGATCTCATCGAGGGGTCAGTCGTGCGGTCCCTCGCAAAGATCTTCAACGAAGTGTTCGGTGCGGACGTCCTGCGGGAGGACGACCTCGGCTTCCCGACCGTCAACGGCTACGCCTACTACTTCTACAGGCTCGCTCCCATGTGGCGTATCCTCCCGAAGAGCCCCTCGGTCTTCCGGGTCCTGGTGGGGAGCGGAGAGAGGAGCGGCCAGAGGCGCTGGCGCGAGTACGCTCGCCCGTGCTACGCAACGACGGTGGAAGAGTGGGAAGCGAAGCCACCCGAAGATTTGGCGGCGACCAAGCTCCTTGTGGGCGTGCGGGAACTCCTGGACGCAGGGACCGAGTACTACACCTCGGTGCAGACGATCATACCGCTCGCGGCTTCCAGCGAGGCTCTGTTCACCGCGTTCTACAACCGGCTCGTCAGGCGTGAAGGAGATCCTCCGGCACAGACCTTCCTGCTGGGCTTCGACAGCATGCCCATCCGGGCCGAGAAGTCGCTCTACGATCTGGGTGCCTGGTCCCGTGACCACCCCGGACTCGCCCGGGCGCTGGCTGGTATACCGTCGGACCGGGTGCTCGACTTGCTCCGGACGGAAGAGCTGCCCACAGGCGTGGACGAAGAGGTGTGGCACGAGTGGCAGTCCCGCGTCCACTCCCACCTGGCCCGCTACGGGCACGCCGTCTACAACCTGGACTTCGTAAACTCGGTCCCCGCCGACGACCCCGGGCCCCTCTTCGACACGCTCAAGTTCTACCTCCGGGGTGAAGGACAGAACCCCCACGAGCGCCAGAGAAGAGCCGCCACGCGCCGCGATGAGGCAATGCGGGCGGTGCTGGAGCGGCTGGGTGTCCCGCGGCGAAAGCTCTTCGGAAAGCTGCTCCAGTGGGCGCAGGAAGTAGCGCCCGTACGCGAGGACGCCCTCGCAGATATGGGCCTGGCCTGGCCCGTCATGCGGCGAATGCTCCATGAGCTGGGCCGCCGCCTGGTAGAGGCCGGGGTCGTGGAGAAGCCCGACAATGTGTTCTGGCTGCGCCGGGACAAGGTGGAGAAGTTGGCCGCATCCCTGGATGCGGGTGAGACACGACTCGGCAGCCTCTCGGACGCCGTGGAGCAGCGCAAGATGCTCTGGCGGGGACAGAGACGGGTCACGCCCCCGCAGCTACTCCCCAAAGACTCCTGGTTCATGGTCATCGAAGGACTCATGCCGGCGGGATCGGAGGAGCAGACCGGTGACACCATCAAGGGTACAGCCGCTAGCGGAGGCCAGGTCACGGCCCCTGCCCGCGTTCTGGGCAGACCGGAGGACTTCGGCCAGATGCAACCGGGTGAGGTGCTCGTGGCGGCCATCACCACCCCGGCATGGACGTCACTCTTCGCCATGGCCGCAGCGGTCGTCACCGACGTCGGCGGGCCCTTGAGCCACAGTTCGATCGTGGCCCGCGAGTACGGCATTCCCGCCGTCCTGGGGACCGGCGTGGCGACCCGCCGCATCCAGAGTGGACAGAGCATACGCGTCGATGGCGAAGCTGGCACGGTAACGCTGCTGGATGGAGCTGACGAGCCAGCCGCCGAGCGGTCGTCGGCAGAGCCTGCGCCCGTGGCGGGCGCTTCCCCGAACGCCACAAGGAGGGCGGTGGGTCTCGCGCTCGCCACCGGGGTCGGGATCGGCCTCGCGGCGTGGTTGAAGAGTCGCAAGCGCGGGTAACGGCACATAAGGCGAGCAGCACGGACAGGAGCCACGCGGTCCTCAGCCAACCGGACGAGAGCGCTACGTCCCGACGACGGGCGCGGCCGGCTCCATCAGGTCGTACACTAACGCTGCACGCTCCGGTCGGCAGGCATGGAGGTAGACGATCGTCGGGTCTCTAAGTCTTGGGCTACTGTAGCGATGGGCACCTAGCTCTCCAGTACCGCGTAGGCGTAGTCGATCATCACGTTCACGGGGTGGGTGGCGTGGCGGTCGAAGATAGGTGGGTCAGACTCGCTGAAGACGCTCGGGTTGCTGCACGGTTGCTGCACGAAGGCCCCTGAGCGCTCCAGGACCCGGTTGTAGTACGGTTGCAGTACGCCAAAGCCTGCTGTTTTGCGCTATCCGGGCAGTCTTAATTCGTCCGTAGACAGTGTTACATAGTCCGCTTTGTCTCACATACAGCAGCTAGGCATACGTGTGCGATGGTGCTGAACGGCACTTATCCACAGGCTATCCACAACATATAGAGGTAAATCTCTACTAGAGGCCAAGATATAGTATACCTTGACCCTCAGTACAGGCTGTACGAGAGGTTCAGAGGGGGAGGCGTAGTCTTTAGGCGGGTCGGGGCACAGCGGGCGCTCTGGTCCCTGACTTTGAGGAGGTCTGAATGGAGGAGCAGATCAGGCTCAACCTAGGAGTGGGCCCCGAACCCTTGAGATGTCCAGTTGGCGGATGTGGGGAGCCGGATGGTCGCATCCGAGGGCTGGACGTGCGCCGCGACGAGGGCGGCGTAGACGAATCCATAACGATTGCGTTCACGTGCACTCGGGGGCATATGTGGGGCTTGACGATTGACGAGCGTGCCGGGGGGTTGGTTTACGAGGCTTGGGGGAGAGGAGGGCCAGTCTAGCACGGCGCTACGGGGACGGGGCCTAGCGCCTTATCCACGAACGTCGTAGAAGGGGTGTTCTCCGAGGTTCGCACAGCCCCGGTCCAACACATATGAGCGTCCCGATCAACTACTCAGCTTCTTACCAATAATGTCCCTTGGAGAGAGTGCTGCATGTCTGTGATGTGCCTGGTCCATAGGACCGGGGCAGAGCGGCTTAAGAGGTGAGCGGGCGAGCGTCGAACGTCACGCGGACCCTCGTGATCTTGCCGTTGTTGACATGGCTCCAGTTGGCGACCGGGGCAGGGGGTGCGACCGTGGTATGCAGGTCGAACCACGTCAGTACGTCGGAGCCATCGACAAAAGTCTTGTGAACGACGATGTCGGTCTTGATCTGCGACAGACCCTCGATCCCCTGCTGGTAGTCCTCGGCATTGTCCGCACTACCGAGGGGCCCGACGAAGGTGACGTCGTCCGCCAGCACCGACCGTAGGGTAGCGAAGTCGTTCGCCTTCCATGCATCGAAGTAGGTAGCGACAACCTTTGCGGCGCCCTCGTCCATCTTTGTAGCTCCTTCCGTTCGGAGTTGGGCTCTCTTTCGAGGTTACTCGTGTGGCACGCTTTTTCACCCCTGTTCACCGAAGTACGTGGAAGAGGTGTTCTCGGAAGGTGTTGATGGCGCCGGATGGCGACCTAGTGAGAATTCCTCTCAGAGGTCGCGTTGCTCTGCGAGACGCTTACATGCGAAGAGGAGTTCGCTTGACCACCCGACCCAGAAGTAGTCAAAGAGAGGTTGGCGCCCCCGTCGCTGTCATACCGGAGAGTTATGGCACCGCCTTCGGCGCTGGTCTGCTGGACGGAGTTGGTGTGACCACCGGCGGTGAACATGACCTTCAGCGCCCCGGAGTCTGAGTTATGCTTTCTTATCTCGCAGCTGAGCCGCTGGCCGTCTGGTTCATAGGTGAAGGTCTTGGGGACTTCTCCGTTAATCTTGTTCTCGTTGTCCCCGACCGAACACGTGCCGGAGAACTCGGCTCCTGGGCTACCCTCGATCTTCAGCGTGACCTTCCCTGGGTGATCGGTGATGCGGGTTTTGTCGTCCTTCACATCGGCACTACCAGCCTGTGCATTGGTTGCCTTCACCCGCTGTCCTTTGCCGACAGGCTTCTTCTTGGTAGGTGCACTGTCGCTATTAGTCTGCTCCGGAGAAGAAGTACGCTGGCTCCCGCGGCTTGTTCCTCCTGACCACTCTTGGCACCAGAACAACTGAGGGCCAAGAGGGCTGCTAAGAGAGCAAGACCGCGCCGAGCAAGATTCCAACCGACTTTGTCAGTGCTTCCTTTCCTCGCTCGATCATCCGTCCTTGCTCGGTCATCTGCTACCTACGACGCCCACGCATCACTACCCCGGCAGTTTCAGCGAGCAGCACAGGATAGAGCTCACCTGCTACATAGCAACCCTACTTACTCGCTCACTGCGCTCGGCAGCTTGATCTTGCCGGCCCTCAGCCGGCGGATCTCAGCCTTAGCTTCCTTAGTCCTGGGTCGGTTCTCGAGCACCCATCCTACCGCTGCTTCGAAGCGCCTTGGGTCGCGGATGCGGCCTAACTCGGCAAGGACTTCCCACCTAGCGCCCTCCTCGTCGGCCAGCCACCTCAGCTCCGGTCTCTTAGCCAACGTTGGGATCAGATTCTCTTCGCCCAGCAGGCCTAGCCTGTCCATGGCCCTCATCGAGTAGAACCTGTTCCTCCTCCGGCGCTCCCTCGGGGCGTTTGGCAGGATATCGCTGGCTATCACCCCGGCCACCGCAGCGAAGCTTCCTGCGTCGAACGCCTCGGGAGGATGTGTGTCTTTGGGAGCACCTTCCATGACCTAAACGTATAACAGCTAGGCCGTTAAATGTGTTTAAGCGGTAGCAACGCTTTGGTAAAGCAAGGTCAACCCCCAGGCCTCGGATCCTTCCCCCCTCATCGTAGAAAACTGCAGCGGGCTAGCCATTTACCCACCCCAAGAGCCATTGGGAGGAGACCGGCGCACTTAGCGAAGGGCTAGTCACCGAAGTGCGTAGAAGCGGAAGCCTGGGAAGGTCACCCTAGGGCACTTGAGAATGAGCTCCGAAAGACACACCGACGGGCGCTGCATGGGCATGATGCAACAACTTGAGGCCATCCCTGAACAGGAGGAACAGGAAGCCGGAAGTTAGCTACTCACCGGGCCGGAGTTCGTATGCAAGGAGCTCCGGCCCTTCCTCTTCTTGCCCTTATTCACCAACGTCGCGGAAGAGGTGTTCTGCGAACCTCGCCAATACGGAGTTCTCCGAAGATGGCTGCTTCGCAGAGAGAACATAGAGAAGGATACCCCACGACCACCACGCTCTGGCAGGCAGGGACCGGAAATAAGAAGTGGTCACAGTTGTGGGCCGGCCCCAGATGTGATGTAGCCGGACCGGACGATCCCGTAGGAGGGGGGATAAAGCAGATCGCTCGCGGCC
>Ga0126314_10001070_pt1 | contig 12953 bp, 9 predicted proteins | sample Plot105B_FD_92535 | JGI IMG/M metagenome (GOLD analysis project Ga0126314, IMG submission 92535) | Serpentine soil microbial communities from UC McLaughlin Reserve, CA, USA - Plot105B | ecosystem: Environmental > Terrestrial > Soil > Grasslands | place: USA: UC McLaughlin Reserve, Lake County...
ATGCCATAGGGCAGCATCGAGGTCGTGACATCGAGGAACTTGATGGAGTCGAGGCGTTCCTTCATCCAGACGGTCTTGAAGCCGTTCAGATTGCCGGGGTTGGAGCCGGCATAGGCCATCTTCAGCGACCATTCCGGGCTGGTCCAGAAGCAGACCATGGCTTTGGCAGCAGCCTCATCGACTTCCCCGCCCTCGACATATTCGGGGTTGAGGATGTGGATGTTGGAGCCGCCGAAGACCACCGCACGTTTGCCATCCGGACCCTTGGGGATGAGGCCGTAGCGCATGTTGTCGATGACGGTCTGGGCCTTTTCCTGATCCGAACCGGTCGCCTTGGCCTGCAGATCGAGCATCACGTTGTAGTCAGACGGATGGCTGATCATCATGGCGAGCTGGCCGGCCAGGAACAGCGGCTGGTTGTCGGCCTGCTGGTTGGTCAGGGCCGAAACCGGGACCGACTGGTCGCGGACATACATGTCGTAGGAGGCCTGCAGAGCCCGGATGCTTTCGGGACTGTCGAGCCGGATCTCACCATAATTGGGGCTTGCGTCGGCTTCGTCGAAGACGCCGCCACCATAAGCCCAGAGTTGCGGCATAAAGCGGTAGGGCGTGTTGCCGGCATTCTTGCGCGCGACCAGGCCATAACCGGCTACACCAACATTGTCATGGATCTGCTTGGAATAGGCGACAACATCGTCCCAGGTTTCCGGCGGAACTTCCGGATCGAGCCCGGCGCGCTCGAAGATATCGGCATTCCAGATCAGGGCCATGGTCTCGTTATTGGTCGGGATGCCGTATGCCTTGCCTTCCCACATCACCGACTTCATGGCGCCCGGCCAGAAGTCCTCGGTCTTCCAACCAACGTCTTCCGGGCTCAGCTCCTGGAGGTACCCTTTCGAGGCAAATTCAACGCCACCCAGGATCTGCAGGCGCACCACCATCGGGCCGGCATTGCCGAGCAGCGCTGTGCGGAACTTGTCGAGCAGGTCGTTATAGGTCAGCGCCTGTTCCTGCAGGTCGATATTGGGATAGGTCGTCCGGAAGGCTTCGAAGAAGTCCTTGTAGTACTGGCGCAGCAGGTCGGGGTCGCCCTCGAACACACCCTGGTACCAGAAGGTCAGCTTGCCCTTGTAGTCGAGGGGCGTGACTGCACCGCATTGCTCGGCAGTGTCGTACTCCTCGGTGCCGGCAATCGATCGCACATATTCCGGCGACCATTGGCTGAGATCGACGCTCTGTCCCAGCACAGTCGTGGTCATCATGGAAACAGCGAGCGCAGAAACAATTGCGCCATGCGCCAGCGCACGACCCAACGAATAGGTCCTCATATCGTCCTCCTGTGTCCCTGCCCACGTCTTGACGCGGCAGGCTCCCTCGGCGCGATACATCGGGCTTGGCCTCTTATGTACATCTCGCCGTCACGCACACCGTTGCAGATGCCATATTGCGTGTCAATCCGATCAGATTATACATTATTGCTCGACACCGATGTATGATACCGACCAGAATACCGGTCGAGGAGCCCAGTTTGGCCACGACCAGCGAATTCAAGATTTCACCGCCTGAGGGGCTTGAGGAGATCGACGTCTCCAGCCATCGCGCCGTCTCGCTCTACGAGGCCATTCGCGAGGACATCCTGTCGGGCCGGCTGCAACCCAATGAGCGCCTTGTAGTCGCCGATCTCGCCGAGCGGCTGGGCACATCGACCAATCCAATCCGCGAAGCGCTGCAGATGCTGCGCGGCGAGGGCTATGTGATGTTCTCGCCCAATCGTGGTGCCCGCGTACGGCCGATCGACCATGATTTCGTGCGCAACATCTATGAGATCAGCGCCCTGATCGAGCCGGCCTTGACGCGCTGGTTCGTCGGCATGGCCACCGATGCCGACATCGCCGAGCTTGAGCGCATCCAGCGCCTGATCGAGGAAAACAATTTCGTCGACGCCGTACTCCACAGCGGCCTCGACGTGCAGTTTCACACCGTGGTCTACCAGCGCCACTACAACCGCCACGCCGCCGAAATCTGGTGGAAGCACCGTCAGGTGTTGCGCGCGGTCACCCAGCGCTTCGCCTATACCCTGGCCCGTCGAACCCAGGTCCTCCGTGAGCACCGCGAACTGATCGAACTGGTCAAGGCAGGAGACGCTGACAAGGCGGCGGCCTGCGTCGCAAACCACGTCGAGAGCTCGGGCCGGCATATCCTTGAACAGATGCGGGCCTATAACGCCGCGCGGGCGGGATAGGCGAGGCCAAGATCAATTCACCGAGGGGGGAAACGAAAATGAAAATCACCGGCGTAACGCCGTGGCTGATCAAGACCGATGCGTCCTATTGGGGCGAGTTCCTGTTCGTCGAGGTCACGACCGATGCGGGCATTTCCGGCTGGGGCGAGATCACGACGACGACTTTCGTCGCCAATCGGGCGCTCTGCGTCATGCTCAAGCAGATCAGCAAGATCGTCGAGGGCGACGACCCCGCCCATATCGAGCGCATCTGGCACAAGATCTTCCGCAACTTCACCTATATGGGCAGCCGCGGCGCCGCCGTCGAATGCGTCAGCGCTATCGACATCGCGCTCTGGGATATCAGGGGCAAGGTGCTGGGCCAGCCGATCTATGAACTGCTGGGCGGACCGGTGCGCGATGAGATCCTGCTCTATACCCATCCCGACCAGCGTAAGTTCACGAGCAAGGAAGGCGTCGTCCAGGAAATCCGGGATATCATCGCTTCGGGCCACACGGCGCTGAAGTTCGACCCCTTTGCCCAGCAGGGGGCCTTGGACAAGAACGGCATCGCCCGTGAGCAATCCGAAGGCTATCTCGATGGCTCGATGACTCGTAAGGACGAACGCGAGGCCGCCGAACTCACCGCCCTAATCCGCGAAACCGCGGGCCCGGACATCGAAATCCTGATCGATGCTCATGGGCGCTTCGACGTTCCCACCGCCATCCGGACCTGCCGGACGCTGGAGGAGGCCGGGGATATCGATTGGTTCGAGGAGCCCGTGCCGCCCGAAAGCGTCAACGCCCTCAAGCAGGTGCGCGACAAGGTCAATGTCCCGATCTCCTGGGGCGAACGCGGGCACACCAAATGGGATTTCGTGCCCATCCTCGAAAACAAGCTCGCCGACTACATCATGCCCGATGTCACCTGGACCGGCGGCATTACTGAGCTCAAGAAGATCTCTGCCCTCTGCGAGGCCTATTACATCCCGGTTTCGCCCCACGATGCCGCAGGCCCGATCAATGTCGTGGCTGGCGCGCAGGTGATGATGACGGTGCCCAATTTCTACCGTCTGGAAACCTCGGAGTGGAACCTCCACAAATACGATCACCTGATCGACAGGCCGCTCGACAATTCCAATGGCAGCCTCAAGCTCACCAAGGGCCCTGGTCTCGGGATCGAGCTGAACCGGGATTATCTTGCAGCCAATGTGCTGAAACTGGACTGAGAAAGACGTCGAGGGAGGACCGCATGGACGCCGAAAGAGCCGCTGAAACGATCGAAAACAATGTCCGCACGGCCTCCCGGCCAAGCGAATTGCGGATCACCGACATGCGCGTCGCCGAAATCATCGGCGCGCCCTTCACCTCGGCCATTCTCAAGATCTACACCAACCAGGGCATTGTCGGCTTCGGCGAAGTGCGCGACGGCGCCAGCGCCACCTATGCGCTGATGCTCAAGAGCCGGCTGCTTGGCGAAAACCCCTGCGACATCGACCGGCTCTTCCGCCGCATCAAGCAGTTCGGCGGCCATGGCCGGCAGGGCGGCGGCGTCTCGGCCATCGAAATCGCGCTCTGGGATCTCGCCGGCAAGGCCTATGGCGTGCCGATCTACCAGATGCTGGGCGGCAAGTTCCGCGACAAAATCCGCTGCTATTGCGACACCGATGCGGACAGGCCCAGCGGCACGGAGATGGGCAAGCGGCTCAAGGCGCGCATGGATATGGGGTTCACCTTCCTCAAGATGGATCTCGGCCTGATGCAGATCGCCGATATCCCCGGTGCAGTGGTTTCTCCGGCTGGCACGCTCGAAGGCTATCGGGTGCATCCAGGCCACGGCCCCGCCAAATCGATGGAAGACCGGCGCGCGCGCAACGCCGTCTATGACACCCACAATGTCCGCCACCCCTTCAGCGGGCTGCATTTCTCCGACAAGGGCCTGGACCTCCTCGAACAATATATTGCCGAGGTCCGCGAGGTCATCGGCTACGAGGTGCCGCTCGCAATCGACCATGTCGGCCATATCTCGCTGCAGAACGGCATTCGCCTCGCCCGGCGGATCGAGAAATATGTCCCGGCCTGGCTCGAGGACGTCATCCCCTGGCAATATACCGAGCAATACCGACAGCTTCAGGATGCGACCACCGTGCCGATCTGCACCGGCGAGGACATCTATCTCAAAGAGGGGTTTGAGCCCCTCCTCCGGTCTGGCGGTCTCTCGGTCATCCATCCGGACCTCCTGACCTCAGGTGGCATTCTCGAAACCAAGAAGATCGGCGACATGGCCCAGGATCACGGCGTCGCCATGGCCATCCACATGGCCGAAAGCCCGATCGCCGCCATGGCCGCCGCACATGTCGCCGTCGCCACCGAAAACTTCATGGCGCTCGAATACCACAGCGTCGAAGTGGACTGGTGGGACGACATCGTCACGGGCCTGCCCAAGCCGCTGGTCAAGGATGGCTTCATCACCGTGCCGGACAAGCCGGGCCTCGGGATCGATGACGTGGTCGACGAAGTCCTCCGCCAGCATCTGCAGCCGGGCGTCAAGGATATCTGGCAGGCGACGGACCACTGGGACGAGGAATATTCGTGGGACCGGACTTGGAGCTGAACTTTCTTACCTCTCCTTCCGGGGAGAGGTCGGCGACTAAGCCAACGGTAAGGGGGTCTTGCCTCCTCGCTGAATCAACAGGGGCACCCTCCCCCAACCCTGCGGGTCGACCTCTCCCCATAGGGAGAGGCGAAGAAAGAAGCCAAGATGATCTACGAACTTCGCATTTATGACTGCCTGCCGGGCCGGATGCCGGCTTTGCTCAAGCGGTTCGACGACCACACGCTGGGTCTGTGGGACAAGCATGGCATCCGCCAAGCCGGCTTCTTCACCACCGTCGTAGGCGAGAGCAACAATCGCCTCACCTATTTCCTCGCCTGGGAATCGCTGGCCGAACGGGAAACCAAATGGGCCGCCTTCGCAGCCGATCCGGCCTGGCACCAGGTCCGGGACGATTCCGAACGGGACGGGCAGATCATCGCCAATATCAGCAGCCAGCTGCTTGCGCCGACCGCGTTCTCGGCTGTGAAATAGGGACAGAAATGAAGATCACCGACCTGCGCTGCGCTGTCATCGGGCGCCATCCCATCGTCCGCATCGTCACCGATGAAGGCCTCTATGGCCTGGGCGAGGTGGAATTCACCAAGACCTATCTCAAGCCCTGGGTGCTGCATTTTCGCGATGCGCTGATCGGCGAGGACCCCACCGACGTCGAGCGCTGCATGCTGAAAATCCGCCAGCGCGGTTCGTTCAAGCCCTATGGGGCCGCGGTCTCGGCAATCGAGCACGCCCTCTGGGACATTGCCGGCAAGGCGGCTAATGTGCCGGTCTACAAGCTCCTCGGCGGCAAGGTGCGCGACAAGGTGCGGGTCTATAATGGCTCGATCCGCCAGAAGCGAAGCGGCGATCGTCCCGAAGACTACGCCGCCGACGTCAAATGGATGATGGAGCGGCCCGAAAATTTCTTCATGGTCAAGCAGGGCATATCCTTCCACTCCAATATGAAGGACACGATCGACGACTTTCATTATGGCGTGCGCCAGAACAAGGCCGGCTATCATGGCGCCATGGACCAAGGCCAGATTTCCGAGCGCGGCTTCAACCACATGCTCGATTGCGTGGCGGCCATGAAGGAGGTCTTGGGCGACAAGGTCTCGCTTGCCCTCGATTGCGGCCCAGGCTGGTTTCTCAACGACGCCATCCGCTTTGCACGGGCAGTCGAAAAATACGACTTGATGTGGCTAGAGGACATGCTGACCGGCGATTATGTGCCTTGGGTCAATCCGCAGGCCTATCGCGAACTGACGGTATCAACCTCCACCCCGATCCATACCGGCGAGCAGATTTATCTCCGGCACAATTTCAAGGAACTGATCGAAACCCAGGCCGTGCGCGTCATCGGCCCCGACCCCGCCGATATCGGCGGCATCGCCGAACTCAAATGGGTCACCGAGCACGCCTATATGCATTCGATCATGATGGCGCCGCATGGCACGGCCAATGGTCTTCTCGGTCTTGGCGCGCTGATCAATGTCTGCGCCACCCTGCCCGCCAATTACATCGCCTTCGAATATCCGAGCGCTTCCGACCCATGGTGGGAAGACATCGTCATCGGCCTCCCTGAGGGACAGATCGTGCGGGACAGCCACATCGACCTCCTCGAAGCGCCCGGCCTCGGCCTCGACATCGATCCGGAAGGCGCAAAAAAATACCTTCTCGAAGAAGATGTCGGCTTCTTCGATCCCTGAGAGCAATGGCAGACTTGCCGACCGTCCGCTCGTGTGATCGCTTCACACGCAGCGCAAATCAGATGCGCGGCATTGCGATCGTGAACGGAGGATGCCTTGCCCATCGTACGGGTTGAAATTGCCAAGGGCGTTGCCAGCGTCGAGCAGAAGCGAAACGTGATCCGGCGGATGACCGAGGTCCTCGTCGAGGAACTCGGTCGCAATCCGGAGTACATTTTCGTCCTGATCGATGAAGTCGACACCGACAATTGGGGGCGAAAGGGCCAATCGCTGACAGAACTGTGGCAGCCGCCAGAGGGCTGAGCGCCCGGCCTATCGAGAAAGGCTGACGGCGTTCACGGTCCAATCGGCAACCGGCTCCCCGTCGCTCTGGCGCACGGAAATAATTTTCGGAGGGCCACTGAGCTGTCCAAAATAGGTGGCAAATGCGCTGTCAGCCGCATCGCGTCCCACGGCAATCTTGGTGATCCGGTCAATGGAGCAAAGGCGGGTGGCGTCGAACAAGTACCAGCGCCCGCCAAGATAGGCCTCGAAAACAGCATGGAAATCTTGCGGGAACAACTCCGCTGCATAAACCGAGACGAAGCGGGCGGGTATGCCCAAGGCCCGCGCGAAAGTGATGCCCAGATGCGCGAAGTCTCGGCATACGCCTGCGCGAAACGTGAACGTATCATGCGCTGACGTGCTGCCGTCGCTTGAGCCGGAGATGTAGTCGACGTTTTCGTGGATCCAGTTGCAAATGGCCTCCACCTTCTCGTGGCCGGAGGCAATGTCCCCAAATTGGCGCCACGCGAAACGACCCAGCCTGTCTGACGGGCAGTATCGCGACGGATACAAGTGGGGAATAACCTCGAAGGGCAATTGCGAGACCGGGACAACGGGAACGTCCAGGACATCGGCGATGGCCGGATCCGTCTCCACCTCGGCACTATAGACGATACTATGTGTGCCAACCGGCAAGATCATGCGCCGATACCGGTTCCCGGTCTCAGGAACCACATGGGCTTCACTGGTGATATCAGGCGGCAAAACCAGACTTTCCCACAGGATGCGCTGATGTTCGTCTCGTTGTGCCTCGACGTTGAGGATGAGCGTGGTTTCGGTAGAAACGTCGTATTGCAGCTGGCAATCGATCAAAAAGCGCATTGGCCCATCCCGTGATGCGCAATTAATCGCATGGCAATACAAAGGTTCCTAGCAACCTTCGAATCGATCGGCACCTTTCTGATTCATGGCAATTCTCAGCGTCAGGCATGTCACCACTTACGCGTATGCGAGGCCGGTTGGCTTTGGACAGCATCGCATGATGTTTCGGCCGCGGGACAGCTACGACCAGCGATTGATCAAAGCTGATCTTGCGGTATCCCCGGAGCCTGCCAGCGTCACTTGGGTGCACGACGTCTTCGGCAACTGCATAACCAATGTCAGTTTTGAGACGTCTGCGACCAATCTGCGGTTCGAAACCAACATCCTGTTGGATCATACGCCTCAGCTTTCTCCTCAGTTTTTGATCGAGCCTTCAGCAAAGATCTGGCCGTTGGAATACGACGCGGAAGTCCTTCCGGATCTGGCCCCCTATCTGGAGGTGGAAAATCCAAGCCCCGAACTCGAGACCTGGGCAAGGCGGTTCACGCGCTCTGGTCTTGAAACCGAAACCGGCCATCTGCTGATGACGATGACCATGGGGATCAAGGAGAGCTTCCAGTATTCCCGGCGAACCGACCCCGGCACGCAGGCGCCCGAGGTCACGCTCGCCAATCGAAAGGGGACCTGCAGGGACTTTGCCTGGCTCATGATCGAAGCGTGCCGGTCGCTGGGCTTCGCCGCGCGGTTCGTGACCGGCTACATCTACGTGCCGTTGCGCGACACGAAATCGCTCAGGGGCGGAGGCGCCACGCACGCCTGGGTCCAGGTGTTCCTGCCTGGCGCTGGTTGGACCGAGTTCGATCCCACCAATGGCATCGTTGGCAGCAGAGACCTCATCCGCGTCGGGGTGGCCCGAAAACCAAAACAGGCCATGCCGCTCAGTGGCAATTTCGTTGGCAGCCGTGCCGATTATCTCGGGATGACGGTTGACGTGGCCGTTTCTGCCGAGGGCTCCTCAGATACGGCGAGGACGCCCCACTTTCCTGGAGGCATCCCCGCTCAATCGCCAAGCTCGTGAACCCTGACCGTCGGGATAACCGCTTTGGCGATGTCGCAGAGATGGCGGTGATGGGTGAGATAAATGACCTGCCCTATATGCGCCATTTCGCCGAGGAGCCGAAAAACCTGTTCCGAGCGCGGTTCGTCAAAGGTTTCCATGATGTCGTCGGCGACAAAGGGAACCGGAGGCCGGCTGCGGGCGAATTCGCCATAGCCGGCAAGGCGCAGCGCCAGATAAAGTTGGAACTGGGTGCCCTTGGACATGTCCGTCGCGAGCTTTGATCCACCCTGGCGCGGCAGGCCGATCAGGGTTTCGCGGTCCTTGTCGGGCCGTGAGGCGAGGCCCGCATAATTACCGCGCGTGATGACCGCGAAGGCTTCGGAGGCGCGGTTCATCATCGAACTGCGGTGCTGCTCGCGATAGGCGCGCAACGCCTGTTCCGCAACCAGCGCGCCGGTCCGCAGGCGCAGATAGTCCATTGCCTTGTCTTCTATTTGCAGCAGCAGGGTGCGGCGCTGCGCTTCGATGCGGGCAACCGCATCATCACCGCCAATAGCATCCAACTTCTCCCGCGCCCGGGACAGGTCGGCAAAACCCTGCCGGCTCAGGGCTTCGAGATCGTCGAGGCGTGCTGCGGTTTCTGCAGCGTCCTGCTCGGTCGCAGTCAAATCCAGGGTGTTCATCTTGTCCAGCGCCGCTTCGACAGTGTCGACCCGCAGTTCTGCGACAAGCTGGCGGCTCAACCCGTTCGCCTGTTGGCGCAACCGGGTCCGCTCGTCCGAGCGCGCCAGTTCGGCGCTGACCTGCTGCAGCGTCTCGACGCCGAAAAACTCCGTCATTTCCTGCCGATGCGCCGCATGCACGGCAAGGTCCTGCGTCAGGCGGCGGAGGATATCGGCGAGGCGGCCGCGTTCAGCCAGTTTCCCGGTGCGCAGGCGACGATCCTGTTCGGCCTTATCAGCCCGGCGCGTCAGGGCGTGCGCCGTCTCCAACAGAGCTTTGGGGTCAAGCGCTTCTCCCAACTGATCAAGGATCGCCTTCACATCCTCGCCAAACTTGCGCTGATCCCGCTGCATGGTCTCGATCTGGCGGGCGCGGGCCTGGCGCTGGCCCAGCGCGGCCGGCAGCTCGCCCAGCGCGCGCAGCAGTTCGCGCACCGCGCCCACACCGCTGTCGGTGAACCAGGTTTTGCCCAGGGCCGCCATCCAGCGTTGCTGCCACTCCTCGGCCTCAGCATCGGCTGCCGCCAGGGCGCGCTCGCGCACAACCAGATCACTTTCCCGCTCGCGCAGGACCTTTTCGGCGGCACTGCGGGTGGCCCGCCGCGCACCGCCATCGGTCAGCGCACTGTCTGCGGCCTGCATCAAGGCCGTCGGCGAGAGGTCATCGACATTGTCGAAACCCGCCAGGATCATGGCCTCCGCCAGCACGGCCAGTTCGCCATCGAGGTCCTGCTTGGCCGTGGCAAGATCGCCTTCGGTCTCCACCAGCGCATCCCAGGCCAGCAGTGTCTCGATGCGCTGCCGGGACCAGGTCTCGATCTGGTCGAGCCACGCGGTCACCGATGCCTTCGGGTCCAAGCCGATATCGTCGACGACGCTGCTGCCAATCTCCCTGACCAAGACCAAAAGGTCGGCTTTGGCTTCTGCCAGCAATTCGCCTTGCCGCGTTCGGGCGGCCTCCGTCACCACCAGGCTTTGCTGCAGGCCGCGCAACTCGGTCAGATCCTGCACATGGGCCAGCCGGGCGGCAGATAGCGCGTCGTCGTCCGCCAAAGCAGCAATGAAATTTGCGGCACTCTTGGCATCGAGCGCCTTGGCATGCACGGCCCAGGCCGCGTCGCGGGCCGCTCGCCGCCGCGACGCTTCACCATCGTCGATGGCCCCGGCGGTCGCCCGGATGGCGGTGAGGCGCGCTTCGTCGGTCCGCTGGCTGGTGACCAGATCTCGATGCTTGGCTTCGATCTCGCCCACCTGCCGGTCGAGCGCACTGGCCCGCATGCGCCAGGCATCGAGCTGTCGCTGTTCCGGCAGGCGCAAAGCCCGCAGCGCGTCGCCATCGCCGGACCATGGCGCCAGGCCGTCGCGCAGGGCGTGGTAACGCCGCTCCATAACCGGCAGTGCCCGTTCGGCCACCCGCATGCGCGCCTGGTGATTGCCGCGCCGCAGCGCACCCAAGGCCGCGTTGACGCCCTCGAGCGCCGCGCCTGTGCGGCCGTCGGAACCACCGATGCTCGCCAGATCGGCGGTGGCGCGCTCGAGATTGTCCTGGGCCTGTTGCAGCTCCCGCCGGGCCGTGTCGCCTCGGGCGTCAATGCCAGAGCGCATTTCGATCAGTTCGCGCAGCGTGCCCACCAGCGGCGCTGGCAAAATCAGGTTTTCGGGCGCCGTGTGGCCGGCCTGTCCGAGCTCGGCGAGAATGGCCGCAATGATTGCCTCATCCTCGGCAATCGCCGCCTGCCGCCGCGGCAGGTCGCTCTCGGCCGTGCTGAAGCGAGCCATGCCGTCGCTCAGGCCGGAAATGGCCGCGTCCAATGCCAAAAACCGCTCATCGATCACCAGGGCGGCGATTTCTCTGTCCAGCCGCGCGAGGTCCGCCTGCGTACCCTCGACCTGCGTGTGCAATTCGGCATTCTTGACCATGAGCCCGGGCAATTGTCCGGCCCACTCTGATGGCGGCACCGGCAGGGCGCCAAACTGCTCGATCTCGCGCTGCAGCCTTTGGTATTCGCCGGCCAGCGGCGCCGCCCGAAGCATGCGGGCGATTTCGTCATGCCGCGTTTTCGCCAGGCCCTGCTCACGCATGTCCTCGGCATAGGCCGCTTCGGCCTGACGCTTCGTTGCCAGTAGTACGGCATGCGCCGAGGCACGGGTGTCGATCTCGTCCTGCTGCGTCTTGAGCGTGGCGAGGCTGCGCTTGAGTTCAGCGATCTGGGTGGTGCGACCACGCAGCTTGTGGATCTCGTCTGCCTCTTCGCGCACCTTGGAGAGGATGGCGCCGAGATCGGCCAGGCCGGCGCTGGCGGCAAACAGCAATTCGCCCAGCTCGCCCCTCGAAGCGATGATGGCGTTGCCGCCGTCTTCCAGGCTCTGGTCGTCGAGCGAGAACATCGAACGATAGGTGTCGCGTGTCAGCCCGGCCAGCGGCACGCTGAGTAGCGCCTCGTCGACCGGCTGGCCGCGCCCATCGCGCAGCGTCGCGCTCTTGCCTTTGACCCGCGTCAGCGCGTGTTCAGCGCCGCCGAATTCAAGCGTGCCGCCCACCAGCATGGTGGAATAGGCATGCAGAAACCCGTAGCGGGAATTGTGTTCGACGCCGAACAGGAGGTCGAGATAGGCCGAGAGTGCCGTGGATTTACCAGCCTCGTTGAGACCGTAGACGATATGCAGGTCCGGCTTGCCAGCCTGGGCGGGACCGAAGTCGATGGCATAGTCGGTGAACTTGCCATAGCGCGTGAGGTCGAGTCGGCGCAGTCGCATCAGTCTTGCCCTGCGCTGTCGGACCGCAGCCGGGCCAGGATATCCTGGCTACCCTCGGCCAGCAGGCGCTCGACGAACGCATCCAGTTCGGACGCGTCATCGCCGGCAAATCCGCGGATCTCGGCCGGCAGCTCGTTGCGCAGGTCTTCCACCATTTGCCTGATGTCCTGCCGCGTGGCGGCGGCCGGCAGGATATCGCGCTCGATCAACGCACCCAACTCGCTGACCGGATCGGCCGCCAGCGTGCTCCCCGCCGCTGCCGGCGCTTCGGTTGCCAGTTCAATCTTTTCGATCCACGCCTGTCCCAGCCCCTCGGCGCGCTGCTCGATTTCGGCCAGCAGCAGGTCGCGGTCACGGCGCAGTTTCCAGGCCAGTGGCGTTCGCCCGGTGAGCTGAAGTCGTGCCACGAGATGGGTCGAGCGCGTTTGCGACCGCGCCTCGCCAAGGCCGGTCTCGATCAACTCCATGGCGCTGCGCCAGTCCTCGGCATGGCTCAGGTCGACGCTGACCCGTTCAAATTGCGCCATGCTGGTCAGCCGCTCCACGACACTGATCGAGCGGTCATCGCCGACCGTGACCAGCGACACGGTCTTCTCGCCTGACTCGTTGATGTCGCGGCCCTGCGGCATGCCGGGCATGATGACGGTCTTCTCGCCCGCATGCTGGCTGCGCTTGTGGATATGGCCCAGCGCCCAATAGTCGAAGCCCGACGCATGCAGGTCGGCGGCGCTGGTCGGGGCGTAGAGATCGTGGCCCGGCGCGCCGGCAAGGCTCGTGTGCATGATCCCGATATTGACCGCGCCGG
>Ga0126314_10001072_pt1 | contig 12942 bp, 23 predicted proteins | sample Plot105B_FD_92535 | JGI IMG/M metagenome (GOLD analysis project Ga0126314, IMG submission 92535) | Serpentine soil microbial communities from UC McLaughlin Reserve, CA, USA - Plot105B | ecosystem: Environmental > Terrestrial > Soil > Grasslands | place: USA: UC McLaughlin Reserve, Lake County...
ATCAAGCAGGTTAGGGATCACGAGCGGCGTACCAAGAACCGCAAGAGCCTGATTGAGCAGTTCGACCGCAAGCTCAAAGTAGCCTCGTATAGCAGATAAGGTCGAATAGGTACTTTTGAAGGGCTGGGTCCAAGGATCCAGCCCTTTCTCTTGCCCTTATGCACCGAAGTGCGTGGAAGGGGTATTCTCGGAAGTTCGCAGGCACGGAGTTCTCGGAACTTCGCCTTAACGGCGTTCTCGGAAGTCGGGATCGTGGGTGCCGCCTACACGCTGTATGCAATACTTGGCCGCGGGGTATTCGGAGGTGAACTTATGCGGCCACGGATTCGGCCATTTGAAGATCGAGATACCGAGGCGGTGGTCGACCTCTCGCTTAGGGCGTGGGCGCCGGTCTTCGTGTCCCTCGAGCGGGTGTTGGGGTCCGCGATCTTCCTGCGACTGCACCCGGATTGGCGGGAGGACCAGCGGCGGGTGGTGGAGGAAGTCTGCACAGGGAAACATGGGCGGGTTTGGGTCGCCGAGGTGGCTGGGGTCCCCGTTGGCTTCGTGGCGGTCAACGTCTTCGATCCGAAGCGCAGCATGGGCGAGATCTCCATACTGGCCGTCGACCCCGACCACCAGGGAGGAGGCATTGGAACCGCCCTTACGGAGTTCGCGCTCGAGCGGCTTGAGGAAGACGGGATGACGGTAGCGATGGTCGAGACAGGGGGCGATCCCGGGCACGCCGCGGCGCGGCGCACCTACGAGAAGGCAGGGTTCGGTCTGCTGCCGATAGCCAGGTACTTCAAGAACCTGTAGCTATGGGAGGGGTCGCGAAGCAACCGGACGCGATTACCAGCATACGGAGAGGCCTTATTCACCGAAGTGCGTGGAAGGGTAATTCTCCGAAGTCCACATGCAGGATGCTGCATAGCCCCGCACGGACAGGCCCACGATCGCCGCTGCTGGTATCACTTTGTTGGACCGGCCCGCCCTACGTGTTGTGGTGCTGCATAGATATGCAGGGACGCGAAAGGCCCTGCTAGCCCTCCCGCCGCCACCCCTCGGGACGCTCTCGTTCAAGGACTCGCCTGGCGAGGAAGTTCTGCAATGCCTCAAAATGTGGAGCGATGTCGGTCAGCAGCACAGATAAATCTCCGAACGGCTCTGAGTCCTCAGCCACCGGGGTTTTCCCAACCTCGATTAATGCATCGAAGGCCTTCAGAAGGTGGTAGCGGGCACGGGCTTCCTCTTCCGTCAGCCCGGTATGCTGCATGATTCCCTCGATCTCTTTTTGCCCTTCTTCCATACGGGATTCTCTCTCCTGTCCGCCGAACATCCTACGCCACGATGGGCGCTGTACGCCCTCCTGAGTCCCTACCGTAGCGGAGTGCGGCTCTCAGGTACCGCCAGGGTATTGTATGCGGTCCCAGAGGTCTCGGATGTCTTCTTCCACCCCTTCGAGCGCCCGCTCCAAGTGGAGGGCCTCCAGGCGGGCCCGCATGTCGTGGCCTTCTGGATAGGAGCCCATGAGTTGGTTCAGCCCCTCCAGCCTGTCGCGCACCAGCTCCGCCTTGCGCAGCTCCTCGGCCATCGTCGTAATCCGCTCGTTCGCCGCCCTGAACTCGGCATCTTCTCGTTCCATCGCCACCTCCGGATCACCTGTGCAACATCCTACGCCACCACGAACCGCGTTGCGTGCCCTACCGTCCTCGCTCCTCATCCAACCTCACCCCACGCCGCGCCTCCACCAGCGCCGCCTCGACCGGCGTGGGCCTCCTCCAAGCGATGCTGGATAACAGCGTACTCCGAGCCGGTTAGCCAGAGGTAGGCGTCCGCTTTTAGGGCGGCCAGCTCCCTCGCCAGGCCAGAAAGGTCGCGGGCCGTGTCCCTGGCAACGTCCTTTGGGTCTTGCGGTCCCATCTACGGCAGTCTAATCCTCTGCCTGGAAGCCGTTTAGTAGTCCCAGGCCATACTCTTGCTCGTGCTTGTCAATCCACACGACAAGCGCGGGCTTGTGAGTCTGCATCGCTACGTGTCGGATGGTGGGTATGTCCAAGACTTCGGCCCTAGTGTAGCGGCGCACGGACTCCAGTTCCTCGAGCACGTCTTTTGGAACCGGGACCGGCTCTTGCCCGCTCACCTACCTAACCCCCTCCGCCACCAGGACCGCCGCTGTGGGCCTTCCTGCGCCTCTCCCACAACGGACCGGGGTACACTCTTCAGGTGCTCCTCTCCCATGCGGCGATAGTAGAGCCTTCGGAGATCCCGCGCAGGTCACCTTTCCACGCTACGAACCGACCGGGCCAGGATATCCTCACGGGGAGCCCTGGCCCCCGTCCTTTGGAGGATGAATGGACTTCGATTTCCCGCCACCTTACGATCACGAAGTGCCACGTCGCATAGGCGAGGCCCGTCGCCAGCTCTCACCTGAGGGTGTCGCTGTTCTTGAGGGCATCATAGCTGAGAGCGGCAGCCTTGAGGATCTTATCGTCGCAATGGAGTCGCTGCCTGCATCCGACCGCCGCGTGTTAGTCGACGTATCCAGGTTTTTCGCCGAGGCTTACGATGCTCGAATAAGGCAGAGTGAGGGTTGGGCGGGCTTGCAGCGCCATCTGGCGGCGCTCATCGTTCGTGCACGGGAGCTTGACCCCTCTCTGAGAGCCGGCGCAACCTTGGGTGAGGCTATCGTGGTACTCAAGCGTCACGGTGAGCCGCTTGGCATCTCTGATGAGGTACTTGAGATAGCCATCGAGATGCCGGAGGAATAGCTGCCGCTGTCCGGGCAGGGGCTTTCGGGCTCCGACCCTTAGTCTTCTCTGTCAGCCCTCCATCACCCCCAGAATATCGTCGGCATCCACAATCAGGTGTTCTTCATCCTCTATCTTTACTTCCGTACCGGAATACTTGGCCAAGACCACTACGTCCCCAGCGCTCACCTTAAGTTCGTCTGAGTCCCCCACCGTAACCACCTCGGCCTTCTGCGGCTTCTCCCTGGCTGTGTCTGGGAGGACGATCCCGCTTGCCGTTTGCTCCTCGCCCTCGACCATCTTGACGAGCGCCCTTGCCCCAAGGGGCTTCAACTTCATCTGCTTACTCCTCCTCAATAGCTTTGATAGGTCGGCACAAGGTAACGGTTGGGCTTCGATCTATCAATAAGCCGGCAGCTTCGCTTTCTCACGAGAGCTACGCCGACTGGGCGCTCTTGAGGAAGAGGGGCCGAGCATAGGGGCTCCTAGGCTTTGCGTGGCGTGCTCGCTCTATCGCCATGAACCCTTCCCACGATTTGCGCTCTCTTTTAGACTGCGCGTGATCATAGGAACTCACCACCCAAGGAGGTTCGCCGTGTCGTCGCAGATCACCTACAGGTATCTCTTTCCGGGAACCGAGCCGACAACCGACGAACTCTCAAGGGCTGAGCTTATCGGCGTCGAGCAAGTGGCGGACGCTGAAGCCATGGCGCGCCATGCTGTTGGAGACGTCATCCAAGTGCCTGATATTCGCCACCGGGATGAGGAGAGGAGCTTCAGGGTTGTGAGTGTGGGCAACCTGACTAGCTCTCGCTTCGTAGAAGATCGTTCCACGGCGATCGACAACCTCAATGTTTACGTTACCGATGCTGAGTAGGTGCGGGCCTCGCTCGGTACAGTACCGGAACTAGGAACAACGGACTGGGGCTCTGCCTCTCCAAGCCCTCCGACCCTATGCGTATATAGTAGAGCGCGGTTCAAAGCTAGGAGCACAAGAATCACATTTCAATTTTGCCCTCCTTCTCAAAAGCGGCTGCGTTATGAGGCAACCCTACACGCATAAAGTATCGGGCGAAAGCTTGCGACAGGTGTTCTCGATACGGAGATCGGAGGCGTAGTCTTGGTGTCATATCAGAAACTCGTTGCAAGAGAAACGCCTTGGGTAGCGTGTGTAATCTGTGAAAATTCACCACAGACCAAGCCAAATATGGATCTTCCCGATGTTCGTGCAGCAAGGATAAGCCGGGGACGTTGCCATCTACTAGCTGTTTTCTGAACTTGCTGGACTTGACGAATTCGTTACCTCTCTTAACCTCTGCCCGTACCACATCCTCCCAACTACTAACCTGTCCAAGGAGTACATCCTCGACATGATGGTTCTCCAGGTCGCAGCTCTGGGACAAGATCACCACATCTTCTGATGTGGTGTCCACATCCAAACTGGTACCTTCGCTTGGTTCCCAGGCCGCGTCAACCGCAACCCTAAAGAGCGGGCAAGCCCGCAAGATATCGCCCTGAAGAAGGTCAGTTCCTTCTACGACCTCATACCAAGAATCTTCACTCATCATCCTCTTCATACACAAAGCTAGCCAGCTCATCGCTTGAGAGGGTGAGGTTATGTTGAGATGGCCTTGTTTCTCGTAGTCTTCCGCGCAGTCTAAACATATCACCCTTCTCAGCAAAGAGCATCACGGGAGACTCCACACCAGGAAATATTTCGTCCTCTGTAAGATCGGCTTTATTGCCTGTGATCGCCCTTGCTTCAGCACCCGCTAGCAGTTGCTGTCCCCAATCACAAGCGGTGAAGGATGCGTATGCATTGAGGTTGTCCATCATCTGGCTAAACATAAGATCCGAGTAAGCAGAGACCCCCTTAGAAAGTACCATTAATGGCACGGGGTAGATGGCATCACTCGCTTCAACCACCAAACGCTCTACGGCGGAAGGCCAAGTGGAAGGCTCGATACCGAAGCGATACGTGTAGGGATCTTCATGGTGCGCTGAGACCGCTTCGGGTCCCACATAGCCAGCCCTATGTAGCATCGAACACCTCTCTTGTCCTGTTCGTGATGGTTGCCTCAAAAGCCTCGCGCTCTCTTCGCCTCAGTTCGTCGATTTGGCCCATCAGTTCTTCAAGGGGTAAGATTCCTGGAGACCAGTCACGTGTTACATCCAGGTCGAGCAAGAAAGCCAGTTTCTGATCTGGAGCATCAGCACTTCCAAAAGTAGTGGTTAGCGTGATTGGCTCGTCATCGAAGACGGACTCAACCCGATTCAAGAACACAGCCATATTTAGCGCGAGGTTGGGTGGCAGTTGAGGGGAAACCGTAAAATAGTCGTCCAGTTCTGCCGAAGTGCCCTCGATCACGATACGATTGATGTACCGAACCGCAATTCGCGTCACTGCCTTAGGATCTGCCGCCTTTCGATATGCGAGGTACGCTTCCTCTATTCTTGAACGGAAGTCCTCCCATCCCGTGTAAGGCCGTAGCACATGAACGCTTAAGACATTCGGCCCTATACCTACTAGCCGTCGTTCGTCGGCGTTTGGAAAGAGTAGCTTCGCGGATTCCTGTCTCAGTTGAAACATAGGATTCTCTACCCGGGGTGCAGCTTGTAGTTGCGCTTCCATCAATGCTTGTTGACGAGGTTTGCCGGGGTACTGATCCTTAATGCGTTCGTAGAAACGACTGGGAAAAGTGAGATCCCACTCAGGCCCGGCAGCGAACCGGATCTCGCAGACTGCTTCCTCTATCGGCGGGTTCTTATATTGACGTCGGGCCATCATTGCCTCATTCGTTCGAGAGATGCCTGCAGCTTGAGCAAATTGGCTATCCCAGCTTTCTTTCTTGCCATCTCCCCTTCCACAAGCAAGCTACAGCGATTAATTCGAATTATAGCTGACCATACCCTCTGCCGCGGTCATGATGAGAAGAGACCACCTTTAGGCTCCGACACCCCGCACCTGATGAAACCTTCAAACGCGTTACAAGCTAGGAGTGATGGGGGCAGAAAGGGGAGGCGATGGCGATAACTCCCTGCCGGCCTTGCGGCTTGGGCACTCCCACCACAAAGGTTAGATGCGGCTGACGCTGCTCCGGGCCATCGCATCGCGCGTGTTCGCGTCGTCCTCGAGGGTGCGCCGCCTGAGCATCTCCGTCCTCATCTCGGGCCACTCCCGCTCGAACTCCTCATCCGTCCCGCCGGCCACAATCCAGGAGCGGCGCGCGGAGTCCTTCATCCCCTGGACTCGCTTCGCCCTGGCGTCCTCGTGGAGCTTCTGGCGGGCCGCCTCCTCGGCCCGCTTCTTGGCCTCCTGCTCGGCACGGAACGGAGCCTGGCTCTCCCTGATTCCTTCGAGGGTCTTTTGGAAGACCCTCTCCTTCTCCTCGTCCTCCCTCTTCAGGCGAGCCTTCAGCTGCTCGATGGTCTCTTTAGCCATTGGTGGTGCTCCTTTCGGGTGCTTGGGTATCTATCAGTCGAGGCAGCTTGCTCAATACACCTCGGCCACCCCCATCCTCCCGTGCGTCCGTCTCAGGCGGCCAGGCAGACCCGCGTCGGTGTAGCGATTCCAATACTGCCGAAACCACGCGGCCATGGAGACGGCGAACACCAGGTCGTCGTGCTCGGACTCGCGCCAGTGTTCGTAGGAGTCGTGCGCGGTTCTCGGGTCGATCTTCACCCGGAAGTTGAGGAGCTCCTTCTTTAGCGTCTCGGCCTCCGGCAAGCCTGAAGCTACCCGCAGGCGCCCGTTCTGCAAGAGGACCTGCGTCACCGTCACAAGGTCTCTTTTTGGCACCCTGAAGCCCGCCCTTTGCGGGTCGCGGGTGACGCTCGAGCCGCCGTGCAGCGTGATGGCTACGGCCCCGATCCTCGCGTGGGTGAAGCTATCGAGGACCGCTGCCCCCACGCCCGTCTTGTCAACGAGCAGGACAGCCGGCATCAGTCGCAGCGGTTCCGTGCGCAGGAGGGCGCCCACCCCATCCACGACCTCGGTGTACTTCGTGCCGAGCTCGAATCTCTGCAGGTGCCTGACCGCGAGCGGAACCTCTGCGGGCCGCCCGTACCCCCCGGAGAGACGGAGGGCAAGCCCGGCCTGGTAGGGCGTGATAGCCGCCGGCGAGACCCACCCGGCCGATAAGCCCTTCTCGTAATCCTGCTGATGGAGGACCTCGTTTGCCCAGGCCTCGCCGATGTAGAGCTGCTCTTCGATAATTGCCAGGGCGCTGTAGTCGCGGGCCTGTCCGAGGTCGAGGCCCAGATAATAAAGGTAAGGTCTATCCACCTACGACTCCGAACAAAGGTGTAACCTCCTCCGAGATGGCGGCCTGTACATCCTCGTGGCTGAATACCTGGTCGTCCGTCTCCTCGAATGAGCACTCGTACTCTTGCCTGAATACCCGCCTCGGGAGAGTCCGACGCTCCTCCTCGAGAAACTCCTCGGAGATGCGCGGGCATTGGCTAGCAGGGACCTCGTAGCGCTCCCAGCCCTCTCCCCCGGTCCATTCCTCGTAGAAGACGCCGCGCCTGCCGTAGGGCGTGGTGAGCATCATCAGGCGCCCCCCGGAGACCGCGAGCATGGGCCTGACGGCGTAGTAGAGTTCGTCGGCGATCCTTGAGGCCTCATCCACTAGCAGCAGATCTACACTGCTAAAACCTCGGATGGTCTTCTCCGTGCCAGGTAGCGCTTCTATGCGGCTTCCGTTTGAGAGCTCCATCCCCATCTTGCGGTAGGAATCGACCCGGATGATGTGCCCCAGAGTTTGGTAGGCTGAAGCGAGCTTCGAGAACAGCTCTTTAGCCTGGCGCTCGGCGGGGGCGAGGATCAGGATCAGCGAGCCCGGTACGATCAGCGCCGTGTGCAGACCCAGGAGGCTGGCCATCGTGGATTTACCCGACTGGCGGGCGCAGTTGAGGAGCACGCGCGGTGCCTCGGAGCGAAGGAGCCGCGCTTGCCACGAATCAGGAACGATTCCTAAAGAGTGGGCGAACTCTAGCCGGTCTTCGGGCACCGTGGCACTCCCTGCCCCACGGAAGGCCTTCAGGCGCTCTATGTCAGCCCTAAGCCGTCCGGCCGTAACCACACTTCAACTCCTCAACCTCGCGGGCTAGCTCCTCGAGGTCCGCCCGCTGGCCCATCTCGGCGGCCCTAAGCAGCGTGTTGTAGCCCTGCAAGGCCACCGCCCCACGCCCCCGGTCCAGGCGGCCCCGGAGAACGCCGGCAATAACGGACCTCACGCCAGCCTTGACCTTGTCGAGTTCCCTGCCGCCACCCTTGGAGCGGGCAGCCTTGCGAGCACTGCGGCGCCTGGCCTCCGCGCGTGTGGGATCATGTGCGGGGCAGTAGTCGCTGCCGGTCGCAGCGATGCCCCTGCACCTCTCCCCATTCGCCTTAAGTGCCGAACAGCGACCCATCAGCGACCGCTCTCCCCCCGGTCCCCAAGAGGGCCGCCCGTTGGTCGTACTCCTCCGCCCTCGCCCTCAGAGACCCGGCGAGACGAGAGAAATAGTCACACCAGGTGAGGCGGTTCTCCTCCCTGCGGCGGGCGTTGTAACGTCTCACAGACTCCTTCCAGAGCTCGTGCTCCTCGTCTGGGTCCTTCTGGCGAGCGCGGCGTTCTATCATGGCGTCGAGTTCGCTTTCGAGTTGTTCCGACCTCCGTATATCCACCCCTCAACTCCTGTGCGTTTTTCGCGCGCCTGGACGCTCACGCTAGTCCTCCCTGCTATCTTTGCCGAAGAACTCCCGCGCTAAGTCAAAGACTTGACGCTCCGACTGGATAATGCCGGTGTGGCGCATCTCTTCGTCTTCGCGGGTGATGCGCATAATTTCTGATTTGTACTCCTTTATGGCCACTGCCAGTTCGGGCGTGATGTTCTCCGCCGGGTACACCTTTAAGGTGTCATTGGTCTTACTCGCCGTGAGTGAAAGACCAGCCTCAGAGATAGCAAACAACACATCCCCAACGCTCAAAACTCCGCCTCCCCTTGCTTGTTAACATACATGTTGGTGAGAGAATCGTTGGTGTCCCGCGTCCCATCCCTATATACCTTGGGACGCGGGACACTGAGGCGAACCTGCTGCGCTTGGCCCTCCGTTTGCCCGGTAGTCTCCACCACGCCTTGCTTGCGCAGCCCCGTCAGAACGTTTTTGACCGTCTTGAGTGGTATGCCCGTGATCTCGGATATCTCCCACGGGTAAGCAGGACCATCTTCGAGAGCGAGCCTCACACGCTCAGGAGCGGTCAGCGTGGCCTCCTCTGCAAGTTCTGAGGCTTTCAGTTCCACAGCCTCAAGCGTGACGGTCTCCTCAGAGAACGTGAGCCTTACGCTGAAGGGCTCGGCAAGCGGCCCGAAGTTGTGTTTCTTTTGCCTGAGCCGTACCGTGAGCGTGCCCTCTCCGCGCTCGGTGGCCTCGACCTGTATCACACTGCGGGCTAGGTTCCCTTTGTATACGCTGCCGAAGGCGCCCTTCTGCTGGTAGCTTTGGCCGGCTTGCAGCCTGCTCTGGTGGTCTATAACCAACACACCTATACCCAGGGCTCTCAAGGGTTCTAGACATTCTTGGTGAAAGCCAATGACATCCCGCGCGTGCTCGGCGTCGCCGTGGAGAGCCACACCGTAGGAGTCCACGATTAGTAACTCGACGGCATGCTCCGTACACGCTTTCCGCGCTGCCTCAAACGCCTCACGGGTTGTGTGGCCGACGGCACTCATGTAGAGCAGGTCCTTCGGAGGCATCTTGAGGCCCGCTCCGTCGCAAAGCTGGTGGACGCGCCGCGCTTGCTCCTCAGCGTCAAGTTCGAAGTCGAGGTACAGCACCCGCCCATTCTCAACGCGGCGGCCGAGCCACTCCTCAGAGTTACCTGTCACGGCCACGGCGAGCGCCAGAGCCAGGAGGCTCTTTGCCACACCACCGTCCCCGTGCAGCAGGGTCACGTAAGCAGCCAGCACGAGGTCTTGACAAAGGTAGCGACGAAGACCAGGACGCTCCACTTCCGCCAGCCGCACCACCTCTGGGTTGGTGTCCCGCGTCCCGTCCCTATATAGGTTGGGACGCCGGGACACTACATTTCCGTTGCCACCAACCACCATCCGGGCGCCGTCATCGGGTGTGTAGGTTTCTCTCAACTTCGAGAGTGCGTGGGTTATGGTTCTGTGGCGATAGTCGGGACGATCTAACCACTTCTGCCGGCACAGCCCCGATCGTCTGTAGAGGCGGTCCAGTTGCTCCTCATCCTGTGTATAAAATGCAAGTAAGGAGACATAAGCCTGGTCTGCCTCGCTGTGGCTGACGTAGCCACTGATGTCACCAGAGTTCAACGTCTCGAACTTAGCACTGTTCCTGGCACCTCTAGCGAGCTGCTCAACCTCTTCATCCGTACGTTCGCTACGGTGACCGTTGGTACTCACCGGATGCTCGCCCACTTGCTCGGCGAAGTGCCGAGCGTGAAAAGTATGGAGCTCTTCGGAGCGGTCCCTAATCACCGCTTACCTCTACAACATGCCCGGTTACGGTAAAGAACCTCTTCGAGCTGTAGACTTCGACGTCGCCTTTCCTGCGGTTGGGTACATCGCCTCGGACTATGACGTGTAGCCCAGTACCGGTAGCAGAACGCTCGGTGTAGCTGTCGAAGTAGCGGACTATCTCGAGAGCCCAGAGCGCTATCTCGCCATCTTCACCTATGCAGTTATCCAGGTCGATCCCCGTGTAAGGGCCAGCGCTCGAGAACACAAAACCAAGCCCAACATACTCGCCGTTGTCGTAGGCCTCCAGGGCTTCCGCGAAGGTACTCCAGGTCATAAGGTCCGTGCTAGACGCCTTATGGCCACTCCTAACTGAATACGGCACCTTGTCTGGCCTGTCGCCGATGGCCTTCCACACAACCCACTGAGGACGGGCCTTGAGCTCCTCAGGGATGTTCTCCGACCTGACCGGAAGGATGTGGTTGTGGGTGTATACTGTCATGTGCATTCCTTTGTGAAGGGCGGAGGCCCCGTATGAATGGCCTCCGCGAGTCGCTGGGCTACCACGGGAGGTCGTTAAACTCCTCCTCCGAGTCTTCGGACTGTTCCGCTTCCTCCCCCTTCGGTTCAGCCTTGGGCCGTATACGGTGAACGTTCTCGACGTTGTCGTAGATGCGCCCGCGCTCGTCCTCTGAGGTGTTCGAGACCATGATGTGGTAGGAGCGTCCGAGCAACGCGTCCGTGTCGAATTGCTCACCCTTGCGTATGGCACGCCCAATCATCTGTTCACACCACCGCCTCGCCTTCGACTGAGGGCCGAACTTGTCTGAGACGTTGGCATAGACCTTGCGGTCCTCTTGGTTGCCTTCATCCTCGATAACGAAGCACCAGCGAAAATAAGTACCGTGCTGGCTGGTCGCTTCCTCAATCTTCTCTAGCCTTGCGGTGTAGAGACCGGGCGCTACCGGCTCGTAGTCAGTCGCCGTGTAGGTCGGCATTATCTTTTCCTTTCTTGTCTGGTTCTGTTTCCCGCTTCTTCATCGACTCATTCGTCAGGTCATGCGAGTCTCCTCTCCTTGCTTGCGAATCGAAAAGAACGAACTTGTAGACGGTGGCGAGTACGGAGAGTTCCGATTCCGTGGTGGCGTCGGGGCCGCACGGAGTGTAGGTGATGCGAGGCTCACTCATCCCGCACAGCCTCGAGAACTCTTGCAGGCTTGTCGCTACACGTATCTTTGGGTTGGTGCTCAGACTCGCCTAACAACTCAGCGAATAACGTCCGCACGAGCGAGCGCTCCGCTGTCACGGCGACTAGCTCAGCCTCCGCTACCGTGCGGCCGCGGTACAGAGCAACAAAATCTGCCAATTCGAACCTCCGCATAGGGGCCTCTTGAAAACCTATGCGGAGCTGTTTACAGACCTAAAGCTTCGGTAGAGAGTTCTTAGAGCTAGGCTACACCCGGCGTCCTGTAGATCTTCGACTTGAGGGCCCTGACCGCGCCGGGCGTGATGCCGAGTGCTTCTCCGGCTTCACGGCTCGATATGTTCGGCTTCTCCACAAGCAGCTCGAGAAGTTCATATTCTCTAGGTGGTAGGCCCGCGTCCCGCCCCCGCTTGAGTACTGCTTCACGCTCGCGCTGGGTGAAGATCGCTAAATCGCTCTCCACAGCCGGTGGCTTGTGGCGCTGCTCTATCTTCTTCGCAACCTCACTGCGCGTGGCCCGCATCTGCCAATCCGTTCGGGAATATTTGCTCCACACGTCGGGCGCCTCGAGGTAGAGCTCCCTGAGCAATGCTTCGAGCCGTGCGCGTCCGGTAGGTCTGTCGTACCTGCGAATCTCGTCCAGAGCTCTTGCGAGTCTCTTGTTTATCGTCGGACTGGTCCGCGTTGCCAAGTGACCTGCTAATCGCGATGCTTCTGCGCCGCGCGCTAGCTCTACCTCATCCGAACCACCGACTGCCTGTGCTTGAGCACGCAGCTCGGTTAGCGCGTGCAGTAGTACGGCTTCCGTAGCTTCCAGTACCTCTCCCCCAGCCGTACATACCTTTGTTGCCCAATCCTTTCCAGACAAGGATGTGTCATTGGCGTAGGCATCAAGCTTAGCCTGACAAACCTGGAACACGAGATAGGTATTCGCCGCCATGAGCAGCAGAATTTCTTCTACGAGATCGAGACGTCGCTGTTTAGCCTCTTCCTTCCACTTCTGGTTTGCGAGATCAATGCCATATGACTCGCGGACTCGCTCGCGCTTATCCTGCATCAATAGGGGGATGGCGTCGCACACTGCTGCCGCAGCGGCTGTCGGGTGTTCTTTGGCCAGATCCCTGAAAACCTTGATCTGGTCCCGGTCAGTGGCCGCAGCAAGAAATGCGCCACGCAGACGGGCGTCAAACTCTTCAGTCACTTAGCCACGTGCTCCAAGTCTTCATCCTCTAATCAATTCTAGTCGCTCGACACCTTCGGAGAGCAAGGCGCAGAACGTAAGTCCCTCCAGGCGTTTGCAGTTGTGCATCGACGCGAGCGCATCCGTGCCATTCTGCAAACACGCCTTCGGGGCTTTCTAGGCTCTCGCCAATTCTAACCGCTCGGTGCCGCCTTTTGGTCCCTGAACTGTCGCACGATTCCCAACACTAGCCGCCTCTCCCCATCTGGTAGCCGCGAGCTCTCTCGGGTTATATCTCGCACGTCCTCATCTCGCAGCGCCCGCACTAGTTCCTCATCGAGTAGCGACGGTTCGTGCCTATC